>Ga0207684_10000705_pt1 | contig 39440 bp, 43 predicted proteins | sample KBSK5501metaG_FD_184342 | JGI IMG/M metagenome (GOLD analysis project Ga0207684, IMG submission 184342) | Corn, switchgrass and miscanthus rhizosphere microbial communities from Kellogg Biological Station, Michigan, USA - KBS K5-50-1 metaG... | ecosystem: Host-associated > Plants > Roots >... | reverse complement strand
GCCAGCAGCCGGATAAGACGGCGATGTACCTTCTTCATCCGGTTGAACTGCCGCTCGACATCGCTGGCCGATCCTTCCGTTCCACCGGAAGTCTGATGAATCATGATATCCGAATTTGGAAGTGCGAATCGTTTACCTTTGGTACCTCCGGCAAGCAAAAACGATCCCATGCTCATCGCCGTGCCGACACAATAAGTCGCCACATCGCAAGTGAGAAACTGCATCGTGTCGTACATTGCGAGACCAGCAGTCACCGATCCACCCGGCGAATTAATGTACAGGCTGATATCTTTCTTCGGGTCTTCCGTCTGCAGGAACAACAACTGCGCGACTACAAGATTCGCGACCTGATCATCAATCTCCGTCCCAATGAAGATGATTCTATCCTTTAACAGCCGGCTATAAATGTCGTACTCCCTTTCTCCAAGACCGGTCTGTTCAACTACCATTGGAATCACGATCGAACGGGGAGCTGGTTGGTTATTCATACTGATGATCTCCGATGCGTTGGGTTACCCTAAACGGCAACCGGCGTGAGAGCAATGGACGATCGCAATTTGATCGTGTAGGGCCGAGGTTCGTCCTGGGTGGTCGAGCTGGGAAGCTCAATCCGCCAGTGGCGGATGAAGCCAGAAGCTTCGGCCCGAATCCTCCGGATTCATCCGCCATTGGCGGATTGATCTTCTAGATCGACCTTCTTCGCCCTGACGCGCATGCGCAGCGACGGGACTAAGTCGTTCGCCTCGGCCTCGTGTGCGCCACCCCTTATGACATTTGATTATCCGGGAAACCGGCCCTACCGATTCCGTAAATCGGTAGGGCCGCCCTCTACAACCGCTGTTTCCCATTCAGCGCCTGATTTAAGAATTCTAACGCTGCCCTTCGACTAACTACTGCCGAAGGCAATGGCAGGTCCGCTAGCTTGCCATCACCCTGCCGAACGAGTGCTACCCAAGTTGTTCCCTGCCGGAAGAGATCAAGCAAACCTCTAGGATGCAAATCTGACACGGTGATCTTTCTGGTTGCGGAAGCCATATTTACCCACTCTCCTAATCGGCAAGCTTGTCTTCTCCTTTAGTTCGTCTACTGACCTCGGCACCGGCATCGTGCGCCAATCGCAAAAATGCCGGAAACGTTAACAGCGCAAGTGCCGCGACGATACAAAACGCGATGCGGTAATCGGTAAGAGTTTGGCCGGCGCCTAACAAAATCCCGATCCTCAGCGAAATCGCACCAAAAGCGATTCCCAGACCGAAAGTCAGTTGTTGGGCGGCACTATGCATCATGCTTGCGGCACTGATCTCGGCAGTTGGAATTTCCGAAAAGGCGAGCGTATTCAGGCTGGTAAATTGCATTGAACGAACCAGGCCGGCGCCAACCAGAACGATGACCCAGATAAGAGCCGGCATTCCAACCCTCAGAAACCCGCTGGCCGCTGCAAAAAGCGCGATTAGTAACGTATTGACCACCAGGACGGGTCGAAACCCGAATCGTCGAAGTACCCAAGTGGTGATCGTCTTCATCCCGAGATTTCCGCCAGCGTAAAGGAGCACAAGCATACCGGACTGCGCCGGGTTCATCCCAAATCCGTTCTGGAACATCAAAGGCAAGAGCAACGGCGCGGCTCCGACAGCCGTGCAACTCGCGTTACCGGCAATCAACGTTGTGGCAAATGTTGGGATCCTCAGCAAAGACAACCGCACCAAAGGCCTCTCTACCCGCTGCTCATACCAGAAGGTCAGCGCGCCAAGCAGAATGGTCAGTGCCAGGAAGATCCAGCCGAGATAACCACGAGAATTCTCGCGTCCCAGAAGGTCGACTCCGTACATGAAACAACTGAGCGTAGCTGCGCTAAGTAAAAACCCGCCAAAGTCGAGCGGTTGCTGTTCTTCCGCTCGAAAGTTTTCAACGAACCGCTGCACTAACAGGATCCCGATCAAGCCGATCGGAATGTTCACCAAGAAAATCCATCGCCAGGAAGCGTAGGTTGTTAGTAGACCTCCGACCGGAGGACCAATAACCGTTGCGATCAAACCAGGCCAAACGATCGTTCCGATTGCCGGGATCAGATCTTTCTTAGGTGTACTCCGCAAGACAACCATTCGGCCCACGGGCACCATCATCGCACCACCGATTCCTTGCAAAATACGGGCGAGAACGAACTGCACCGCACCGGTCGCCAGACCGCAAAGAATTGAAGCGATGGAGAAGACGGCGATTGCCGCAGTGAAAACGACACGCGCGCCAAAACGATCCGCACACCAGCCACTGATCGGAATAAAAACCGCCAACGTAACCAGGTAAGCGGTGATACCGTTACTCAGGTCGATTGCGTTCACGCCGAAAGAAGCAGCCATTTTCGGCAGCGCTGTGGCAATGGCCGTTCCATCAAAGTTCTCCATAAAAAATGCCACGGCGACAATGAGAGGCACGATCCTACCTGATGGTCGAGTCATGGCTGCAAGATTACAAGGAGCGCGCACGAGCGCCAGGGCGGGAACGTATCGTGTCGGCGTATCGGCGTGTCGGGGTATCGGCGTCGTTGCACGGCCACGCCGACACGCCGATACGCCCACACGCCGATACGATCTTCTATTGTCTCTCTCCTTTCTGCTCTTGTATCCTTGCGCCTATGCCGGTGTCCGTCCAGGTTCCCGCAACAACTTCCAATTTTGGCCCCGGGTTCGATTGTCTGGGCACCGCGCTGCAGCTTTGGAATCGAGTAACCATCGATCGAGTCGAGGAAGAAGTACTATTGCCAGAGATTGTTGCCGAAGCCGCAGAACTCTTCTTCCGGCATTCCGGCGTTTCGCCGTTTCCGTTTCGTTTCGCGATAACCGGCGAAGTTCCACGCGCTCGAGGACTCGGGAGTAGTGTGACAGTGCGGGCTGGCGTAATCATCGCTCTCAACCATTACGCTCACCAGCCGCTTGCCTCCGGACAGATCTGCAATCTATGTACCGAGCTGGAAGGCCACCCGGATAACGCTGCAGCAGCTATCTTCGGTGGATTTACTATCGTTAACGGCGCTAGCAATCGAGTTGACCGGTTTGACATCGACCCAGAAATTAAATTCGTTCTATTTGTACCTGATTTCGAGGTGAAGACGAGCGACGCCCGTAAAGTAATCCCGGCGACTTATCCACGGGAGGCTGTTGTGCAAAACCTGGCTAACGTAAGCCGGATCGCGGCAGCATTTGCATCCAAACGTTATGATCTCCTGCAGAACGCTTTCGCCGATCGACTCCATCAGCCGTACCGCGAGCCACTTGTTCCTTTTCTTCCGAAAGTATTGGACGCGGCGGCAAAAAGCGGAGCCCTCGGTGGATTCTTGAGCGGATCAGGGTCAACAATCGCATGTTTAACGTTAACGGATGGCGAAAAGGTCGCAGCTGCGATGCAGAAATGCGCTGCTGAAGCAAACGCAAAAGTGCTAATCGTCAGTGCCGATAACGCCGGCGCAAAAATCTTGTCCCCCCAGGTTCCGGAATGAGACGCTGGCTTGACGACCTCGAACAGTACGCCATCGAAGTCATCCTCAACAAGAGGCATGGCTTTCGCGCTTCGCTTCTTCGAGTTATTTTGCGCGCGCTGTCGTTCATCTATCTGGCAATTGTTCAAGCCCGGCTCTACCTGTACCGAAACCGGATTCTGAAGGAACATCAGCTTGGGTGTTTGGTGATCAGCATCGGGAATTTAACTGTCGGAGGGACTGGGAAAACCCCGGTAGTAGAAAAGTTCGCGCGCGCGCTCCAACGCGGCGGACGTAAAGTCGCCATCCTGAGCCGTGGTTACAAGAGTGTCGACAGGCGACGGAAAAAAAGCTGGTTAGAGCGTTTGATTGACCAGAATACGCCAGATCTGCCCCGCGTCGTTTCCGACGGCAAAAACGTATTGCTCGATTCCGCTACAGCGGGTGACGAGCCATTCATGCTGGCTTCAAATCTGCGCGGTGTTGCCGTGGTGGTCGACAAAGACAGAGTGAAAGGCGGGCTGCATGCAATTAAAGCCCTCGATGTTGATACGCTACTACTGGATGACGGTTTGCAGTATCTCCATCTTAAACATCGTCTTGATATCGTGCTGGTAGATCGCCAGGCACCGTTCGGTAATGAGCACTTGCTTCCCAGGGGCACGCTGCGCGAGCCTCCGCGAAACATTCGGCGGGCGAGCTACATTCTGATTACCAAATGCAACGGAGAGTCGAATGACGCTCTGATCCAACGGATTCGCCGGTACAATAGAACTGCTGAGATCATCGAATGCGCGCACCGCCCGCTATATCTTCAGCACGTTTACCGGGATGAACGTCTCCCTCTCGATTATCTGCAGGATCTGTACATCGCTTCGCTCTGCGGTATCGCGGCACCGGAGAGTTTCGAATCAGGGCTTCGAAGCCTTGGCGCAAAGATCGAATTATCGCGGCACTTTGCCGATCATCATCGCTACACGGAGAAAGAGCTTCAGACGTTTCTACAGCGCTGCGTCAAACGGGATGTCCATGCCATTATTACGACAGAAAAAGACGCCGTTCGTTTTCCCAAAATAGACCCGCTACCGGTCCCGATTTATTATCTCCGCGTCGAGATTGAAATTCTTACCGGGCACGAGACGTGGGACCATTGCGTTCAGCGAATCTGCCATCTGCCGACCGTAGGAGTTAGCTGACGGGAGCCGCGCCTGCCCCGAAATGCTTTCGGGGTTTACGGTTCGACGGTCGACCGTTCGTCTTTGGGGTTGGAATCTTGGGTTAAACAAATTACTGACAAAGTGGTCTCACTCCCATTAACGTAACGTTACCCCTTCATGTCTACGCGGCATTCTAAGTTAAGAATTGGGATCGTTGGCGCCGGAAACATCGTGAAAACGCGCCATCTTCCGGCGCTTAAGAAGATCGCCGATGTCGAGATCGCCGCTGTTTGCAACTCGACCTATGAAAGCTCAGAGCAATTTTGCCGAGAATACGCACCGGAAGCGGCTCCGCATCGAAACTGGGCTGAGCTCGTTTCCGATCCCGATATCGACATTATCTGGATCGGTACTCCACCCTACCTCCACTGCACAATCGCCGTTTCGGCTTTCGAATCCGGCAAACATGTGTTTTGCCAGGCGCGCATGGCGCTGAATCTCGCTGAAGCCGAAGAGATGCTGGCGGCATCCCAGAGAAATCCGCACCTCGTAACAATGGTTTGTCCTCCTCCTCACGGCCTGCGAGGAACCTTGTTCGTGCAGAAATTAATGGCAGAGAGTTTCCTCGGCATACCGCATCATCTGCGACTCCAGAGCTTTTCCAGTGCGTATATCGATCCTGAGACCCCGCCGCATTGGCGTCAGCGCGAAGAGCTCTCGGGACTGAATGTACTAACGCTCGGGATCTATGCGGAAGTCGTGCAGCGCTGGTTTGGTCCTATAACCCATGTATTCGCACACCAGAAAACTATCACCCCAATCCGCCAGGGATACGAAATCAGGATACCCGATTTGGTGGTAGTGCTATGCCAGTTCGAAAATGGGATAGAAGGCGTAATGGAGTTCAGCGGCATCGCTCCACTCGATAAGCGCGACCGCCTCCAGCTATTCGGCGACAAAGGAATGCTGATCTACGACTTCGAAACTGACCGGATTACGGGTGGGCGGCTTGGCGACAAGGAAGCGACTCCGATCGAAATTCCAAAAGAATTAGAGCAACGCTGGAGCGTCGAAGAAGATTTTATCGCTGCCGTTCGTTCCCCGGCTAACATCCATCCGCAACCAGGTTTCAAAGAAGGGGTACGGTATATGCAAGTCGTACAGGCAGTGGCCGATTCAATCGCAGGCGGACGTGAGGTAGCGATAGATAAGTAGGAGACAGAATACAGGAGACGGGATACAGGAGGTTCTCTATGTCTTCCGTATTCTGTATTCTGTCTCCCGTATTCCGTGTTCTACCTCTTCAACTCACACCTTCGCTGCCGTCGGGACCATGATCCCATCCCGCATGCCGTGTAGAATCTTTTTATCGGCCGGCACAATTGTAGCTAACGCGCCGCCCAAGCGGATCTCCTTATCAGAAACCACGAAGTAATAAGGACAAAGACGTACGCGGCCCCGAAGCGTGCTGATCGATTCTGTCTTCGGATCGTAGACTGGCTGATCCACCAGACGTCCCTTAAAGAATTTCTGCAGGATAAAGGGATTCCGCGGAAACGAACTGATGGCGTTGTCGATCCGATCGGCCCATTCCTTGTGAGGCAAGTCTTGACCCATAAACACACCATGCGCACCCCAGGCGAGCTCGGAAAAGCCGCTGATCTTCAAAACATATTCGCGTTGTTTCTGACTGAACTTTTTCAGGTCGCGCCAATCCTGAATTCCGAGTCCGGGGATAACTGCGTAATGTGGAACGGGAGCTGGGTCCACCACCCAACTCCGAGGGATCAACGACCGGAGCTTACGCCAATGACGATCGCTTAAGTGCCGGCGCCAGAACTGTTGCAGCGGCGGAGCCCAGAAAAGCGCAAACCAAAGTTTCTCCTCGAGGTACGGCTTGAGCGGCGGCGTTATTTGCAGTTCCCCGGATTGGGCCGCTGCCAGCAACGACGCTCGAGAAGGCAAGTTAGGCAGGTCGAATAGTTCGAAAAACCGGTAGAACGGACCGGGTGATCGGAAGTCCGCCTGTTCAGCCGGAACCACTTTCCAACGATCACCGTATCTCTGATTCAACTCACGGCGCAGCCACTGCATCTCCGGTTCGTAGGTTGCGGACTCGCTGGCGATCGCAATTTGTCCTTGAGATAAAATGCCTCGAAATCCCTCCAGGACGCCGTCGGCTCCTCCCAGGACATCGAACCCGAGCGCGCTGTAGGTCTGGTTCAGCCAGCCGGTAAGGCCAATTCCGCCAGGCACAGAGTCGAGCTCGGAAATTGAGTATCCCTCTTCTGTCAGAATTAAATCGGGACGAATGACTCTCGGAATTTCTTCTCGAAACTTCCGCCCGAGCTCGATCAACTCCGGCGGTTTACCCGCATCGAGGTATTGCGCTATCCAGGAGGGTTGTTTTCCCTTAACGCTCTGCTGATATAAGAGATCGGACGCTTTGACAAACTTTAGCAACCAATGCCCAAGCCTCTCGAGTTCATCGGCAAACGCAGGGCTGATCAGAAAAGGTTCAGGCGACAGCAGCCACTCTTTCCGAGCGAAAAGTCCTTCCTTCGGGAACCGGTCCCGAATTTTCTGGATACGCTCGAGTTCGACTGATCCAACCATGCGCTAGGCAAGAAGCTTGAGGGCTTGGCGGACCAGTTCTTCGGTATCGGCAGCGTCAGATGCTTTCGCCGCAAGTACTTCACGTACCGCTTTCTGCGCTTCGACCTGCTTGAATCCGAGAGAAATAAGCGCTAGCACGGCGTCATTCATTCGTGTTTGCTGATCGTCCCGGCCGGCCGCAGTTACCTCCCACGCAGCCGCTACACCCAATTTGTCTCTCAGCTCCAAAATGATTCTTTCGGCCGTCTTTTTTCCAACTCCTTTCAATCTTGCCAGGCCGTCTATATCGCGGTTCACAACGGCTGACTTGAACTGGTTCACGCTCATGCCGCTTAGCACGGCCAAAGCCAGTTTAGGTCCGATTCCCGAAACATGCTGCAAAAGCAACCGAAACAGGTCTCGCTCAGGCGCGGTGACAAAACCAAACAACAAATGTGCATCTTCTCGAACTACGAAATGCGTCAATAATCGCACCCGCGCTCCGGGCTGCGGCAATCGATCAAAACTTGAGAGCGGAATTTGAACAAGATATCCAACGCCTTGAACAGAAATGATTACTTGCGTTGGCAGGACTTCTACAAGTTCCCCATCGAGAAAGGAGATCATGATGCTGAATAGAAGTACGCGACCATCGAGAAACTGCAAACTGAACCATCGGTACGCGATCTTTCTACTGGTTACGCTTTTGGCTGCCGGCTCAGGCAAAGCCGCAGATTTGCTGCTGATCGCGGACCCCGCTTTTTATCGGTATGCCGCCTCAGAACCGATTGAAGGCACAACCAAGACCGTCTTCGACTATTATCGCGTCGAGGGCGAAGATCTGGTCTCCGCCGTGCCCGCCGATTCCGATGCTCGCCAGGCGGCAAAACGGGATTCGACAGCGCGTGGTCGCCAATTACTCCAACATCTGGATCCTGAAATTATCCGCGATTCTCGCGGGACAGTGACAGCGCTCTGTTTTCGTAGCGACGATCCAACGTTATCGACCATTCTACTTTTACCCGAGTTAGGTAACCGTTACAGACGCGTTCTCGGACCGGACTGCCTGGTAGCAATTCCAAACCGGCAAACAATTTTCCTTTTTCCGCGGCTGGCGGTGAACGTGCAATCCTTCGCGGAAGAGATACTAACCCTTTATCACAACCATCCGTGGCCAGTATCGACCGAAATTTTCGAATTCATTGACGGAAAGCTTCGGGCCAAAGGAGCATTCAACGAGAATTTCTGAGGGGTTAAGCCAAAGTGGCACTTTACTGGTGTCGGCGGCAGGGCCTGCCGCCCTACATCTCGCTCTTCAATCGCACCAGCTCTATTTCCGCCCATCGCACATCTTCGTACGCAGCCCTGCGGCGTTGATATTTCCGAGAAAGTACATCGCGAAATTTCTCCAAGTGGTGCAACGGCGCCTGGTCGTAGTAAATCCATCGCTCTTCATCTGCCCGCTTTGACTGGAAGCGCCAAGCGCCACCACGTTTGATCACCCGAATCTCCCGTTTGATTCCATCCTCATCTCGTTCCGTCCATGCGTGCCGATTATGCATTCGATCGAGACTGTACGCAGACTCCCGACCCTCGCCAGTCCACCGTCCGCCGTTCCCCACATGTCCGTCCTAACCCAGGGCTAAAGCACCTAGGCAGGCATCTATGACCACTCCATGGGCAAATCGCCGTTTCGCCGTTTCGCCCAATCGCCATCCACCTCCCACTTCTCACCTCTCACTTCTCACCTCTCACTTCTCACCTCTCACTTCTCACCTCTCACTTCTCACCTCTCACTTCTCACCTCTCACTTCTCACCTCTCACTTCTCACCTCTCACTTCTCACCTCTCACTTCTCACTTCTCACCCCTACTCCCCGGTTGCGGATGCTGCTGATCCAAGCTAATTGCTTTCCCTCTTGAGCTCCGGCCTGAAAATTCTCGTCTATTTGCTCGGAACGGTCTTGCTTGCCGCAATTATCGCTCCCTGGTTCTATTGGGCCGGGCAACATCTGTCCGCGATCAAAGGCCTGGCTTTCCTCGGGGATACAGACTTCGCGCGCTACTTCAATCGATCTCTGCTGTTTTCAGCTTTCGTGCTCTTGATTCCGGTGCTGCGCTGGATCGGGCTTCACCAATTTACCAGCTTAGGACTTACCCGAAATCCGCGCCGTATTCTTCATATTGCCGGCGGTTTCGCCGTTTCCACCGCGATCGTCTTAGGTCTGGGCGTTTGCCTGTTAGCAACTGAGATCGCGGCACTAAAAGAGCCGCCACCCTGGAGCCAGTTACCACGGATATTGCTAACAGCTATCGTCGTCGCAGTAATTGAAGAATCACTCTTTCGGGGCGCAATTCTTGGCCTCTTCCGGAAATCGATGAGAACACTACCCGCCGTTGTTGTTACGTCGGCCCTTTTCTCGATCCTGCATTTTCTTAAGCCTCCGTATGACCAGACTGTGGACGTGCATTGGTACTCTGGTTTCCAACTGCTCCCACAAGTCTTCTGGCAATTCTCCGATCCAGTTCTCTTATCCGGCCTTTTCTCGAGCATTTGTATCCTCGGACTAATGCTTGCACACGCCGCGGTCAAAACCAGATCACTCTGGTTGCCGATAGGCATTCATGCGGGGGTTGTATTTGGGAAGATGAGTTTCAGCAAGCTGACCCATCGGACAAAAGACGCGATGCCATGGTTCGGTCAGGATCTAACGTTCGGCCTGGGTTCCCTGCTGATCCTTCTTTTTCTTTGGTCCCTGATCTGGTTATTGTTTCTGCGTGGTACCACCTCTCGCGCGAACGATCAACACGCTGGTTGAGCTATTCTATCCCTCCAATTGCGTAGTTTGCGGCGAGCCTCAACAGCCGGGAGAGCTGCTTTGCAGCAGCTGCCGCGCGACGCTGCTGCCGATTAAGCCGCCTTTCTGCCAAACCTGTTCACGGCCATTTGAGGGGGTGATCGATGGCCCATTCGATTGTCCCAATTGCGAAGATTGGCAACCAGCATTTCGCTGCGCTGTTTCGGCCTACCTGGCCCGCGGGACCATGCGCGAGCTGGTGCATCGATTCAAATACAATGGCCACTCCTACCTGCGCCCTTTGCTGGCAGAATTCTTGTCTGAAGCAGCAAACGACGATCGGCTTCAGGCAATACCGATTGATGCCTTTGTGCCGGTGCCGTTACATCCGACTCGCCGGCGAGAACGAGGATTCAATCAGGCGGAAGCGCTCGCCCAAGCCTTGTCCCGTAAGATCCGGATCCCGGTTTGGAATATCTTGGTGCGTCGAGTTTATACCAACACGCAAACACGATTCGATCGAATCGACCGCATGCAGAACTTGCGTAACGCCTTTAGTCTGAGCGAAGATAAGTCCGTGCGCGGAAAAAACCTGGTGCTGGTAGATGACGTTCTGACGACGGGGGCTACTCTCCACAATTGTGCCAGGACGCTTTTAGCCAATGGGGCAGAATCGGTCCGCGCCATCACCGTAGCCCGCGGTTAGCTGGCCAGGAAACAACATGCCAATCTTTCAGAAACCATCGCTGAAACTCTCTGCCAATAAGAAAAAAGAAATGCCTGAAGGTCTCTGGCAAAAATGTCCTGATTGCGGTGAGGTAATCCACACGCTGGAACTCGAAAAGAATCTACGGGTATGCCCAAAGTGCGACTACCATTTCACCCAGTCGGCAAAAGAGCGGATCGCTAACTTGACCGACGAGGGGACGTTTCAGGAATTTGATTCGAATATGCTCTCCGTCGATGTCCTGAATTTTCGAGGCATAGCCAGTTACACCGATCGGCTCAAAAGTTATCAGGATAAAACAGGGCTCAAAGATGCGGTTCTAACTGGATTCGGTAAAATGGATGGGAGACCGGTCGCAATTGCCGCAATGGACTTCAACTTTCTTGCCGCCACCATGGGTTCAGTGGTCGGTGAGAAAATCACTCGGTTGATTGAGGCCGGCACAAAAGACAAAAGGCCTGTCATCATCGTTTGCTCTTCCGGCGGAGCACGGATGTATGAAGGAATGTTGAGCTTGATGCAGATGGCCAAGACGAGTGGCGCCCTCGCCCGCCACGCCACCGCGGGTTTGCTTTACATTTCGGTTTTGACCCACCCGACCACCGCCGGAGTAATGGCCAGCTTTGCTTCACTTGGTGACCTCATTCTTGCCGAGCCGCGCTGCATGATCGGGTTCGCCGGACCTCGTGTCATCCGCGAGACAACCCATCAAGATTTGCCAGACGGATTTCAAACCGCCGAATTCCTGCAGGAACGCGGGCTGATTGACCGGATTGTCCACCGGAAAGAATTACGCTCTACGCTGGCATCAGCGCTAACCTATCTCACAACGGCGTCCCATTAGATCTGCCACAACGTGAGTTATACCACCGCGATCGAGTGGCTCTTTGGCACTCAGGATTCTGGAATTAAGCTCGGGCTCGACAACGTAAGCCGTTTGTTGTCCGCGTTGGGCGATCCGCAAGCCGAGCTCCAATGCATTCATGTTGCTGGAACCAATGGCAAAGGTTCTGTCTGCGCTTTCCTCGATTCTATTGCTCGGTCTCACGGAATCAGAACCGGTTTATTTACCTCGCCTCATCTGGTGCGATTCAACGAAAGAATCCAGATCAACGGTGGCCCAATTGAGGATGATGCAGTCGTCTCGGGCATCCAAAGAATTCGCACACTAATCGAACCGGAACATCATCCAACCTTTTTCGAGATCACGACTGCTCTGGCGTTTGATCATTTTCGACAGGAGAAAGTCGAGCTGGCAATCCTGGAAACCGGCCTGGGAGGTCGCCTCGATGCAACGAATGTTGTGACCCCTTTGGTATCGGTTTTGACTTCGATTGATCTCGATCACCAGCATATCCTGGGTGATACCCTGGCAAAAATCGCTGCAGAGAAAGCGGCCATCATTAAGCCTCGCACCCCTGTCGTCTCCGGACCACAACGGGCCGAAGCCCGCGCAGTCATCGAAATGACAGCCGCTGAGCGCTCCGCTCTGTTGGAGTATGTCACTTCGCCAATAGAGGGTTACCAGATTGGGGCGGCGGGCTCCCATCAAAAGATCAACGCTGCGATCGCCGTGGCCGCCCTTCGGAAAGCGGGCGTCCCAACTACCAGTCAGGGTATTTCCGACGGTTTAGCCAATGTTTCGTGGCCTGGCCGTTTCCAACAATGTGGCGAGCAAATTATTCTCGACGGCGCCCATAACCCTTCTGCGATCGACAGACTCGTGACAACCTGGAAAGAAGAAATGGGAGATGCGAGTGCAACGATCATTTTCGGCGGTCTCCGCGATAAGAATCTTTTGATCATGAGCAGATCGCTCACCGAAATTGCCCAGCGCTTTCTCGCCGTACCGGTGCAGAATCGCCGGGCAATGCCGCCGGCTGAGCTTATCTCGTTGCTTCCGCCGGGAACACCATCCTTCGAGTCGTTAGCCGACGCAATCGAGGCAGCTCAAAAATTCGAGAACCCGATCCTCATTACCGGGTCACTTTTCCTCGTAGGCGAAGCGCTATCGCTTCTGCAGCCGTCTCGAGGAATTTTGCAGCGCAGCAATCAGTAGAGTTGCGTTACACCCAACGCCCAAGCCTCCGGCTTGACCGTGGGTTGACCTTCCAGGTCGACGTAGGCGTTGTAGCGCCGCAACTTCATCACTATCCAAGATCAATTCGCGCCTCTGATCGACGTTTTCGCGAATGGTTCCGGATATATCGCTCGATTCGTACGAGTTGCTCTGGTCCACGCACAATGTGATCAAACGATTCGTGCTGCCACACTTGACCCTTGCGCTCGCAGATAGCGTTGATTTGCTTTGCCGAATAGCTCTTCCAAGAGTGGAGGATCGATTCGAGGCGATAACCTTTGAATGGCGTAACCAAGACGTGGACGTGGTTCGGCACCACTACCCACCTTCCCAGTGAATATCGTTTGTTGTCGAAGAACCTCAGAACGTTCTCCATGGCGTCACGCGCCTCCGGCACAGCCAGAAAACAGTCGCCGTATCCTGCATCGAGCCACCTATGGATTTTGCGAGTAAAACGCTTCGCATCGGCGTCCGCCGATGAGAGCGGTTCCGGATGCACCCTCCTCCAGATAGCTATCCCCTCCTTCAATGCCTGCAGTTTGGTGGAGGGAAGCGAATCGTAAAGACGGAACGTTACGAAATACATGGCGCCTACTTGGCTCCAATGAGGTAGCGATCGTCGGCGCTTCTGAACGGAAAGATCAGAACTGTAAAATTGCAACTTGTATCTAAAAACTATAATGTTATTATGTTCAGTAGAATAACTTTTCAAGCCCAAGAATCGTCGACCTGGAAGGTCAACCCACGGTCAAGCCGGAGGCTTGAGTTGCAGTCTATGCCGAACCCCCTAACAATCTCCGCAATCCAGGACCAATCTTATGTCTGCCATCCCGGCAACCAAGCTGGAGTCGCGTGTGCGTTCTCTTTTGCCAGTCCTCCACGGACGAAGGTTATTCCTTACTCCTACCTTTCGAACATCGATAGGGTCGGTGACCGGCTCCTCACTCTCCACTATTCGTTTGCTGACGTGGAAATATCAGTCGGTAAAGATTTCCCAGCGAAAAACCAGCTCCTCGACGATTTCGCGAACTTTCGAGTAGCAGCGATCCACGAGTCTCCTCATCTCAAGCTCCGGATTCTGATGGAACCCGATTCGGAAAAGACGTTGCTATTCTAGGAAAGCGCTTTCCGGTGCGAACCCTTCCGCTCCCCATCGATTCATGATGGCATTGTTAATTGCCCAACGAATGGTCGGATGGCGTGTGCTTGTTACAAACTGCAGCCAAGGTGACGTGTCGAGTTGGTTGTCTTGAGCTAAACTGAAGATCTGTTCAACCAACTGTTCGCCGTGGTATGTCGTGCGTCCGGTCAACGCTTCCATCGATTCCGCAGTCGATTCTACGATTTGCAAAGAGTGAGCGACCAGTTTCGCCACCGTCATCGGACTCAGATAACCCGGATGCGCGATCTGACTTGAATCGATCAACCGAACAAAATTCTCGAGGCTGAAATACTTGAGCCCCCATTTGTCGCATGCGTCCGCTTTTGCCATCGGGAAGCGAGAATGATCGATCAGGTCGCAGAGCGACCACCGAATCTTTGGTCGAGGCGGCTGCGCAAAATTGTAAGGAAAATTGAGGGCGACGGCGCGGATATCGAGAATTTCATCCGCACTGAGGTGCTGGAAACGCGGCAGTTTATCGCTTTTTCCCGTCATAACACAACGGATCGGGACCGCGATGGACGATAGCCGCACAGTCGGTAGGGCTGAGCTGCACGCGTCAGCGCCTAGCTCACAAACGACGCAGGCGTTTTCTGCCTCCGCTTCTTCTCCAATTCCTTGATCTCAAACGCTAAGGAAAGAACCCGGCGATATTTTGCCTGTCCGACCGCGACAAGTCGCACGTGCAGGTCTGTCTTTCGATTGATCTCGTCCAGAGCTCGGTCAATCGCACGCTGCTTCAGATTCGGCCAATGAACCAAACACTTCTCACTAACGATATTTCCTTGTGCGTCCCGCACCTCATCGACGCCTAACACCTTGCGAATCTGTGGAATCGAAATCCTTTTAAGTCCAACGTGCCGCCATTTCCAGGCCCATTCGTAAAATCGGATGGAATATTGACTCGCTAACTTGACTCCGGTTCGTTCCGCATCCCGTTTCTGGTGTTCCTTCAGCTTTTCCAAATGCGGAATCAGCCCGGAGTCGAGGCGGAGATTCATTTTTCTCTCAACCATCGTCACCGAGCTCAACCAACGGGCATAAAGTACAGAATTCTGTTTATCGCCGTTGTGTAAAACCAACCGATGGTAGGTCAGCAGTTTCAGCACGGCCGGCAACGAATCGAAGTCGTCGTATTCATAGTCAGTAACACCCGGCTTGAGGCGATCGAGGACACTGGTCACGACCTTCCTTTCGGCTGGGGTTAACTTGTAAAACGCCTCGATCAGATCGTCTCCAAAACCGAGTTGGTCCTCGGTCTTGAGTACTGGTAACGTCTGAAAAACTTTGTTATATTTGCGCACTTTACTTTTTGGGGATTACAATGTTAGAAGAATTGCACACGGAATTTGCAAAAAAAAGCACTAAAAATGGCTATCGCAAAAGAAACCCGTCAGACTGCGACAGAACAAGGGAAATGGACGTTCGGAACAGAGGAAAATCCGCAGTCACTCGATGAGCTGTTAGAACCTTATCGGAAGGAAGGCGCCTTTTTTGAAGGCAAAGAGCAGTGGTTAAGGGGCGTCTCTAAAGTCACGTGGGAAAATTTCTTTTTGGTTTGCACTGAAGAGCTGGACGATTTGTCGCTTCGCGCTGCGAAGATGGTCATCATGTATTGCCTTGAGATCGTCGAGGACGTTGCTTCAAGGATACGCGGTCCGGTGACTGCAGCAAAGATTGCCGAAGCGATGAAACGCGAGTTCGACGAACAATATGACAACCCCATTTTCCAGTTCCAATGGGCGATGCGTCATGAGGCAGTGCGCGAGGCCGTAAGCAACGCGGTTGTTAATCGTTGGGGTAAGTAGCGTCCGAAATACGGTTTACGGATCACCGGTTTTCGTTCAAGGTCAGCAGTTGCATGATTTGTTCCGAAGGTCTTGCTGAATCGTCAGACTCCTTGCCGGCATCAATCCGGCATGATTGGACGCTGGAAGACGCGGAAGCGATCTACCAGCTTCCGATCAATGACCTGGTCTTTCGGGCTCAGTCTCTGCATCGACGTTTTTTCCCCAGTAATCGAGTTCAGCAATCCGCTCTTCTATCGATCAAAACCGGGAGTTGTCCGGAAGATTGCGCCTATTGCTCGCAGAGTGCGCATCATCAGGCGGTGACCTCGACTCGGTTGATGGCGCCGGAAGCGATCGTGTATCAGGCGCGAGAAGCAAAAGCCGCAGGCGCTACGCGGTTTTGCCTGGCAGCCGCCTGGCGCAACCCGCGGGACCGGGACCTGGCCCAAGTCTGCGAAGCGATCCAATTGATCAAACAGATTGGCATGGAAACATGCGCGACGCTCGGCATGCTCACCATGGAGCAGGCGCAAAAGCTGCGCGAATCCGGGCTCGATTTCTATAATCACAACATTGATACGTCGCCTGAATATTATCCGGAAATTATTACGACTCGTACCTTTCAGGATCGCCTGGATACGCTCGAAAGAGTTCGTGATGCCGGAATGAAAGTCTGCTGCGGAGGGATTATCGGCCTCGGCGAAACGGTCGCAGATCGTTTGAAAATGTTGTTGGTTCTGGCGAATCTTCGCGAACATCCGGAAAGTGTGCCGATCAATCTTTGGAACGAGGTGGAAGGCGCTCCGGTTCAGGCGCGCGCGAAGCGACCGGACCCGATCGAGATCGTCCGGATCATAGCAACAGCCCGGATCATGATGCCGGCAACGGTTGTTCGCCTGTCGGCCGGACGCCAGTATATGAGTGACGAGCTGCACGCACTCTGTTTCTTGGCCGGAGCTAATTCTCTTTTTCTCGGCAACGTCCTGTTAACGACGAAAAATCCAGAGCTGGACCACGACCGAAAGCTTTTCCGCAGGCTTGGCATCGAACCGATGTAAGGCACGCGTTGGGTTCAGGCCGCGCAGGAGCGCGAACCCTACCGGAAATCGACCGGAGCTCACCATTGGTAGGGTTCGCGCTCCCGCGCGACCTGAACCCCACACGCCATCCAGACGTTCTCGATGTAGCCCTAAGGCTCGGATGTTGACAACATACAAATATCTTGTTATGTTTTATGCATGGACGCGATTGCCGCCATTCCTTCTCGAGCAAATGTACCCTCGGATGTATCTCCGGTAGATAGAAACCCGTTACAATTCGTTGATGCCGGCGGAACCGCGGTAATCCTTAATGCATCATCACCTGCCGTTGTCCCTTGCTCAGACGGCTATCAGATCAAGATTCAACTCCTGAACGCCGCGGCCCTCCGATTTTCTGTGTCCGTGCTACTGGATAACGAACTCATCCGCCGGCTCCACTATTCGGCTGAACGGGTTCCGGTCTCGGCAGGACTACTGGCGGCACACAGGTGGATCAGGCAGCAGAAAGCACGAGAACGGTTGCTTGGCCTCTTCTCCGCCCCAACGCTTATTCTCTGGTTTATTTGCAGCATTGCCGCTTGGTTCCTCCACCCCATCATCGGCTGGATAGCTTACCTGCCTTTGTTGCTCTCTATGCCTGCCTCCTGGTTCTTTGCGCCTCGGCGCCATGGCCAAAGCACTACGGCCTGCTTAGCCGGGCTGAAATGGGATCTCAACGATTTCTGCCGCGCCTGGCTAATCACCGGCGACACCGGTTCCGGCAAGACATACGCAATCAACTTACTGATGCACTCAGTGTTCCAGCATCATCCGGATTGGGGAGGCATTTGTTGCGACGAAAAAGGAATCTACCATGAAACCCTTACGCGGATGGCAGCGCGTTACGGAAGAGAACATGATCTCGTGCTGCTGCAGACCCGGCCGGACCACGCCGGCGAGGATTGGAGACCGACCGCTCGATTCAATCTTCTCTCAGATCGCACGATCCCTGCATCAACCTACGCTACGGCAATTGTTGATACTGCGTCTGCGCTCGCGTCAGGAAGCGAGGATAAAGGCTTCTTCAAAACGCAGGCGCATGTTCACATCGGCCAAGGTATCCAGCTGTTCCGTTTGCTCAGCTTGACGCCGACGATGCATCACCTTCTCGAAGTCCTGCAACACCAGCAAATCCTCAAAGCAATGCTTCAACAATTGGAGCCACTTAAAGATCGCGGAGAACCTGGCGCACGCGAGTGTTATGACCATTTCTTAACCGGTTACCAGCGGCAGCCGGCAGAACAATTAGGGGGTGTCATCTCGACGATCTCCAACTATCTCAGCTACTTCACCAACCCGGATATCGTCGAAGTGTTTGCGGCCGAAACCAATTCTTTCGAGTTTGCTGCACTGGACGAGGGTGCAATCATTTGTATCTCCATGCCGCAGAAATTCCAGACGGAGCGCCGCTATATCATGACTCTGTTGAAGCTCTTGTTTTACACCCATGCGCTCCGCCGGTTCGATCCCAGGGCAAAGGATCAGCGCTCGCTAGAGGAAGACAACCTTCTGATCTGCTGGCAGGACGAAGCTCAACGTTTCATCACCGAATCGGATTGCAACGTCGATATTTTGCGCCAGGCGCGGACAACGACAGTGATGGCGACACAATCCAAAACTTCCTTTCTGCCTGCCCTTGGCAGCCGGGATAAAGCGGATGTGACGACGCTGAACCTCAGAAATAGAGTTATTTTCAAAGCGGCTGATCGCAGCTGTGCGGAAACGTCGGCCGATTTCATCGGCAAGAAAATCATCTGGAAGAAATCGTATACCCGCGGCAGAGGCAGCGCCAGCGTCACGCGGACTCGGGAAGAAGAATACCTGATTAAACCTCACGAGCTGATGTCTCTGCCGAAATTCACAGCGGTGGTTAAACACTGCGACAAAAGGTTCAGCAAACGAGTTCTTCATCCAGTTGAGCCGGATGGCACGAGTCCAAGTTGGTATCCTTGGTGGCGGTCGATGTTCTCCTGATGAGAATCGGGGAGGCGCGGATAGGACGAATCAGAGTGCTAATCGCGAAAATAGCGCAGGATGTGCGGCAAAAATTTCGCGAAACACGTGATTAAATGCATAACAGCCGCTCTCGCAACGGGTTATCGGATCTAGAAAAACAGGCATGCATCTATCTGTTTTTGAGATCGTCGGATTGATAGATCAATTACACAAAAATATGTTGCAGTAATTGTGCCGGTGTGGCGTTCTTTGCCAGTTTTTGTTCAATTAATTTTGTAACATCTATCGCCCGCCAAACATCTGCCAGAGCGCTCTGAAAAGAATCCTGCTTTGGCGCCTTCACTTTTTTGTCTTAGCGGCTTTACAACAGAATTTTTGCAACCAAGTTAAATTTCCCAACGTTTAACAACGGTGGGTCAGTACATTAGTCAGTACATTATTAGCCTATGAAAAAACTAATCGCCTTGGCCGTTGCGGTAATCGCCTTGCAAGCATTGCCGTCGTTTGCGGGGGAAACGGTCGCAAGCTCGAAAGCTGTGGTCGCTCCACCCCCGCCTCCCGTGGAAAGCCTCTATCGCGACCATGAATGGCAGATCGATGTATTCGGCGCCTATGCCCCCTCAGGCCCGGATGCTGGTCGCTATCTCGGAAATCACGCATGGGGCGGAGGCGCTGGTATCAATTACTTCTTCACCAGAAACTTTGGTCTGGGATTGGAAGGCTCAGCGCTTCGAGGCACTGGTAAAAGCTCTAATCACGATGTGAGCGGGGATTTCGGATTGAACCTGATCGGACGTCTCCCAATTGCTAATACCGGATGGGCTCCCTATGGGTTTGCCGGAATCGGTGGCTTCGTGCCCGGCAACGGAAACAATGTCTTCAACACCACAATCAATGGATTCAGCAGAACTATTCGCGGTCATAACAACGACGATATTCTGTTCCAGGGACATGTAGGATTGGGTGTTGAATATCGGTTTACCCGCAATATCGGAGCGTTCGCCGACGGTCGTTATACCTTCGTAGAAAACGGGCATGACGACTACGGCCTCATTCGCACCGGTCTACGGTTTGCCTTCTAACTAAGTAAGACAGTAACGCTTGCAAGTAACCGAAGAGGTCAGGGATTCCTGGCCTCTTCTTTTTTACCGTGAGACTGGCAACCATACCCTCGCCGCACATTTCGCAACAATGAGGGATCACCTTCCGATTGCGGCGTTGTCGGCGATGACGGCGCTGTCGGCGTTCCGACTGGGAGCGTCACGTAGCATACTGCGCGATACCGTTGCCGAAAGACCAGTTTTCTTTTTTCACTTCGACAAGATTGATGAAAACGTCCTCCCGTCTCAGGCCGACTCGCTCGTGCAGTCCGTCGGCAACTGCTTTGTAGAAGGCTTTCTTGACTTCGACTGTCCGTCCCTCGTTGAGGGTGAGTTGGATAATCAGAGCATCCGGACTTCGCTCAATACCGAGGTAGGTCGGATCGATAAACAGCGTGTCCGGGGTATGCTCAGTGACGACTTGGAAGCGGTCATCCTTTGGCGCGTTGAGAGTTGTGATCATCGCTTCATAGACAACATCAGCGACGGCGCGACCGTACGCACGAGGTTTTCCAGCTGGTATATCAATGCGGGCAAGAGGCATAGACAGTTTCCTTGGTGATCAGTAGATCAAAATGCAGATGGATTACTATAGTTATCCATATGGATTACGATTATACTCTTGATTGTCAAGAGAGTTGGTCAGAGAAAAACGCCTTTGCCCCCGTCCAGTTCACTGTTTTCTCTGGACGAATCTCTCACAAATCGCACCGGAATTGCTGAGATCGAAAGAAGCACTATCGCGGAAAGTCCAAAGTAACCAGGATTGCCAACACTGGCAAATCAACAAACGGTAGAATACGGTCCGATAAACCGCTAACCTATCGGATGCAACTTAGCCGGAACCGAGTAGAAGCGCTGACCGACGGCGTGTTTGCCGTCGCCATGACGCTGCTGGTTCTGGACATTAAAGTGCCCGAGCTGCAACCTCCATTGGATATTTCCCAATTGTCCGGCCGATTGCTCGACCTGTGGCCAAAGTTCCTCAGCTACATGATCAGCTTCGTCATTCTGGGAGTCTATTGGGTCGGTCACCATTTCCAGCTTTCTTTTATCCGAAAGGTGGATCGTCCTTTGGTCTGGATTAATCTCCTGTTTCTCCTCTGGGTCGTGCTCGTCCCGTTTTCAACCGCCCTGCTCAGTGAATACCCAATGACGCAGATCGCAATTACGGTTTACGGCCTCAATCTGATTGCGATCGGCGTGACTTTGGCAGGCCACTGGTGGTACGCCACAGTAGAAACGCGGCACGTCGACGCGGATATTCATCCAGCGCTCGTACGTGGAGCCCTGCTGAGAACATTGATGGCTCCGTCAGTTTACGTTGTCGCCATTGCAGTCTCATTCGTCCGACCGGAACTGAGCCTGTTCCTCTATGCTCTGGTTCCGGTTCTCTACATTCTTCCCGGCCGAATCGATGTGCATTGGGGTAGACGCCGGCAGAGTAACTAGGGCACCACCAATCAGGCTCCACCTAGTTATTCAGTGTGTTCTTTACCGGAATCCTTACCTCGGTCCTTTGCGTCACTATTGCGGCTGGCGAGTTGTTTCAATATTTTACGGGTCGACTCTAGTATTTCGCGGGACAGTGTCTGGTCGGTCACTGCCCGTGCCAGCTGAACGGCACCAAGCGAGGCGGTGACAGTGAGAATCGCTTTCGATCGTGCTGCTGCGTCATCCTGAGGCAGCGAATTCTCAAGTAACTCGATTTCGCTCTCGGTCTGTTCGGTCAGAAGAGAGCGAATTTGTTTACCGCTTCGGGCGATGTCGCAGACCAATGCGCTAATCGGACAACCGTTGCCTGGATGATCGCGATGAGTCTGAGTCAAATAGGCATCGACCAGGCTCTCATAAGTTATTGCCGGGCCACCTGAGTCGGCCACCGACAATAATTTATCCCAAGGCCCAGCTGCGGCGCGAAACGATTCGGCCACCAAATCGTCGCGGGAATTAAAGTGCTTATAAAAACCGCCAACGGTAAGGCCGACCTCTTTCATCAGATCGGCAATGGCGACACCATCAAGGCCTTTCTCGCGTAAACGTTTGGCAGCGGCACGCACGATACGCTGGTGAGTTTTGATTTTGTGCTCTTGTGAATGGCCCATAACGAAAAAGTAATTTGACCACATAGATTATATATATAATCTCTATGGATGACAATAATAATCCACAATCTGCTGACGTTTATATCCAATAAGGAGATTTGCTCATGAAGCTCGACAACAAAGTTGCTTTGATCACCGGCGGTAATAGCGGCATCGGGTTTGCTACCGCCCGACTGTTTGTGGCCGAAGGCGCGCGGGTGGCGATCACCGGTCGTAATCCAAAGACATTACAGGCAACGGCCAAGAAGCTCGGCGACAACGTGCTCGTATTGCAAGCCGATGTAACAGAGATTGAAGCGACTAAACGGGTGGTCGATACGGTCACCCAACAATGGGGTAAACTCGATATCGTCTTCGCCAACGCCGGCTTTCACGAACTCACCCCAATCGGCCAGACCTCACTAGAGCAATTCGAACGAATTATTCGTGCCAATTTAACCGGCGTTTTCTTCACCATTCAAGCAGCGGCGCCGCATCTGAATGAAGGCGCGTCGATCATATTAAATGGTTCGGTTCAAGCGGTGCTCGGGATACCGGGATTCACTGCCTATGCGGCGGCAAAAGGAGGTATACGCGCCATGACTCGGAACTTGGCGTCTGAGTTCGCTCCACGCAAAATCCGGGTTAACCAGGTTACGCCGGGCGCGACTCGCACACCGATCTGGTCTCTTATAACGCCTGGCGAAGAGGCGGAGAAAGAGCTGGAGCAGCGGGTTAGCCAGACCATTCCACTCGGCAGATTCAGCAAAGCCGACGAAGTCGCGAAAGCAGCTCTATACCTGGCTTCGGATGATTCGGCCATTCTGACCGGCACAGAAATCGTAGTTGACGGAGGAGCAACCTCCGCTCCGCATGGAGCACCTATCCTGCGGCGATGAACGTTTACGCGCAAACCCAAAGCCTTTTTATCTAGAGATAAAAATTATGAATCTGGAACAGAAAAACAGCCCGACGACTCGCGAGGTTCTCACGCATCACCTCAATAGCCTGGGCGACATTGTCAGCACCATGGCGGACTACGCTCCCGAATCGAAGTTCTTCACCCTGGAGGGCGTATTGCACGGCTCCGAGGCGATACGGAACTTCTTCGTGAAGATGTTCGAGGAGTTCAACCAGCCAGGGACGTACTTCGAGATGCTCCGGCAGTACTTGTGCAGAAGCTGGAAAGGCGCTTATTCCTAAATAGCCAAGTACCAGGACGGCCGAATAGTTGACTGTCTAGACGCTTACCTATACTATGGATTCATGCCAAGGCCGAAGAGCGACGAGAAGAGAAGCGCGATTCTGGAGGCGGCAACGCGCATCATCGTTACGCAAGGCCTGAGCGCGCCGACGGCGGGCATCGCGAAAGAGGCTGGCGTTGCCAATGGATCGCTCTTCACCTACTTCGAAACAAAAACGGACCTCTTCAACCAGCTCTATCTTGAGCTGAAAACAGAGATGGCGTCCGCTGCTATGAAGGACCTTCCCACGGGTGCAGAACCTCGTGAGCAGCTCTTACACCTCTGGCAACACTGGATGAACTGGGCGGTGTCCTACCCAGAGAAGCGGCGAGCGCTGGCACAGCTCGGCGTCTCCGAGGAGATCACGCTGGAGACCCGTGCGGCGGCCCACAAAACGATGGCAGGCGTCGCAGGACTGCTTGAACAGATTCGTGGCAGCGGCCCCATGTGTAAGGCCCCGATGGGTTTCGTTGTCGCGATCATGAACTCTGTCGCTGAGGCGACGATAGATTTCATGACCCAGGATTCAACCCATGCGAGGAAGCACTGCAAAGAGGGCTTCGAGGCTCTGTGGCGTGTGGTGGCCTAATTTTTTTACCTCGATAATGACTGACTAGACAGACACTAAAGGAGCTTATCAATGCCGAATCCCGTTTCCATGAACAATTCCTCCGAGTACAAGGCGTACGTAATCACCGGCCCGACCTCTGGGATTGGCCGAGCTACGACACTGGAAGTGATCAAGCACGGCAAAGTCGTACTGGTAGGACGCGATCGCGAAAAGCTCAATCAGTTGCAGAAGGAGGTAGAGCGAAAAGGCGAGCACGCGGTTTCGGTCGTGTGCGACTTGTCGGATCTTGCGAGCGTGCGGCGCGCGGCTGCGGAGATCATCGCGCTCGATCTTCCGATTGTGGGCTTGCTCAACAACGCCGGGATCTTTCCGATGCGCGCTACGAAGAACGCGCTGGGCTGGGACAATGCGTTCGCGACGAACCACATCGGACCGTTCGTGCTGACCGAAGCCCTCATCTCGCATCTCCCCGACGACGCGAACGTCGTCTTCGTCGCTTCGGGCGTGGAAGATCCAGAGCGCAAGCCTGCGAAGATGGCGGGCTTCCGTGGGGGCCGGTACATCTCCGCAGAGGCGAGCGCACGCGGCAAGTGGGAGCCGGGCGGATCGAAGATGCCGGGCGCGGACGCCTATGCCACATCGAAGCAATGCACCCTTGCCACGGCGTTGGAGTTTGCTCGCGAGACTCCGCGGTTGCGCTTCAACGCGGTCGAACCGGGATTCAGTCCGGCCACCGGCCTCGGACGCGATGCCAACGTCTTCCTGCGCTTCCTGGGGAAATACGTCCTCTCGATGCTGGCTCCTCACATCAAGTACTGGAGCACCCCGAAGCGCGCCGCGCGCGTGATCACCAAGGCACTGCTCAATGAATCGGGTGAGACTGGCATCTACTACGACGAGGGCGGCCGCCCAATGCTCGGCTCCGCGCTCGTGCGCGACCCGAAGTTCCAAGACCGCGTCATCGCCGAAACGCGTGCCTTGCTGTCGACGATTCCAAAATGAAACGGGGAGGCTTAGGCCCCTTTGGGATTAGTCCTGCGAAGTCGGCTTGTCGGGCGTGATCGCGATTGCTCCTGGTTGATATCAACCTGAGAGAACGCAATCGGGGAAGGTCTGCCGATTCGGGCCATACGGGACTTTCCTAAGCCGAAGCCTCTGACGGGATTATGTGGCATCGGATGCGGTTCCGTGCCTCTTTCTAGCTGGCCCCGCATCCCAGCGCCACATAACGTCGAACGCCACAGAAGAACTGGAGCGTTACGCCGACCGGCTCCGGCAAATCGAACAGGAAACGCCTTACGAGGTAGGCCATTACTAGCCTGAATTTTGCGTCGATTGGGTTCGCGCTTCCTTCTCACACGCCATTACGAGTTTCATTATTTGACTTCTGTAACTTCGGCCATACGTTTTGGCATATGGAAGGAGCAACCAAAATGAGCGAAACCACTCTTGGCGGCCGGTTCACATTCCCCGGTACGTCATTGACTGTTCATCGGATGGGCTATGGCGCGATGCAGCTGGCCGGCCCCGGCGTGTGGGGGCCACCGAAGGACCCGGACGGCGCCGTCGCCGTCCTCCGCGAGGCCGTCGCGGCCGGAGTGAACCATATCGACACGTCTGATTTCTACGGCCCGCACGTCACCAACCAGATCATCCGGAAGGCTCTGCACCCCTACCCGAAGGGGTTGGTGATCGTCACCAAGCTCGGGGGCCGGCGCCCGGCCGACAAGTCCTGGCAACCGGCCGTCTCGCCGCACGAGCTGACTGCTGGCGTTCACGATAACCTGCGCAACCTCGGTCTGGACGCGCTCGACATCGTCAACTATCGCGCGATGGGGTCGGGTCACGGTCCGGAGGAGCGATCGATCGCGGAGCAGGTGACTGTGCTGGCCGACCTCCAGCGCAAGGGACTGATCCGGCACATCGGCCTGAGCAACGTCACGTCCGCTCAGCTGGCCGAGGCACAGACGATCACCGATATCGTGTGCGTGCAAAATAACTACAACGTAGCCTACCGCCATGACGACGCCCTGATCGACGACCTGGCCCGAAAGGGCATCGCGTATGTGCCGTTCTTCCCGCTTGGCGGATTCACTCCGTTGCAGTCGTCGACCCTCTCCGATGTCGCGGACCGACTCAAGGCCACGCCGATGCAGGTCGCACTGGCGTGGCTGCTGCACCGGTCGCCTAACATCTTATTAATACCGGGTACATCATCGGTCGCCCACCTCCGCGAGAACCTGGCCGCAAGCCAGTTGACGCTGCCGCCCGAAATCTTGGCGGAGTTGGAAGGGATTGCTGCTGCTGCGCCGCCAACGGAGCATTGATTTTGGCGAACCCTCTTTCTCCCGGAATACCGGGAGAGAGAGGCGGCGAGTTAAGAGGTCCACATGCCTCCCGCTTACACACCGCTCACGCGCGATCGGATCCTGGCAACGGCTGAGGATGTCATACGCCGGTTCGGCCCGGCCAAGGCGACTGTGGTGGATGTTGCCCGGGCGCTCGGCGTAAGCCACGCAGCGGTCTACCGACACGTCGCGACCAAGGCCGAGCTACGGGACCTGGTAGTTGGCCGTTGGGTGGAGGAGACCATGGCTCCGCTGCGGGCTATCGCAGACCGGCCCGGGCCGGCACCGAAGCGGTTGCGACAGCTGTTCGACGCTCTGATTGCAATCAAACGCCGCCGGGCCGCCGAGGACCCGGAGCTGTTCGCCGCCTATCGGACCCTGGCGGCCGACGCCCAATCCGTCGCTGCCGCGCACGTCGACGAATTGATCGGGCTGGCCGCCAAAATCATTCGCTCCGGCGTGAAGGAAGGCAAGTTCCGTGCGCTCGACCCAGTGGCCTCCGGCCGGGCGGTGCTGTTCGCCACCTCTCGGTTCCATCACCCGATCCACGCCGCGGAGTGGATCGACCCGGGTATCGACGAAGAATTTGACGACGTGTGGCGACTGCTGATGGACGGGCTGCGTGCCGGCAAGAGGCCGAGTTAAAGCGGAATCACAAGAGGTCCTTCAGGCCCGCCAACGAGTCCAGGATGTCGTCCGGATCAATCTTCACCTTATCCAACTGGTCCGGCCGAAATTTGCCTGTCCGCACCAGAACACCGGTACAACCGGCCGCTTTGGCGCCTCCAACATCCGCCTCCAGGTCATCCCCAATCATTACCGTGGTTTCGGGCGGGACATCCATACTCTGACAAGCCAAAAGAAAAAACTCGCGGGCCGGTTTACCGATTAACACAGCCTCTCTTTGGGTCGCGTACTCCAGAGCCGCTACGATCGAACCAACATCGAGGCAGAGACCATCAACCCCACGAAAATATCGGTTCCGGGCTAATGTGATAAAGGCGGCGCCATCGAGCAGAAAACGAAACGCGCAGTTCAGCGCGGTATAGGTGAGGTCTTCGCCGATGTCGCCTACAAGAACGGCTTGGGGCGCATTATCTACAAACTCGACGGTTCCTAAATCCTCCAGCAACGCTTGTTTGAGCAGCGGGTAACAGCGGGAAATATTTTCTCGGACGAGATAGTCTCGGCCGATAATCGGGGCGGTAATCAATTGCTCCGGCTGGACTTCAATTCCCAGCGCGCTCAACGCGGTCACAATCGCCGAACGCGATTTGCTCGTGGTGTTCGTCACGATTCGAAACGGGATATCCTTTTGAATCAGCGCACTCAGAGCGGCATCCGCGCCCGGGACCGGTTTACCGCCTTCGACGATGGTACCGTCCAGATCGATCAGAAACCCTCCGATTCGTTCCGGTAACGCCATGATTCCAAAATAAAGCAGAAATCGCACCGCTTGACCTGTCTATTCATCGCTAGATTTGCTCGGCCGCACAGCGGCCACGCTTTCGTCGCCTTCCATCCTTAGTGATGGAGAGCGTCGCTCTGCCGCTCGCTGGCAAAAGCAAGACATGATCGGGTTTCCGCTATAGGTCTTGAGAGGACATAATTCCTTTTCGGATCTCTTAAGAAACTGTTCGCCTCGACAATTGCATCTCAAACAGCGAGTTGACAGGGTAAAAAGCGCGAACGATATTTACATGTAACATGTAAATATCATGAGCCGGTTGCCAGCCAAAACCCGATCGTTCGATGCGGTCATTTTTGATTTGCTGACCGCTATTCTAAATTCGTGGAAACTGTGGAATAACGTTGCTGGCTCGGTCGAATCGGGCGTTCGCTGGAGAAAACGATATCTGGAAATCACCTACCAATGCGGGACTTACCGGCCTTACGAAGATCTCATTTACCAGGCCGCTCAGGCGGCGGGCGTTCCATCGGAAAAAGCAAGCGAGCTGATATCGAGATGGACAGAACTCGAGCCTTGGCCGGAGGTTGCATCCGTTGTGGGCAGCCTGGCTAAACGGGTTCCGGTCGGGATTGCGACGAATTCTTCGAATGTCCTGGCGGAGAAAGCTATTGCTGCTGTTGGGATCCGCTTTGCCGCCGTGGCCACGGCGGAGACGGCCGGCGCCTATAAACCGAGACCGGAGCCGTATCTTTCCGTTCTGCAAAAGCTTGGAGTAAGTCCTGCCCGAACATTATTCGTAGCCGGATCGGCAGCGGACGTTCCAGGCGCGTCGAATGTCGGCATGCATGTCTTCTGGCATAACCGGGCCAAGCTTACATTAGGCGCGGAAAGCGCGCGCCCGCGGTACGCAGCGGACACGTTGCAGCCGTTGCTTGAGCTCGTCTAAGCGTTCCTATGCAGGAAACTTGCCACAGCGGGCAGAGTCTTGATCTTACAGGCCTGGAAACACCCAGGCTGTTACTCGATATCGATCGGCTCCAGCGCAACGCAGATCGGATGCGTCGACGATGCGCAGAGCTCGGTGTGCAATTGCGACCACATCTCAAAACCTCCAAATCATTGCCCGTAGCGCAAATTGCGATCGAGTTTGGTCCGATCGCCGTTTCAACTTTGAAAGAGGCCGAATATTTCGCGGAGAACGGCTATCGAGACATTCTCTATGCTGTAGCAATTGCTCCGAATAAGGTGAGTCGCGTCGGACAAATTCAAGAGAAGACTGGAACACGGATTCTATTGGTCGTGGATCACATCGAAGCCGCTCAAGCGATTGGGCGGCGAGCTCGTGACATGGATGAATCCTTTGGGTGCCTTATCGAAGTCGATTGCGGGGAACACCGAAGCGGAGTTCTGCCTTTGGCAGAGACAATCATTCCGATCGCGCGAGCGCTCACTGAATCCAGAGCGGTTACCGTTGAAGGTGTGATCTCACATGCGGGTCATTCCTATACGTCTGGAGAGCCTCCTGTCATCAAAGAGATCGCCGAAGCAGAACGAAAAAGCGCGGCGATCGCCGCCCAAATTTTGCGGGAGGCGAATTTCGCGTGCCCAATTGTCAGTGTCGGCTCGACGCCGACAGTCTTGTTTGCCGAGCATCTTAACGACGTCACGCAGGTGCGGTGCGGCATTTATCTTTTCTGGGATCTGGCGCAGTTCTCGCGGAACGTCTGCGAATTGGAGGACATAGCTGTCTCGGTCCTCGCATCCGTTATTGGGCATAATCGGCAAGGCTCGAGTATCATCATTGATGCAGGCGCCTTGGCCCTATCCAAGGATCTGAGCGCGAACGCGTATCTGCCCGATGCAAAACATGGATTTGTTTGTGATCCAATTACGTTGCGGCGTCTGGGCTCACTCTCCGTCGACGTCGTGCACCAGGAACATGGGACGATCAAAGTTCCTGGAGGGGAATGGTTCGATTATCTGCCAATCGGCAGCCTTGTTCGCATTCTACCTAACCACACCTGCCTGACCTGTGCTGCCTATGAAGGCTACGAACTCGTAAGACAAGATAAGTACATCGACTATTGGCCAAGGTGTAACGGCTGGTAAATAGACTTGGTAAATCGATTTATGGAATCCCAATCTAAGTTAACCAGGATCTTCTGCTCGCAAGCTCCGCAACCGAACGGGCATTATGCGCAAGCGATCCTCCATTCAGACACGATCTACATATCCGGGCAGCTGGGAATCACGAAGGGAACGCCTGATCCGGAAAAAGTTTCTGTTAGTGACCAGATGCTGTTCGCGCTGCGCAACATCGAGAACATCGCGGGCACGATGGGCGCGTCTCGCAGTGACGTGATCAAGACTACGATCTACGTAACTGGAATCGAGCACTGGAATGAAGCGAATCGCGCCTACGCTTTATTCTTCAGTGATCACAAACCGGCGCGCTCAGTCGTACCATGCAGCGAACTTCACTTTGGCGCGAAAATCGAAGTTGAAGCCATCATCGCTCTACCCAGCGCAGCGCCAGACGCAGATGCCACAACAACGCGATAGGATGATGAAAGGCCAGAGGCTGAAAGTAGGCAAGCTATTGTCATCAACAACACGTATTGTTGATTCAGTCTACGAAACGCTGCGAAAGGAGATTTTGTCGGGGAAGCTTTCCGCCGGTCAGCAGCTCAGCGTTCCTGAGCTGGCGCGCCAGCTAAGTGTTTCCCGTAGTCCGGTTCGTGAGGCTGTTCTGCAGCTCGTTGCCGATGGTCTTGCGCTAGAAAATCCTCGCAAAGGGGTCGCGGTGAAAACCATTGAGATCGACGACCTGCTGGAAATTCATGAAGTTCGTGAACCGGTGGAGGGATTATCTGCGCGTCTCTGCGCCGAGCGGATCGATCCAGAGGGTATTGGCGCACTTCGAGAAATCCTGGATCGGCAGCGAGTCTGTGTCGAACAAAGCGACGGACGCGGATACTTTGAGACCAACCTTGCTTTCCACGAAGCGCTCGCCCGATTCACTCGCAACAACAGGCTCCAAGAAGTTGTCCGATCTTTGGGGGACCAGATGCGGATTGGCTTAAGGCAAGTAGCATCGGACGTCCATCAGCAGCGTCGAGGTATCCTTGAACACGCTCAGATCTTGAAAGCAATCGAACGACACGATAGCGAACGCGCAGAATCTCTAATGAGAACGCATATCGCTAAAACAAGGGACCGATTGGCAAAACAGGCCACGTGAACCGATCAGTGACGGAAGCATGCAGGATCTACGCCTGTTTGTGAGCAACAGCAATCAGCCGTTCGGCGTTCAAATCGTAAGGTCCGCCCTCCCACGTTCCGTAGAGCTTGACGTCTTCGAAGCCTGCGGCTCGCAGTAAATCGACCAGTTCCCGGCCAGAGTATAACGCATGATCAAACTCTAAGCGGGTGACCTGGTTTTTCTGAATGAGCAACCATTGCGTTTTGACTCGGTACCAATCGCCGGTGATCTCCCGTTTCTGAACGAGAACGCTCCCGTCCGGTTGCTCGTCGACAGCGCTTGGTGCGAACTTCCGGGCTAATATTTCTTTCCCAACTATGTCGATTAGGAAGAAGCCGCCAGGGACCGAGGACTCGTAAGCGTTTCGCAGAACGGCCAGATCTTCCTCGGTCGTTCCGAAATAGCCAAACGATGTAAAGAGGTTGATGACGAGATCGAATTGTTTTGGACGCACAAAGGTCCGCATATCTTGCTGGATCCATTCGATCTGCAGATTGTGCGATTCGGCCCGAGAACGCGCTTTTTCCAGCAGGAACGGACTGCGATCAACCCCCGTTACGCGCGCGCCAAGTTGAGCCAATGGAATCGCGTGTCGACCCGGGCCACAGCACAAGTCTAAGACGTGAGAGAAAGGTGAACCTGTCAGTTTTACGATTTGGTTTACCTGTTCTTCCGCAGACACAAATTTCTCATCGGGAAAAACGTATGGGAACGACAGTTCCCAAAATGATTCATCTTCAAACCAATCCAATCGATCCGCGCTTTCAGTTGTCTCGCTCACCTTCGTTTTCCTGAACCTGCACAGCTCATTTCCGAACGGCTGAAAGGATCTGCGGGTGCGACCGCTCACCAAGGCATTCGGCTAGCCAGGGCAGCTGTGCATCCTGAATACCTTCGGAACTCAAATCGCGGAGAAATCTCCGACTCCGACGTCACCATTTCTTATCATTTTCATCGCATCCCGTAAGGGAGCGTTTCCGAACATACGCGAATACTCCCGGCTGAACTGCGAGGGGCTTTTGTATCCTACTTTAAAAGCTGAACCCTCGGCCGTTTCGCCTTCATCGATCATGAGGCGTCTCGCCTCCAGCAACCGGAGACGTTTCTGATACTGAATCGGGCTCATGGCTGTTATATCTTTGAAATGTTTAAAGAAAGCAGACCGGCTCATATTCGCTGCTTTCGCTAAAGCGGGGACATCGACATCATCGCTGAGTTCAGAACGAAGCCCATGGAGGCTTTGGAATATTCTGTGCAACTTACTGCCAGAACGAAGAAAGTGCCGGATCGCCGGCCCATCTTTTCCTTTCAGGAGATAATAAATCATCTCCTTGATGATCAAGCGCCCAAGCAGGGGTGCGTCTTCTGGCGTTTCAAAGAGTTTCCCTAATCGAATCGCAGCCTCCAGCATCTCGTCGCTGGCTTTTCCGATGAACAGGGCACGTTGAGCAGGCTCCGGCTTATCTGTAATTTCCCTGGCCAGTTGAGCAGAGACTTCGCTTAGAGTCGGCGGATCCAATTCGATCCCGATGGCTAAGAACGGTTTTTCCGGTGTGGCCGACGGAACCCTGCTGATGACTGGCAAATCGATTGGAGTTGCGACGTACTGAGCATCATCGATCCGGTATATCCGCCTTCCCAGGACAATTTCCTTGCAGCCTTGGGCAAGGATCCACAAAGCCGCCCGCCAACGCTTCTTTGAGCGACGACCCGTTTGAGAGAACTTTATGCAATAAACCCCTGGAACAGGTGAAGCCTGAAGTCCATTTCGAGGCGAATAGAAATTGATTATTTTTGCCAGATCAGATCGAAGGTCCTTCATAAAAGCTCTGACAATATGTATGCGAGCATTAAAAAGGAATTAGAGCGCAGTTTGGACTATTAGGCAATAAGTTTGGACTTCCGTCAATTTACAGCATGAAACCAGCACGCCATGTTGAACCCGAGACAACAAACGTAAAAAAGAATTCAGAGTATGCGCGTTTTCGTTACTGGAGCTACAGGCTTCATCGGTTCTGCTATTGTCCAGGAACTAATAAGTGCCGGCCGTCAGCTGCTCGGACTCGCTCAGCTGCGGGCGCCAAGTCGGCGGAAGTCCAAGCAACATCGTCTCAAGGTTCCTCTCGGCCTTCCGTGCTCCTTTTGAAGCCCTCAACGCTCCGACTGTTTTTTAGTCCTGTTCACCCAGAGTTTGGGCGTATGTTTTGCCGTACGGATAAAACAGGTCTTTCCGGCCTTGTTGCCATGCCGCTTTGAGTTCCGGTGTTGTGATGTCCCAGTCCGGCCGGCACTTCTTCGTAACGGCACGCAGATCCTGGCGGAGATCTTCCACGGTCGGGCGACCGAAGAACCAGTAGCCCATGTAGATTTTGTAAATCACCAGGCCAGGCTCGAGCACGAAGGTGTGCGGAATCATCGGATTGTGATCGGGATCAGTGTACTCAGCGATATCGAGATCCTTTTGGATTTTGCGTGCCGGATCGGAAAGAAAGGGCCAGTGCGCGCCAATCCCAGTCCGAAACTCATTCGTCTCGGTAATATTGTCCGTGCTGATCGTGACCAAACGGCAATAACCGACCTCTATTTCTTGATGAAGCTGAAGAAGCCCTTCATGCTGCCTCCGATCCTTGGGACAAAACCCGCCGCGGCTCAGCACGAGAACCATCGGATGTTGTCCTTGCAGTTCAGAAAGCTTGCGCCGCTTCGCGGTGTGATCGGAAAGCTCGTAGTCTGGGAAGCCAGCTCCTGGAACAATATCCGGACGCATAATCTTAGAGAGAAGAGATCGAGTCGACGATCTCAGTTGTGGTGACAATGGCACTGGCGTAGTTGGGAAGATTGACGTCGAGAGCGGCGTGCATCGCATCATCCGAGTAATCCGCCGTTGCGTCTTTTATCACTGTGACCTCATAGCCGAGCTCAGCGGCATAGCGAACGGTCGCTTCGATGCAGGTGTGTGCGATGAGTCCGATCACGATGAGCTTGTGAATGCCATGCTTCTTAAGCTGCAGATCCAGATCTGTGTTGGCAAAGCCACTGGAACCCCAATGTTCCATGGCGACAACGTCGCCTGGCTTAGGCTCGAACCCTGCACGGAGCTCGCCACCCCACGTGCCGTATTCGAAGCTCTTGCGCTTCCACGCTGCCTTTTGGATAGGCGTAATGTACTTCCAAGTCTCGTAGTCGCCCGGACGGTATCGATGGTGTAGCGCATAGAAAACGCGAAGCCCTGCGTTTCGCGCCGCATTCATGACCTGCAACATATTAGGAACACAGTTGTTAGCTTCCGCAACGCCCTTCAGGCGATCCCATATTTTGCCTCCCTCGGAAATGAAGTCGTTATACGGATCGATCACCAGAAGTGCAGTGATCTCTTTCTCGTATGTCAGATTTTGTGTTGTCATAGCCGTAACATTTATCGCTCTTTTGCAGGGAATGACCGGAATTTATGAAATCGTAGCAAACAGGTTATTGAGCGACTCGGCCAGCGTGGGATGAGCAAAGATCGCGTCTTGCAGGACGGTGTAGGGCAGCTTGCCCAGCATAGCGATCTCGACCATTGCCATCAGCTCGCCGCCCTCTAACCCGAGGATGGTGAAACCGAGAATCTGCTTACTATCGGCGTCAACCACCGCCTTCATAAAGCCGCGAGGTTCGTCGACCTCTAACGCACGTGCGACGTAACTCATTGGCATGGTTGCCACACGAACATCGTGTCCCTGCCCGCGTGCCTCGCGCTCGCTCAACCCGACGCGCGCCAACTGCGGATCGATGAACATAGTGTAGGGTACCAGGCGGCCGGCGATGGTAGCCGGGATTCCTTCGAGCAGATTGCGGCGGATAATACGGAAGTCGTCATACGCCATATGGGTGAAAGCGGGCCCGCCATTGGCTTCACCGAGCGCATATACGCCGGGCACGTTCGTCTCCAGACGCTCGTTGACCTTGATGAAGCCGCGTTTGTCGGCTTCGATCCCGGCTTTGTCGAGGCCGAGCCGCTCGACGTTCGGCGTGCGGCCCGTCGCCACTAACAGGTGCGTTGCGCGCAGCGTCTGTTCGCCCTCGCTGGTTTTTACGTCGAGCTCGACCTCGTTGTGGTCAGGCTGCACCCGGAGCGCCAGCGTATCGAGCAGCACCGTGACTCCATCTTCGCGCAGGATCGCGGTAACCGCCTCTGCGACCTCCGGGTCTTCGCGTCCGAGAAGCTGACTGCTGCGCTGGACGATGGTGACACGGCTGCCAAAGCGGCGAAACATCTGGCCGAATTCGAGTCCGATATAGCCACCACCGAGCACCAGCAGATGCTCCGGGACACTTTCCAGCTCCATGATGCTGGTCGAGTCGAGCGCCGGTACATCATCGAGGCCGGTTAAGGATGGTCGTGCGGAGCGTGTACCCGTGTTGATAAAGATCAGATCCGCGGTCAGCGCCACTCGGTCACGGGTGTTGAGGCGCACGTCGAGCGCCTTCGGAGCGGTGAAGGATGCTTCGCCCGCGAGGAGAACAAGACGATCGGTCTGCTTGAACCGCCGCTCAATGCCGCCGCGGAAGCTGGCAACGATATCGCGCTTACGCTGCCGAACCTTGATCAGATCGACGGTTACAGGGCCGGTATGAACACCATAGTCGGCGCCCCGGCGGGCGAGATACGCGACACGCGCGCTGGCGACCATCGTCTTGGTGGGAGTGCACCCTTTGTTGATGCAGGTGCCGCCTACATGTTCGCGCTCGATCACCGCCGTCGTGCGCCCCGACTGAGCCAAAGCGCGCGCCAGGGGAACGCCGGGCTGCCCGGCGCCGATGATTACCGCATCATAGTGCTGTGGTGCTGCCATGTTCCAGAGTTATGGGAGCTAACTAACCGCTCACGCTTACCCGGGGGAAAGTGGATGAGGTAACGTCGGATCAAACTGCCTAACAAACTTTGCGCGCCGGACTTCGCGCGCGAACAGCTTGCGACTCGGCGCAAGCCTTGGTCAAGTCACAAGTTCGTAACTCCCCCAACAATGAAAGGAGCTGCTCCAACAACTTCCATCGCCACACCGGTCCCCGCGCCGGCCAGCAACGCCGCTGTGATGCATTTTCCTACGATGACAGATACCAGACCGCAAAAAAACAACGATCAATTTCTCATTGTTTGAGGCGCAAGCCTCTTGGGATGATGACCCGGTCCAGCCCATCGAAAACAAACTGTACCAACAACGCGAGCAGGGCCGCGGGAATTGCGCCCTGCAAAATGGTACTGTAGTCGTTGAGGTTCAAGCCGCTGATGATCGGCTCCCCCAAACCGCCAACACCGATGAGCGCAGACAGTGTGGCAGTACCAACGTTTATGATCGCGCTGGTTTTTATTCCCGCCAGAATCGTGCGCGAAGCGAGCGGCAGGAAAACTTTCCAAAGCTGCGCCCGCGGCTCTAGCCCGAGGGCGGCAGCCGATTCGCGAACTGCCGTCGGAATATCCTGGAGGCCGGTTGCGGTATTCCGGACGATTGGTAAAAGGCTGTATAGAAACAGCGCAAAAATCGCGGTTACCGCGCTGATGCCGAAGAACGGGAGTGGCACCAATAGCGCAAGCAAGGCGAGCGACGGAATTGTCTGAATCACTCCGGTGGCGGCGAGAATAAAATCGCTAACGGGTCCAGGGCGACTGGCACGAATGCCTAGCGGAATTCCGACAGCAACTGCCAGAAACAAAGAAGCGCCGACCAGTTCCAGATGCCGCCATGTCCAGCGCCCGATTTTCCTGGCCAGCTCTCCTGCCACGCCTTCCGGTTTTTCTCCGAAGTAGAGCGCAGCAGCCAGCGCGTAGTTTTTTGTCCTTTCCGCTTCAGCATTCAGGTGCGTCATCCGCGTTTCGTCCAACGTGCCGGCCAGTTTTTCCAGCGCCGCAACGGCTCGGTGGTCGGTGTTGAGCCGGTATAGAAAGACGGCTTTGTATTGAGGGAAAAAGTGGAGATCATCGTCGAGGACAACGAGATCGTATTCCGCGATCTTGGCGTCGGTCGAGTAAGCGTCTTTGAGGTCAATTGAACCATTCGCTAAAGCGGCGTAGCCAAGTGCGTGATCGACCCCGCGCACGTTTTGCATCTGTAAACCATAGCGAGCGCTGAGCGGCGCCCAGCCATCCTGACGGTCGAGGAATTCGTGCGTCAGGCCAATGTTGAGCTGGGGATACCTTCGCAGATCGCTGATCTTGTGGATACCCAGTTTAGCAGCGCGATCCCGCCGCATGACCAGTGCGTAGGTGTTATTGAAGCCAAGCTCTCCGGTCATGCCTGCGCCCTGCTGACGAAGCATCCCGCGCATTTCGTCTAGGGTCAGCGGTTCCTTCGCTTTTAAAATCTCCTCGCCGATTGTGCCGGTATATTCCGGGTAGAGCGCAATTTCGCCTCCGCGCAACGCTTGCCACAAAATGATCGTGCCGCCCATGCCCGGCTTGTGTTCGACGGTGAAACCGGCGTTCTGCAAAGCGATCTTGGCAATCTCGGCCAACACGTAGGACTCAGTGAATTTCTTGGAGCCGACAACAATTGTTTCGGCCTGCGCTGTTGAGCAGAAGGCGAAAATCGCCGAAAGCATGAGTAGCGATTTCATATCGCGGCCAGTCCCCGCTGCGCGTGCAGAAAGTCACGGACGAAAGCCGAAGCAGGCCTGTTTCGCAGATCGTCGAGCGTTCCGGATTGGACAACACATCCTTCGTTCAGCAACACAATGAAGTTCGCAAAAAAGGCGGCCTCAGCCATGTCATGCGTGACCAGCACGATCGTTTGTCCCAGGCGTTGAAAAATCTCTTTCAGGTCGTCCTGGAGCCGTGCACGAACCATTGGATCCAGCGCGCCGAGCGGCTCGTCGAGCAGCAGCACACTCGGCTGCAGCATCAGGGCACGCATCAGACTCACGCGCTGCCGTTGCCCGCCAGAGAGCTCGACCGGGTAACGCGTGAGCGCATTCTTGGGAAAATGCGTCAGCTCGCACAGCTCGAGCAGCCGCGTCTGCATTTGCCCGAGCGGCTGATGCAAATGCTTGGCCATCAGCAACACATTCTGCGCGGCAGTCAAATGCGCGAACAGACCGCCTTCCTGAATCACGTACCCGATCCGCCGTCGCAGAGCCAGGATAGCGCTGGGAGAGACGGCCTGACCTTCAATTCTGATCGTACCGGTATTCGGTTCGAGCAACCCGATAATCAGCCTTAAAATCGTCGATTTGCCGCAGCCGCTCGGACCAATGAGAGCGGTTGTTTTTCCCGTAGCAAAGCAGAGATCCGTCTGGTGCAGGGCGGTTGTTGTCCCAAACTTCTTGCTGACGGATTCAAGTTCAATCATTCGACTGCGAGATACTGCACGCTGAACAGGTTTGCCGGGTCGGTCCAGAGCCTTTTGACGATCCATCCGGAGCGTTCCGCGAGTTGGGCGAACTCCTCCGCGCTGTATTTGTACGAGTGTTCGGTAACGATGTGTTCTCCCTCTCCCAAGAAAAAGGTGAGACCATTTAGTTGGACAGTCTGCTGGACCAGGCTGACCAGATGCATCTCAATCCGACCGCATTCTTCGTTGTAGAATGCGTGATGCTTGAACTTCTCGCTGCGAATCCCAGCACCGAATAAACGATTGATCCGGCCAAGCAGGTTGAGATTGAACGCGGCGGTTACACCGAGCGCATCGTTGTAAGCGCGCTCAAGAGTCGGCGAATCTTTTTTCAAGTCCACTCCAATTAAGAGTCCGCCGCCCGCGCCGCAAAGGAGCGCAGCCCTACGGAGAAAATCCTCGGCCTCAGCCGGCTCCAGGTTGCCAATCGTTGAACCTGGAAAAAAAGCGACTGTCCGTCTCACCGTGGAGGGAATCTCCGGCAAAGTGAAAGGAGCAGTAAAGTCGGCACACACCGGTGTGATGCAGAGTTCCGGATAGACAAGCGCAAGTCTGGCAGAGGATCGCAGCAAATGCGCGCGTGCTATATCGATTGGAACATAGGCGGCCGGTGCGCGGAGGTGATCCAGCAAAATCCGAGTCTTGGCGTTGCTGCCGCTGCCAAACTCGACCAAACGACATTCGGGACCGAATAAGGCGCAAATCTCGGAGACTTTTTCCCGCAAGATGCGCATTTCGGTACGGGTAAGATAATATTCGTCGAGACCGCAAATCTCCTCAAAGAGCCGGCAACCGATCTCGTCGTAGAAAAATTTCGGAGCGATAGACTTAGGATGTCGCGAGAGCCCACGGGAAAGCTCGTCGAAAAACGCTGCGGCGGAAGGCTCCAAGTCATGCGGAACGGGGCCTGCGTGGTTGCGACCTTTCATTGTTAAGAGAAGAGCTTCCCGAGTTGGTCACAACGGACCGAGTCAGGCTACGCCTTTGGCCAGGCGAATTCCCATGAACTGCCAGCGGGCGTTTGGCGGGAAAAAATTGCGGTAAGTTTTGCGGATATGCGACTGCGAGGTAGCGCATGAGCCGCCGCGCAAAACGTACTGATTGCACATGAATTTCCCGTTGTATTCGCCAAGCGCGCCCGCCGCAGGCGCGTAGCCTGGATAAGGGGAATATGAACTAACTGTCCACTCCCAGACGTCGCCAAAGATCTGCGCGAGTGGTTGGCCGGCGGTTAGTTC
>Ga0207684_10000704_pt1 | contig 39445 bp, 30 predicted proteins | sample KBSK5501metaG_FD_184342 | JGI IMG/M metagenome (GOLD analysis project Ga0207684, IMG submission 184342) | Corn, switchgrass and miscanthus rhizosphere microbial communities from Kellogg Biological Station, Michigan, USA - KBS K5-50-1 metaG... | ecosystem: Host-associated > Plants > Roots >... | reverse complement strand
CGGGGGCAAGCCGCCCTTCCTGACTTGTTACTTACTCACAACGGTCGAGCGCCACGGCCGATTTGAGGTGCGTCCCGGATTGCCTCGGTGACATACCTTTTCGCGACGCTGACTGCCTCTTCCAGCTCCAGGCCTTTCCCCAAGCCAGCAGCTATAGCGGCTGAAAGCGTGCACCCAGATCCGTGCACCTCACCAACGTCAACAGAGTCGCTGCGAAATTCAATGAAGCGCCCATCATCATCCAACAGCACATCCACCGCCTCGCCGCTTTGACTGACTCGATGACCACCTTTCACCAGCACAGCGCGTGCGCCGAGCGCTCGAATCGACTCAGCCGCGCGTCGCATATCAGCTTCGCTCTTAATCGAAAGCCCCGTGAGCTTCTCTGCTTCGGGAATGTTTGGCGTAACGATTCGTGCCAGCGGAAACAATTTCGTTTTTAAGATCTCGAAAGCCTCGTCATCGATCAGGACATCACCGGAAGTCGCTACCACGACTGGATCGACCACCGGCGCCGGCAAGCTCTCTTCGGCGAAGAGTCGCGCAACTTCGGCGACGATCTCAGCCGTCGGCAACATTCCTGTCTTCGCTGCCGCAACAGTTACATCGCGAACGATCGGTTCGACCTGCGCTCGCAGCGTTGCAGCCGTTTGATGTTCCGCGCCAAACACGCCAGTGGTGTTTTGAAACGTGATCGACGTGAGCGCGGCTGCGGGAAAACATCCAAGCGCCGCGATCGTTTTGATGTCGGCAACGATTCCGGCGCCACCGGACGGATCGACTCCGGCAATCGTGAGCACAACCGGCCGCGATTTAGGAGTGGAATTCATCTCTTATCTTCTCGACAATCGACATCAAGCGCTCGGCGTCGTTGAACAATCGTATCGCGGCAACGCCGCTCGCGCCCGCCGCGAAACACTCGGCAACGTTCTCAATCATAATTCCGCCGATCGCAACCACCGGAAAGCCGCGCAACTGATCAGCGACCTCGCTGAGTCGTTCCAAACCCTGCGGTGCGCCATAGGTGCGTTTCGATTCAGTTTCAAACACTGGTCCAAACACGACGAAGTCCGCTCCAGCGGTCGCAGCCGCGCGCACTGTTTCGAGCGAGTGAGTTGAAACGCCAATTAAAAACTCCGAACCACACATCTGCCGCACGACGCTTACAGGCAACGACTGGCTCGTCAACTGCACGCCGTCTGCGCCTGCCGCTTGCGCAATGTCAGCTCGATCGTTGACCAGCAATCGCGTTTTGCTGCCGCGCGTGATCTCAACAGCACGCACGGTGAGTTCGTAGAGCACCCGTGCGTGCAGAGCTTTTTCCCGTATTTGAAAGAGAGTCACTTCTGCTGCGACCGCAGCTCGCAGCGGTTGGAGGATATTTAGGAATTGCTGATCTTCAGGAGTTGTTTGCGCGGTCGTCGCGCCGCTCGTTATCAGATAGATGATCGGCAGATCGAGTGGCATCATTAGTCTGGCTTTGCAGAGCAGCGACGGTGCGTTTGAAGTTGAAGATCTCCCAGAAAGCGATTGCGAGATTCAGCAGTCCGACGCCGCTCACCGCGCCACGGACCCAACCTGAACCAACCACTGCCTGCAATCCCTGAATTCCCGTCTGGCGCGCAGCATATAACAGAAAATAGTTGTTGCCCCAGTCGCTAATTCCCCACATGCCTTGCGGCCACCAAGGCAGCACTGTGAGAAAGATGCCGATTTCCAGGCACAGAACGATGTAGAAAATAACGCTTAACTTCGCTGACATAGATCAGACTCTTTTGGCCACAAAGAGGCACAAAAGTCACAAAAATACATAAATATCGTTTTGTGCATTTTGTGCCTTTTTGTGGCTACTCCTGTTTCTGCCGCAACTGGCTCAACTTCTCCGCCACTTCCCGATAAGAAACATCGACTCCATAAACCTCAGTATAAAACTCCCGCGCGTGCTTCAAATCACCAAGCTGCTCGTACGCCGACGCCAACTCATACCGCAGCGCCTGGTATTCATCCTCGCTATGCCCGGGCGCCGAGAGTCCTTTCTTAAACCATAACACAGCCGCTTCCGGCATGCCCTTCTGCACGAAACAGTGACCAAGCATGTTGCAGCACTGGAGAAATCTCGACGTGCCGTCTCCCGGCTTCACCAAACTCGCCGAAGTCTGAAACTCCTGAATGGCCTCGTCCATGAGGTCCATCTCTTTGTAAGCCGTGCCCATATTGTAATGAGTTTCGAAGTCTTCGTGAACTTCGTCGGCTTCTTCGGCAACGCGAAACTCTTCAAACAGCTCGGCCAGTCCGGCGTCGATTCCTGCTCCCGCCGGCGAAACAGTTCCCGCGTTATTGCTTCCATCGCCGGTCAACTCTTCCACGCCGCCAAACTCAAACACCGCTGGTGCCTCCACCACGGGCTGCGCATCTCGCGAGGTAAGCTTCTGGCGTCGTAACTGAATCTCCGGATGTGGCCCAAACTGCCGTTCGAGCATCTCGAGCGTGTCAGCCGCGATATCCACGTAGCCCTGCGCGATGTAGAAATCGACGCTCTCGAGCTCCTGCCGCATCATGATTTCCGCGCGGTCTTCTTCAACCGGAGCCGCAGTGGATTGCTCTTCAGCCGGCGCGACGATGTTGAAGTCGACTTCCTGAAAGTCTGTCGAAAAACCTGACCTTGACTCTTCCTCGTTCAGATCCGCAAACGACGCCGTCGGATCCGAGAACGTCGAAGCAGTTGCAGCATTCGTCTCAAACTCATCGGCCGTTACTGCTGCCTGCGGAATCTCTTCCTCTTCCACCATCGCAAACGTTTCAAACTCCGGAACCTCGCCAGGCGATTCCGGTTGCGTCGAGAAGTCTTCCGCAGTGTCTTCCTGCAAACCGCCAAGCAGGTTGAGACGATCGAGATAACGCTGTTCGTCCGGCGCAAGCCTTACCAACTGCGTCAACGCGTAACGTTCTTCCTCGACCAGTTCCGACGCTTCAGCCGATTCAGCCAAACGTTCGAGCGACAAGCGCAGCGCGTCCATGTCGCGTTGCCACCAGTGAATGCGAACCAGCATTCGGAGAGCGGCAACGTGATCCGGATTGCTAACGAGAACCTGATTGACGAGCTCGAGCAGTTCCTTTTCTTCGCGTCCGGCGAGCATGCGCTCGATGATCGTCGAAAGAATTCGAATCGTCTCATCGACCTCGCCCGCTTTCAGGTAAAGACGAGTGACAGGCAGAAACTGTGTATAGTTTGACACGTCCTGCGTCATCAGCATCGACGTGGCCCGTTCGGCGCCTTTTGGATCTTCGGCTTCGAGATAAGCGCGAGCGAGCATCGACACAAGCTCGTTGTCATCTTCTCGACCTTCAACGACGCGCTCCAACACTTCAGCAGCTTCATCGGCGGTGCCACGCGCGATGTGAGCTTCGAGGATGCCGCGAAGTGCTTCGCGATCGTCTCGTACCAACTTCAAGGCCTCGGAATACGCTTCGAGAGCTTTGTCGTGAGAGCCGATGTGATGAAGACGATTGGCCGCCTGCACAAATGCCGCGGAAGCTTCGCGGCGCATGTTCTCTCTGAGATAACCGTCCGCGAGTTTCAGACGAATTTCAGTGTTGTTCGGATCGAGGTCGGCGATCTTGTGCAGAATTTCGAGCGCATTTTTGTTGTCGCCGGAACGCGTGTAAGCGTCGGCGACCACGAGGTATTGCGCGCGCGCGTCGTGAACCAATCCCTGGCTGGCGTAAAGTTCGGCGAGTTTGAAAGCGATTTGAGGATCGCGCGGGTGGAGGCGCTCGATCTTCTTGTACATCGCGATGGCTTTGAGATTGAATTGCTGGCCGCTGTAGTGTTCGGCGATGCGCTCGAAACAGGCGATGGCTTCCTCTTTTTTGTTCGCGCGCACGTAGAGATCGCCGAGCATGTTCAAGGTAGTGAGATCGTCGGCGTCGTTATCGACGATTTGCCGATACTCCTTGATTGCTGCGTTGATCTTTCCCTGTGAAAGGAATTTCTCCGCGGCTTTTAGGACCTTAGCTTTATCGAAAGCCATCAGGATTCTTTTGTATCATTAAAACGAAGTTCGGCGGCTTTTAATCGTAGCAGCGGGCAGCGGGACAAATGCCTTTTCGGATAAGCCCTTGTCAAAACTCCACTTTCCAACTCCGGAGATAGCCGCGAGATACGCTAACATGCGTAAATAAAGGGTGTCAACGCAGGTATTTCCAACCGAAGTAGAGCGGTCGCCGCTGTCAAAGCTGGGCCAACGAATCGCCGTTGCAGGGCTGGTGATCTACGTCGTTTCCGCGCCGCATTCCGTAGCTGCGAGCGCCATCGGAATCGCGCTGGCCGGACTCGGATGGCTGCTCCGAACCGTTGTGACTGGCAGTCTTGGGCTGCGCCGATCGAAGTTTGACCTCATCATTCTGTTGTCACTGCTCTGGACGATCGCTTCTTCTACCCTTTCCGCCGAACCGCGCATCAGTTTGCTAAAGCTCCGCTCTTCCTGGTGTGTATTTATCTTCTACTTGGCGAGGGCGACGCTTAACCGCAGATCCACGCTCGTGCTCGTGGCGTTGCTGATTATCTCAGGCTGTGTTGGAACGCTTTACAGTGCTTTCGATCTGCTGCGCGGGCGCGGAGTTGTAGTCGAATCGTTGACGGCAAACAGTCCTGTTCATCAGGTTGGCGTTCAACCGGGCGACACGATTTGGAGAATCGCGGGAAAACGAGTCTATTCGGTAAGCGATATCGATCGTGCATTGAGGGAAGCACCGGCAAACACGCCGATTGCCGTGGGCATCATCGCGCGCGGCGAACAGGTTGAGCGTCCGATGACAACTCCGCCGCCGAGTTCGACTGCCGGAGTGATTGGCAGCGAACGCAATCATCGCTTCCGCGCGTCGGGATTCACCCGTCATTACGAAACCTTTGCCGAGCTAATGCAGATGATCGCGCAGCTTGCGCTAGGTTTGGCGCTCGTTCATTTCAGAAATCACGGCGCGAACAAATATTTCAAAGTGATGGTTGCGGCTGCGTCCGTTTTGATCCTTGGTCTTGCATTCACCGCGATGCGAACAGTTATCGTCGCTTTTGTGATCGGCGCGAGTTTGATTGCGTGGCGAGCGCTGCGCGGCGTGTACAAGCTTGTGTTCACGTTCGCCCTGTTTTTCGTGCTGGCTTTCGGCGCAGTCGTGGTGTGGCAAACGCGCGATCGAAATGCGCTGCTGCTCGGCGATCCGAGTTCATCGTTGCGACTCGAGGTTGCGCGCGTTGGTCTGTCGCGGATTCCAATTCATCCGATCTTTGGACACGGGATGGACGCGATGAAGATGCATTGGACTGAATGGGGCTTTCCCGGCAAAGACATGCTTCACCTGCACTCAACTCCGCTGCAACTTGCTTTCGATCGCGGCTTACCGATGCTGACACTGTGGTTGTGGATGGTGATCGCGTTTTGGTTGACTATCGCCAGGGCTGAGCGACGTGCAGCGGATCTTAGTGATACTAACTCGTACGGCATCCTGCTGGGCGTACTCGGCGCTCTAACAGGTTTTCTAGCCAGTTCATTGGTTAATTACAACTACGGTGATGCTGAGGTCGCGATGATGTTCTGGTTCCTGATGGGAATCGCGTTGGTCCAAACATCCACAGACTACACAGATTCGAAACCTGTGTAATCTGTGTAATCTGTGAAATCTGCGGATTATCTAGGTTCTTCGCCTTCGACCCGCAAATTATTCTTCACTGAAAAGACGCCCGGAACGCGGTTCGCCGCCATGTAAGCCAACGTTCGATCACCGCTGCCGGAAACGACGCCTTCCAACGCAACATGCCCGTTGGCAACTACGATGTGCAGCGACGGATTCGCGCCTTGCAAGTAGCGATACAGCCCACCGGTTCGCGCGATTGAACGATACGTCGCCGCGCGGATCCGGTCGTCAAAGCCAGACAACGGCAACACCTTGATGTTGTTCACTACGCGCGTCACGCCCGAAAGTCTCTTCACTCTACCCTCGGCGTCGGAACGTGTCGTTGGACGCACTACCTGCCCGTAAAGAGTAACGGTGCCTCCATCGATGCTGTACGCTAGATTGTCAAACACTCCATAGTACGGAAGCGTCACTAGCTCGTGCCGCACACGCTTGGCAAGTTGCGGATTTGTTGCACCCTGCGCGAAGGCGACCGACGGCACAATCGTCAGCAATAAAACCGCAAATATACGAAGTGCGATTTGTGAGATTGAATAATTCTTTGTTTGTTTCATAGCCTTAAACCCGTTGTCGTTTTAGGCAATTCTGATTCCTTTCTAGCACTAATAAGACACCGGAGAGGGTCGATTGGTTACGAAAATGGCCAAAGTTTGCTACGATTTCGAGGCAAATGACACGACCACAAACAAGCGAAGCCGCTCCGTACTATTTCAGATACATTGACCTTGTTTCTGACGACGAAATCGTGCCGGCGATTCAGTCGCAGATGGATGAAACGCTCCAGTTTCTGGAAGGGATTTCCGAGGAGAAGAGTCTTCACAGTTACGCGCCTGGGAAGTGGAGTATCCGCGAGGTCTTGAACCACGTGAACGATGGTGAGCGTGTTTTCCTCAGCCGCGCTTTCTGGTTTGCACGCGGTTTTCAGGAGCCGCTGCCGAGTTTCGATCAGGAGGTGGCGGTCGCCGCGGCGCATGCCAACGACACGCCATGGGCGGAACTGGTTGACGAGTTCAGGACGGTTCGCTTGGCCACGATCTCCTTTTTCAGGCACATGCCGGAGGAGGCGTGGTCCCGGACGGGCGTCGCCAGTGGGAATCCGTTCACGGTCAGGTCGCTGGCTTACATCATGGCCGGGCACGTCGCCCACCACACGCAAGTCCTGAAGGAAAGGTATTTATAGACAGGATTTACAAGATTTTTCAGGATTTACAGGATATCTTGTAAATCTTGCGAATCTTGTAACTCCTGTCTCAAAAGGTCTTGTCATCAAGTCTCCGGCAGTGTACTCTGGAGCCCTGCGGAGCGCACTCACGCCAAACTCCACATCCGCAGGCCCCATCAACGCAGTGCCATCTTTCCAGGAGAATCGCAAATGAAAAGGTGCCCGCAGTGTGAGTTTCTTTACGAAGACGACCAGAGTCTGTGCGACATGGATGGCGCCCTACTCGTCTTTGATTCACGAACACTTCCAAACCTTCACGCATTAGCGACGGTGCCTGCAGTTACGGCCCAACAGCGACGAAATCGCGCAGTTCCGGCATTTGCCACACTGATTCTGGCGCTCCTCCTGGGCATGGTCTACTACGTGTCGACCCAACGCCACAGCTATTCGCCCGCGCCTGTTACGAGCACTTCTTCGAATCCAGCGCCAGTATCAAATCCAGCGCCGGCGGTCGCTCAACCATCCGAGTCGCCTAAAACAGAAGAACAAAAACCCGAGGTCAAACAACCGGCTGAGGCTAAACAACCGGCTGTAGCTCCAGTTAAAAAACCAACCGCCAAAACCGCAGCCGCACCTCAAACCGCAAAACCGCAGACTGAACCAAAGAAAGACGACTCGAAGGTCGGCTCAATTCTCAAGAAGACCGGTCGCATTCTCAAAAAACCTTTCAAATTCTAAATCTTGTAAATCTGTCACATGAAGCGTTGCCCCCAATGCCTCTTCCTCTATCCTGAATCGGACGTCCGCTGCGACTTCGATCAAACACCTCTCGAAGTCATCGACGACGCCGAGATCGAGCGCGCTACCAATCCTTCCAGGCCGACTCGCAAACCTCTACTGCTCGCCGCAGCCGCTGCTCTAATCCTCAGCGTAGTCGCAATTGCAATCTACAGTTATCAAGCACGAAAGCCCGTCCCAGCAACACAAAGCACAATCAACGTACAGCCGCAGTCTTCGCCAGTGCCCGCGGAAGTAACGCTTCCTTCACCTTCGCCAACCGCCACACCTTCGCCATCGCCTCCGCCACCTTCAAAACCTTCACCAGGCGGAATCTCAACCGCGCACACACGCGCCACGGGCGATCCCATCTCGACCAGTGGACCAGGAATGGGAAACCGGCAGGGTGCTAAACCCGTAATACTGCTGACCAGCGGAGGAAAAATCGAAGCAGATGAAGCCTGGCGCACCAAAGATGGTGTATGGTATCGCCGCAACGGAATGGTTACTCTACTAAAACGCGGCCAGGTCAAGGCGATCGTGACGCGTTAAATCAAACGGGATTTACAACTCGATAGGAGGGCAAGTATGAAAGCGTTGGCTTCCATTCTGGCTGTAACTCTATTCCTCGGTGTGGTGATTTCCTGCAAGCTTACCGAAAGACTCGCCGGTGACAAGAATGCGGGCACCGTCAGTAGCCTCTGGCCTGACGTGCCGCCGTTTGCAGGTGCGACGAAAGCGGACCTTGAGATTCCTTTGGGCGCACGCCTCATGATTCGCGCGATGATGCAGGGCAAGATCAACTTCATCTCCTTTAGAACAAACAAGCCCGCCCAGGAAGTGAAAGACTTTTATTCCAACGATCGAATGAAAGCCGCCGGTTGGACTGCAAACGACAAAGGCTGCGTCGGCGATACCGAAGATACAGAAAATCACGGCGCCGTCTGTTTCTTTTCACGCAAAGACGGCAGCAAAGAAGAAGGCCTCGCAATCGTCATCGCTCAGGATGAAAAACTACCTGAGACCAACATCTTCTACGCGCGCATCGACACCACAAAAAAGTAGCCACGGATTAAACTGATAAGGCGGATTTGACTATCGGCGTAAATCAGCGTAGATCTGCGGCTAAATTAAAGGGAGGATCTCGAGATGAAGCCCGCCGCCCGAATTCTCATTGCACTTGCAGTCGGTCTAATACTCGCTCTCGCATTAATCAACCATTCACCTGCGACGAAAGCCGCGCCTCTCGAACTGTCAGGTGAAATCCATGGCGCGCCCTATCGCATACGCGTGCCGGAAACGTGGAATGGAACACTGCTCATCTTCGCGCACGGTTATCGCGACAAAGCTGATCATCCCGGTGAAATCGATAATCGAAATGCTGACGTCGCTCCGAGCGCCGCACTCGAAGCTCCCCTGCTCGCTCAAGGGTTCGCTCTCGCAGGTAGTGCGTACAAAGACAACGGTTGGGCCATCAAGGACGCGATTCAGGACGTGAAGGATCTCGCCGTCTTCTTCCGCGAAAATGTGGGCCAGCCTCAGCACACGATCCTCGTCGCAGCGTCGTTGGGAACGTTCGTCGGTTTCAAGAGCATGGAACAGTTTGGAGGCATTTACGACGGCGCACTCTGTTTGTGTGGCGTAGGCGCGGGAGCGACTCGCCTCTGGGACAGTGGTGTGCCTGCCTATCTCGCGTACGACGTGATCTTTGGCATTCCTGCGTCGTGGGGAACAGTCGGTGAAGTTAGAAACGATCTTGATTTTGAAACTGAAGTACTCGCGAAGCTGGGTCCGGAACTGAGCAACATCGCAAACTTCCCGAAGTTTGAATTCATTCGACTCGTAGCCAAAACACCGGGCCGCGGTATCACGCCGCCGCCACCGCCGGGATTCTATCCGGGCTGGGTCGTTACTGACTTCTTCTTTCTCACCGAAGCGCGCGGCGAGTTGCAGCGGCGTGCCGGTGGTCCATTCGTGCAGAACCTCGATCAAAACTACACACTCACTGCCGCAGAGAAAGCTTATCTCGCTGGTTTGGGTTTACCTGGTCCAGTAGTCGACGCATGGCTTGCGCAAATGAACGCACGTCGCAACATCGAAGCAAAAACCTCAGCACGCAACTACGTGCGCAACAACACCAACTTCAACGGAAAGATCCAGCATCCTGTTCTGACGGTGCACACGATCACCGATCCGTTGCTGGTGGTGGCAAACGAGTCGGCGTACGCAGAGTTGATTGCGTCGCAAAACAGAGAGGAACTTCTCTTCCAGACCTACACGAACGCCGTCGGTCACTGTAACCTGACCGGGCCGCAAATCCTGACGGCAGTGAATGCCATCGATCTGTGGGTGCGAACAGGCGTGCGGCCGACTTCCGCGTTATTCCCAGCGGCACTCGGTTTCAACCCGACGTTCGTGCCGCCACCCTTCTGAGAGCAGGAACTTCTACTCCTTCTCATGGTCTAATACAAAGTGGAAATGTGATGAAGATTTTGATTGACGTGGACCAACCGCGGGAGTAGACTGCCGCACGTTCACAACTCCCCTACACTTACAAAGCGCGATTCCCTCGCTAAAAAGTCGCAATCAGCAGAGCAATTCCCCGGGTTTTATCTTTTATGTGAGTGCGGCGGTTCAGTAGCCGCGCTGTGCAGTGCCAGTCTGCGCTGAATTGGCCCCACCATTCCTTATTTATTGTCTGACTACTGCCATTTCTTACGCTGCGTCTCTGAGGGGAAACATACCATGTCCGAAAAAAAATCGATTAACCTGCCGCGGATTATCTTTGTAGCGGTTGCACTAGTTATTCTCGTTTGCGCAGTTGCAGGAATGTCCCTGCATAAAAGGAATAACGTAGCAGGTAGTCCTGCAAAAGTGGAAAACGCGTCGCATTCTGCCACTGGGCGAATACGCATTGAAGGCGAACTGATTGTTCTTCGTCCTTTCGGATTTCACCCTCGGGAAATAAGGCGACGCGCAGGCCAACCGTTCCTTCTCGCCGTCGAAAATCAAAGTTCGCTTCCGATGTCTTCGCTAATGATTAATAGCAGTGTCGGGTTGCGAATTCGTGACGCCCTAATTCCGCGCGAGAAGCGGATGTGGAGTGATGTGCTCGATCTCCCACCAGGAACCTACACACTTGCGGAAGCTAATCATAGCGATTGGACCTGCACGATTATCGTCGAATCAGATCATTGATTACTCCCCCTGAGACTTTGCCGGTTTGAATGAGATGGAGGAGGTATGAATGTAGTCACTGCTTCTTTGCGAAAGTTTTTGCTCTCAGGTCTTTATCTAGTTATCGCCTGTCTATTACTTATATCGGGCTTCGCTTTATCCATCTTTGCACAAACAAGCTCCACCGATGGTACAACTCCGTCAGTTCTCACCGCCGGCGCACCAGCCGGTTCTTCTCCGCTGAGTGGTTTCGATAACATCAATCTTTTCAATGGCAACTTAAATTTTCACCTGCCGCTAGTTCCGGTGATTGGACGCGGAGCTGCGCAGTACACAATGATGCTGCCGATTGAAGAACACTGGCGTGTGCTCGACAGGTCAACTGACTATCAGGAGATCTGGCTGCCCACTGACTACACGTGGTATGGCGAGAAACCTGGTTATGGCCCAGGTGTGCTTTTGGGCCGCTCTGCAGCGACAGCTGTCGGCGGCGGTACTCCGTGTTACCCCTACTATTCGGGCAGTTCCTATTACTCGCTGACGCGCTTGACATTCATTGCTCCCGACGGGACTGAATATGAGTTTCGCGACCAGGCTACGGGAGGTCAGCAAAAAATTACGCCATGCGGTGGAACCGGATTCAATCGCGGCACGGTTTTCGTAACTGCCGATGGCAGTGCCGCAACCTTTATTTCAGACACAGCCGTTTACGATATAGCTGGCACTGGCACCCTTTATCCATCCGGTTATTTAATGCTTCGCAACGGTCTTCGATACCGCATTGATTCGGGCCAGGTGTCATGGATGCGTGACCGGAATGGCAACGAACTAACCTTCGGCTATGGTCAATATGGAGTCACCTCGATTACTGACTCGCTAAATCGTCAGATCACAGTCAGCTATGCGGATTTTCAGACGGTCTTTTTTGATCAGATAAGTTTCAAAGGGTTTGGTGGAGCGTCGCGGAGTATTCGAATTAACTATTCCGCGCTGCACAATGTCCTACGAACGAATCGACCAGGAGACTTATCAACCGTTCAGACACTTCATGCATTATTTCCAGAGCTTACCGGCTCAAGCAGCACCTTTAACGATCCCTACAAGGTGTCGTCAGTTGTATTGCCGGACGGCATTCAGCAATTTCAGTTTCTTTACAACGTATATGGAGAGTTGGCTCGCGTTGTTCTGCCGGCAGGTGGTCTATACGAATACGATTTTGTGGCCGGCCCATCTGCTGAAAATCCCGATGGCGTGTATGGAGTACCTGAACCGGAAATCTACCGCAAAGTGTCAGAAAAACGAACTTACAAGGATGCGACTACGCTCGAGCGAAAAACGGTCTTCAGCGGTACTGTAGATGACTTCGATGTGAACGGGACCTTGCTGTCGAGGCAGAAACACTATTTTTATGGAGATCCCACATCGTCAGGCTCCGTCGGGTCACCGCCGTTCAACTATCCAGCATGGAATGATGGAAAGGAATACCAAACGGAAGTAATTGACACGGCGAATTGCGTACCGGCTTCATGCGCCACCGTGCTTCGACGAACAGTCAATACGTGGGAGCAGGGAGTAGCAGTAAGTACCTGGAGCAATGCGATTCCCAATAATCCTCGCCTCCAGGAAACCACCGTTAGCCTCCTGGATGTGAGTCCAAACCTTGTCTCAAAGCAACACTTTGGCTATGACGATTCTGTTCCCTTTAATAACCAGAACAATCTTAAAGAGTATGGTTTTGGGAATGGTGTTCCCGGCGCGCTGCTGCGAGAAACCCGCACCACGTACCTGACTGCGTCAACCTATACCGGCACGAATGTTCACATCCGCAATCTGCCAACGCAGGTTTCCGTTTACGATGCCGGCGGTGTCGAGCGCGCCCGGTCCACGATTGAGTATGACAACTATGTGCTCGACGGCGCCGACTGCCTGCACAGCTTTCATTGTCCGTTGCAGGCGCGATCGAATATCAGCGGTTTCGACTCACTCTTCGGCACCGGCTACACGTTGCGCGGCAATGCCACGTCCTCAACGCGTTACCTGCTGACGAACGGCGCGGTTACAGGTTCAATCTCATCCTATTCGCACTACGATATTGCCGGGAACATGATCCGCAGCATCGACCCGCGCAGCACCTCTTCGAATTACATTGTGACCACGATTGAATACGATGACCGGTTTGGCGCGCCGGACAATGAGGCGCGCTCCGATTCCGTTCCCACGGAGCTGACTGGCTTTAGCTCCTTTGCCTTTCCCACGAAAGCAACTAATGCGCTGGGCCACACGACCTACGCCCAATTCGATTATTACTTAGGCAAGCCAGTGAATGGTGAAGATGCTAATGGCGTTATCGCCAGTGGCGCTTTCAATGATTCACTCGATCGACCGACGCAGATTCGTCGCGCAATCGGCACGAGCGCCGAAAACCAGACGACATTTGCATATGACAACGCGAATCACATCATCACCACGTCGAGTGATCGCGATGTTTACAACGACAACGTGCTGGTAGGCAAAGTCGTATACGACCAAATGGGTCGCACGATCGAGGCGCGGCAATACGAGGGCGGCGACAACTACATCGTGACGGAAACGCAGTACGATGCACTGAACCGTCCTTACAAGACCTCAAATCCGTATCGTCGCTGGCAGAGTGAGACTGCGGTCTGGACCACGCAGGCGTTTGATGCGTTGGGGCGTGTGATTTCAGTGACCACGCCGGACAATGCAGTGGTGAGCACAAGCTACAGTGGCAACAACGTTACAGTAACCGATCAGGCTGGTAAAGCAAGAAAGAGCGTTACTGACGGGCTTGGCCGCTTAGTCGAAGTTTATGAAGATCCAAACGGCCTCAATTATCAAACAACTTACGCGTACGACGTGCTGGACGATCTTGTAAAAGTAACGCAGGGTAATCAATACCGATTCTTCATGTACGACTCGCTTAAGCGTCTGATTCGCGCTCACATTCCAGAACAGGATCCCCCAGCCACGCTGAATCTGTTTGATCCGATCACAAACCACAGCAATTGGTCCAGCAGCTATCAGTACGACAGTAACGGTAATCTCACCTCCAGGACTGATGCTCGTGGTGTAGTGACAGATAATCTCTACGATGCCCTTAATCGCGTCACCACGATTCTCTATCGCATTAATGGTCAACCTGATCCAAGCACGGGCGATGTCGAGTTTCTGTACGACAATGCCACATACGGTAAGGGGCGACTGTGGCTCACCTACAGGTGGGGAGCGCAACCGTCGCACACAGCCGTCGGTTTTTACGATGCGCTTGGGCGAGTAAAGCAGTTCTACAACCTCTTCGGTGACGGTCAGGGCGGGTGGTCGGCAGGATACGAAGTTGATCGTACTTATAATCTGGCGGGAAATGTTATCTCACAAACATATCCTTCCGGTCGCACCGTTTCCTACTCGTACGATTCTGCTGACCGCATAAGCAGCTTCACGGGTAATCTCGGCGATGGAACTCAACGCACTTATGCTACCAGCATTCAATATTCCCCATTCGGTGGAATAAAGAAGGAGCAGTTTGGTACACAACAACCCTTGTATCACCATCAGGCTTACAACATTCGCGGACAGGTATATTACATTGCGATGGGACCAAACAATGATGACTGGGGTGGTAATTACGGGAAACTGATTTACTACTACGGCAACCCATACTGTTTCGGCTGTAGCGGGGCGGAAAACAACGGCAACATCCGGCTGATCGACTACTATTTACCCGACGGATACCTGATTCATGATCACTACGATTACGACTCGCTTAACCGATTGCTTGACCACATGGAAGAGGATACGGCGCAACAATTCAGGCAACACTATTCGTATGATCGATATGGCAACAGAACCATTGACCAGATCCTCTCATCGGGAAACATCAACAAGAAAGACTTCACTGTCACTGAGGCCAATAACCGGTTAGGTGTACCTACAGGCCAATCGGGCTCGATGAATTATGATGCCGCTGGAAACCTGACAAACGATACATACACCGGATCTGGATATCGAACTTACGACGGCGAAAACAGAATCGTTAGTGCGTGGGGTGGCAACAATCAGGCGCAGTACTACACCTACAATGCTTACGGCCAACGAGTGCGGCGGAAGGTTGACGGTATTGAGAGTTGGCAAATCTACGGAATAGATGGTGAGTTAGTGGCGGACTATGCTGCGAACGCGTCACCAACCTCTCCGCAGAAGGAGTACGGTTACCGCAGTGGTCAGTTGCTAATAACGGCTGAAACAGGTCCAAAGATTCAGTGGCTTGTCCCAGATCATCTCGGCACACCGCGAATGATTTTCGACCAGACCGGCAGTCTGGCGAGTGTAAAGCGCCACGATTACCTTCCCTTCGGCGAGGAACTGCTTGCGGGAACGGGAGGTCGTACTTCAGGACGCGGCTATGCGAGCGGAGATGGCTTGAGGCAGAAGTTCACACAATACGAATTCGACAGTGAAACCCTATTGAACTTTGCCGAGGCCAGATATCAATCTCCTACACAAGGAAGATTTACGAGTGCGGATCCGCTGATGGCAAGCGCTAACGCTACCAACCCACAATCCTTAAACCGTTACACCTACGTTATCAACAATCCCCTTACTTTCATAGATCCTTCCGGTTTAGTTAACAGCCACGGAGATAGTAATTATCCGTGGGATGAGGATCCGTTTGGTGATATCCCTTGGACAACTGGAGAGGTCGCAAACACTTCTTCTCAGGCACAGTACTCGGATAGTTCCCTACACGAGTTGGGTCATAGTCTAGGAATGAACGAAGAAGCGTCCACAGCTTCGGTGAACGTCGTAGCTGGCGATGTACTTGGGTTTCTTCAGGATTCCGGGCAGTCTCTTTCAGAATTGCCGATGGTAATTATCTGGACTCCTACTTCCCAAATAAATCCTATATACGCATTCGGTCACGTCTCTCAAGAATGGGACAATACTGCCTTCTCATGGCAAAGGAATGTAGTTGACCCTAAGACCGGACGGGAAGAATACTTCACGGACTCCGCAAGTGCATATATAAGTTCCAAAATACGCGACGGTGCTAAAGGTACGGGGTATGTGTTCGATTTTGGCTCGCGTGAAGCTAATGAGAATTTTAAATCTCTATTGCTGCATGCGTACGACGCACCGGTTAACCAGAAGTACGTTCTTGTCGGAAACAATTGCGGCGACGCATTCAAGAGGGCCATCAATGGGATGCACTTACGGGGTGTCCCAAAGAATCGAGCGATCACTCCTAAACAACACCAGAAGTTTATTGAAAAGTATCTGAAGAAGAACTATGTGAAGGCTGTATGCCTGCTTGAGTAATTGGGCTATACTCATTGAACTTCGCAAAGATACGTGGTGCAAAGGAGAACCTGATAATGTCCAACATAATCGAGCCGGCCCTTCTTACTGCGTTCTTGATTTTGCTCAGTGTCTGCGGGGGGCGACAATCGTTCCTTGATCGAACGATCAAAGGACCAACAACTTTGACTCCCGAATGGACGGAGATTGTTGTCACCCCGCCCTTACAACCAGAACGGGACGAGCATGATATTGTGCTTTATCTCGAAGAGCCTTTTGGGCGCGACCTGCAGGCCAAAGGGGTGCGCCTTCCTGACGGCAGTGTCATAACACCTGACATCCAACTCATAGATAGTGATGGAAAGACCTACGATTTGACATATGTTGGACATCGCGGGCCGCAATTAGTGCGCTTCACACTTCGAGGACGGCTGGATAACCGAGAGTATCAGAAAGTACGAATCAGATCAGAGAAGCCGGTAAAGTGCAAAGAAATCATTTGGAGTAACTGGAATTGGAAGGACATTCAGTGAACTGCACCCTTGACTGAAACAAAAAGTTAAGCACATATGCCCGAGAGGGCGGGAGGCTTAACGATGAGAAGAAGGGAGCAGTGGCGGCGCGGACCGCAGCGGTCAAGCGACGCACATTCACCCGCGAATTCAAACTCAAAGTGATTCGCGAAGTTGAGGCTGGCAAGTCCCAGGCGCAAGTCGCTCGCGAATATCAAATCACCGAAAACACGATCTCCAAGTGGCGGCGCCAGCAGCGGCAGTATCAGGATCGCGCTTTTGCTGGTCGTGGTCACGCCTACACTGACGAAGCACGCCTGCACGAACTGGAGCGCATGGTGGGGCGGCTCACCATGGAGAATGACTTTTTAAAAAAGCTCTTGCAGAAACTGGCAAGCGAGAGCTGAAAACAGACCGCCGACGTCGGCAACTGTTCATGGAACTGCTCCGTCAACATCTGGAAGAGAGACCGACCGCCGAGTGGAGCCCTACCAAGCTCGGCGAGGCGGTCGGGCTCTCGCGTGCGACCATCTGGCGTCAGTTGCGCCAGCCCAGCACCAGCAACGAGGATGAGCTGGAGTTGCGCTCGCAGATTCAAACGATCGCTCTCGAGATGCGCGCCTACGGCTATCGACCGATCACCGCAGAACTACACCGGCGCGGCGTCAAAGTTAATCACAAGCGTGTGTTGCGGCTGCTGCGCGAAGACAATTTGCTCTGTCTGCGGCAGCGTGCCTTCGTGCGCACCACTGACTCGCGTCATAACCTGCTGGTCTATCCAAACCTGACCCGTGAGCTGGTGCTTTCAAATATCAATCAACTCTGGGTAGCGGATATCACTTACATTCGTTTGCTGCGTGAGTTCATTTACCTGGCGGTGCTGCTCGATGCCTTTAGTCGCCGTTGTATCGGTTGGGCCATCTCGCGCCACATCGACACGCAACTGACGCTGGCGGCTCTGCAGATGGCGCTGAACACCCGCACCATTCACTCGAGGCTGATCCATCATTCTGATCAGGGCGTGCAATATGCCGCGACTGATTACGTCGCGGTCTTGCACGCACACAAAATTGAGATCAGCATGAGCCGCATCGGTAATCCTTATGACAATGCCAAAGCCGAGCGCTTCATGCGCACGCTCAAGTACGAAGAGATCTACATGAATGACTATGAAACGCTCGCTGAGGTGCGCGCCTCGATCCAGCATTTCATCGAAGCGGTTTACAATCGCAAGCGACTTCACTCAGCCATCGGCTACCGGCCCCCGGTCGAGTTTGAAGCTTCGTTGGCGCGATTAGAACTTTCTTAACTTTCTGTTTCACTTTAGGGGTGCACTACACTTGGAGAAACAGCTGGCTAAACATCTAACAAAAATCGAAGAGGCGAGAAAGGCTGGCGGTTTTACGAGTTCAATGGAACGGGAAGTTCGAATATTTGAGAAGTCAATAGAGGCTATCAAGCAAATCCTAGCGAGGAAGCCATGACCCAATTGCTTGCCAATCAGGCCACCCGAAAGGCTCTTGCTGAGCGTCTTTCAAAATGCCCTGAAGTGACGAAATATGACAGGAGCGACGAAAAGGAAGCTGGCGTGCTTGCGCATGCATTTGGAGATCTGGAGGAATCGTTTAGAGCGTTTCTCGATGAACAACTTCCAAGATTAATGAACGATCAGGCGTCACCTGCGGAATTGTTTGACGCCTTGTTAGATATTGGCGAGGAGTTCCGTCACATCCTGTACCACATTCATGATCCCAAGTTCTATAGCTATCTTGAGGCTCAGCATAGCAGTAACGGATCGTAGCCGATGCTTAGCGCTCGGTGTGATGGGCAATCATCGCTTCGACGACATCGAGGATCTTCTGTTGTTGGTGGCGTGGTAGGGTGGCGACGGCTTCGAGCTGACGTTCTAGCTGAGACTTAGGCCCGCGTTTGGCGCGTTGTCCACCGTTATTGATACCCAGTAGATCTTCCATGGATACGCCCAGGACTTTAGCCAGCGTTGAAACAACCGTTGAACAAGTGACTTCACTGAGCGGCTTCATTTGTTGCTCTAAATCGCTGTCTTTTCTCTTTATCTGCTGTTCTTTGACAACTTGCCTCTCGTTCGGGTGGGTGCGCGGGCGTGAATTACCCGTTCTTAACCCTCAAGGAACGGGACATTGAGACGGGCTTGGATTATTTCGGTGCGAGGTACTATTCTTCAATCCAAGGTAGCTTTACCAGCGTCGATCCTCTTGCAGCGTAGGCAGAGGCAGGTAGTCCTCACAGTTGGAATCGGTACAGTTATTTTTATACCAGCCCATTACGATTCACCGATCCGGCGACTACTACAACCAGAATGGCGATTGGATAGGAAACGACACCTTGGAGGATGGCAAAAATTATCTGGTCACGATCCAGAATGAAGCTCAACAGATTCAGCAAAGTACACAACGTGGTCAAAATGTTTCGACTCCAAGCGATTATACCTCCTTGCTTGAACTGCCAGAACTGGCGATCCGGCAAGAAGTGGGAGCCGCTGTAACGAGGAGTAACAATCCGACAGGAGGGACCGGCCCAACTGATGACACTACGGGCGGATTCCACGAAGAAGGCGGCATTGGCATAGTCACCGCTAATGGACAACGACCTGCTCCGGCGCTGCCTGGGGCAGTACAAGACCCGCGGAGTGGTCAACCAGCCACCATTAACCTATACAACATGAGTCCAGCAACCCAGCAAATGATTCAAAACTCAGCAACTAGCTCTGACGTGGTAACGACTTATCACGTTCATCCTCGCGGTACTAGAAACACAATAAACAGCGACAATACTATAACGACGCACGGTTTTGTCCAGCCTCCCCTCTCCTCAGGATAGGACAGCGGCAGGCAACCAGCCCACACTCTTGGGTTATCACATAGTTGCCGGGGCGCGGGATAGGACCGTCTATTTCCATAATGCAACGACAACGCTTGGTACTATGCCTTTGGACCGATTCAATCTCCCACCTAGACGACCGCTTCCACCCTTTAGGCCGCAGAGCCAGCGATGATTTAGCAACGAGGAGGGCCGCAGGTACATAAAACATGAGAATTCGGGCTATTATTTGTTTATTCGTAGCTTGCCTGATATTGCTCACATCAATGGCATCACAAACGCCCTTTGTGAAGTTGGCTTTCGAAGCTGACGGTCAGCAGCAGCTCGACCAAGAAATCCGCCTTGCGATTGAGATCGATGGGAAGACTTTCGAACCAAAGATCGTGAAGGGCGGATTCATTGTGCCAGCGGAGGTGCAGAGCGGTAAACAGATCAAACTGCGATTCATCTCGGGCAAATATGATTTGAGCTTCGGTCAGATGACAAAGCAACATTTTGATTCAGAGTGGGTAATTGGCGTAAAGAACCCTCCCTTCCAGGAAGATCCAGATGGTCCGTTAGTGAGTGACGGCAAAGACCTCCGCCTGATCTACTATATCGAGTTTCGACCACATAGCGCCGAGGGAACAAAGTGAGTGACACGTGTTTATGACTAGCTGTTGGCTCTGTCTCAGGCACACCTAAAAACTCTCTGCGACTTGTCATTTAAATGCATTCCAGACGCCATGGGCAACAACTGCTGGGCCACCGTTGACCTCAGCACACGGAAATCTGCACACGCGTGCAAATCTCAGACCTGCAACAGGCTGTTGAAACCGCAGTTAATAGACCATAGGCTTGCCTCATGCGGTTTTCGGATCCCACCGGCGAAGTAGTCAATGGTGCAGATCTCACCGATAGAGAAAGGCAACAGCTCATTAACGACTGGAAACGGAAGCCTGGGTACGTTGACGTTTATTTTGATGCGAACAACAACCTTACGATCAACAGAGATGCCCGCATTGCCATTGGCCCAGACGGAAAGTACCTTGGTTCAGCCGATGCTCGAGCTAATCTCACCGATGCCATTGAAACGAAAGACGTCTTCAATCTCGAACACGCAAATGGCAGCGACCAAGTAGCATTTGCAGACAATGAACTAACTCAAACGACGACGAACGCTCAAACCAAGGAAACTTTTCGCACTTACCGAGTCAGAATAGACTTTAGCGACTTCCACCATACCACTGGCGACCGAGAGGCCCAAGAAGCTAACTCCATTGGTTTGGTTGTGTTTCATGAGTTCGATCACAACCTTTATGGCCACCTCACAGACAGTCCGAATGGTCCAAATAACCCAGGGCCTGTGGAGACGAACTACATTAACCCAATTCGTGAGCAGTTAGGTCTAGCTCAAGGAGCAACTTACACCGCTGTGCCGGTAGCAGGTGCCTTGAGGAACGTTTATCGCGGCTACGTCCAGGTGCGGTACACTCTCAACGGAAGAGAGAAGATACTCCGCTGGCAGGACACAGTTGTAGGAGGAGTGCACCATTGATGACTCGAACTACTGCAACTCTTCTAGTAAGTCTTATGCTGGTAACGACAGCATTTGCTTCTCCATGCGTGACAACAAGGCATGGGGATATACGCAAGCTGCTGACTTCCCTCCAAAGCATCAAAGATGACCGTGAGGTATTAGCGGCGCTATTCAAAACCGGAGATGAGCAGATTGCGGAGTTGATCGAAGCGCTTCATGATCCAGATGTAAACGTGAGGCTGCGCGCCCAGATCATTATTCGCTATTTGGGAAATGAAACGGCGATGAAAGCATTGGAGGACTGGTATAGCAAACAAGCGGAAGTTATTACAAGCGGGCCGATTCCTCTTCCGCTGAGGGAGCGTGATTACGAGTTCATCAAGGATCAATATATTAACAAGCCAACGGCGGCGTGGGCAGGTGCGGACCAGTATATTTACGCTCTTGCACTCGATGGGTCCCGGAAGGCAAAGGCTTTACTGCACAAATTGAAGAAAGGCGCCGGCACTATTGATGATTCTACTGTCGGCGGTCGCGCAATAAGGTTGACAACAGCAGGTCACGCAGAAAGGGTTCTGATCGGGCAACGTGACTTAGCGACATTGGTCTCAAAGAACGCTTTCTTTATTACAGCCAAAGATCGACCGTTCACTTCAGCCAAATTGCTTGGCCTTAATGGAACCAAGGACAAAGCATTGATTGAGATGTATATCAACCGAGGACGCCTCGCCGAAGAGTGGTATCACATTGTGTTGAGCAAGCGCGGCCGGGGATGGAAGTTCTTCTCGATAACACAAGTTGCTGTATCTTGAGCGTTACCCTACTCAATTGATCTGGGCTAGGAGATGTTCGCGGGTATGCTCACGAGCACTGGCTAGGAGAAAGCGTTTGGTGGCTTCGCGTGAGATGTCGTAGAACTCACAGTGTTCAATGCCCGGTGGAGTTGAAAGGAAGGTTTATGTGAGGGTGCATGTTAAGTTCTACTCTTCAGCACGACTGCGGCCTTGCTCCTGTGGGGAGGCCGAGTTGCCGTGTACGGACAACAGATTCGTGTCAGCTCCGGGCCAACATCGATTGAAAAAACAATCGGTGTCGTCTCGCTTAATCCAACCGGCTGAAGGTTCGGGCGGAATCTCCGGAGAACGTAAAACTTCGTCCTGGTGTTAGGACGGGCTGGATAAAGTGGCGTGATACGAAGGATTTGTTGATTGAACCGGTCTACTTCTCTTAAAAATATTTCCAGATTATTTGGTCTGTTAGTAAATGAAAATCAGAATAACTAAGTCATGATAGAAAGCTTTTGCACGAATACGGGCGTCTTCTAGCTGCCGTAATAGCAGCTGATACACAGCTTAGGCCTTTCTGGGGCAGCGACCGACACCGATAAATCGACTGTAGCCTCCCTTGAAGTTATCGGCTAAGTAGCTACAGCCCTTCTGGAGTCCAAGGTCTTCGCGTTTTTAAGAATCGCCCTTAGAATGTCTCACGAGCCCTCTGGTAGTAGCGGCAGTTTGTAGGGATCGTGATTTGAGTTCTTCCATTCCATTGACGCAGGCCGTGACGTCCGGCGATGAACGCGCTGTCAGGGCGTTGCTGACCGAAGGCGCGGACGTTAACGAAAGCACCAGCGGAGGCCAAACCGCTCTCATTCTCGCCGTCATTTTTGGCCACACGAACCTTGTACGAATCCTGATTAATGCTGGCGCCGATCCGCAACTACGTGACAATCTCGGTCTCAACGCGATTGAGTGGGCGAAACGAAGAGGACTGAGTGAAGCGCTCGCGATTCTCACCCACAACCCAAATGCAAACATCTTAATCGCGAGACCGACGATCGAAACTGAGGAAGGCGCTGTTCTCGAATCACCTCGCGCCACCACAACTCCTTCACAAACGGAAAAGGCGGAGCCAGAATCTTCAGAGGATAAGAGTCGCCGCTGGCTTGCCGGTCTGAAGCAGAGACTGGATGAGCTCGAAGTCAGACGACTCAATCGCAACGAACCTCCCCGCGAGTCAGTGCGTTCTACTGCCGAACCACCGCCGTTGATGTCGGTGACAGCGAAAGAACCTCCGAGCATCGAAACAGCCACCGCTCCTGAACCAACACCTCCGGAACCACCGGCGCCTGAACCGCCGAAAGCTGAATCAGTAGTCGCGAGTAGACCAACGTTCGGGCGAATAATCACGCCGCCACCGGAGACCACCTCGACTTCACCAGGCAAACGGAAGCGTTGTCCAAAATGCAATGCTATTTACACCAGCGATCTGGTTTCATATTGCGCGCACCACATCGTTCCGCTTGTCGATGCCGATGAGCCGATCGTTTCGGAGCCACCACGCAGGAATCCACCGATGTTTTGGATCATGGTCGTGATTACACTCACGGGATCGATTGTCGTTGGCTCACTGGTAACGACTTATCTTTACAAGTCGAACCAGGCCGCCGCGAGAAACGCAGCAGCGCAACAGAAGCCGATTCAAAAAGGTTCGCCGGAGCTCGGTGCAGAGTTGGCGGGGAAAGCTGTCTCGTTGCCGGAGGCGCAGTGTCCGGTGGGTGGGCCAACGCCTGTTTCAGGCACGGTGACCGTGCACGTGATGGTTGATAAGAACGGACAGGTTTATTGGGCGCGCGGCGCGGGCGGCGATTGGCTGATGCGAGGCGCGGCCACGGAAGCAGCGATGAAATCAACCTTCTCACCGGAAAAACTACGCGGCCGTGAGGCTGAGGGCACGATCACCTACACATTCAAACCTTAGCCACAAAGAGGCACAAAAGAGCACAAAATAAATCGAAATAGTAAACTCATCTTTCCGGTTTTTTGTGCTTCTTTGTGGCGCACTGGTATTCTTTCGTCATGCCCGATTCCCAGCAAACGCGCATCCTTCCGGATGAGTTGCGCCTGAGTGTTCCCGCTGCGGGCACAATCCTGCGCGAACGCTATCGCCTCGACAGTGAGCTCGGTCGCGGCGGCATGGGCACCGTCTATCGCGCCACCGATCTCGAGCTTCAGCGCGAAGTCGCAGTGAAAGTTCTCTCGGCTACCAGCCGAAGCCCAGAAGCACGCGAACGTTTGATTCGCGAAGCACGCGCGGCAGCCGCACTCAATCATCCACACATCGTCACGATTCACGACGTCGGCGAGGCTGACGGGTTCCCGTTTCTCGTGATGGAGCTCGTCGCCGGGCCGCGTCTGTCGCAAGCGCGTCCCACCGATCTCACGCGCGTCGTTGCCATTGCGGTTCAGATCTGCGATGCACTCGAACACGCACACAACAACAGCATCGTTCACCGCGATCTGAAACCAGACAACGTGCTGCTGTCCGGAACAAGCCTGCCGAGCAACGTGAAGCTCGCCGATCTTGGTCTCGCATTGCCTGCCTACGGCGCGCGGATCTCGCGCGCGGGCGTCATCGTCGGCACCGCCGCTTACATGGCACCCGAACAAGCGCTCGGTCAAACTGTCGATGGTCGCGCGGATCTTTACGCACTCGGCGTTCTGCTTTACGAACTCACAACCGGTCGCGTGCCTTTCACTGGCGACGATCCGCTGACAGTAGTCTCGCAACACGTGCATGCGCCAGTCGTACCGCCGCGCGTGCTTCGTTCGGATTTGCCACACGCACTCGAAGCAGTCATCTTGCGACTGCTCGCAAAAGATCCGGCGCAACGATTCAACTCGGCGGCAGAAACACGTGCAGCCCTACTCGAATCACTCAACAGCAAAGATCAACTAACGACAACTGACAGCGCGCCCGCTGTCGCCATTCTCGATGCACTGTCGCGCGGTCGTCTCGTCGGTCGCAACGCCGAACTCGCCGAAGCCCGCGAGCTGTGGCAACGCGCGCGCGAAGGTCGCGGTCATGCAGTGCTACTCAGTGGTGAACCCGGCGCAGGCAAGACTCGTCTCGCGCGCGAGATCACAATCCAGGCCGCGGTGGACGGCGCAGTCGTTCTTACCGGCGGTTGCTACGAATACGAAGCAGCGACGCCTTACCTGCCTTTTGTCGAAGCATTTCGCCGCTGGGTGCGCGAAGAAAAGAGCGACGACAAACTGCGCGAGCTCCTCGGCGATGTCGCGATCCAGATCGCCAAACTCGCGCCCGAGATCGAAACGCGACTTGGTCCATTTCCCGGGCGACAGGAGTTGGGCGCTCACGAAGAACGCCTGCTCTTCTTCGACGCTGTGGCCCAGGTGTTTTCAAACATCGCGCGCCGCCAATCGCTGCTCTTTTACGCCGACGACCTGCACTGGGCCGATCGCGGCACGCTCTGGCTCCTCGGCCACCTGTTGCGCCAACTGCGTGAGCAGCGTGTGCTCATCGTCGGCGCTTATCGTGAAACAGAGCTCGATCGCGCGCATCCGCTCGCCAAATCTCTCGTCGATTGGAATCGCGAACGACTCATCACCCGCATCGTGCTTCGTCGCTTCAACGAAACTGAAACCGGCGATCAGCTCAGCGCGCTGTTGGATGAGAACGTCAGCGGTGAGTTTGCGCTGGCTGTTCATCGTGAGACGGAAGGCAATCCGTTCTTTGTCGAGGAAGTATTGAAGGCCTTGATCGAAAGAGGCTCCGTTCGACGCGAGAGCGGGCGTTGGCGCCGCTGCGATCTGGACCAACTGGTGATCCCGCAGAGCGTGAAAGAAGCGATTGGCAATCGTCTCGATCGCGTCAGTCAAAACTGCAACGAAGTGCTGCGGGTCAGCGCCATTCTCGGCAAGGTCTTCACCTTCGAAGAGTTGTCCGCCGCGGCCGAGCAGAGCGAAGACGCGCTGCTCGATGCGCTCGACGAAGCAGCTAATGCGCAACTGATCGCCCCCGGTTCAGGCGATTCGTTCATGTTTACTCACGACAAGATTCGCGAGGTTTTGTACGAGGAGCTCAATCCCATTCGGCGTCGACGGCTGCATCGACATGTGGCAGAAGCTCTGAAGCAAAATCGCCACAAGTCGTCGTGCGCAGTCGAGAAGTTGGCCCATCACTACATTCAGGCAGGCGATCACGAGCAGGGCTTGGAATATGCCAAACACGCCGCTGCCGAAGCAGTGCGCGTGTTTGCGTTTGACGAAGCAATTGCTGCTTACGGGCGGGCGCGTGATTGCGCCGAAGCGTTGGGTCTGACGGAAGAACAGCTCGCACAGGAAGAAGCCATCGGCAAGGCGTTCATGCTACACGGCGACACGATTCTCGCAGCCGAACATTTCGAAAGAGCTTTGGCACTGGCAACAGATCCAGCCGCGCGTGTGCGTCTGCAATGCGAGGCAGCGGCGTCGCTGGTGACTGTAGGCGATCCCCGCGGCAGCGAGTATCTCCACGAAGCCTTACAGGTTTTGGATCCGGTGACGAATCCACTCGAAACGGCAAACGCGTTATCAACCGAAGCTCGATTTCATCACCTCGCAGGTCGTCATACGAAGGCGATCGAATTGTTGCTGCGCGCGGGCGAGTTGGTCGCGCCGACAGCGGAAAGCGCCAACGTCAGTACGTTCGCCGCACCGATGATCTCGCAGATCTACGCGTACACCGCAGGCGGTTATCAACATTCCGGTCTCTACGACGAAGCGGATCGTTGGGCGCGACGCGCGATCGAGTTTGGCACAAAGCACAACGTCCTCTTTGCGCAGGCGGCCGGTTACGAATTTCTCGGTGAAGACTGTGTTCACACCGGAAACTACGAAGCAGGTTTGGAATGTGCCGAACGCGAGATCGAGATCGCAAACAGGCTCCACTCGCGCGAGCGGCGCGCATGGATCCATTTTTACTCAGCTCAATGCCGGTATTTCCTCAACCAGATAGAACGGGCCGAGCGGGAGTATCTCGATGGGATCGCGGTGGCGGAGTCAATTGGAGAGAACCGCGTGCTATCGTTGTTGAGACCAAACCTCGCACTAACCCAGGCCGCGCAAGGTCGCTACGACGAAGCGTTGAAAACTGCTTCGGCCAACCTGGAGCAATCCTCGCCGAGCTTGCTTTATTCTCACTTCGAAGCGCTGCGATGTCTGGCTGACGTTCATTTGCGTCGCAACGAGCTCGACGAAGCCGAACGGCTCTGTGAAGAAGCAACTGAGCTGGTGTCGCCGACTGAGTCGCGTGTGAGCCGTCTCTGGCTTGGACCACTCTACATCGAAGTATTGCTCGCTCAAGGAAAACGCGACGAGGCCGCCGCGAAGTTAATCGAATACCAGGCCCTGGTCGCCGATTGCCAATCGCCGCGCTTCACCGCCGAAGCCACTCGCCTCGCAAGCCTGCTCTAACCACAAAAAGGCACACAACTCACAAGCATTTTGCAACCTACTGCGGCTCAAGCAAGAGAACAATGCACCATTCCCTCGTGGTCACAACCCCAAGCTTTTCCGACAAACCTGGAGGTCTGTGAAATGAAGTCTCGCAACCCGACGCCGTCTCACCTGAAACGAATCACCATAGTTCTTACTGCCTGTGCACTGATCGCTGCTGTTTGGATATTTCTTATTCCACCCGACAGAGCGCACGCTTCAACACCCGCTGCCGGAACGATTAGTCCCAGTGGTCCAAACGTCGTCTGGCAGGGACCGATAACCGGCGGAGCCGGTGCTAATGAAACGACCTGTGTCGAAGGTGCGAACTGCGACACGTTCAAGTTGACTCTTTCGGGCACCGAAGAAGATTGGGCGGGCAAGGTCGTTAACGTCACTATCAACTGGACCAATCCCGCCAACGATTACGATCTGTACATTCATAAAGCCGAGAACTGCCCAGCGACCGGTGCGTGTCCAGGACCAGTCGTGTCGCAAGACGGTAATGGCGCGCCGAGCACTCAGGAAAGAGGCGGTATCGATCCGAGTTCAACCGGAACCGGCACCTATCTCGTGCGACTGGTTTTCTTCTCCGTAGCGCCAGGGGATCCGCTTAACGGAACTGCCAGCGTCGCTCCGGCGCCGCCATCACGAAATGCAAACTACGTCAAAGACGGCATCACGTTCAGCCCGAACGCAAGTGTTAGAGCGCCCGTAGCGCGACGCGACGGCGAACCCAGTAATCGCACTGACAAGTTTGGCAATCACTACACGTCGGCGATTCGCGGTGTGCCTGCCGGTGTCGATCTCTGGTACTTCGATCTGCGGCCCGGCAGTCCGACTTACGATCCATACATGCGCAATCCGATCTATCGCGGGCAACCGGATTCGTTCACCCAGGAGACTGCAACTTCCGTCGGCGACGACGGTGGTGGTGACGTCGATCTTGCAGTCGGGTTCGACACCAACGATCCAGCAGCGCCACCCGTGCTGGCCTACTCGAGTCTGGTGGTAGCGAATGTGTCGACTGGAAAGTCGCTCGACCGTGGACAAACTTTTCAACTCAACCCTGCGGGCAACGCGACCGGTGGAGTTCCGGTTGACGATCGACAGTGGTTGGAATTTTTCGGCAAGAACACGGTCTACATGCTTTACCGCACCTTTGCGCCAACGATCGCGATGGTCCAACGTTCAGACGATGGCGGTTTCACTTATGGACCAGCGACAGTCGTCGGAACAATCGGGCAGGTGGGATATATCGATGTTCATCAAGCGTCGGGTGCTGTTTATGTCAGCGGCAGCACCGGTCAGGTTTGTGTCGGCCGGCCGGCTTCACCAACAGCGGCGCCTTCTTCGTACACCTGCACGCCGGTCGCAGGGGCCAACGAAAATCCGTCGAACCTGTTCTTTGTCGTCAAGGTTGCCGATGACGGTCGTACTTGGCTCAATCCTGCGACCGGTCAGCAGGAAGAGGTGGGAACAGCTTACGTCGCTTATTCGAATGGCTTCAAAGTCTATCTGAGACATTCGATTGATGGCGGCAGAACGTGGAGCGATCGTGTTCGCGTCAGCGATGGCACAAACACGCGAACAGCGATGTTCCCGTGGATGGAAACTGGTCCAACGCCTGGTTCAGTCGGAGTTGTTTGGTATGGCACGTCTTCAGCCGTCAACAACGACGATGCAGACTGGCAGGTGTTTTATGCTCAGAGCTTCAATGCTGATGAGCCAGTGCCGACGTTCCGCCAGGTCACGGCGGGCGATCATTTCATTCACGGCAGCAATATCTCAACCGGCGGCACGCTGGGCAATGCCAACCGCAATCTGCTCGATTACTTCCAGGTTTCATTCGATCCGACCGGTGCTGCCGTCATCAGCTACACCGACGATCACAACGACTACGACGGACACACCTACGTTACGCGGCAAATCGGCGGCGCCAGCATCAACAACGAAGGCACAACGAACGTTCCCGCGCCGGTGGAGGGCTCCAATCTTCCACCAAAGTCTGTGCCTGCGGCCAATGCTCCGCAGGTAACAGACTTCGCTCAGGACGTGCAGGTCGGACTGCTCGGAGTTGTGCCAGTCAACGATCCACTCGACATTCTTTCGGTGAAGTACTCGTGCGAGAGTTCGTCAGGTGGACCAGTGATCGTGGCCACGATGAAAGTGTCGGATCTGACGCTTGTGCCAACCAACTCAAACTGGCGTATGAGCTTTGCGGCCAACGCGCCTGACTCGCGCTTGAGCGGTACGGGTGACTACAGCTTCGGTCTTTCTGATCGTGGCGATCAATTCTTCGTGCGTGCACAAACGCCCGTGACTATCACGACAGAGCCGTTCCTGTCGCTCAATCAATTTACTTTCGGAACGGTGCAACGATTGTCTGACGGCACGCTCGCTTACACCACGCGAGGCACTGCTGATTCCGGGAGTTTCGATACAGTGAACAAGACGATCACGCTGAAGGTGTCGGCGAGCAAGCTCAATCCGTTTGTGACGAAGGGACCACCGATCGGCGTTGGTTCAGTGCTGACCGGACTGCGCGGCCAAACGTTCACCAGCGGAGCCAACGCGAAGACCGACATCACCCGCGGCGGCACGTTGTTCACGATCGGCCAGTGCCTGCCTTCGGGCGGAGGCGGTGGTGGCGGCGGCAATGGTGGTGGCAACGGACAGGCGTTCCGAGTTACGGGCAGTGGAAAGATTCTCGGTAAGACGGTTAGCTTTGAAATCAATGTCGACGATCTGCCGAGTGGTCGTTTGAGGTATACGGACAAGGAACAGAATATCGATTTTGCTTCAGATCGCATCAACGGTTTCACACGGGTGGCCAGCAACAAAGTCGTGTTCACCGGGGAGGCAACGATCGATGGGCAAAAGGTGACGTTCACCGTTGAAGTTGAGGACAACGGTGAGCCCGGTACCAGTGATCGTTTCAAGATAACGATCACTGGCGCCGTCACCTCAATGCGCGAAGGGGCATTGACTCAGGGGAACATCCAATTCCACCGGTAATCCCCTGCGGATTGGGCCACGGATTCTCAACGCTGATTGGCGTTAACTCGAGTGATCCGTGGTCCGTCTCCGTTTTTAAGATAACGATCGAGAAAATCCAGAATCGCTTTGTAGGCGCGGATCTCGTTTGCCTTCTTCGTGAATCCATGACCCTCGTTGTCAAATAGAACGTACTCTACAATCCCGTTTCGCTTTTTGATGTTGTCGACGATCTCGTCTGACTCGGGTTTGATCACGCGAGGATCGTTTGCGCCTTGCAGGACGATCAACGGCCTCACGATCTTGTCGGCGTGAAACAACGGAGAGACCGCACGCAGGTTTTCCAGATCCTTGTTAGGATCGCCGATCTCCTTGTAAAGCGACTTGCGGAACGATTCCCAGTAAGGCGGAATCGACTGTAACGTTCGCACCCAGTTTGAAACGCCAAATAGATCAACTCCGACCGCAAACTCTTCAGGCTTGAAAGCGAGCGCGGCCAGAACCATGTAGCCGCCGTACGAGCCGCCGGCGATTCCGATCTTCTTTTCGTCGACGTATCCGAGCGAGGCGAGATATTTCTTCGCCTCGACGCAGTCCCACAACGGTTCACGTCCATGTTTGCCGTCATCGGCGGCGAAGAACGTTTTGCCGTAACCACTCGAGCCGCGATTGTTGACGCCGAGTATCGCGTAACCATGGTTCACGAGATATTGCGCCAGCGCACTGTAGCCAACGCGCGTTTGTCCGCCTGGGCCGCCATGGACCAGCAGCAGCGCCGGCACCTTGTTTGTCGCACTCGCATTCTTCGGCTTGTAAAGGATCGAAGGGATTTCGATACCGTCGAACGACTTGTAACGTATCACCTGTGAATCGACGAGGTCTGCCGGATTGATCTCCGGGTTCATGCTGTCAGTGAGTTTAGTAGCTTTCTTCGTCCCGAAGTCGTAGACGTAAAGATTGCTCGGACTGCGATCGCCGTTCAGATAAAACGCCATCAGCTTCTCGCTCGGCGAGATGTTGACGCCGGTGATGTCTGCATTCGGGAGTTGCGGCAGCGGGACGACCTTGCCCGTAGCTACTTCGTAGATCTTGATCCGCGTGCGCGCATCTTCGTTGACCGCCGTCACGCGATACTTTCCGTTCTCGGAAAAGGAAGTATAGAAAACGTCCCATGGCGTTTTCTCGACGACCTCAGTTTTGCCAGTCGCCAGATCGTAGCGAGCCACATACCGGAATTCGCTGCCTGAGTCGGTGAGGTAATAGAGATATTTTGAGTTGACATCGAAAGCCTCCGGACTGTTCGCCACGTCACCGCTGTGCGTGGTGATGTTTTTCATCTCTTTTGTGGCGGTGTTGTAGAGATAGACGTCCGAGTCAGCTTGCGAGCCTCCGCTCTTCTGAAACGCGATGAATTTCTTGTCATTCGAAATATTGCCAAAATCAAACCCCGTTTCGTCTTTGTAGACCAACATGGGCTTGAAAGTGTCGATTGGTATTTCGTAAATATCGAAGAAACGCGGATCGCGTTCGTTGGTCGAGAAGAAGAACGATTTACGATCGTGACTCCAATCGAGAAACGATGCTTTCACCTTGTCGCCGGGCGTCAGATCGCGTTCAATGCCATCGAGCTCGCGCAGGTAGAGGTGACTGTTTTCGTTACCACCGCGATCGTACGTGTAAAGGATGCGCGCGTCAGTGGGAAAGTAAGAGACTGAAAACGTGCTCTCTTTTGTCGAGCTGGTCAACTGCGCTGCGGCGCCGCCGGTCACCGGAACTGAATAGACGTTGTAGATTCCGGTCTTGTTGCTGTGAAAGAGAATCGCCTTCTCATCCGCTGAAAATGAGCTCCCTCCGATACGAACAGTATTCATAAACTGCTCGATGGTGTACTCCTTGACGGGCTGAGCGGTTTTCTTCTGCTGCGCAACGGCAGTCAGACTGTGACAGGCGATTAACGTGAAAAGAGTGACAAGCGACAGTGATCGATACTTGGGGCGCATAATTCTGATCCCTTTCTTCAAGAGTGCGGTATGCGAGTGATTAGGCCACAAAAAGCCACAAAAGCACAAATGATTACTAGCCGGTAAAATCTGTATTGACAGTGGTCCAACACAAGAGTAAATTGCGGCGCACATCCGGCGCGGTCTCCCACGATCAGGCGCGACTCAGCTCTCCGAATTAGTAGCCTCGCGTCAGCGGATCAGTTCCGGTAAATAGTCACCCATCGCTGTTTAGACCTTGACCGGGAGGTCCTCATGCTTCGACGGTGCCGCCGCTTCCTTCTGCTCGCCTTGTGTGTGTTTTTTCTCGTCCGCTATTACGACTTACCTTCGCGTTCTCAAAGCTCTAACCACTCAGCCACCGGTCGATTGCGGCAGGCATGCTCGGGAGTAGAAACCAGAAACTACGTCAATAACGCCACTAAGCTATAAATGCAACGCTTTCGACTCCACCGCATTAACAGAGTGGCGTGTCGTTCCAATCCTTCGCCCCGACCCCTCAGCCAAAAACATTGCCAACTCCTCGCCCGCAGTGGTTAAATGTCTCCACTTTTCCTTCGCAAGACACAGAGCTTCCTTAAAAATCGATGTCTTACCAATCCCAAGAACAAGACCTGTTTCTCAAGTGCCTCCTCGAGGCGAATGTCGATGGGATCATCGCTTTCGATCGAGAGTTTCGCTATACCACCTGGAATCGCGCGATGGAGCGCATCTCGGGTGTGAAGCGTGAGGACGTGCTGGGTAAGTGTGCGTTCGATCTGTTCACCTGCCTGAAAGATACCGGCGAAGACAAGTACTACATCGAAGCCCTTGCCGGCAGAAGTGTCGTTGCCGAAAACCGTCCTTACACCATTCCGCAAACAGGTTCCCACGGTTTCTTCGACGGCTACTACTCACCGCGACACGACGAGAATGGTGAAGTAATCGGTGGCGTCGCGATCATTCGCGACGTAACCGAACGCAAAGTCACCGAAGCATCGGTGCTAGACGATCACAAGCGCCTGGCTTTTCACGTTGAAAACACGCCGCTCGCAGTGATCGAGTGGGATCATGAGTTTCGTGTGCGGCGCTGGTCACCGGCAGCGCAGAAACTCTTCGGATGGAAGGCTGAAGAGGTGCTCGGCAAGCACTTCAACGATTGGGAGTTTGTTGTTCCCGAAGATCTCGACGCAGTCAACCAGGTGGGCCAGCGGCAAAACCAGCGGCAAGAACATCACGGCATTTCGCGCAATCGTAATTACACCAAACTCGGTTCGATACTTCATTGCGAATGGTACAACTCGGCTCTTTACAACGAAGCGGGCAAGCTGATCTCCGTGCTCTCGCTCGTGCTCGATGTGACTGTTGCGAGGCGCATCGAAGAAGCGCTGCGAAAATCCGAGGCGCAGTATCGTCTGCTCTTCGAGTCAAACCCGCAGCCAATGTGGGTTTACGATCTTGCTACGCTTCGCTTCCTCGCGGTCAATGACGCCGCCGTGCGTCATTACGGCTACTCGCGCGCTGAATTCCTCGACATGACGTTGAGAGAGATTCGCCCTCCCGAGGACGTGAAGTTGCTTGAAGATTACCTCGCGGCGCACAGTGCTGAGATCGATCACGCCGGCGAGTGGAGACACCGCACGAAAGACGGCACGCTCATCACCGTCGAGATCACCTCAAGCAAACTGAACTTCGCCGGCAGACCCGCGGAGTTTGTGCTGGTTCGCGACATGACTGAGCGGAAGAAAGCAGAAACCGCACTGCTGATCAGCGAGGATCGTTACCGCGATCTCGTCGACAACAGCCACGAGCTGATCTGCACTCACGATCTCGAAGGTCGTGTGCTTTCGGTCAACCCGTGGGCTGCGCGAGTATTGGGCTATCCAAGAGAAAAACTCATCGGCATAAACATTCGCGACGGTCTTCTGCCTGAGTATCGCAATCAGTTTGACGAGTATCTGCGAACTGTAACGACTGAGGGATCGGCGCGCGGTGTGATGAAAGTGCGCACGGCGACCGGTGAGATCAGACTTTGGGAGTACTACAACACGCTACGTACCGAAGGCGTTGAAAAACCGATCGTGCGCGGCATGGCCCATGACGTGACAGAGCGACGCGAGGCATTGAAACGCGAAAAAGAAGCGCGTCTCGAAGCTGAAGCAGCGAACCGTGTCAAAGACGAGTTTCTATCGACGCTCTCGCACGAGCTGCGCACACCGTTGACGGCGATCATGGGCTGGGCCGACTTGTTGCTGCACAACGAGGTCGAACCGCGAAAGCGCACACAAGCGATCGAGACGATCTTTCGCAATGCTAACTCGCAATGGCAGTTGATCAACGATCTGCTCGAGGTGTCGCGCATCATCACCGGCAAGTTGCGACTTGAATTTGTCGCGTGTGAACTTTGCTCGGTAGTTGAAGCTGCGGCTGAGAGTATTCGACCGACGGCCGAGGCTAAAGGCGTGCGACTACAGTTGGCGCTTGACCCTGACGTCGGGCCGGTGTTCGGCGATCGCGAGCGGCTCCAGCAAGTGGTTTGGAATCTGTTGTCGAATGGCGTGAAGTTCACTCGGAAAGGCGGATTGGTCCAAGTCACGTTGCAACGCATTGATTCGCATGTCGAAATAATCGTGAGTGACACTGGCGTGGGTATCAAACCCGATTTTCTGCCGCACGTGTTCGATCGCTTTCGGCAAGCCGATGGTTCGACAACGAGAATCTACGGCGGGTTGGGTTTGGGTCTCGCGATCGTTCGCCATTTGGTGGAGTTACATGGTGGCGCTGTGTTGGCCGAGAGTGCCGGTGACGATCAGGGCGCGAAGTTTATCGTGAGACTGCCGGTGATGATTGCGTACCAGCCTCAACTTGACCCGCAATTCAGGCGCTCGGCTGTTGCGGTCGTCGACTCGCTGAACCGGCAGCCTTCGTCGCTCTCAGGTTTGCGAGTGCTTGTCGTGGATGATGAGCTCGATGCGCGCACGTTGTTGACGACGATGATCGAGCGCTGCGGCGCGCAGGTGCTGGCGGTGTCGTCGGCGAGTGAAGGTTTGGAGTCGATCGAGAACTGGCGACCGGATGTGCTGATTGCAGATATCGGGATGCCGGTTGAAGATGGATATGGATTGATCAGAAGGATTCGCGCACTGCCGAAAGAACGCGGCGGGCAGACGCCGGCACTGGCGTTGACGGCGTATGCGCGAACAGAAGATCGCGTGCGTGCGCTGTCAGAAGGGTATCAGGTTCATCTGGCAAAGCCTGTAGATCGGATTGAGCTCGCAGCGGTTGTTGCAAGCCTGGGCCACAGATGAATAGTTTTCTCTGTGCAACCTCCGTGTTCTCTGTGTCTCTGTGGTGGTTTCTTTTCGAGAGAAGGTTTAACCACAGAGACACAGAGAACACAGAGGTTGCACAGAGAAAACTAATCACAGCCTGCAATAGAGGCAGTAAAACTGCGCCAGCGATGCCCGTTGCGTGCCAGCAGTTCGTCGGCCTCGCGTGGACCTTCGCTGCCCGCTCGATAGATAGGCAACTCACGCAATCCCTGATTGGCCCAAGCCTCTTCGATCGGAGTTATCAAGCGCCACTCCGCTTCCGCCTCGTCACTGCGAATGAACAACGTCGCATCACCACGCATCACGTCCAGCAACAACATCTCGTACGCATCCGCGGGTTCAACACCAAATGCGGTCTGATAACAGAAATCCATGTGGACCGTCGTCGTTTGCATCTCGAGTCCAGGTCGCTTCGCGCCAAACGTGACGGTGATTCCTTCGTTCGGTTGAATGCGCAACGCGATGATGTTCGGATCGATCTCCTCGTCAGGCGTGCGCGCAAACAGCGCTTGCGGCGTGCGTTTTAAGTGAACTGCGATCTCAGTCATGTGGCGCGCAAGGCGTTTTCCAGTACGCACATAAAACGGCACTCCCGACCAGCGCCAGTTTGAAATCGAAAACTCCACCGCCGCGTAGGTCTCAGTCACTGAATCGGTTTTAATTCCCTCCTCTTCTCTGTAGCCCTTTGCCTTTTCGCCATCAACCTCTCCTGGTCCATACTGCGCGCGGACGGTGCGCTCCGGAACCTGCTCCGGCTTCAGGCGACGAATCGAGCGCAACACTTGCACTTTCTCTTCTCTCACCGAATCGGCGTCAAATGCGACTGGCGGCTCCATCGCGGTGAGGGTCAGAAGTTGCAGCAGATGGCTGCCAACCATGTCGCGCAGTGCTCCCGCTTCTTCGTAATAACCTGCACGAGTGCCGATGCCGCCGGTTTCGGCCGCGGTTATCTCGACGTAATCAACGTAATTGCGATTCCAGATCGGCTCAAACATCGAATTGCCGAAGCGGAAGACGAGTATGTTTTGTACCGTGTCTTTGCCGAGGTAGTGATCGATACGATAAACCTGACTTTCCTTGAACACTTCCCCGATCGTCGCATTCAACGCTTTCGCCGATTCGAGATCGCGGCCAAAGGGTTTTTCCACGACGATGCGACTCCAATGACCATCCTCGTTCGCCAGATTTGCTTTCCCCAGACGCTTGACGATCACGTCAAAAAGCGACGGCGGCGTGGCCAAATAAAAAAGATGATTTCGACTAGCGCCTTCAGCGGCCAGCTCTTCGAGACGTCCGCCAATTCTGCGATACGTCTCATCGTCATCAAGCTCGCCCGTGACGTAATGAAGTCGTTCTACAAACTTCCGCCAGGGTTCATCGTCGAGATGTTCTATCTCGTTCGATTTGTCCAAAGCCTCGCGGACGAAAGCCTGAAACACGTCGTCGCTCATCTCGCTGCGGCCGACGCCGAGGATGTGAACGCCATCAAGACAGCCCTCGTCCGACAGCCGGCATAACGCCGGCATGAGTTTGCGTTTCGTTAAGTCTCCGGTGGCGCCGAAGATCACAACAACACACGGTTCTGCATGCGGCAGACGTGGCTGCTCGAGTTGAATCGGTTTCGGTTCTACAAGTACGGATGACATGATTTACTTCTCGTGGTGTCCCCCAAATTGAAATCTCATAGCGGACAAAATCTTATTCGCAAAATCTGCTTCGCCTCGCGAGCTGAAACGTTGAAACAGCGCGGCACTCAACACCGGCACCGGCACGCCTTCCTCGATCGCGGCGTTGATGGTCCAACGTCCCTCGCCTGAATCAGAAACACGTCCGGAAAAACGTTCCAACTGCGGCTGCTCGGCCAACGAGATCGCGGTTAGATCCAGCAGCCATGACGCGATGACGCTCCCGCGCCGCCAAACCTCTGTGATGTCCGCCAGGTTGAAATCATAAACGTAATGTTCAGGACTGCGAAGTGGCGTCGTCTCTGCGTCCGCCGCTCTTTCGCTCTTGCCGACGTTCGCATGATGCAGCACGTTTAGTCCTTCAGCGTATGCAGCCATCAAGCCATACTCGATGCCGTTGTGGACCATCTTCACGAAATGGCCGGCGCCGGAAGGACCACAGTGCAAATAGCCTTCGGCCGCCGTGTCTGAGTCGGCAGTGCGTCCGGGTGTCGGCGAAACTGTCTCACGCCCGGGCGCGAGTGTTTTGAAGATCGGATCGAGATGAAGAACTACATCGCGTTCGCCACCGATCATCTGGCAGTAACCACGTTCCAATCCCCAAACGCCGCCGCTCGTTCCGACGTCCACATAATGAATGCCTTTAGTTTTGAGTTCGGCGGCGCGACGAATGTCGTCGATGTAATAAGAGTTTCCACCGTCGATGATGATGTCACCTGCTTCGACGACCGTCACGAGTTGGTCCAGCATCGTATCGACTAGTGCGGCAGGTATCATCAACCAAATCGCGCGCGGCGGCTTCAGCTTGTTAACAAAACCGTCGAGCGATGCGGCGGCTATCGCGCCTTCAGCTACGACTGCCTCGACGGCCTGCGGACTGCGATCGTTGACCACACACTCGTGACCGCCACGCAAGAGGCGTCGCACCATGTTGGCGCCCATTCGCCCCAATCCAATCATTCCAATCTGCATTCCGGAGCTCCCTTCCGAAGAAAGCTAAGCACAGTCGCACGCGAGGCGCAAAGCCGCTTTGCCCGAAAAGTGGTTCAAGGCGCTTCTTCTCTGTGCCTCTGTGTCTCTGTGGTTAACTATTGCTCAGGAAAAACGGACCACAGAGACACAGAGGCACAGAGAAGAGGTTCAGCAAGAGACTTTTCGGGCAAAGCCGCGCAAAGCCGCAAAGAAAACTCTGGTAAGATGATGAACAAAGGAGCACTTCATATGAGACTCTTGCGCCTGCTTTTCTTGTTCGTTCTCGTCGTTCCCGTAATGGCACAAAGATCAAGTTTTCCACCGGGTCGGATTCTAGATCTCACGCATCCGTTCGACGCCACGACCGTCTATTGGCCCACTGCGCAGCAATTTAAACTCGAAACAGATTTTGAAGGAGTTACTGACAAGGGTTATTACTACTCCGCGTATCGCTATTCGGCAGCGGAACACGGTGGCACACACATCGATTCGCCGGTGCACTTCGCGAAGGGTCATTACACTGTCGATCAGATTCCTTTAGAGCAACTGATGGGCGCGGCGATTGTGATCGACGTGACGAAGCAATGTGCTGAGAATCGCGACTACCTCGTGAGTGTCAACGATTTTCAAGATTGGGAGAAGCGAAACGGTAGGATCGGCAACGGCACGATCGTTCTGCTGCGGACGGGCTTTGGCAAGTATTACCCGGATCGTAAAAAGTATCTCGGCACGGACGAGCGTGGCGACGCAGCGGTGGCGAAGCTGCACTTTCCCGGACTCGATCCCGCAGCCGCGCGCTGGCTGACACAGAATCGATCGATCAAGGCGATAGGCTTGGACACCGCCAGCATCGATTACGGCCAATCGACGCTATTCGAAAGCCATCGCATACTGTTTGAGAAGAATATTCCGGCGCTCGAGAACGTGGCGAATCTCGATCAATTGCCGGCGAAAGGCTTTTCGGTGATTGCGCTGCCGATGAAGATCAAAGGTGGCAGCGGTGGGCCGCTGCGAATCGTGGCGCTGCTCTGAAAAGCGAAGCAATAGGTCCTATAGGACCTATTGGACCTATATGCTTCAGACCTTCGAAGATCCAAACGATCTCGCGCGCAGCGCGGCGGAGCATTTTGTCGCCCGCTGCGTCGAGGCTGTGGAACAGCGAGGCTTGTTCACAGTTGCGCTGTCGGGCGGG
>Ga0207684_10000703_pt1 | contig 39462 bp, 45 predicted proteins | sample KBSK5501metaG_FD_184342 | JGI IMG/M metagenome (GOLD analysis project Ga0207684, IMG submission 184342) | Corn, switchgrass and miscanthus rhizosphere microbial communities from Kellogg Biological Station, Michigan, USA - KBS K5-50-1 metaG... | ecosystem: Host-associated > Plants > Roots >... | reverse complement strand
GCTCAGTCGATATCAATTAGCGACAGGGATATTTCTGCCTGGATCCGGATACGAGCGATCAAAAACTCGTTTTCAATCGGACGGTCGCCTTGCGGGATTCGTGGGCCAAAATTGAGAAGACCCAGCAAGAACGCTAGGAAATCCCTCGACCCTGCAGACCCTATAAGGAGAGCATGCCCATTCAGTCCTTCACGACGGAGGTATGCGGGTACCGGGACCTGACGCACGATGTCCGGGAGATCACCCTGAGATTGCGTGAACCGGCCACCATCGCGTTCAAAGCCGGCCAATTCATTTCCTTTGAGATCCAGCAGGAAGGCAAGAAGTTCCCCCTGACTCGCCCGTATTCGATTGTCTCCCCGCCCAGCCGACACGATTCACTGGATTTGCTGCTCAATCTAGTGCCTGGGGGCCCCGGCTCGAGCTATCTGTTTAGTCTTCGAGCGGGCGACATCACGCAATTCAAGGGGCCTGCCGGCGCCTTTTACCTCCATGACGATCACGACCGGGATCATCTTTTTGTCGCCACAGGCACGGGCGTCGCACCGTTTCGCTCGATGCTGGTGACTCTCTTCGAGCGTGGCTGCTCCTCCGCCATCACGCTCTTGTGGGGTGTGCGTCATCAACGCGACCTCTATTATCAAGATGAACTTCAGGGGCTTGCCTCGTCTCATCCGAATTTCAAATTTATAATGACCTTGTCGCGGCCCGGCGACGGTTGGAGGGGTGAAACCGGCCGGGTGACGCGGCTCGTGGAGGAGCGAATTACGTCCGTGCAAAACCTCGCGGTTTACTTGTGCGGAAACAGTGGCATGTTGAAGGACGTAACTGAAGCGGTACGGAAGAAAGGCCTGTGTCCGATCTATCGCGAAAAGTTTTACGACGATCCGCCGGCTTGACGCCACAAGACTTTCGCAGATGTGCCTGCCTGATAGAAGGGGTAGGCTGGGCGAATAGTGGGGGTACCTGATCCCTACCAATAGATGGAAGCGCCTAGCAGTAATGGAGAGTATACTGAGCTATGTGGAGTGGAGTCGTCCGATGGTAAAAAGATGTCGCTGCTTTTCGCTGGTGATTCTTTTTCTGCTGGTCGGGTTGTCTGCGAAAGCGTCCGCTGAGATGTGGTTGTGTTCGCTGCCGCCTGGAAGTGCGATCTACACAAATACTCCCAAAGACTATCAAGACTGCGCAGCTTTTGAGCCAAAATCGGAATTGGGGATGTTTTCGACAAACGTCGTCCCAACATCACCGCGTCTTGAGGAATTCAGGCTTCCGTTAGAACCCACGCCGGCTTCGTTACCTCCGAAAGCAGAGGAGGCGCCTCTCTACCGCGAAATGCCTTTTGAGGTGTACCGCATGCTGAACCTTGGGATGAGCGAGGCCGAAATTCTGAAGCGCGCAGGCCCGCCGAGTTACGTGGTGCCCAATACCACGGGGGCGTTCGGCCTGCTTGCACCGATCTCGAGCGCCGCACGCTATTACTACCTTGGTGATTGGATAGTGACTGTCACCTTTGATCTTTCCGGTCGAGTCATCAATTTGGATCGGTCCCGACCGAGCCCCTGAGGACGACTAGCCGAGCTGAGCGGCGTCGGTGGGGGCACGCCGGCGCGCCAAGTAGACCGCGAACACCAACGCCACGATCACCAGGACATTCAGGCCCACATCCAGAAGATAGCGTTGAAACTGGTCATGCGTGAGGTTTTCAGAGTAGGCCGTCTCCGCGCCCGTCGTCAGGATCCGCCGGGTTGAGGCAATAATGCCGATATACAGGAACGGTTCCAACGTGATCACGTAGGTTTTAAGAAAATTAATGATCGTGCGGAAGAGTTCCAATAGGATGACGACCAGCAAAAGATCGTGAATCAGCGCCAATACGGCATGCAACACGCCCGCCGTGAATGTCATGATAAACGCATACCACGCGTGCGCGAAAACGATCATCCCGAGGACTAGAAAGCTGAAGCCTGCCGTGACGTAGCCCATCCCGTCCAGGGTCTCCATCCAGGCAATCCAAAGATTTCGTCGAACTTCTCTCATCGCGACCGAGACTAGCATAGGGGTCCGGTATGGTCAAATTCTTAGCGACAACTCCTGACGTTGTCGCCTGCCGGCCCATATGGTACGCTCTGCCAGCTAATCTCCATGCCCTCCCTTCTCCAGCGGGTCCGACGTCGGTGGATCGTCCTTGCGCCCATCTTCCTTGTATTCTCTTCTCTGCTGGGACTCTTCACGACCTCCGCTCTACCGGCGCCGGAACATCGGTTCCGTCCGGCTCTTCCCGGCTACGTGTACCGCTTTCCCTGGGATCTTGGCAGCCATGACGAATTTCAAACTGAATGGTGGTATTACACAGGCCACCTGCTGAGCGCCGATCAGCACCGATATGGGTATCAGCTCACCTTCTTTCGTCGCGCTGTCGCATCGGAAGCCATCAGACAAAATCCTTCGCGCTGGGCAATGCGCAATATTTATTTTGCTCACTTCGCCGTCACTGATGAGGAGCACGATGAGTTTCGCTTTGCCGAGAAGATTTCCCGCGAAGGCCTCGGAAAGGCCGGAGCGGCAACCGGAAGACTTGCAGTCTGGATCGACCAGTGGCGGGCGGACGGCGATGTAACCGGCCATTTCCTCCATGCCGCGGATCAAGGCCGGGGGCTCGATTTAAAGCTGACCCCCGAGAAACCTGCCGTTGTTCATGGCCAGCGGGGGATCAGCCGAAAAGGCGACCTCGACGGAGAGGCCTCCCACTACTACTCCTTCACGCGGATGAAGACCGAGGGCACGCTGCTCCTGAATGGCCATGCGATCCCGGTCACGGGACTGAGTTGGATGGATCACGAATTTGGAAGCAATCAACTAGGAGCCGAGCAGGTGGGTTGGGACTGGTTTTCGCTTCAACTGGAGGATCGCAGTGAATTGATGTTCTACCAGATCCGCCGACGGGATGGGTCAGTTGAACCGGCGTCGGCGGGTACGTGGATCCAGAGCGATGGTGCGAGCATTCCCCTCAGGCGCGAGGACGCGAGGATTGAGGTTCTGGAGGACTGGCGCTCTCCGAAGAGCGGCGCGCGCTATCCGGGCCGGTGGAGAGTCACCGTGCCATCCCTGGGACTGGTCGTCGAGCTGGTGCCAACTGTCCGCGACCAGGAGCTGATCACGCGTTCCAGCACCCAAGTCACCTACTGGGAAGGGAGCGTCGCGGTGAAGGGTTCTCGCGAAGGAAGGCCTGTGTCGGGCGTCGGCTATGTCGAGTTGACGGGCTATGCCGGCGCACTCAAGCAACGACTGTAGGCGCCGATCAACTTGACGACCGCTCTTAGATTTCCTTAGTGTAGCGCGTTTTGATATTTGGAGAAGACGCAGTGCCGGTCATGCTTCGCATCTCACTTCCCGTCATTCTCCTGGTTCTAGCGATTGGATGCGGAAAACAGAGCGATACGATCGTTGCCATCGCTCCGCATCCCCGCAATCCCGACATCATCTATGTCGCCACCAATGAATCCCTTTACAAAACCCGCGACGGCGGAACGACCTGGAGCAAGATCACCACCGACTTAAGCAGTTTCCGGGTGCTGACCCTCGGCGTCGACCCTCGAAGCCCCTCCAATGTCTTTGCGGGCACCATGGGGGACGCCGTGTACAAAAGCCCCGACGGCGGGCAGAGTTGGTCACCCTATAACGCTGGATTGAAGGAACATGTGTCGGTCGTCAACCAATTTGTCTTTCATCCCATCGATCCCGATACCATCTACGCCGCGACTACGGTGGGGATCTTTCGCTCCAAAGACGGGGGCCGGCTCTGGAGTGAACGCATGCGTGGGATGAAGGAAGTGCACTATGTCGTCACTATTGCCCTGGATCCCCATAATCCGGATGTCATGTACGCCGGCACGACCGGAGGAGTGTACAAGACAACGGACGGAACGGGAACCTGGCAGTTGGTGAATAATGGATTAATCCCGAAAGAAAAGCTCGATGCGGCGATGGCGCTCGGCGTGAACAGTGTTATCACAGATCCCGCGCGCCCCGGGACGGTCTATGCGGGTACGACGAAAGGACTTTTCAAAACCGCGGACGCGGGCGCTTCCTGGAAGCGCATCGAAAAAGGCATGACTGATACCTACATTAGCGTCCTGCTGATCGATCCCAGTAATCCGGCTGTGCTGTACGCCGGCACGCGAAGAGGCGTACACAAGACCACCGATGGGGGCGAGACTTGGACCCCTGTCAACGCGGGCCTCACGACGCTCAACATCAGGTCAATGGCGCTGAGTCCTATGGAGCCGCAGACGATCTTTGCGGGCACCAACGGCAGTGGACTTTTTCGGAGCCTGGACGCAGCGAAGAACTGGAAGGCGGTGCCGTTGACCGCAGCCGCCGCCCGGCCTAATCCTCAGCCCGGAATCTGAACGGCCCCTATTTAAAGCAGTCTTGTGCTTCATAGCCCCTGTTCATCTAGCTGTAGGAATTGCCTGCAATACACGCCGATTGCATGTTTTTGGCCAGATTACACGCTATTCACAAAGTGCTGCTTGTACCACGAAATCCTGATTTGCGTCACAAAACGGTGTCTTCCTTCTGCTGCTCACCACGACTCTGCTTGCTCTCAAGCATGCTTGCACAAGTTTGGCTCTTCTGGGTAAAGCTCCTTTGATTAATAGAGACTTCCACGATTAGCTGGCAGATCAAGAAACCCATCGATTTTTTTTCTGTTGACATGCTTTAAAGCAGATGTTAAAAAACAAACACATCTACGGAGCGTTGCTTTGGAAGAGCTCAAAGACATTATCGTTGGCTTAGACCAGCGCATCAGCGTCTACAAATCCCGGCTCCAGGACTTGCAGAAGAAGCGCGAAAAGATCGACGACGAAATCGCGACCATTAAGAAGTATCTGGAACTTGCAGAGACCCTTTACAGGGTTGAGGTAGATAAAGCCAAGCTCGCCAGCCTCTCCAGTCAAATTGTCACTGATACCGACAAAGACAAATCCGGCCGTTCCGCCTCTGTCGTAGACGTCACCGACCAATCTAGAGAAATCCTGCTCGGCCGCTCCAAATATGTGGGCATGAATGTCTCGGAAGCCGCGTTTCACATTCTAAGAGACGCCCGCACGGCAATGCATGCGAAGGATATCTGCCACCGACTGATTGAAGGTGGCTTGCGCATTAAGGGCAAAACGCCCGTAACGTCGATAGCAACATCATTGAAGAGAGATCGACGATTCAAAAAGGTGGCACCAAACACCTTTGAAGCGGTGGAGGAAAAGCTACAGGCGGTATAGTTGAAACACGATCTCATGCGGGAGGAGGTGAGAGTTTAATGCCAGCGAAGAAAAAGGCGAAGAAGAAACGGTAAGCACCGTTTAAAAGTCTGAGGAGAAAAACATTCCTAGTGAAAGGAGGTGAAGATTTAATGCCGGCGAAGAAAAAGGCAAAGAAAAAGAGATAACATCCCCTCTAGCATCGCGTGTTGGGGGCGAGGCCACTTGCCCCCAACACTCACCCCTCCACCGTTCTAAAAGTCCCTCATTTCTAGCAAGAATTTAGCGTGTTCGGCACTGAGCTCTTCAAAAGCCAAACGTTTGCCTTTCTCTCGAAGGGCGACAGTAACGTGATTCGACAGGCTCAGCAGGAACGATAGGTCAAAGATTAGATAAGAAGATTAGCCGCGTTCAGGAGCGGCAACGTAGGCAGGTGCGAGATGACTGACGCGCCCAGCCGGCATGACAGTGTCGCCGGAAACCAGAATCCAGTTCTCAGGAGACTCGAGGATCTTATCGACGAGCCGGGCATGCAAGGCGTGCCCCGAGCGTACGGCAACGACTTCGCCGATAAATGGTAAGCCAAGAAGCGCCATATCCCCCATGAGATCCAAAATCTTGTGTCGCACGAATTCATCGGCGAAACGGAGCCCGTCTACGTTGAGCAGGCCCTCGTCCGAGAGAATAAGAGTATTTTGCAAAGAGCCGCCGAGGCCCAGGCCCGCATCCCAGAGCGCTTCGACTTCCCGTAAGAACCCGAAGGTTCGCGCCGGCGCGATCTCGCACATGAAGGCATCGGGGGAGTCGCGGTAGAGATAATCTTGGTGTCCGATCATTGGATGGTCGTAGTTGATGGTATACGTAATGCTTGACAATGAAGCCGGGAGAATCGCGATAGATTTATCGCCCTCATTGACTTCAACGGGCCGAACGATTTTCAAAAAAGACCGATGGCGGTCCTGAGCGGTGATTCCAGCGTCCAGGATCATTTTGACAAAGGGCGCTGCGCTCCCATCCATGACAGGGAGCTCGGGGGCATCCACCTCGATATAGAGATTGTCGATCCCTAGCCCTGTCGCCGCGGCCAAGACGTGTTCCGTTGTCTGCACCTGGACGCCGTTCACGCCCACGACCGTCGAGAGCAATGCCGGCCGAATGTTCTTGATCAGCGCGTCTACTCTCACGCCGCTGTCAATATCCTTTCTAATGAAGACAATCCCTGAATCGCGGGGAGCGGGCAACAGAGACAGAGATACTCGTCCCCCGGAGTGAAGACCGACCCCGGTACATCTGACAGGCCGTTTAATCGTTTGTTGTAGGCGCATTTGAGACATTTGGTTCAAACTAATAGAGCAATACATATGCCATTCTTGTACACCGAACGAAAACTCATAATCAATTGATTTTTATAGTCTAATATAAACATTAAGTAAAACAATCGCGCTCCCTTGTTGCAAAAACTCCCCATTTGTGCCTTTTAGTGCAATATCGAGAGCTTAGCTGCATTTGTTGCTCGGGAATAGTCCGTATGGTACGGTCGGACCTGAGGAGTCTTGAAGGTTGCATGGAGCCGAATCAACGACTCATCGCGAAGAAGGAAGCCTGGGCAGAGGCCAAAAGAGGTTTGACGGAAGAAGGCGTACCGCCCGATCTCCGAACCCGCCACAATCGCCTTCCTCCCGGACAACATCTCACCAAAGGCTGGCCCGTGCTCGACCTGGGGGTGCATCCTACGTTCCCGGTGACGGATTGGACCCTCGCGATCGGCGGACTCGTTGAGCAAAAGGTTCTCTGGTCCTGGCCGCAATTCCTCGAACAACCACACGTCCGTTCGACTTCCGATTTTCATTGCGTGACCACATGGAGCACTTTCGATAATCGATGGGAAGGCGTGAGCTTCCGCCACATTCTGTCTGTCGTGCGACCTTTGCCGCAGGTGCGATTCGTTCTCTTTTCGTCCTACGATGGTTATACCACGAATCTGCCTCTGGAAGCCTGCGCCGAGGAGGACGTGCTGTTGACCTTCACCTGGAACGATCAGCCGCTGCCCAAAGAACATGGAGGCCCGGTCCGCGTCATCGTTCCGAAACGCTACGCCTGGAAAGGCGCCAAATGGGTGAAAACGATCACTTTCGCGGAACACGATACTCCCGGATTCTGGGAAATCCGCGGGTATTCGAATACCGCCTTGCCCTGGGAGGAGGACCGTTACGGTTAACCAGCCGTAGGGTGCTGGGGATCGAGTTCGATCAAGCCTTTGCGGATGGCGAGAATGGCGGCCTGCGTCCGGTCGTAAACCTGCAATTTGTGAAAAATGTTTCGCACATGATTCTTGACGGTCTTTTCACTAAGATCCAAGTCGTTGGCAATTTCCTTGTTAGTCTTGCCGTCGGCCACCAGGCGCAACACGGTAATCTCCCGCTCCGTGAGATCGTGTCCGGTCCGCGCCGGCTTCTTGCCTTTGCCTTCCGAGAGGAGGGAAAACTCCGCGAGGATCTTGCTAGCCACGGAAGGGTGGATGAGCGATTCGCCTTTGGAGATGGACCTAATGGCAGAGATGATCTGCGCCGAGTCTGAGTCTTTGAGTAAATACCCCGTCGCGCCGGCCCGCACCAGGTCAAAGATGTATTTTTCCTCGTCATACATCGTCAACGCAACAATGCCGATGTGCGGCGATTCCCGCTTGATCGCGCGGGTGGCCTCCACCCCGTTCATCCGCGGCATGCTCACATCCATTAAAATTACGTCCGGCTGCAGTTCGCGGGCCTTTTCTACCGCCTCCTGGCCGTCTCGCGCCTCGCCAACCACCTCCAAATCGTCCTTCTCCCGCAGGATCGCTGAGAGCCCTTCGCGCACCACCCGGTGGTCGTCGGCAATGAGCACCTTGATCTTCTCAACCGGCATCACGTCTCTTCTGGGCCGACGGGAATATCCACCATCACACGCGTCCCATGTCCCTTCCGGGACTCGATTTTGGCGGTGCCCCCCACAAGCCGAGCCCGTTCCGCAAACCCTTTTAACCCGAACGACTGCCACTTGGTCGGATCCTGTGAGACCGCGTCTACTTCAAATCCGATTCCGTTGTCCTGGATGGTCGCGCGAGCGTGATGGGCTGTCAGCGTCAAGGTCACTGTCACCCCTTCCGCCTTCGCATGCTTATGGACATTGCTCAACGCTTCCTGCACGATACGGAACAGAAAAATTTTTATCTTTGGCGTTAACGCCGTTTCTTCGCCGCTCGCCTTGAATTCCGTCCGCACATGCGATTGGGTCTCGTAGGACTTGAGATAAGCGCTGAGGGCGGGCACCAGCTGCATCGCTTCAGAATAGAGAGGGCGCAGGTTGAAGATCACCTGCCGGGACTCTTCGATCGCGGCCTTCAGTTGAGTCTTCGCATCGCTCAAAAGCTCATGACAGCGAGTCGGATCGGAGAAAATCAGCTCGCGGCTGAGTTCCATCTTGAAATTGATGCCGGCCAAGGTCTGGATTAACCCGTCGTGGATTTCGCAAGCGATGCGGCTTCGCTCCTCCGTGACGGCGGCGCCGGCTTCCTTCACATAGAGCCTATACAGGTCCTGGTACTTCTTGAGATAGCGCTTGATCTCGGCGTTGGCCCGGACATGGGTTTCGATGAGTTGCCACATGAATTTCGCGCTCGTCCCGCCGATGACGGCGAGGCCGACACGATCGAACTCCGCCAGCGTCTCCTCCACTTCCCAATCTCCGGTGACGTCGATGATCAGATCGACTTCCTCCGACTGGAGCAGTTCCTTGTAGTCGCGGACGACCGGAACGCCATAGCGCTTCGCCAGGGGAAGCCCCGGCGCTTTGGGATTGATCTCGGCGATCCCCACAATTCGGACCAGGGGATCGCGCGCGAGGATCGACAGTAGGGCCGAGCCCCCGGCGCCGGCCCCAATGATCGCAACCCGAGTCACAGGCGGCAACAGCGGGCGTGATGCCCGTCTTCGACGCGCCTTCGTGGGAAGGCGGCGCGCGACGGATTTCGCTTTAGCAGGCATTACTCCCCTATGTATTAGAAAGCACCGGGGCAGCGGAAGGGAAGAAGATTAGGTTTCGGCAGAGCCGGGTCCCCGTTCGCGGATCAGTACCTTCACCTCATCCATGAATTGCGCGACGTCTTTGAACTCTCGATAGACCGAGGCGAATCTGACATACGCCACTTGATCGAGTTGGTACAGTTCTGCCATCACCTCTTCGCCTACGACCCGCGCCTGCACTTCGGCCTCGCCACGTTCCTGGATACGCTTTTCTACCCGGTCGGCGACCGCCTCCAATGTTGCAATGCTGATCGGACGCTTTTCGCAGGCCTTCTTGAGGCCGGCCAGAACCTTGGCGCGTTCAAACGGCTCACGGCGGCCGTCTTTCTTGACCAGCATCGGAAGTACCTCGTCCACACGCTCATACGTGGTAAAGCGACGCTTACAACCCAGGCATTCTCGGCGGCGGCGAATCGCTTCGCCCTCCTTCGCCATGCGGGAGTCGACAACCTTGTCTTCAAAGCGACTACAAAACGGGCATCGCACCTAGTAGAATTCCTTTGCTTCTCGCCCACCCACCCCGGCCGTCTTTTCCATCCATCCCGCCATTTCACCCACCCACCCTGGGTCGGCCAAGACCGACCCTTTTCCCCGGGCCTGCCAAGACGGCCGCTTTCCCGAGTGTTACCGATATTCGTGAAAGATGGGAAACTTACCGCAGAGAACCCGCACGCGTGATCGCACCAGCTTCCGAACGCCGGAATCGCCCAGACGGGATAACACTTTCTCAATGGCATCCGCAATTTGGCCCATTTCCTCTTCCCCCATTCCACGAGTCGAAACGATCGGGGTCCCTAACCGGATGCCGCTCGCAATCGCCGGCGGCTTTTGATCGTAGGGGATCGCGTTTTTGTTCACCGTGATTCCGGCTTCGTCGAGCGCCGCTTCCGCCTCCTTGCCGGTAATCCCTTTGCCGGTTACATCCACCAACATCAAATGGTTGTCCGTCCCGTCGGAGACAATCCGAAAACCGCGCTTCTGAAGACCGGCCGCGAGGGCGCGCGCGTTGTTGACAACCTGCTGTTGGTAGGTCTTGAAGCCTGGAGTTAATGCCTCTTTGAATGCGACGGCCTTTGCCGCGATGATATGCATTAAAGGCCCGCCTTGCAGACCCGGGAACACCGCCTTATCCAGCGCCTTGGCGTATTCGGCCTTGCACATCACCATGCCGCCTCTTGGCCCTCGCAGCGTCTTATGGGTCGTCGTAGTGACGAAATCCGCGTAGGGAACCGGGTTGGGATGAAGGCCGGTGACGATGAGACCGGCAATGTGCGCAATATCCACCATCAGATAGGCGCCGACGGCTTTGGCGATCTCCTGAAATTTCGGAAAATCGAAGACTCGCGAGTAGGCGCTGGCTCCGACGACAATCATCCGCGGCCGGCATTCCTCAGCCGCCTTGCGCACAGCGTCATAATCAATCCGCTCGCTCGTACGATCCACACCATAAAAATGGGAGCGGTAGAGGATCCCTGAGAAGCTCACACGGCTTCCGTGCGTGAGGTGTCCACCGTGGGCGAGATCCATTCCGAGAATCGCGTCCCCGGGCTTCAGTACCGAAAAGTAGACGGCCATGTTGGCCTGCGAGCCGGAGTGGGGCTGTACATTCACATGTTCCGCTCCGAACAGTTGTTGAGCGCGCTGCACGGCAAGGTTCTCGACGACGTCCATATACTGACAGCCGCCGTAGTAGCGCCGGCCAGGATACCCTTCGGCATACTTATTCGTGAGGAGTGAACCCTGCGCGGCCAGCACGGCCGGGCTGGCAAAATTTTCGGAAGCGATGAGGAGAATCTTCTCCCGCTGGCGTCGCCCTTCCCGGCGGATCGCGTCGTAGACTTCCGGATCGGTGGTGCGCAGCGGGCTAGCCATGCCGAACTTACCCTTGCGCGACAGAAGGCCCTTCTGCAGGAGCCTCCGGGGCTTGGACTTTAACGACCGTCACGGTGACTTCCGTCGTCACCTGGGAATGAAGTCTGATCTGCACCTTTGTGATACCAAGTTCTTTGATGGGATGCTGGAGATGGATTTTGCGCTTGTCGATCAGAACACCCTGCTCGGCCAGAGCATCGGCGATGTCCTTCGTGGTCACAGACCCGAAAAGCTTATCATCCTTCCCGACATTGACTGATATCGTGATGGCGGTGGAGCTGACTTTTTTGCCATAGTCTTCTAGCGCGGCCTTCTCCTTCTTGGCCTTCTCGCCGATCACCCGCTTCGCATGCTCGACCGCCTTTAGGCTGCGGCTGGTGGCTTCAACCGCTTTGTTCCGTGGGATCAGGTAATTCCGCGCGAATCCGCGGGCAACCTCGAGCACATCCCCGATGTTTCCCACGTCGTCGATGTCTTCTCGCAGAATAACTTTCATCGTCGGACTCCTTTTTGAACAAGCTTGAAACTGTACCTAACCACCGGTCGAATGTCAATCAAGCGCGGATTGTGATTCGGCCCTAGCTTCGCTACAATTATGCGCAGGGACCTCTCGCTTGAGACCGATTCCAGCAGCAGTCATCCTGCTCATTCTTGGTTGTCTCGCCACCGGCGATGGCGCTCGTGCTGCCACCGAGCAAGGGTCGTCCCCTGCCGATGCGTCGCCGGAATTCGATCCGCTCTTATGGAATATTCGGATGAGTCCCCGCCCTCTGCGACCTCCTGCCGATATTATCAAGGAGACCTGGATACTCAACGGCTATCGCCTCGGACGGCTCGGTCCTGATGCCCCGCGCGCGGCGATCATCGACGATGATCAGCATCGGCGGCTCTTGATCCTGTCCGCGGGCGATGACGGCGGGGTTCACCTCTACCGGGTGGCGGATCTGCCCATCCAGGTAGGCGATAAACTGCCCGCGCTCCTGAGGAACGCGCAGACCCGCGAGTGCCGGCATCAACGCATGAACCCGGCGGGCGAACTGGGATGCCTTGCGCTGTCGCTATTGGAGGCCCTGCACGAGTGAAAGCCTTCGACCTGTTGCCGGTACTCATCCAGCTCGTGACGCACCAGGAATCCGCCGGTCGAGATCCCACCGGCCTGGCTGCGAGGATTCGCCACCGGTTAGAGGACATCTCCCATCATTCCACTAGCTACTATTTCGGCCCGGCGGATCGCCTGGTCCCCTGGGTGGCACCCGACCATCCGGCGCCCGATCCAGCACTCCGCTCAACCATCGTGACTTCGGTCCTCACACCGGTCTGGGAACCGGACCGCCAGGCGCGGCGCACAAGACTTTGTGCCATCATGACGGAGTTGGTCAAAGCCAACAAACGAGTCTTGCTGATCGCCCCTGACAACCGCACATTGGATGAGACCTTGCTCGCTTCGGCGAAAGCCCTTCGAGGCGCCGGCCTTCAGTATCGAAGTTTTCTCTGTCGCTACGAGCCGCCGACCATCGCGCATGAAGGCGGCATCAACTTGCGAGAACTGAGCTTCGATGTGCAGGTCTCCACCTTCCTCGGCAAATCGCAATCGGATAAAGCCGGCCTGCGGCGCAAGCTCACCCGCTATCTCGAACTGGCGCCGATCCTGCGCTACAAAGCCGAGAAGCAGAAAGACCTCGATGAGGTCCGCCACCTGGAATGGCGCTTGCTGTCCGCGATGGGGGATGTGCAAAGCCGCATCCACCGGCTGGAGGAAACTCTGGCTCGCTACGAGGGTTTGGCGATCTGGCACCGCTTGGGAATGCAGGTGGTCGGCAGCAACGTCGGCACCATGCAGGAGAACTGCCGTCTGTATGAAGTCCAGAAGCAGGAGTATCTTCAGGAGCTGGAGGTCGCGCAGGCGCGCATCAACGAGCTTCAACCGCAAGCCTATGTCGAGCCTGAGATGCGGCCGGAATATGATGAGCTGAAGGACGAGATTCATCGATTAGGAGGCGTCGAGCGGGTCCGAGAGGTTCTCGCGACCGAAGAGGCTACCAGCCGGCGGCCCTTTCTGCAGGCCAAACGGGTCATTGCGGCGACCGCGGCCAAAGTGGCTGGCGACACAATCTTCGCGCCGCTCCGATACGATGCGCTTTTGGTAGAGGAGGCGCCGCGCATTCCCCTTCCCTTGCTCTTCATCTGCGCCTGTATGACGCGCGAGCGGATCGTGCTGGCAGGAGACCCCCGCGACCTTCCCGAACCGAGGCCCACGGAGGAGGGCTGGCTCATGGGGTGGCCTACAGACCTCGCTGCCGACAGCCTGTCCCCAACCGGTACTGTTCTGGGTTGAATCTCATGTCGGGCATGGATATGGGAAAGAGGTGTCGGGAGGTGCGGGGACAACGACATGGATCGTGCAAGCCCCACGGACTTCTGTCAGTTGCCGATTGGATGAATAGATAATCTCCTCCACTTTGTCTCCGGTTCCGTAGCGGACCTTGATCCTGTCCACTCCGATGTCGCTCGAAGCGCGAATCCGGCGTTCATAGAGTTCCTCGCGAGACCCTGGACTGAAAGGCTTCCCATCGGGTCCCCACGGAACGAAGACAAGGATCGCGCGCGAGAGGTCCGACCAGATCCGCTGCCGCTCTCCGGGATCAGGCGTGCTGAGGTATCGCGCCACCGCGCGAGCATGGGCCTCGTGCTCGGCCCGATTCGTTTCCATGGCAATGGGAAGATCGGCGTTGAGCGCGACAATCTGTCGCTCCACTTCGGTTCGTGACATTCCCGCCTGCATCTTGGACACCGCGCTGGTGATCTCTTTCATCGTACGGCTGTCGAGATTGAATACGGACGGATAGAGGCCGCAGGAGACGGGATGTAAGAAGGCCAGTAGCCAAATGCCGAGCGTCGCGCGCCAGCGCGGAAACGCGCTCAGACTGCCTTCCGCCTCGTCGCGTTGCTGCCGTATCCAACTCAGGGAGAAAAATAAAAGCAGTGAGACCGGAACCAAAAATAGATGCTCGGTCGCGATCGCACTAATCTCCGGAAGGCGCTTCGGAATGTCCCAGACTCGCCAAAACGTCACACTCAGGACCACGGCGATCCATGCCCAGGCCGCGAGGATGAGAGCCGGGCCCCAGCGAACGACAAACGTCACGCGACTGCTCCTGAAGTCGACCTTGTGGATGAAGGAAGGACTTTAGCACTGCGGTTTTGAAGATTGCCAGCGCGATGGCGCTCTTGACTCGCCTGTCTCGAATACTTGAGAATGCTCTTCGCGCGCCGAAGTGGCGGAACTGGCAGACGCACTAGATTCAGGGTCTCACCTACGGTCTGGTACGTACCTTGCAGATCAACCCCTTCCCCTCACACTTCCAATAAGTTAGATGTGGCATTGGTTTTGTCCATTATCCATGCGGGTTTCGTGACTTGTGCTGTCGGTACAGAATCCGACACAGCGTTTAATTAGGCAGCTTTCCCGGTCCAAGCTGACTCGCCTTGGAAACGGGATGTAAGGGGCGAGCGGGTCCGAGCCGTTGACAAGCTGATCCCTTGTCGAACGGAGTCAGGCAACCCTGAATGGGGTAGCGCGGGATTCCTGAATGGGATGGGTTTGGACTCATCCTGTTCAGGGTCCTGACTTCTTCTCTTGGATCATAACGAACGGGTTGAGCGAAGGCGCGATAGCGCCGAGCGAGACACCGTGAGTTAGTGTAACAAATCGTTTCCTCTCCGTTCGCTCGTTTCACTTCACTTGACAGGTCCACAGTAGTGACCTAGCCTTGGCTTATTCCTTTGGGATGGTGCCGACATGCTCTTGCCCAAATCTCCTAAGTTGATGACTGACGAGGAACTCGCCGCCTGCGTAATGGACCTCATTACTCGTAAGGCGCCGGAATCGGATGTGCTCGACTATAAACAGCAGCTTTCGGTGGATTTGAAAGACGACCGCGTAGAACTCGGGAAAGATGTCAGCTCATTCGCCAACGAACGGGGAGGCGCGCTGCTGTACGGTGTCCCAGAAGTCCGTGTTGGGGATGTCCCGATCCCCGCTGACCTAGACAAATGCGGAATGCCCCCAATTTCTGCGAAGCCAGCGGATTTAGAAAATATTCTCCTTGATACCGTACGACCTGTCCTCCCGGAACTCGATATCCGCCCGCTCACACTACCGGCAGAAAAGCCCATTCCCGTTCTTTTCATCTACCATCCGCGAAGCTGGAACTTCCCGCACATGATTCAGGGTTATAGCCACGGCCGCTACTATCGTCGGAGCAACTACCGCGCCGTGATAATGACTGAGCAAGAAGTTGAGGCAGCATACAGCGCACGGCGGGCGACTATCCTCAACGCTCAAGCTTTTTTCGATAAGGGTACCCTCTCCCAGTTTCCGCCCACTGGATACTTTATCCGGATCACAGCCTGTCCGGTCCAAACAATCGCGTGTCGAAGGATAATGGAAGAGAAAGAATTTAGAATATGGCTTTCACAAAACATCCCTGGCGGTCGGCGCGGTGACTGGATTCCTTTTTTGGACGGAGTCCGCTTTGTTTCGTATGCAAAGGGGGCACTGAACGGCAAGCAGTTAGAGTACCGTATATTTCACAATGGCGCCGTATCCTTCACGTTTGACCTCCAAGGCATGGTGACGGACCATCTCGATCTTGGAATCATTGAGGCAGCGCTTAAGGATCACTTTTTTATCCCGTGTTCCAAAGCCTTTGATGGGCTCCGCGTCTACGGTCCGATTGTTTTGGAAATAAAGTTGCGTGCCTTCAAAGCACTCACGGCATTCGTCAAAGCGGATGTGTGGTTCGCCGATCCTGAAGTAGGAATGTCAATACTTGGGCAAGATGAGATCACCTTCCAGGAAGAGACCTCGGTCGGCGAGATTCAGAGCAACATGACTGCTGTGCTTAACCGCGTCATGGATCGGCTTGCCGGTGCCTTTGGACTCTGGAGGAAGTAGTCTTTTGTCTCGTCTGGCGATGCAGAAGGGGAATGGAGCAGCGGGGTATTAATTGCTGCTGAGACTCAAGCAGGGGAACCTGCTACCCTTGCATTATGGAACACGGTTTCAGAAACTTTCTTAAGGCATTTGGGGCGAGATGGTTCACAGCAATGAGTGGACCCCTTAGTGTCCCATTGGCTGTAGCTGCTTTTTATGTCACCAACGAGGCCGCGAAAGCACTTCTAGTCATGACTGCTATAGGGTGCGCCGTTTTCTCCTCCTATTGGGTGTGGAGCAGAGAGCGGAGAGCAGTAGCCGAACGAGAGAGCAAGATTAATGATCTTGAAATGCGATTGAATGCTTTGTTGTCACCGAATATCTCGATGGACAAGGTAGAGATTCGATCAGAAGGCTATATGTCGGTGGCCTACATTACTCTTACCGGATTGTCCGCTAGTCATGTAAGGCTAGAAGTCTATTGTACGGGCGCAATAGTCACTAAAAACGGGAATCAGATGGAAATTTCGACAAAGTTGAAGCTCACAAGTGGTGCGGCATGGCCGTTTACTCTTGCCCATGAAGAAATACACTCCATTGCAGTCATTAAGTATGATGAAAAGGACGCGCTCGCACCAATCGAAGTAGTTTCACCAAGTAAGCGCCCATATGATGAGATTAAGGAGGGAGAAGAGTTTCTCGTAACTTTTGCTGCTTTTGGTGCCCCCACGAAAGTTGAATTATCTTTGCGTTGTGGAATACGCAATGACACGCTTTATGTAGAGAGGGCTTCAGCTCATGACGTAATCAAATCCTGATATTAAGGAGGCAGTCTCTCAATGACTCTTAGTAAACGCTCTTTCGCTGGAATCAAAGATTTTTTAGCGGTTTCCTTTGTCTCCTAGCACCTCGGCTTTCTCTTCACCGTATCTTCAGCCATAGCAGCGCCTAAGCCGTTCTGCTGTCCTTCCGCGATTGCGTCTGCTAGTCGCTATCTTGCCTTCCTGTTCCTCCTGCCGGTTGGCCTAGGTCTTGTCCTTACTCCTGACCTGACATAGACTGGCGACGGCCTATGACGGATCGCCTCCTTACTCCCGCTGCCCTGCTCGTTGCGCTTTGCGTTAGCGCCTGTTCGACTACTGCTGTTGAATCGACACCATCCACTCAGACAAAAGAACCTGCGATTGTCGCTCTCTTTTCTCCAACGTCTGTAACAGGCGAAAGCATCCGAGATGAAACGATCCGCCGGATAGACCACACAGCCCATACGTTGGATGTTGCTATGTACATCTTCATTGAGCCAACGTTGACGGAGGCACTAATACGGGCGAAAGATCGGGGCGTGTCCATGCGCGTAATTCTGGATGCCCTGCAAGCCGGTAGTGCCACGTCCCAGGCCGATGCACTCAAGAAGGCCGGTGTTACGGTGAAGTTGATGCGCGGCATTAAAGGCAACGGCAACCAACGCTTGTCGAAACCAAGCGCAGACTTTGCGTCGCGCGCCACTACCATCGGGACCTCCGGGGCCATTATGGCCCGTGACTGGGTGTCCACGAAAGCAGGTACGCCTCGGAATGTTGCCTTAATGATTCTCGTTTACACCTTGACAAAACATCCTCCCGATGATATCCAACAGAGCGATTAATGCCACTTAATGCAAGTGCACCTTAGCAAGAAGTCAACGTAGACTCGCCGTCAAACCATTAACAAGGAGGAGTCAAATGCCGGTCAGTGACATTTTTCGCGATCCAAATGAACGCAAGCTGCTCAGGTTGGTCCGAGCGTCCGCAACTGAACTGGCTGACAGAGCCAATTTTACAGGAAGCACTAAGTCCGGTTCAGAGCTCCTTGACCTATACAACGCCGCGATTGCTGATGGCCGGTTTGTCGCAGATCTCAACACCAAGCCGAGAACCGTCGCCACGAAGTTAGGTTTACCACTTTCTGACCGATCTTTGAGTGACCTCCAGAAGGCGAAAGGATTTCTGCCGCCGTCTGGGTCTGACCAAAACCCTGTTTTGCTCGTTTGCGTTGTCATCATTGTCCTGGTTGAACACTGCGGGCCGTCACGTAAGTACGTAGTTGATAATACGGGGAAGATTAAGGTTTAAAGCCTGGTCCCGCATGATGTGGAGCCACTTCGCATTCCCTGGTTGGGGAGATTTAGCATACGGCTAAAAGAAAGGTGAATAGATTCGAGGCAGTAGACAACTCGGATCATGGCAGTGCCTCTTTGCCTCAGTGCAATAAAAGGGAACAGAGCGCAATCCTACTCACTATCCTCGAATTCGTGCACACTACGTCAAGGTTCTAAAGGGTTATCATGTTTCAGCAAGAGAGGAATGAGAGCGCTGAGAAGCGCATAGACCCAAGGGATGTTGTCTTGGTAAGCCTTCCTTGGGCTCCCCCTACGGAACCGTCCCTCGGTCTTGGTATTTTACAGTCATGCCTGATCAACGCTGGATTCTCGGCTCACTGTTTGTATGCAGCACCGCGGTTGTTAGCCACGCTTTCACCCAAAACTTACGAATACCTTGCTAACACATGGGGTATCGCGGATTTTCTTTTTACAGCTGTTTTGGATCCCCTTTGCGATGATAACCAACTCACCAAGGTGCTGTCGATTGCGAAATTTTGTGTCGATCGCCGGCCCAACTCCATGTATTCGACCGTTGAGACGCTGTGCAAGCTTTTCATGCACGTGCGCCATGACATTATGCCAACCTTTCTGGAAAAAATCGTTGATGAAATCATCGCCTGCCGACCTAAGTTGGTCGGATTTACCTGCATGTTCGATCAAACTATTGCATCAGTGGCCGCAGCGAAACTTCTCCGCGAACGGGATGACGAAATCGCAATAGTATTTGGCGGATATGCCCTTTATGGTGCTCCCGGTCGGACGGTGGGGGAAGCCTTTCCGTGGATAGATTATATTGTTCAGGGAGACGGAGAAATTGCTATAGTTGAATTGGCTAAACGCATAATTATGCCGACCTCAGCAAAGGAAAAGCCCTTTGAGCGCTTTATCACGGGGGCACCAGTTCCGCTAAGTGAAAGTCCTATGCCTGATTATTCATCCTGGTTTGAGGAAACTAGAAAACTTGCGCTGACTGAGGGAATCCAGATCAATACAGGAATCATTCCAGTAGAGAGTTCACGCGGCTGCTGGTGGGGCCAGAGTAACCACTGCGTTTTCTGCGGGATTGATGAGGAGAGTCTAAAATATCGCTCCAAGACTTCGGATCAGACAATAGAAATGCTGTCCGAAATGAGAGAGCGATACGGAGATCATATATATCGATTTTCGGACTACATTCTGCCGACGACATTCTACAAAACCTTATTGCCTGCCCTTGCGGAGATCGAACCAAAGTTTCGCCTAAACGCCGAGATTAAGGCCAACCAAACACCTGAGAGGCTTTCATTGTTTGCAAACGCAGGCTTCGTAGAATTGCAGCCGGGGGTGGAGTCTTTTTCCTCAAAGGTTCTTCGCTCTATGGACAAGGGCCTACGAAGCATTGACAACGTTGCTTTATTGCTTGGGACGTATTTGAATAGGATCATCATAAACTACAATATCCTCTATGGTCTTCCAGACGATTCTATAGAAGATTACCTTAGAATGCTGGAAATGATACCTCGTATGTATCACTTGAGTCCTCCCATAACCAGGACGGAGACAGTCGTGACTAGGTTTGCGCCGTTACAGGCGGATCCTGGTCGCTTCGGGATATCTAAGAAGGCCGTGCATCATTCCAGTTACGAAACGTTATTCTCTTCCAAGTTCCTTGGGCAAACTAATTTCAATCTCGATGATTATGCATATTATTTCGAGCGCAATTTCGAATACAAGGAGGAACTCTGCCAAATTTATTTTCTATTGGTTGGCGTGATTGATCACTGGAAGAGTCTTCACCGGAACCGTTTTGTCGAACTATCGATAGCGCATATGGATAACCGATCGATTATTGTCGACACCAGATTTCCGAACGCTGCTTCATATGAACTATCGAAGATTGAATCGTCCGTTTATGCCGCAATGGATTTGACAATCGCGCGGATCTCAGCCGTCATTCAAGAAACAATCTCTGAACTTGGATGTTCCGCAAAAGAAGTTAAAGACGCGATTGAAGAGCTAGATGCGAGGAGACTCCTTTGGATCGAAGGCGATCTGGCTATCGGCTTAGCGATACCGAAAGATGTTTGCCAAGCCCACAAAGACAGTCAGTGGGTGAAGTCCTGGTATTCCCCGTACGTTTAACTATGTTAATTGTAGCACAGTTCGTCGAGTCGAGTCTGTCAACGGATATACCAGCTTTGTCAGGTTTTCCCTGACAATCTGCGGTGAAAAGCGGGTTTTCCCCGACAGACATTTTCATACAAATGCATTACTAACGCATCAAGAAACAATCTCCTCAGGCAACTTTGATGGACAATCTGAATGCTAGAAAGGGGGAGCCATGAGAATCGGCGTAATGTCACTTCTGATAGTGCTTGCAACATTATCGCAAGTAACTGAACCATTAGCACAAGAAATTGCTGCAGCGAAAGCAAAGCAATATCTGTTGGATCAAGGTTCGGTGAGGGGAGACGAAGCGGTATATCCCGCGGCTGACTTAGCTGGAAAGCCCAAAGAAGATATTGCGAAAGGTGTTTTTGTTGCCAAGCATGAATATAAAAAGGACATGGGACCTATCAAGAAGGGTACCTATTACGTATGGGTGCAGAAGGAGTCAGGATATTGGCGATCAAAGCTAATAGACAGTTCGGGAAAGGTCGTTGGCGAAGGCACTGTCCTTGTCGCAAAGAATCCGGAAGGCGTGTCTTATGCTCAACCGATTGCAAAATTGTTGAGAAGCGGAGAAGATCCGCATGGAAGAACAGTCTCAAGGGTATGTTGGATAGGCATCGGACCATGGTGTTATCATATTTGCATCTTCCACTGCCCTGATCCAGAAGCTTAATACTTTATCCGAGCCTATAGCGAGATTTGTATAACACGCGATCGAATCTCATAATTTTGGCGCTCATTCAATTGGGTGCGGCGATTGCAAGTCTTGCTGTCGATTGGGAGAAGACTTTTGAGGACGAAGAAGGATCTTACACTCGACGTGGATATATAAAACGCTGGCTGACAAGAGGCAAATCATTGTTCAACGCGACCTGTCTCTTAGGCTTATTGGTAAGTCTTTTAGTAATAAGCCCTATGTTTCCCGACATTACCATCGCTAAAGACGGAGACGCCTCACTGGAAATTCGGTGGATTTTGGATGGGCCACTGCCCGATGAAACAAACAAATGGTTCCGTTCGTTACCTATTCCACAAGGCCCTCCAGAAAAGCCACAGATACACACTTATCTGGCGGCCAGGGACGCGCCATATGTTGGAGTCAAGTTTCGAGAGGACGAACTCGAAATCAAATTGAAGGAAAGCTCAACTCCAATAAAGGCGCTCAATGGAGACCTTAAAGGAAAAGCAGAAGTCTGGCGAAAGTGGGACTGGAAACTGAAAGAACCTGCTGCCAGTAAAGGGAAAAAATCCGTAGCTGTCATAAAGGATCGAAAACAAAAAACTGATGGGGCTTGCTCTATCGAAATTACCAAGCTTCAAATTGGAGACAAGGGATGGTGGACCTTGGCCTTCATTATCAACTCCGATAAACCGCAAGCCTCCGACCTTGTCACGTGCGTAGACAAAAATATGAAATCATACCAATCGAACCTTCCAGAGGGAAGCCGTTCTTTGTCTTATCCAGAATGGCTCTTAAAGGTCCTTGATGAGGATAACATGTAGACATCGAGACAAGCCGTCCATGCAGTGTTTCCACAAGCGCACGAACCTGCATCTTCCTGAAAACAGGTGGGATCCACCTGCTTCGGAGAACAGTAACGGGTGATTTACAGGGTTGAAGAACGTGAAGTCATGGTTTTGGTACAGATATCACCGCTCATGACTATCGGAGGAAATCATGAACATGAAGGATTTTCGGCGCACGAAAACGGGCGGAGGTGTCCGTTGGAGAATCTGTCCGGATTGTACGTGAACTGCAGGAGTTGATCCAGAGTGAGTTGTCTAAATTGACCGGGTTCTCGCAATCTACCATTTCCGCCATCGAGAATGACAGCATCAATCTGGGTGTTGAGCGAGCGAAGGTACTTGCGCGAGCTCTAAATTGCCATCCTGCTGGACTGGTCTTCCCGGGGTGGCAACTGGAAAAGGAGCCAGCAGCCTAAGGCCAATCTCATTGGGATTCTCGCTCATTCGTCGCCTTCCCTGTCCACCAGCGGACATTTTTCGTTCGCCATGCACAACGCCGCTGTCTTGTTACCGGTATTTGCCAGACTCCTGCGTGCACGCATCGCCGCGTTCTTACTTGCCCAGGTCAGCAACGACTTAGGCAATCTACACTAGACCGATCCGTAGTCTGATGCTCTATGCGTTGAGCTGTCGTATTTTTTCGAGCCGCAAGCACCTTCCCGTCTTCTGAGACACTTCCAAGGTGTCGTAAGGATGAACTTTTGAAAGGGTCGAAAACCCTTCTGCCAAGTAGGAAGGTCCGCGCCACTTGCTTGACGCGATTTTTGGGGGGTATAGGGGGGCTAAACATTTCTATTTGTGGTATTTTGTATAGCAATCAAAACTAGATATGGCCGCGTCAGTGATATACCGTTCGTCAATACCGTGCCGACACCACCACATGTAGTTTTACGTAGGCATGATCATTGCCCAGATATTCCCCGTTGATAGGTCTTGACAGCCTGATACCGGCCTAGAACTGAATCGCTTAGATACACAGCACAGTCCCCAGCACAGCCTTGCTGGCCTCCTCCGTAACTCGTTGAGAGCAAGTCATGGTTGTACGGTTAGCATTAGATCGTTCATCTGACGTGTCACCCTTTGGTCTCCGCGTTGAACCTCAGGGGCCTTGTGGTCCCTCTTTGCACTTCACTCTGGATCACTATGGGGGGCCGCTGGAAAATCTATCTGGGGAGCGAAGGATTACGTTCCAGGGGGTCTGACGAGTATTCAATGCGGTATTGGAGATGCGCGATCCAAAATTGGAGGTTCAGGCTATCAATTCGGCCATTTCGACAGCACGTTACACGTTCTATGTAGTGTGTTGCACTTTCCCCCTTGTTATCCACGTTGCAGCCGGGTTTCGGCAAGTACCTCAAGTTGATTGAAGCGCGGATGACCGACTGATAAGCGAGCGGCACCCTGAGCCGTTAGGCGAAGGGACCGCGAGCGATTAGGCCCCGCAGGGGGTAGCGACCTTTCCTTAGAGCCTGTGCGTCGTTGACGCTATATCGAAAGCTGTGATCCAGTGGTTCCTTGTCTCGGAAGACACGCCGCACATTTTTTCCTAGAAACTCGGACTATCTGTGTAGAGACGAAGGGGGATGGGAGCGATTGGTCTCCCATAGGTGGCCCGATGGAGAGTTGTCGGGAAACTAAGCCTCCATCCGTCGTGCATCCAGGACCATAGATGCGAGTCGTTGTTATGCTTGTAACGTGCTGAAGAATTTACTCGGATATCCGAGTTGTTGGGGGCATAAGCCCGCGAGCTGTAACGCTGTCATTTCATAAACGATGCGATTCCTGACAACTCTGCAATCATCCTTCGACAAGAACAGCCGATGAGGCTGCGGAAGTATATCAAATTGATTGAAGCATGGAATGATGTGTGAGCAAGACCAACGAGCGGCACCTAATTTTGTTCACATATTATTTATTAATATTAAATAGTATTAAACACTATTAAAGAGAATCATTCACAATCATTCACAATATTAATCCGATTAATGTTGGAATTTGTTCCTACCGAGGAGGGCTATTATGAATTTTAAAAGAGGTTGGTAATGAATAGCGTATCAGAATTTAGATTAGATGAAGCGACAAGACAGTTCTTAAAATCGAAATTTGATTTCTTTGAAGGCATGGAAGGCAACGATGATGTAATAGTACCCGAATCGGCCCGCCCTGAACGGCTTGCAGAGATTCATAACCTCATAGGTCAAACGCTTAGTTCTCAGGATGCTCATACGGGCATCGAACTAGCAATGGCGGTTGCAGCCTCGGTCAATATCTCTAAGCGTTCGGCAACCCCGAACCCCGTCTGGATGCTGTTTGTCGGGGGTCCGTCAAGCGCGAAGACCGCATGTGTCGAAGGGTTGGAAGGTGCCAGCGAGTTAGTCCATTTCGTCAGCGATCAAACCGAGAACGCTTTTATTTCCATGTATCGGCATGAAGGCTTGAAGATGCCTGACGAGAAGCAACTTCTAGCGCGTCTTGATGGCAAGTGTTATGCGATTCGGGACTTGACGAGTTTCTTTTCAGGGAAAGCCGAGCGGGTTCATAAGTGGCTCGGTGATATGACCTCCATTTTTGACGGGAAGTTCCGCAAGGAAACCGGAGTCGGTGAGTTAGAACTTAAATCGGTCTTCTCTACGATTGCGTGTATCACTCCGGCAGCATTGAACACCTATCAAAAATACATGGCATCCGTTGGAGGGCGGTTTTTGTTTTTCCCGTTTCAACCGTTGACGGATGATGAACAGTACGCGGGCTATCAGTTAATGAATACCAGTGAAAAGAAAAAACTCCGAGATGAGCGGTTAGTTCAATTGCGATTGTTGATGGCCGAGCACATGATTGAGCTATCGAGTATGACAAGTCATTGCACGTTAGAGTCGAGTCACATTACCGAACGGCTTTGGAACTATGCCCAGTTTATTGCCGCTGGACGTTCGGTAGATATCACCGAGCCGCAAGCAACGGAATTTGGGAAGGATCGTTATGTCACCGTGGATCAGCAAGAGGAAGGGCCATTCAGGGTCTTCCAACAATTGTTGACGTTGGCTCAATGTCTCGCCTTGGTTCACGGTCGCTCAGTAATAACCCTGCATGAAACTGACGTGCTTCTCCCTATCGTTTGGGGGAGCATCCGCTCTAATCGGTCCCGGTTCCTGCAGGCCTTCCGGCAGACCCCCTACCAGGGAGTCACTAAGGATTGCATCGGCCATGGGAACACGGTCTCTGAGCGACAGGTGAGCCGCCTTATCAGTGATGCAATGACCTGTGGCCTAATCGAGCAACGAGAGGGCCGGTACTGGGCAGCAACAAAATTTGTCAAGGTCTTTGAGCCTGCCCGGACTATCAACCACTTCCAAGATTTACCGCCTTCGGCGGAATTATCCCCTAGATATACGATTAATAATATAGGGGGTTCAGGGGGGGGATTTTTCCGCCAGAATCCGCCGGTAATTTTGTCATATTGCCTTAGGGTGTATAGACGTGTACACTTCTCCCCATAGGAGGGGCAATTATGAAAAAGAGTAATTTGATTCGGATGAATGTCCTTGTCTCCCCTGCTACGAAGGCGAAACTTGACGCCTTGAGGAAGCAAGGGACAACGGCGAGCGGGTTCATTCGCAGCTTGATTGAACGAGAGTTCAAATCGAAAGGTAAACCGAAATGAAGAGGCTAAAAATCATAGGTGGGGTTTTGATGGTGGTAGCTCTAACAGGGGTTGTTGTGTACGTTACCGGGCTTGATATCTGAATCACTTATTTAGCTAAGCAACTCAATCAACAAATACAACAACACCGGAAAGATGTTGATCTTCGTTCGATGTCTACCGAGGAAAGAGACGCGGAAATAGCGAGAATGAACTATTTGGAGAAGCGCTATGCAGAGTATTGTAACGATCAACACCTAGTAGTCGGGATTAATGAAAAGGGTGAAAGTGCCTGTGTTGCTCCCGACCCTGTTACCGTTATTGCTAAATGTGAACCCGGACAAGTGCCGGTACGAATGAAAACCGGACGCAATTCGTATGCAAACCGCGATAAAGACCCCATTGTTGAGTGTCTTGATAAGAAGGAGTAACGCGACGCAAATTCTAGCAATTCTAAGGGGCAATATCGGACTGATCTTGCTCGTGGTAATGGCGATAAGGAGCATACGATGAAAACACTAGCAATCACAATTTTGGTTCTACTGTTTGGCATCGGGTCGGTGATGGCGGAACCGTGTAGTACGCTGTGGGTGATGTGGCAAGTAAGTAGTGGTAATCCTGGCGGGGTCACATACCAAGATGCATTTGAAACGAAAGCCGTGTGCCAAGAAGTAAGTAAACAGCGAAACAAAGTTACACCCACGGATACTACACATATCTGTACCCCTATCGGTGTGTCGCATCCGGTACAGAGTATTAGATAAGTAGCATTCAAAATAGAGGGGTGAGAGAAATGACAGCCACAACCATCTTTATCTTACTGTGGGTGCATATAGTCTCTGGTGTAGGTGAAGAGCATTTTTATGTCGGAGCGTATGGGAGTAAGGCATCGTGCGAGATAATGAGGAAGGCGTTAGCTAACAAAGCATCTACAACGCATCCTCATTCAATCGGAGAATATCGCTGTTTCGATGAGCAGCTTATAAAATAGAGGGGGCAATCATGGGACTTTATAAACGCGGTAATCAATGGTGGGGGCGGCATGATGGAAAGCGGTTCCCCCTAGAGATTGAAGTAGGGGTTGACGTGAAGGCGACCCGCAAGTTAGCCGGAGACATATTTGCTAAGCGGGTTTTGGAATTATCGGAAGAGGCTCATTTCCCCGAACGCAAGGATCAGCGGAAAACCCTAGCCGACTTATTGAATCGTTGGATGGCCGATCACGGCGACACGCTGAAGTCGGCACCCGAATTGCGCTGCTATCGGGCGACCTTACTGAAGCACCTTGGAGCAGGAACCAAGTTGCCGCAAATAACCAGTGACCGAATCGAGAAGTACAAGCAGACCCGGCTTGAATCGGTCGGAGTGGCGGCAATCAATCGGGAACTGGCAATGCTTCGGGCAGCGTTTACTTTCGCAATCAAGAAATGGAAATGGTTTAGCCGGAACAACCCGGTATGGGAAGCCGGGTTATGTACGGGAGAATCCCACCGGGAACGATGGCTATTAGTGGAGGAATGCGACCGATTGAAGGCGGTTTCCCCGAAGTGGTTTTGGGACATTTGCGAGTTTGTCATAGCGACCGGCCTACGCCGTGAGGAGGTGTGTCGGATGGTATGGGCCGATATCGACCTGAAGGCGCGAACCCTGACCATCCCTGTTTCAAAGAATGGCAAACCGGCGATTATCCCCTTGCTTGATTCTGCCTTGACGGTCCTTAGCCGTCAGGTGCGATCCTTGGTTACAAAGGCGGTTTTCCCCTATCAGCCTGACTACCTGACCCGGCACATGGGCCGGTATACCAAGGAAGCGAGTATTGATGATTTTAGGTTCCACGATTTGCGCCACACGGCAGCAACCTATCTAGTGCGCGATGGGGTTGACCTTTACACAGTTCAGAAATTGATGCGCCATTCCAGCATAGATCAGACTTCCCGATATGCACACCATGATTGTGAGTCGGTTCGGGTGAATATCGAGAAGGCACAGAAAACAGCACAGGTAGCCGGTTGAGGGTTGACAACCCTTACGGGATTCAGGCACTAAGTTGTTGATGTTCAAACAATGCCGAAGTGGCGGAACTGGCAGACGCACTAGATTCAGGGTCTAGCGCTCGCAAGGGCGTGCGGGTTCAAATCCCGCCTTCGGCACCACCAGACCTCTTTTTGTTTCTCGCTGGTAAGAAGCGTGTGACCCAGCGGGCGCACGGCATAACAAAAACGGCGACACCGTTGCTGGGAGTGCCCGCCGTGGACAGCCGTTTGTGCCCAGTCGTTGGCCTGTCGCGACCCTAGGCTTGCCGAACACTCTCCCCGTCCTATCACCTAAAGTTAGGTATCTACCTAAAACTTAGGTATTTACCTAAAACAATGGTAGCATCACTTGGAAATTAGACGAGGGCGCTGAATTCAAGGAGGTCGAGACGATGAAGCAACTATTATGGCGGGCGGGATGTCATTCTGCATGGATTGGCTGTGCAGCTATCGCGGTTGTGGTGACGATCGTCGGCACGGCGAGTCTGAGCCAGGCCTTTCAGCCCGACCACCGCGGTATCGGAACCGATCCGTATTACGCAAACGGACCCGGCACTAACCTGGAGACCTATGCCAAGCTTTTTGGCGGAGCAACCTTTGCTGGCCGCTTTCGCAATTTAGAGGCGACGGGCGGCGCAACGAACTTGAGCGCACACAGCCTGGCTCTCACATCATCGTTCCTCTATGGAATGAAGCTTGGCGTATTCCCGTGGCGATGGGTGGGATTGGAGATCGAGGCTTTTAATACCAGCACGCACACCAAGCAACAGGCTGAAACCTTCACGCTACCCGCCGGCACGACAACTTCAAGAACGCTGCCGGGGACCGACGACCGCGTCACCGTGCTGGCCTTCAATACCATTGTCCGATATCCCGGTAGTCAGTTCCAGCCCTACGTCGGCATCGGGCCAGGCCTCTTTTTCATACGCGCGGAGCGGGGCGCGGACAGCGCTTCAGATAGAACGGTGGGACTAAATGCTATGGCGGGCCTGAACGTGCGCATCACTAAGCATTTGGGTATATTCGGTGAATACAAGTACGACTGGGCAAAGCCGCACTTCGATAATCTCTACAATCTAGGGGCGCCCAACGGCCATGTCGGATTTAGAGGAGTCTATAGCAACAACGCGATCGTTGCTGGCGTGGGCTGGCACTTCTGACAGTTACACCATTCGTGCTCCACTCAAGTGGGAATTGCAGCAGTTCCGAAAGGACTTAGGCAGTCCTGAGAGCAGATTCATGGTCTAGCCTGCAAGACAGGCAAGCACAAACCCTTCATCCGCCAGGACTTATCTCCTCCTATTATCAGTTTACTGTTCCTGTGCTGACGCCAAAGATGCAGCCGCCCCCTACGTTATGAGAACTTTCCAAGCTTCATGGTATCGGGTAAAAGTATGCGTGCTGGTCTGGAAGGGAGCAATCTCGATGACCATAGATCGAGCCATAGCGGATTTCGGCAAAGCCGCTACGGTCCTCCACAAGTTAATACATGAGTCAGCCCCTTTGACGAACATTCAACTTCAATTCCTAACCACCGAGCTGCAGACCCTTGAAATAGCGCTGAAAACGCATTACCCCAAGAGTTTGGATTAAATCAACTTCAAACTCCTGAATGCAACTCTTAAAGACAACTCGCTGGCAGGAGACAGGTCGAAAGCTTATTCTTTGGGATCCGCCTTCGAATGCGTGTCTAAAGTTCGCCCCCTAAGTGGTTATTGTCAAATGGTATTAATATAGATAATATACTAGCAAAGTCCCAGGAGGAACGACATGATCACGAAAACCAAGGACAGTGGGGTTGTCTCCTTGACGAAGCGAGAGCAGCAGGTCCTCGATCTCATTTGGAATGGCCTTAAGAATCACGAAATTGGAAAGCAGCTGCGGATTAGTCCCAAGACGGTGGAGGCGCACCGCGCCAATATGATGAAGAAGTTACGGACAACCAACGCGGCCCAACTGCTGAAAAGTTGTTTTGAGCTGGGCTTCCTACGGCAACCGCACAGGAGTTCTTAGCCTGACCTCTGGAAGATAAACCGCACGCGAATAGTGTATAATAATAAAGCAATCGAGGCAGATGATGAGACTTTCCTTCTCAGTCGTTTTCCTCGCCGCTCTGCTGGCCTTTCCTGCTCTCTTACACGCCGAGGTCTGGCGCTGTAACCAAGATAACGGCACTGACCTCTTTACAAATTCCCCGTCAGACACCAGCAAGTGTGAGAAATTTGTCCCGACTACTGATCTGATTACAGCGCCATCGCCCGCTCCACCACCGAGCGCCAATATCACTCAGGACTCGCCGACCATCCCGGTGCCCTATGCCCATGATGGCCCGACTCCGCCTGAATATGACGTCCCCTATTATCCCGATTATTATTACTCGTATCCCTATTACCCGTATTATGTCCCTGGTTTTTTCGCCTTCCGAAGGCCGCACTTTCGGTTTGCACCCGGTTTGCCTCACCCGCGCAGACGCTCCTTTGGTCATGGGGGTTCATTTGGCCATGGGCACTCCTTTGGTGGCCACTCTTCCGGTCATCGCTAAGCCCGGGCTCACCGACAGCGGATAGCGGACTCTGCGCCGCGCCAATAAAACCATCACAGCGCATCGCCGTGTCACTCAAAACACGTAAGCGGCCACCCAGCGCCCATGCTAAAGTGGATGTGCGCAGGAGAGACGGGAAGAGAGACTACTAGGGAGGCTACGAGCGATGAAAAATGTAGAGATGATCATTGAAGGCACAACTCTTACGATAAAAGTGGACCTTTCAAAAGACTTCGGCCTGTCGGGTTCCGGCAAGAATGTCATCATCGCATCCACCGAAGGTAATGTCACCGTTCCGCAGCGCGACGAAAAGATCGGACTTAACGTCTATCGGAAGAAGCAACCATAGCGGCCGCCTCGTTCGGCACTGTTGTTTTCTCGCAGCCCATTAGAGTCTGCCCAGGGCCCAATAGACCGCGATCCCCAGATATTCGTGGATTGCGACGTTGACCAGTCCCAGTCTGCCAGCCCCTGGGAGAAGGTCCGTGATCATAAAGTCCTTTCCGGTCACCTCGTAGTCGCAAGGTGCCGCAATAACCTCCGCAAAACCCTGTTTCTTAAACACCGCCATGGCGCGGGGTAGATGGTAGGCGGCAGTCGTGAGGACAATGCGCTGCGCATTAGGCATGAGCCGTCGGACCTCCATCGCACTCTCTGCCGTCGTCCGCGAATGTGTTTCAGTCAGAATGACATTGGGAGCGAGACCCAGCCGCAGCGCGAGAGCCTTCATGGCGGATGCTTCAAGGGCTGAGCGCTCGAAAGGATCCGCAACACCTCCGCTGAACACCATAAGAGGCGTTGTTGTGGCTTTAAGCAGATCGATCCCGCAAATCAAGCGGTCCAAGCTCTGCGTGCCCAGGATGGTATAGGCGTCCAATGGGGGTTGCCATCGTATACCTCCGGTCAAAACCACTATCGCATCATAGGATTGCTCGCGACCTGGAAGAAATGGGGGATACCGAGATTCCAGAGGGCCGATAAGCGCCTTCGCTGTCGGCGCAATGCTGAGTCCGTAGAAGAGAAATATCCCCAGCCACAAGAATCTCCGCGCGGGCAGAAATCTGCGTCTGAGCGCCAAGAACCCAGCAGCAAGGAAGCAGAGGAAGATCCACAGCTCTACTTGTAAGAGCAGTTGCGATAACCGGTACACCGCATACATCGCGCAACTCCTGGCTAAAACGCCTGGCCGGTGTCCTGAATCCGGCCGTGCTTAATCGCACGACAGGCCGCGGCCATCCTATACATCTGTCCAACATCGGGAAGAAGTTAGGTGTCGAAAGTGCGGAGGCGGCTGGGGGAAAAGGCCGCTCGGCCAAGCCGGAGCACGGGGGCGCTTATTGGTGACTATGTGTCTCGAGCGGTAAATTATTGTCTGGCAGGGCCGGCTGCTTGACGGTTTCGACAGACCCGATGGTATGCGAAATGATGCGTTCTTCTTGCCGTGGTTCGTAGCCGGTGATACCTTTCACCATTGTCGCCGAGCCGAACGACAACAAACCTGCGAGTCCTACAATTACGATCAACATCGTTTCCTCCTCAAAAGACAGAACATGCACTATATACAATCCTGCTATCGGAGTCAAGCCGCCATTCACAAGGCAACAGTATAGATGGAGAAAATGACTCAACGCCTGCGAGACGTCATGCCGGTCTACTGAAATGACACGCGTGCCAGAAAATCCTGCGCTATAGTTCACTGACATGCGCGCCCATCTCCAGCAGACGACCCTCGACACAATCGCTCATGTCTTCGACATCCTCGATTATTCGGCGCTCGGCGCCATTTATTGTGATGAAGGCGGGGAGGCCTTTTGGGAGGAACGCCGGGGGCCCGCGCAACAACTTGGAATACAGCTCGCCGAGGTTCTGCTGCAACGTCTGACCCCGGGTGGCCATAGCTTGTACGTCGGAGCGGGAGTTGCCGAGATTCCCGCTTTGATCATGGAGACACTCGAGCTGCGACGGGCAGTGCGCGCCTGCAATCTGCGGGCGCCTGAGGTCGCACTGCTCAATCTCGCCTGCCGCGGTTTGCCCTTCAGCTTCCAGGTTGAAGACGCTTGCACCGTACCGGGCACGGTCGATCATTTATGGATCGTCAGCGTCCTGAACGACCCCGAGCGCTTTCCTGAACTGGGAGCCCTGTCCGGGGGTCGCGCGAATCCAGTTACCTTCGACCCGGAGCTCTTTATCACAGAACGGCACGCCGCAGCGGCCCTGGCCGCGGGCTGTCTCGAAAAACTCGTGCGTCCCGGCCTGGTGAGCACGTCGGTGGAGGAAATTCCATGGATCACGGACTGGTGCGAAGGACAGAGGCTCGTATGTATCGTGGAAGACGAGGACCATCCGACGGCGATCGTCGGAGATCCGGTCTGCCTCATCCGGATTGGCGATGCCGAGACTACCAGATAGTCGGCCAGAGAAATGCAGGAACGGAAGTATCTGAGGGATCTGAAGAACGCCACTCGACCCGGCGTCACTGAGCGGTAGCCAGGCCTCGCTTTGCTTGATACATTTCGCTATCGGCTTTCCGCATCAAGACGTCCATGGCGACGGGCTCCGTCGGATCGAAGATGGACAAGCCCAGGCTGATACCGACCGGTTCGGGCATCTGCGCCAGCCGAATGCTGGCAAACGCCGTATTCAGTCGTATCAAGCATTGCTGCCCTCCTTGCAGTGGACACTCCGGCAGGATCGCGGCAAATTCATCTCCGCCTATTCGAAACACCATATCGATCTTTCTAAGCGTCTGGGTCATGACATCCCCTACCGCCGCGAGAACCTGGTCTCCGGCCTGGTGACCATGCTGATCGTTGATCGCTTTGAACCGGTTCACATCGGCCATCACCAGACAGAAAGCTTTGCCGGCCCGGTCGGCCTTTGCCATTTCGTAAGGGAGTGTCTCTTCGAACGCGCGCCGATTTTTCAATCCGGTCAGGGCGTCCGTGCGGCTCTCATCGGCCAAGGATCGATGCTTATCCAAAATCCGAGAAGCGGCTTTGATGCGCGCCCATAACTCCCGGTGATGCACCGGTTTGACCAGGTACTCGTCAGCACCGCACTCCAAAGCATTCACCTTGTCGTCGAGCGCATCCCGCGCGGTCATGAGGATGACATAGCAAAAGACCCGGGAAGCCTTGACGCGGCGGCACAACTCGAGCCCGCCCATGTTCGGCATCATCCAGTCGGAAAGGAGGATGTCCGGAGGATCTGCTTGATACTGCTGCCACGCTTCGACGCCGTCCGCCGCAAGCCGAAGCCGCGCCATCCCGCCCAACTGCTTGGCCAGGATCATCCGCGTATTGGGATCGTCCTCCGCCACAAGGATGTTTAACTCCGTTCCTGCCGGAAGGTCGCGCGTCGGATGCTCGTCTTCGATAGGGATCATGTTTGCACTCGCAATTCCGCAGAAAGATCTGAATGGACCGGCAGCACCGCCAAAAGCTGTTGCACGGTAAACGGTTTGGGGAGAACCTGGGGCGCACAGAGATAGCGATCTTCCATGAGTCGCCGGCGTACTTCGCCGTCATGTCCCGACACAATTATTACTGCCGGACGCGATCCGTGGACATGGGCCGCCATCCATTCATCCAGCACGCGCAAAAGGTTCCATCCGGTCCGAAGCTGGGCATGGGGATTGGAGGGAAGGCCGATGTCCAAGGTAATAAGCGCGGGAGTTTCGACGGCGAGGGCTGCCAATGCCTCGTCTGCTGTCTCGACGCCCAGCGTCCGATAGCCCTGCCCCCCCAGCACATTTTCCAAGAACTGACGGATAGCCTGATCGTCCTCCACCACGAGCGCCAACAGCTGGGGCCCGGCGGGCGCGCCGGGGGAACCAACCTGTTCATCGGCCCGCGCGGATTCTATGAAGAGTGGAACCGTGAGTGTTAAGCTGGAGCCTTTTCCCTCTCCCTCGCTAAACAAGGTCAAGGTCCCTCCCATTCGTTCGATGAGCTGCCTCGAAATGGACAGGCCCAGGCCCGTCCCCCCGAACTTGCGGGTGCTGCTGCCATCGGCTTGTACGAACGCTTGAAAAAGCTTCGCTTGTCTCGACCGGGGGACACCAGTGCCGCTGTCCTCCACCACGATCGCCGCGTGGCCCTTCTCAGGGTGGGCTTCCGCGCGGATCCTCACATATCCCTTCGTCGTAAATTTAATGGCGTTCCCCACGAGATTCAGAAGGATCTGTTGCAGGCGCGCCTCGTCCCCTCTAACTTGTAGATCGGATTCGCAGGTAATATCGAACGTTAACGTGAGCCCTTTTTGTCGAGCCAGTCCGCAGCTGCGACTTTTCGCCGCCTCAAAGAGCGCTCGTACCCCGACGGGCTCCAGGATGGCGTGTAGCTTGCCGGATTGAATCCTCTCAAGATCCAGGAGATTGTCGATGATGCTCAGAAGGTGCTGCGAACTGATGTACGCCTTGCGCACGAAATCAAGTTCCTCTTCACGTGAATCGCACAGGCCGTTTTGGATCACGCTGAGGCTTCCGAGAATGGCGTTTAGAGGCGTGCGTAGCTCGTGAGAGGTGATGGCGAGAAATTCGCTCTTCAAGCGATCCGCCATTTCCGCCACCTGACCGGCAATGTCCAGATCCGGAACGGAAGGTTCGGCGGGAGGCGCTTGCATCTGTTTGTCCAGGCTCATTCGTGTCTCGTTACTTTGCCCCGGTCGTCGCGCGGCGAGCACAAGCTTCCACCTTCGCAACGAAGCCCTGAGGATCACCGATGGGTTTGGCGATATAGGAATCGGCGCCACTTTCGCGTATCAACCGTTCAGCGTCTCCCTTCATGGCGTGCGCGGTCGCCAGAAGAACGGGAACGGACGCCAGATGTTCATCGGCCTTCAGAAGGCGCGTGAATTCGATGCCGTCGATCGACCTGCCCTCATGCACCGTATTAGAGAGCGATACGTCCATGACCAGCACATCCACATGGCTGGTGCGGATCAAGCCGAGTACCGCCTCCACGGATTCCAAGACCGTCACATGATGTCCGCCGAGACGGGTCAAAATCTTGCTCATGACAAGGGCGTTCATGGGATCATCCTCGACGATTACGATCTGCATGGCGATCTCATAACGCGTAGGTTCATAGGCAATTCCCTGCATTCCCTGCCTCCGCCCTTTGCGAGCCTGAGGTAAAGCTTCAAACTAGTTTTCGGACGAATTCCGTAAAAACTTGAGGAGCCCACATTCGCCAAGTCATTGTATTTAAATATTTTTTAAGACTGCGGCAGCGGGGTTGTCGCCACGTCAAACAGGTGGTCGGCAAGGAGGGCTATCGCTTGGGTCGCGGGCGCCGTGGGAGCAGCGCTTTCGAGAAGTTGTTGGCGAGCAATCGCACGCGGTACGGCGGGATCACTGGGAATCACCCCGAGCAGATGGATGCGGACAAGTGTAGTGCCGTCGCTCAAAAGGAATCGGGAAGCTACTTGCCGGAGATGGGAGACCACCGCTCCGCCGGCCTTCTCCGGAGTTGCTCCGGCTACCAGGTTGACGATCACGTGGACATCCGTCCGTCCACATTCCCGGGCGAGCACTTTGATGGTCGCGTAGGCGTCGGTCAGCGACGTGGGCTCGGGTGTGACGACGACAACAATGTCGTCCGCGATTTGCGCGAAGAACAGGACGACTTCGCCGATGCCGGCGCCAGCGTCACACAAGAGAAATTCATAGCGGGAGCCCAGCTCGTGCAGCAGAGTTTTGAGGTCCTCCCGCGCCGACGCAGTGAGCGTGGTTGCGTCCCGAATTCCAGACCCTCCCGGCAGAATATCAAACCCATCGACAGGGGACGCCTCCTCTGTACTCGCGACCCCGCGGGTACAAACCGGCACGCGCACCAGCGCATCCTTCAACGCACAGGCACCGTGAAGGACGTCATGCAGAGTATACGAAGGCTGCACGCCGAGCATCACGTCGAGGTTGGCCAGGCCCAGGTCGGAGTCGACCACGAGAACCGAATGGCCGGTCTTTGCCAGAGCAGCGGCGAGATTGGCGGCTACCATTGTTTTGCCGACCCCGCCCTTCCCGCTCACAATAGCGACCCGGCGGGCACGCCGCTCAGATTCCATATTTATCCTCCGGCAGCGGTGCGAGCAAGGATGCCCGTTCCTCTGGCAGGACATGGCTGAGCGGGAGCAAGGGGTGGCACAGGCGACGGCGCCCCAGCCTCTTCGCCCGATACAGCTCATGGTCAGTTTCCGCCACGAACTGGGCGGCGTCAGGGACGGATCGGCCATCGGTCCACGCCAGACCCGCGCTGGCCGTGACGGTTATCGCAACCCTGTCGATCGACAGAGTGATCGGGCTGATCGCCTGATGTAGGCGCTGGGCGGCTCGTATCGCTTCGCTGGGCGTGCACTCCGGCAGAATCACCGCAAACTCCTCGCCACCGGTTCGCGCGGCCGTATCCATGCTGCGCATGAGTCCTTGAAGTGACCGCGCCACGTGGCGCAATACGAGGTCTCCCACCGGATGACCATGCGTATCGTTAATCGCTTTAAAATGATCCAAGTCGAGCGACAGAAGCGCGCAAGGGCGTCCCGTCCGAGCCACTCGATCGAGCTCGCGCGCCAAGATCGATCGAAAGAACGTGGCATTGACGAGGCCGGTCAAGCCATCGTGTGAGGAAAGGTCGCAGAGGGTATCGATCAGCATTTGCAATTGCCGTGTCTCGTCCTCGCCACTTTGCATCGGATTGGGGCAACCCGCCTGACTTAAAAGTCTCAAGGCCGCAGTCAGATCTAAGCCGTCCCGGTTCATGGGATTCCCAGGTATCAGGGACGATGCCCGGCGTGGGGGACAGAATCAGGATTGGCGTCTAGCAGCGAAGGAACGTCTTTCAACAGGTCGCAACTCACCCTGATCCGCACACTCTTCTCGGCTCGCGTTAATCGTGCCAAGGCCGGCGCCAGGCGACTGCCGTCAGCGCCAGAGACGGCGGCCAAACAAGCGTCGTCGTAGGATGGATCGCCGGAAGAGCCCAGGATGCGGGGAACAGTAACCTTGGATTCGTGGATCTGGGCGGAGACCATAATGGAACGGCGGGCGCTCGGCAAATATCCCGGGCCGGGGATCCGCTCCCATACACTCGGATCCCAGCGTCGCTCGAATTCGCGGGCTAGTTGCAGGCGAATTTCCTCGATCTCCGACTCTGATAGATCAGAACTGATTGCCGCTTGTCGCAACTGGCCTTCCGGTCGCGGGCTGAATAGCATTTCCCGGCCATCCTCTCCGGTTCTGATCAATTCCACCTGAAGAACCGCCTGTTCGCGAGGGACCAGTTCCACGGTGATCCAGAAGCTTAAGGGCGGCTCGAACGGCAAATGTTGCAAGAGGACTGTCTGAATAATTCGCTGTTTTATTCTGAGGACGACATCCCCACCCTTGACGACAGAAACCCAATGCTGCCCCTCCCACTCCTTCAGTCGGGAATAGACCGCCACCTGCCGGCCGTCCCGCGTCTGCAGGTGAAGAAACACCCGCCGGCGAGCCTTCGCGGCTCGCACAAAACCCGACTGAATCTCTGGATGCTGCAGTCGCAGGATAAGAGCGCCGTCGCGCTCAGTGATAGTCCCGCCCAACCGCTCGATCTCTGTGCGAAGCCGCTGAACGGTGGCGTCATCGAAATGAACGAGGATGCGCACCAGGCTGTCCTTCACCTCCCCACGCGCATCCACTTCGGCGGTCAATCCTTCTCTGAAGAGCTCGTCCGCAAGCCGGGTGCCCACCCGCATCCGGTCTTCCTCGCCGCCGCCGGGATCAACCGCTCGGGACCAGAGGCGTTCTTCATCAATTCTACGGAGGGCGCGCTCATACCCCCGTTCGGCATCTCCGTACCGGGGGTCCTGCTTCAAAGCCGACTCAAACTGTATCAGCGCCTCGTCAATATCGCCACGATCGGCGGCATCCAGCCCTTGATACAGGGATGCCGCAGCATCTCGAGAGGGAGCATGCTGCCGAGCCATGGGAAAAGGGTCGGCCATGGCCGACCCGGGGCGGGCGGGTGAAATGGCAAAAGGGTCGGTCCCACGGGACAACGGCGCGTCTCGGCGCGCCAGGGGAAAAGGGTCGGTCTTGGCCGACCCAGGGCGGGAGGGCGAAATGGCGGGCGGGTGCAATGGCGACCCAGGGTGGCCGGGTGTAATACCGGCCATTCGGAATCCGGAATCACGATGAAGAAACACCAGAAGGCGCGAGGCCAGTTGCTTCTCAAGAAGCAGAATGTCATCCAGCCGGCCATCCACAGAAGCGGCTCCTAAAATAGTACCGCGCTCGACGTCCAGAAGGTGAGCGTCCAGCCTGAGCGTATCGCCGACGCGCGTGGCACTTCCCAGGAGGATCACGGTAGCGCCGGTCAGCCGCCCGATGCGGACAGCTGTTTTCTCTTCAATCCGTCCCGCCGCCTGGAGCGATTGCTCACGCAGGACCACCTCCAGGCGCTCCCGCTGCACCACCTCGAGACCGGGCGTCTGAGTAAGGTCCGTAATCAACATATCCGCAAGACCCTTGCGCGCCCAGGCGAATTCCCGGAGATGGATGCGGTCTTCGAAGTAGAGCACCGAAATCACCAATGGTTCAGGAAACGGTGTCGCGTTTGCCCCCGAAGCTATGATGGCGGAAGGCTGCGTCATCGAAGACGAATCGGGAACACTAGGGATTGTGCAGCTCAGCAGAACAGGCAGGAACAACGCCGATTGCAACAAGAAGCTTTTAAGATGACTGCCCTTCGTCTGGACACCCATGGCTCTTCTGTTCGCTACCGAACGCTCCGTTGCTGGCGCCTTTGTAGCTCGGCCTGGCGCTGGACGACATAGCGGATAATCTTCTCTCGGTCCTCTTCAGAGATGTCGGTAAACTGAACGACGACCGTGTGTGAGGGGTCAAGACATTCAGGTTCCGGACGTATTTGCATAACCTCTCCGCGGGCCTCTACCACAATAAATGGGGGCAGCACCATGCGGAGGTCAATCAGTTCACCCTCCGTCAGCGGCCGCTCGGGAAGAAAGCGCACCCCGTCCCCGCTCACATTGACGTCCATCAAACGGGCGGCAGACGGCCGAGGCGATTGATGTTCGAGCGTGCGCAAAATGGCGTCCAAGGTCCATTCGATCTTGCTCATCCATTGCACGACGAGCGGATCAAGCTGCAGCGCCTCACCCGTTTCGGGAGAGACCGATAGGGGGATCTGCGCGAAATGCCGAAAGGTGTCAGTCGAGTGGCCCAGATCCGTGACCAGCCAGTATTCAAGCAACACGCGGTCATCCACCCGTACGCCTTCCCGGCGATCTTCAGGGGGCCG
>Ga0207684_10000700_pt1 | contig 39574 bp, 32 predicted proteins | sample KBSK5501metaG_FD_184342 | JGI IMG/M metagenome (GOLD analysis project Ga0207684, IMG submission 184342) | Corn, switchgrass and miscanthus rhizosphere microbial communities from Kellogg Biological Station, Michigan, USA - KBS K5-50-1 metaG... | ecosystem: Host-associated > Plants > Roots >... | reverse complement strand
CCTCCTCGATAGGCGGTTGAGTCCGCTCGGACCCTTCCAGCCTCGTTGATTCGGGGCAGGACACCCGTTTTTTGCTCATCTGCCTGTCGTCAGAGCCCCGAGCCGCCATCCATTCAAGATGCCTGAACGGTAGGGGTCGTCCTCGACTCCGCTTCGCCACTCTCGGGCTGAACGGAGTGGCTACGCTTGGGCTGAACCGCGGTCCGGATCTCCTCGGGCGCTCGGCTTGAGGGGCCGCAGGGGGAGCTCCACCACGAAAGTGGATCCCACGCCGAGCTTGCTCTCCACGCGAATCGCGCCCTGGTGCGCCTCGACGATCTTGCTCACGATGTACAGGCCCAGACCGAGGCCGCCAATGCCGGGGGTATAGCTGCCGCGCTCGAACGCCTCGAAAATGATTCCCTGCTGCTCCTTGGCGATGCCGATTCCCTGATCCATCACCAGCAGCGTGGCCGCGTGCTTGGAGGAGTGCACCGAGATCCGGATCGGCTTTCCGTTCCCGTACTTCATCGCATTGGTCAGCAGATTGGAGACGACCTGCTGGATGCGCATGCGATCCCAGACGCCGTGCACTGGGCGCTCGGCGAAGATCTCCACTGTCGAGTGCGTCTGGTCGAGCTGTTCCTTGAAGGCATCCACCGTCTCGCGCACCAGGGAACCCAGCTCGATCTCCTCCGGCTCCAGGGAAAGCCGGCCGGCGCTCACTCTGGATACGTCCAGAAGCTCGTCCACCAGCTTGACGATCCGATCGAGCTGCTTGTCCACTTGGTCGAACTTGCTGGTCAGCTCGTCCGGCGCGAGGGTGGCGCTCTGTTGGGCGTGCCGGCGCAGCAGGTGCAGCTGGAGCTTGAGCGGAGTCAACGGCGTGCGCAGCTCGTGCGAGGCCATGGACATGAACTCATCCCGCACCTGAAGCGCCCGGTGCCGTTCCGCAGCAGCGGCGCCGAGCACCAGCGAGGTCAGCACAGCCACCGCCATGAAGATTTGAAGCTGGAGCAGGCTCTCGTTGAGAGTCGAGGCGATGAATGGTCCGCGACCTTCGATGGTGGCCCAGGCGGTGAGGCTGGAGATGACGAAGTTTGCCGAAGCCGCTCCCCGCATCCGGAAGCGAAGGGCAGCCCAGATCAAAGTCGGAAAGACGATGTACGGCTGCTGCAACAGCTGACCCTTTGGAAGGGACACCAACCCAAATGCCACCGCCGTCGCGACGATCACCACGGCGCCGAGGGCAACGGTCTCAGCAATCCGGTACGGCGGCTGCTTTCTCCGTCCACTGCGGGTGCCCCAGATCATCCACAGCGGAGCGACGATCAAGTCGCCCATCAGATCGCCGAACCACCACACCCGCCAGGCGTTGGCGATCTCCGCATTGCCGATCACCCGTCCCGCGAGGAGGCTCCCGGTTCCGATGGTGGCGCTCACCATCGTGCTCACTCCGGCAGCGAGCAGGACCAGCAAAAGGACGTCTCGAACCCGGTCCATCGCGTGCTTGAAAGCGAATCGGTGAAGCAGCTGCGCGCCGAGCAGCGCCTCCAGCGTGTTTCCGGTCGCTATGCCCACCGCGCTCAGCAGCGGTACCCCGGGGGTGAAGGCATTGACGAAGAAGGCGCCCAGGGCAATTGCAGGCCAGAGCCGGGTTCCGAAGAGGAGCAGCGATGCGAGGGCGATGCCGGTCGATGGCCAGATCAGCGTGACGCTCCGCCCTACCGTGGCGTAGCGCAGTCCCAGCTTTGCTGCCGCAAAGTACAACCCGGCCAAAACTGCGATCCTAAAAAGGTACCGGAGAATGCGTTGCGCCTCCGAGCGTTCGGGTGGGCTGGTCGCCACCACTTGGCTCAGCGAGCGATCGCCGGCGTTCGCCTCGGACCTGAAATCCCGACGTCCCTCTTGCAACTGTGCGCTCATTCGAGAACCGCCAGCAGATCCCCGGCCTGAACAGTGCTCCGGAGGCTGGCGAGTAGCTCCTTGAGCGTGCTCGGCCTCGGAGCACGGACAACTGTCTCCATTTTCATCGCTTCGATGGTGAGGATTGGCGCGCCCGCATCCAGGCGATCGCCCAGCTTGGCTTGCAGCGATATCACCGTACCCGGCATCGACGCAGCGATGTGGGCGGGGTTTTCGCGATCCGCCTTGCGGCGCTCCTGGACGCCGGACGCCAGAGCGCGATCGCGCACCGAGACGTGGCGGCCGTGTCCGTTCAGCTCGAAGTAGACGGTCCGCATTCCATTCTCGTTGGCATCGCCGACTGCGGATAGCGAGATGACCAGCGTTTTCCCTTGCTCGAGCTCCACCCAGATCTCCTGCCCGATCTCGATCCCGTAGAAGTACGTGGGCGTGTCGAGGATCGACACGTCCTCGAAGCGCGCGAGCTGCTCCCAATACTGATCGAGCACCCGCGGATAGAGGACAGCGCTGATCACCTCGTGGCGCGCGATCGGCCGGTGGTGTTTCTTGGAGAGCTCCGCCGCCGTGCGCTCCAGGTTCACCGGCGACATGCTGTCGCTCGGCCGCCGGTTCCAGGTTGGAGCGCCTTTGAGGATGGCCTTGCGCAGAGCCTCTGGAAAGCCGCCCGGCGGCTGACCGATGAGCCCCTGAAAATAGCCGGTCACGCTGGAGGGAAAATCGAGCCGGGGCGCTTCCTCGATCACCTTCGCCTGCGTCGCGGCCACCGACTGCTCGAAGGTTTCGCGGCGGACCAGCAGATCGTTCTTCAGCAGGAAGATGGCGAAGTCGCCCACCATCTTGCTGCTGGGGGTGACCTTGGGGATGTCGCCCACCAACTGATTGACCAGCGCAAAGGCATCCTTGACGTCGTTCCACCGGTGCAGAAGGCCCATCTCCGCGACCTGCGGGCGCAGGTTGCTGTACTGGCCGCCGGGGATCTCGTGGTAGTAGACCTCCGAGGTGGAGCTCTTCAAGCCGCACTCGAACGGGCTGTAGTATTCGCGCACGTCGTCCCAGTAGTTCGCCAGCGGCTGCAGCTTCTTGTTGGTGATCAGCGTGTCCCGCCTGTTGCCCCGCAGCGCGGACACCAACGCATTCATCGACGGCTGACTGGTGAGCCCGGCCATCGAGGCGAGCGCCGCGTCCACGATGTGCACGCCGTGATCGATCGCCACCAGCAGCGCGGCCACGCCGTTGCCGCTGGTGTCGTGCATGTGAAGGTGGATGGGAAGCTTGACCGTCTCCTTCAGCCGATCGATCAGCATCCCCGCGGCACGCGGGCGCAGCAGCCCTGCCATGTCCTTGATGCACAAGAAGTGGGAGCCCATGTCCTCGATGCGCCGCGCGAGGTCCGCATAGTAATCCAGCGAGTACTTGGGGCGCTTCGGGTTGGCGACGTCGCCGGTGTAGCAGATGGCCACCTCGGCCACCTTGCCGGTCTTCAAGACGCGCTGGACCGCGACCTTCATCGTGTCCAGGTCGTTGAGCGAGTCGAAGACGCGGAACACGTCCACGCCCCACTCCGCCGCCAGGTCGATGAACTCCTCGACCACGTTGTCCGGATAGCTGGTGTAGCCGACGGCGTTGGCGCCGCGCAGCAGCATCTGGATCAGCAGATTGGGCACGGCCGCCTTGAGCTTCCGCAGGCGGATCCAGGGATCCTCGTTGAGGAAACGATAGCAGGTGTCGAAGGTCGCTCCACCCCATGCCTCGAGGCTGAACAGCTCGGGCGCCAGCCGCGCGGTGGCGGCGGCAATTTGCAGGATGTCGTAGCTGCGCATCCGCGTGGCGAGCAGGCTCTGGTGCGCATCGCGCATGGTGGTATCGGTGATCAGCGGGCGCGTCTGTTGGAGGACCCACTTGGCTAATCCGGCTGGCCCTCGCTCCGCCAGGATTTGCGCCGTGCCCGGCGACGGCGGCGAGGGCGCCACCGGAACTCGAGCCGCAGTGAAGCTGAGCGGCGATCGCCGGTGCTCCTTCTTGATCGTCGGGTGTCCGTTGACGATGACCTCGGCCAGGTACTGCAGCAGCTTGGTCGCGCGGTCGCGGCGCGGCGCCAGCTGGAACAGCTCCGGCGTCTCGTCGATGAATCGCGTCCAGGTCTCGCCGGAGAGAAAGGTCGGGTGCTGAAGCACGTTTTCGAGGAATGGCAGATTGGTCTTCACCCCGCGGATCCGGAACTCGCGCAACGCGCGCAGCGCTTTCATCACCGTGCCCTGGAAGGTATCGGCGTAGGCGATCACTTTCACCAGCATCGAGTCGTAGTGCGGCGAGATGTACGCGCCGGTGTAGCCGTTTCCGGCATCCAGGCGGACTCCAAATCCGGAACCGATCCGCCAGGTGTGGATGAATCCGGTGTCCGGAAGGAAGTTGTTGGCTGGATCTTCGGTGGTGACGCGGCACTGCACCGCGAATCCGCGCGGTTTGACGGAGGACTGGTCCTGGATCCCGATCGCCGCGGACCTAAGCGCGTGTCCCTCGGCGATCCGCAGCTGCGCGTGGACCAGGTCGATGCCGGTGATCTGCTCGGTTACCGTGTGCTCGACCTGCAGCCGGGCGTTCACCTCGATGAAGTAGTGGTTGCTCCCGGAGACGAGGAACTCCACCGTCCCCGCGCTGGTGTAATGGGAGGCGCGCGCCAGCTTCAGCGCGTCCTCGCAGATCTGCTCCCTCAGCTGGGGGGAAAGATTCGGAGCGGGCGCTACCTCGATCACCTTCTGGTGCCGCCGCTGCACCGAGCAGTCGCGCTCGTAGAGATGAACCAGGTTTCCCTCCAGATCGCCCAGGATCTGCACCTCGATGTGTCGCACGCGATCGAGGAACTTCTCCAGGAACACGACCTCGCTGCCGAAGGCGAGCTTGGACTCGGAGCGCGCCTGGGCGATGCACTCCTCCAGCTCGGAAAGCTCTCTGACCACTCGCATCCCGCGCCCGCCGCCTCCGTGCGCTGCCTTGACCAGGATGGGACCGTGGGTGGCAAAGAAGTCTTGCGCGCGCGCCAAGACCTCCGGCCCTCCCTCGAGCGTCACGCCTGGAATCACCGGCACGCCCGCTTTGGCCGCGACGCCTTTGGCGACGACCTTGTCCCCCATCAGCGCCAACACTTCCGCAGTCGGCCCGATCAGGCGGATTCCTCGCGCGGCGCAGGCGCGCGCCAGCTCCGGATTCTCCGAGAGAAAACCGTAGCCGGGGTGGATGGCGTCGGCCCCGGCTCTCTGAGCGACGTCGAGGATCTCCTCGATGCCCAGGTATGCGTCGACCGGCCTCTTCCCGCGACCGACGAGGTATGCTTCGTCCGCTTTGTGGCGGTGCTCGTGGACGCGGTCCTCTTCGCTGTAAATGGCCACCGTGCGAATGCCCAGCTCGTTGCACGCGCGGAAGACCCGGATCGCGATCTCTCCGCGATTTGCGCACAAAACCTTCCTGAGTGGAGCGATGGGCATGGGACCAAGCATCCTAGACAGCGCGGCGCGGCCGCACCAAGTCGGTCGTGAGCGTCCGAGGGTCCAGGGCTGGTCGAGGGTCGAAGGTCGAAGGTTGATACTGAACGGTGAAGGTCCCTGTTCTGCTGAAGGTCCCCGATCTATTGAGTCGCCAGCGCCGCGGCGAGCGAGCGCTCGATGGAGGTGGCGATCAGCGCCGCGCCCTGTGGATTTGGGTGATGATCGCCGTCGATCAGCAGCTCGCGCGGGAGATCGAGCAGCAGGAAGGGGAGGTGCTGCCTTTCGAAGAGAGGTCGCACCAGCCAGGCCTCGTCGTGCGCCTCCAGCGGTCGAGGAGGGCCGTAGCTCGGGATCAAGAACAGCGGCGTCGCCCCCCGGGCGCGCGTTCGCTCCGCCGTCTCGCGCAGAATCGCCGCCGTCAATGCCACCGACCGTTGGATCGCGCTTTCACTTGAGTATGGAAACTCGTTCCAGAAAAATTGCCGGACGCGCAGATTCGCCAGCAAGCCGCTCGCCGCGGGGACCAGCTCCAGCGCTCCAGACGAGCCGAGGACCAGCCTGGCTTTGTCGTCCAGGAGATTTCGGCCGATCTGCACTGGCAGGAAGACGGTCACCGTGGCGATCAGCCTCTTGAATTGAGGCATGGCGTCCGCCAGCCGCAGATACGCCTGATCGGCTCCGTACGCATTCACCGCCAGGTTCACCGACTGCACGCCAAGGTGCGCGCTGATCAGCGCCGGATACGTCTCGTCGTACTCCAGCCCTTTGCCCGCCGCGATCGACTCGCCGGTGAACAAGATGGTCGGCGCGCTCGGGTCCAGCTCCTCATCCGGGGAGCGGACCCGGATCCCGTCGCGATTGAACGTCCACCGCGACGTTCGGCGGCCCACCCGCTCGGGGGCGCTGTAAGAGGGCTTCCAGATCCATCCGTAGCGCGCGTGACGAATGCCCAGAACCTCGTGGGTGGGCGGAACAGAAGGATGGGTTCTGTCTTTCCAGCGCAGAAAGACTTCGAACATCGCCAGCGAGCAGATGATCGCCAGCAGGACGCGGGCAGCCGGGGCCGCCCATCCACCCGCAGAAAAATTTCGCGCCGCGCGCTTCAGAGCCGGCCGGATCCAGGTCACCACGGCAATGCCCAAAGCAGCGGCGACGCCTCGCACAGGAAGGATGAGCCTCTCGGGATTCCACTCGGGCCAGTGGTGCAGCTGGGTGACGTGGCGCAAGACCCATTGGCGATCAACCCGCAACGCAAAGGCCAGGCAGCCGGCGCTGAGCAACAAAGCCAGCAACTCCACGGCCATCGCGAGCTTGGAGCTCGCTCTGCCCGGCTTCGGTACGGACATGAAGCGGCGAGCCTACACCAGGCTGTCGAAGGCGTGTTATGCGAGATGGACGATGGAAGGCGTGCGACCCTCGCGGCTGGATTCATTTCTTCGCCCGGTGCATCGCTGGGTGTGGCGAGATCCGCTGCGTCGGGCTCGCAAGCTCTTTCGCTTCGCCGAGACCGAGGCGGATGGCGGCCGCGATCTTTCCCGCGCGGCCGAGCTCACCGCGGATGCACTCCTGCGGCGGCTCTATCTTCGGCACGCGCTGGACGAGCAGCGGCACGCGGTGCTCTTCCGCCTGCGGGGACGCTCTCTGATGAACGGCCTCTCCTCTGCCGCGCACGACGGTTTCGAGGCGAACTGGTTGGCCCCGGGGGAGCGTGGCCTGGACGACTTGCACGTGGACGGAGCGCGCGACGGTTCGCTTCTCGCTTTCCTGCACCTCTCCGAAAAAGCGGCGGCCGGGCGGTTTGCCATCTACCAAGAGGTGCTGGGCAGCGACCCAGGCACTCAAGCGATCTTCTCAGAGATCCTCCGCGACGAGGCATTCCATATGCGCTACACGCAGACCCAACTGGTCCGGATGGAGCCGAACAAACATCGGCTGCGCCTGTGGCAAGCCCGGCTGGGAAGGCTCGGCAAGGCGTATCTGCGGGCGGCGGCGGCCATCGCCGGATTGCTCGGAACGCTTCTGCTGCTTTTGCAATACGCAGTTCTGCTCCCGCCGTTTGCGCTGCTGGCCAAGCGCGCCGCACGACGCGAGCCCAAGGGCTGGACGGTCCGGCGACAGACCAGCTCGATGAAGAGCCAGTACTGATGAACATCCTGGGAATCTCCGCCCACTATCACGACTCGGCCGCCGCGCTCCTGGTGGATGGGATTCCAGTCTGCGCGGTGCAGGAGGAGAGGCTGTCCCGGCGGAAGAACGATGCGGCTTTTCCGCTGGCCGCGATCGAGTGGTGCCTGGAGCGCGGCGGGCTTCTGCCCGAGCAGCTCGACGCGGTGGTGTTCTACGAAAAGCCGATGCTGAAGTTCGAGCGCATCCTCTCCAGCGCGCTGCGCTCCTTCCCGAGATCCTGGCGCAGCTTTCCGCGATCGATGAAAAACTCGCTCGGGGAGAAGCTGTGGGTCAAGGGGATCATCGCTTCGCATCTGGGCGTGAGCGGCCGGAAGATTTTCTTCGCCGAGCACCACCAATCTCACGCGGCGGCAGCTTTGTTCACGGCGCCTACCGGGCGCGCGGCGATCCTGATCGCGGACGCCGTGGGCGAATGGGCGACGCTGTCCGTCGGGCACGCGCAGCGAGGTGCCCAGGGCGCCGAGGTGACCCTGCTCCGGGAGATCCGCTTTCCGCACTCGCTGGGAATGCTCTACTCCGCCTTCACCGCCTATCTCGGTTTTCAGGTGAACGAGGGCGAGTACAAGGTGATGGGGCTTGCCGCCTATGGCCGGCCGTCGTTCGAGCCTCAAGTGCGCAAGCTGATCCGCCGCACTTCGGATGGCGGGTTCCAGCTGGACCTCGACTACTTCGAGTTCCACTCAACCGCGGCGCGCTCGTTCTCCTCGCGTTTCCTGGACGAGTTCGGGCCGGCGCGCGATCCGTACGAGCCGATCGACTTGAGCATTCCGGAGGGCGCGCGATTCGCGGACATTGCGGCCAGCATTCAAAAGGTGCTGGAGGAAGAGCTGGTGCAGATCAGCCGAAGCTTGCGCCGGGAGACAGGCTGCTCGGACCTCTGCTTCGGCGGAGGGGTCGCGCTCAACGGCTGCGCCAACGCGCGCATTCTCAAAGAGTCGGGATTCGAGCGGCTGTTCGTACCGTCGGCGCCGGGCGACGCCGGCTGCGCGTTGGGCGCCGCGCTTTGGGCCGACCGGATCGGATTTGGCCGACCTGATCGCGAGCTGCCGGACCATCCCTATTGGGGGCCGGCTGTAGAGGGAACCGAGCTGGCCAAGATTGCGGTCGAGGACGGCCTGCCGCTCGAGGAATTCTCGGACGACGGTGCGCTGCTCGCGCGCGCGGCGGATGAGCTGGCTGAAGGACGGATCGTGGGGTGGATGGAGGGCGCTTGCGAGCTGGGCCCGCGGGCATTGGGCCATCGCAGCATCCTGGCCGCGCCCTACCCGGTGCAAATGCGCGACCGGCTCAACCGCAGCATCAAGTATCGCGAGGAGTTCAGGCCGTTCGCGCCGGCGGTTCCCTTGGAGCTGGCGGATCGGTATTTCGATCTTCCGCCCGGCGGCGCGCGCTTGACGCGATTCATGTCCGGGGTTTTTCCGGTTCGCCCTTCATACCGGGAGCGATTGGCCGCAGTGACGCACGTGGACGGGACGGCTCGGGTGCAAGGCGTGTCCAGGGAAATGGCGCCGCGCTTTCACGCGTTGCTCGAAGCATATGGAGCGCGGAGCGGAATCCCGGTGCTGCTGAATACCTCATTCAATCTGGCCGGCGAGCCGATCGTGAACCGGGCGATCGAGGGTTATTCCACATTCCAGCGCAGTGAGATTGACGTTCTGGTAGCGGAGCGGTTCCTGGTCTCCAAGGCGCAGCAAGTCTCCGTTCCCAAGCTCGAGGAAGTGGCATGATCAAGCGGCGCGGAAAGCTCCGGCGCGGGCTGACCGTGCTGGCCAGCGCGGTGCCGTCGATCGGCGAATTCGCCGCAGGTCTGTGGCGAAGCCCGACCGGGAAGCGATGGCTGGTCCCGCTGGTGGTGTTCCTCTGCCTCACCGGGCTTCTGTTGATCGTCGCGGCGTCGGTGGAGGCACTCGCGCCGTTCATCTACGCCATCTTTTGAGCATGGCGATCGCGGATCCCTTCACCGAGCTGCTGGCATGCCCACAGTGCTCCGGTCCGCTGCTCGATCTCGCTTGCGGACGCTGCGCCCGACAGTACGAGAGCCCGGGTGGAATACCCAACCTGCGCATCGCCGGGGATGCGCGAACCGAGGCGGTCCGGGCCTTCTATTGCTCGTCCCCGTTCCCCGGCTACCCCGCACATGAAACCCTCGCCAGCCTTCGGGCCCGCGCCATGCGCAGCGAGTTCGCGCGGCTCCTGGACCAGGCGCTTCCGGCCGGCGCAAGATTCCTGGAGCTGGGCTGCGGAACCGGGCAGATGTGCCTGTATCTCGCCACGGCCGGGCGGCTGATCGTCGGCGCTGATCTGTCGCGACCCTCCCTCGAGCTGGCAGCGGAGGCCGCGGCGCGCTTTCGCATCGATCGCGCGCTCTTCGTGGAAACGGATCTCAGGTCCCCCGGCCTGCGGCGAGGCGCTTTCGATGTGGTCTACGCGTCGGGTGTGCTGCACCACACGCCTGATCCGCGGCGCTCGTTTGCGTCGATGGCAGCCCTGGTGAAGCCGGGAGGATACGTGGTGCTCGGCCTGTACAACGCTTATGCGCGGCTGCCACATCGCTTGCGCCGAGCGGTCGCGCGTTTGAGCCGCTTTCGGGTGATTCCTTTCGACCCGGTGTTGCGATCCCGTCGCTCGGAGCCGGCGCGCCGCGAAGCGTGGCTGCGGGATCAATATCTGCACCCCGAGGAACACCGGCACACGCTCGCCGAGGTCAAGCGCTGGTTTCGCCAGCAGAGCGTCGAGTACCTGCGCGCGTACCCGAGCGCGCTGCTCGGCGCCGAGCCCTCGACCGCGGCCGACTTGTTCAGCGCAGAGGACGATTGGGCCCTTGAGCACCTGTTGTCGCAGCTCGGCTGGATGACAACACTTGGCGCAGAGGGTGGCCTGTTCGTGGTCGTCGGTCGCCGAGACCCGCGCCGCAATGCGCCCGCCGATGCCACGGAGACTAAGCGCGCTGAGAAAATGTCATGAAAACGCTGGCGCTCTCTGGTTTTACTGTTATGAATTGCTCGATTTGCCGATTTATCAACAACCCCGATCGCGCGCATGCAGCGAGGGGCCCCCGTTTTAGAGATGGAGGTAATGAAGGTGCGAAAGACCGTGGTGGTGACTGGCGCGGCTGGATTCATCGGGAGCCACACCGTCGAGGCGCTCCTGGCGCGCGGCGATGAGGTGGTGGGACTCGACAATCTGGATCCGTACTACGACGTCGCTCAGAAGCGGTCGAACATTGCGGAGATCCAGAATTCTCCTGTAGCACAGCGATTCACCTTCATCGAAGGCGACCTCCGGGATCAAAAGTTGGTGACGGAGTTGTTCTCGCGTCGAAAACCGGACGTGGTGATCCACCTGGCGGCCATGGCAGGAGTGCGCGCCTCGATCGAGCAGCCTCATCTGTATTTCGACGTCAACGTGAACGGCACCTTGAATTTGCTCGAGGCCGCGCGCGTTCACGGCTTGCGGCACTTCGTGTTCGCCTCGACCTCATCGGTCTACGGAAACAGCGTGCGTCTTCCGTTCCACGAGGACATGGCGGCGGATCGGCAGCTGTCGCCGTACGCCGTCACCAAGCGCGCCGGCGAGCTGCTCGGCCACACCTACCATCACCTCTACGGGCAGAACTTCACCGCGCTGCGGCTGTTCACCGTATATGGACCGAGGAACCGGCCGGACATGATGGCCTTCAAGGTGTTGAACAGCATCTTCACTGGCCAGGATCTGCCGCTCTACGGAGGCGGCAACATGTATCGCGACTGGACGTACGTCGGCGATACGGTGGCCGGCATTTTGGCCGCGGCGGACCGGCCGCTCGGCTACGAGCTGTTCAATCTGGGGCGTGGCGAGTCGGTGCTCTTGCTGGAATTCGTGCGCAGCATGGAAGAGCTGGTCGGGCGCAAGGCGCGGCTCGTTTCAGCTCCGAAGCTCGACCTGGACGCTGCCGCGACACAAGCGGACGTCGGCAAGGCGCGGCAGCTTCTCGGTTACGCGCCCAGCGTCTCGATGCTGGAGGGAATCGGCCACTGCTGGGAGTGGTACCAGCGGGCGGTGCTCGGTCTGGGGGATTCGAAGATCAGCTTGACACACTGAAGTCCGCGTAGTCGGCCTGAGCTGGGCTGTTGGTCTGGTCTCCGTCGGTCATCACGCCGAGCCCCACCAGGTCCGGAACGTCGGCTTCGCTTCCGCCAAAGTGTCGAACGAATTCAGTCCGCGGGTTGATCGCCTCGTCGATCCAGCTGTTGGTCGGGCCGTCCGATTCGAGGATCACCGTGTCGCGCACCAGGAATGGGTTCCGCCTCTTGTCGCAGACCGCTCCTTTCGGTCCGTCGGTGCTCCACGAGTATTTGAGAATGTAGTACTTGACCCCGCGCTTGAAGGTGACGAACACCGAGGCGGCCGAGTCTCCTTTCCCTGGTGCGCACTCGTTGCCGTGCACGGGGAAGATGATCACTCGCCACCGCCAGTGCACGCGCTTGACCTTGGAGCGCAGCGCCTCCGGGATTTCCAGCCCGAGCACGGCGGTGTCCACGCCGGGTCTGTAGCGGGCGCGCAACATCGGACCTTCGGGATCATCGAGGACCTTTTCGTAGTAGTTGATGTTGCCGGAGTCGCGCTCGATCAGTTTGAACCGCCGGATGTCCAGCTTCGTCTCCACGAGCGGCGGCGATGCAGGGGCGCTCGCACCCGCATTTTGAGCTTGAACGCTGCTGGCGCGCGAGTCTTGCGGCGGGTTGCCGCCATCTTGCGCGAAACTCGCCAGCGATGCGCCCAGTGCCCAAGCCAGCGCCGCAACCCTAGCAACCCCGTTCACGCCGAGCGTAGCGAAGCGAAGTCGAGGCGTCACCCTGAGCAGCCGGGAGCGACCAGCCATTCTCATTCCGCAGATCATAGCCGGAGCCAGCCGCGTTGCCCGAAAACCGGAGGTGAAAACGCCAAATCCGCGTAGCGAGGCAGCGAACGTACGACCGATCAACCCGGATTTGGTAGGAAGGCCTGCATGGAAGCCACGGGGCAAGCCAGCTCGGAACTACCAGGCGCTCTCGAATTGAGGGGGCGGCCTGCGCCTTGGGGTGCGGCGAGCGCTTGCGCGCTGATCCTCTTCTTTGCGGTGGGGCTCTGGCTCCGACTGCACGCCCTTTCGGCCGAAGGCTTCGCGGACGATGAGATGCACAAGTGGCTCGCCGCAAATCGCTACCTGGCCGGCGACTTCTCCGGTGACGACGTCGAGCACCCGATGCTGATGAAGTCGCTGATCGCGCTCACGCTGCTCATCGGCGGAAGATTCGGCTGGGCACCGGAGACGATCGCTCGAATTCCAAACGCCCTGATCGGCGGCCTTTCGATTTTACTGGTGGCCTATTTGGGTCGGCGCTTGTTCGGGCGAACTGCCGGTCTGCTCGCGGCTGGTCTGGCCGGGGTGTCCACCACGTTCATCGGCTACCAGCGCGTGGCGAAAGAGGACACGCTCCTCGGCTTCTTTCTGATGCTGCTGTGCCTTTGCCTCGCGGAGGCCAAGGCCGCGGCCGACAGCGGGAGCGATGCCCGGGCGCGGCGATACGAGTTGGCGGGCGCGGCTGCGTTGGCGGGCATGCTGGCATCCAAGTATTTCTTGTTCCTCACGCCGATCCCAGTGGTGTTCGTGCTCTGGGTTCGCGGGAGCGAGACGCGATTTCGCATACCGCTTCGGCGCTGGCTTCAGCTCACCGCGCTGGCGTTCGCGATCTGGCTCTGCCTCAACTGGACGCCGCTGCTTCCGTCGACCTGGGCGTACCTGGCGAGCTACGTGCGCGGCAAGCAGACCATCCACGGCAGCCTTTTCTTCATGGGCAGCCTCTATCACAACCTTTGGGAGTACGGCGTTCACGGCACGCCGGCCTGGTTCTACGTGGTGTTTTCGGCGGTGAAGCTCACGCCGATCACCGCGGCGCTGGCGCTGGTCGGGTTGGTGCTGGCCCTTGTTCAGCGGCGCCCAGCCCACAAGGTGCTGCTGTCCTGGATGGGCGTCTGGTTCTTGGTCCACTCGCTCCTGGGATCGAAGTGGGGTCGCTTCTTCGTCTCGGTGATGCCCGCCTTTTTCTTGCTCGCCGGTTATGCCTCGGCGGTGCTGATCCAGCGGGCGCGCGCTCGAAGGCCATCGGTGCTGGTCACCGCGGCATCGGTGGCGATGTGCTTCCTTCTCATCGGTTCGGAGCTGTGGGCTTCGATTGATCACGCCCCGCATTACCGGACGTACATCAGCCCGCTGGGAGGGGGCGACGCGAAGGTGACCTGGTACTTTCCACACTGCGACTACTTCGACGCCGGGTTCCGCGAGGCGGTGCAGGAAGTGGCGGCCCGTGCCGAGCCGGGCGCCGAGCTTTCGACGGAAATCGATTGGCCCGCCCGCTTCTACGCGGAGCGCCTTGGCCGGACAGACCTGATTCACTCCCTGGTGCGTCCGGACCGCGCTTGCAGAGCAGACCGCATCTGCTACGTGATCGTGCAGGTCGGCCGATACTACTTCCTCAACCAGGAGGCGGTCCGCAATCTGGCGCTCCGGGATCCCTGGTACGTGGCTCGCATCCGCGGTGTGGAAGTGGCCAAGGTTTATCGTTTGGCCCCCGGCGAGTCTCCGTTTCAAATCGCGGGAATGATCGACCGCAAGCTGGCCAGATGATGGCGTACGGCGCACCGGACTGATCAGCCGGCCAAATCTCAGCGCTCGCCCTTTCTCCCGAGCCGACTCGGTGGGGCGCGGGCTGCGAGCCGCTCGCGTTCCCAGAGCCGAGGGATCTCCGTTCGGTGATACGAGCTCTCCCGCGAGCTCCAGCGGTAGGGATAGTATGCAGGCAGCTCCAGAAACACGTATGCTGGCGGCGAGCTCTGCCAGCGCTGGTCATCGAGGGCGAGCTTGTCTCCCGGGCAGCTGCCCACGCGACGACAGTACTCGGCGTACGCTCCGCTGATCAGCTCGCCATCATACCAGAAGAACGCCGCGTCCCGACGGAAGACGGGGTTGAAGGCCGGGGGCACGAAGATCGTTTGAGCGGCGGAAGTTCGTCCGAGGACGAATTGCTGCAAATTCCGCTGCGAGCGATTGCTCGGGTGCAGTAACAGGATGCCGATCAGGATCAGCGGCATGCAGAGAATGGAGCGCTCGAGGAGCGCTTGACGCCGTGGTGTGCGAGCGGCAGACAGCGCCTTGGCCGCAAACAGCGCGACCAGCGGGAGCGGCACGATGAAGTATTGGTCGAGCGGAAAACGGTTCAGGGACAGAAAAGCCAGATACCCGACCGCAATCCAGAGCAGGACCAGCCAGCACTCGTCCTGAGGTGAAAGGCGCTCTCTGCGCAGCAAGTCTCTGATGCAAAGCCAAGCGCCGGTCGCGCCGGCCACCCAGAGAACTGGATCCACCAGGACGTTCAGACCGATGTTCTGCAGCACGGAGAAGTGCTGCGGTAGATCCGCCTGCAAGTAGAAAAACCGATTGAAGGGATAGTTCCAGAACCAAAAATCTTTGAAGATGCCCAATGACCGCATGGCAGCAAACAAGAGCGAGACGGGTACTGCCGCGGCCGCGATGAGGACAGCCGCGCCCATCGCCTGTCGGCGAATGCGCTCCCGCCTCCAAAGCCGGAGGACGATCAGAAACGCCGCGCTGATGCAAACCAGCCCAAGCACCACCAGAGCCTTCTGCAGGATGGCCGCGGCCAGGCCGAACAGGACGCCCGAAACAAGGGCGCGCCGGTAATCGCCTTCCTGTAGAAAGGCCATCCAGTGGAGGACGCCTGCGTAGACCATCAGGTTCATCAGCGGATCAGGGCGGAACTCGAGCGTGCTTCTGACGAAGATGAAAGAGGCGAGAAGCAGCAGCGCGGGAAATTTCCACGATGACCCAGGATGAACGCGGGCGAGAATGCGCCTGAATATTGCCAACAAGCCAAGCAGACAGAGCGCATCGAAGGCCCGGGCCGCAAACACCAGCCACTGCACCGACCCAAAGCGGGCGATGATCGGCGCCGCCAAGAACCAGAGGGTCGGATGGTGGTTCTCGAGAAAGTCCCGGTAGGGCAACTGCCCGGCGGAAATCAGCCAGGCTGCGTGCAGGTGCTGGATCTCGTCGTGGTTGTAGCTTGCAAACCAGCAGTGCCAGGCGGTGGTGAGAGCGAGGATTGACCAGATCAGGTTCCAGGGCGGGCTGCTGAGCAGACCGCGCATCGCCCGGTGGGCTTGCTTCTGCACTTTTCAGGCTCCATTGGAAACAGCGCCCGGCCCCAAAACAGTCAAGCCATAGCACAGAGAAGCTCGCGCATTGTGACAGCGCCCGCCTTTGAGCATGCATTGCCCTCGGCCCACCGACGGGGGCCAGGCAGCTTGAGTGTCGCGTCCAAGCGCCCACATTGTTATGGACACTCTCCTATCGCTGGGCGAAGCTGCCCGCCTTTTGGATAGTTGGGAGGAATGAATGCCGGTTGCTCTGACTCCGCTCGAGAAATTGCGCGCGGTTGGAAAGTTCGTCGACATCCGGATACACGGCAAACCCACGAGCGTATCTCTGGAGATTACCAAACGCTGCAACGCCCGCTGCGATTTTTGCGATTACTGGAAAATCACCGACCGAGACGAGCTGTCTGACTTTTGCGACATTGTGCGCCGCTTCGATCCACTGGTGGTGGTGTTCACCGGAGGCGAGCCGATGCTTCGCCGCGATCTCGTCCCGATCGTGAAATCGATCAAACAGCTGCCGGGTTTTCGCTATCTCACGATGTTGACCCACGGAGGCTTCCTCTCCGAACAAAAGATCAAGGACTTGGTCGCTGCCGGGCTAAACCAAATCAACATCTCGATGAATTATCCGGATGCCCGACAGGACAAGGAGCGGGGCATTCCGGGGCTATTCGACAAGCTGGAGAAAACAATCCCCAAAATGGTGAGAGACGGGTACCGCGTCTTCACTTTTGCGTCGATGTTGATGGTGGACAACATGCATGATGCCGAGCCGCTGGCCCGCCTGGCGCACTCCTGGGGAATCAATATCGCGTTTTCCGGATACAACGACCTGAAAAATGGAAACAGCGCGCATTTTGTCTCGCCCGACAAAATGGATGAGTTCCGCGGCGTCTGTAATCGTTTGATAAAGCTGAAGCGTGAGCTGGGAAATGTGCTGACCTCGGATTATTTCTTCGCCACCATTCCGGACTTCTACCTGAAGCGCAACATACCCGGTTGCACTGCCGGTCGGACGATGATTCATGTGACGCCGAAGGGGATGGTCCAGCCCTGCGCCGAGCTTCCGGCAATTGCCCATTACAGCCAATTCGTTCCCCGCGAGTACCCGGGCCCCAATTGCGGCAAGTGCTTCGATGCGTGTCGCAGCGAAGTCGAGGCCCCGGTCACGCTTCGCCGGATCGGGGAGCTCGCGGGCGTTCTGTGACCGACACAGCCGCTGATCCGCAGTCCGGGCGGGCGGGTTCCTGGTTCAAAGCGGCGGTGGGCCTCTGCGCGGGAATCGCGTTGCTCGCGGCGCTGGTGCTGCTGCTGGGCATCTCTCGCCGCTCAGTGCTCGAGACCCTGGGCCGCGCGACCCTGGGGCCCCTGGCATTCGCCGCTGCGGGCAGCCTCGTCCTTTTGGGTTTCCAGTCGCTCCGGTGGTGGATCGTCGTTCGACCGCTGCTGCCGATGCCGTACGCGTTGAGCTATCGGGCCATGGCCCTGGGATTTCTGTTCAACGTGCTCGTCCCCCTGAGAGCGGGTGATTGGCTGCGGGTCGAGTACGTGAGCCGGCGCACCAGCGCGCCGCGAGGCAAGCTCCTGGGAACCGCGTTGGTGGACTATTGGATTGACAAGCTGGGGTGGGTGGCGGCGTTCCCCCTGATCTGCGCATTCGGTCGCCCGCAGATGTGGCTGCTTCGCGCTTTGTTGGCGGTGGCGGGACTGGCGCTCGGGATTGCCTTGGCAGTGGGATGGTTGCTCAGGTCCATGCCGCGCGCGGAGACCGCTTCGGGCTGGAAACGGTGGCTCAATGACCTTCGCGACGGTCTGGGCATGCACCGATGGACCAACTTGCTGCTGGCGGCGCTGTTTGTCGCTCCGCTGCCCTGGCTGTGGGAGACGCTGCTGATCTCCGTCGCCAGCCGGGCGGTTGGGCTGTCGCTGACCGCAGCCGAGTCCTTTGCGGTGCTCAGCGCATTCAATCTGGCCACGGTGATCCCCTCTCCGGGAAATGCCGGCTCGTTGGAGAGCGGAGGCACGCTGGCGCTGTTGCAGTTCCAGGTGCATCAGTCCACCGCGCTGGCCTTCATGCTCCTTTATCATCTGACCCAGGTAGTTCCCAGCGTCGCCGCCGGGGCGTGGGTGCTGATCAGCGAACGCCGGACGCTGGTGCGAGCGCTGTTTGGCTCTCCCAAGCCGCGAGTCAGCGTGATGCGCTGATTTGGCACCGATCAACATTCATGGACTTTCGCCCCTCCTGGACTTATGGCAAGAAGGCCCTTGCACGGGTCGGGCGTGCGGCTTGCACACCAGGTCGCCGGTCACATATCGGGACATGACAGCAACAGCCAGCTTGGAAAGGGCAGCGTTTCAGATACGGCGCAAGTTCCTGCGGATGCATTTCCGGGCGCAGGCAGGACACATTGGGACGGGCCTCTCCTGCATCGACATTCTCACGTACGTCTACGGTGGCTGGCTGAAGCCGGAGGATGTCTTCATTCTCAGCAAGGGCCACGGGGCTTCCTCGTTGTACGCGACGCTTCACCACTTTGAGCAGCTCTCGGACGCCGAGCTGAAGACGTATTATCAAGAAGGCACGCTCCTTCCTGCTCATCCCGCTTCGCTGGGACACCCGGCAATACCCGTGGCCACCGGCTCGCTGGGGCATGGACTGCCGATCTCGAATGGCCTGGCATTCGCGAGGCTCGTGCTCTCGAAGTCGCGTGGACGAGTCGCCTGCTTGCTTTCGGACGGAGAGTGCAACGAGGGCGCGGTCTGGGAGGCCGCTCTCTTCGCTGCGCATCACCGGTTGAAGAACCTGGTGGCGGTGGTTGACGCCAACGGGCTGCAAGGATTCGGAAGGACCTCGGAAGTGCTGGACCTCGAGCCCCTGGTGGGAAAGTGGAAGGCCTTCGGCTGGGAGGTACGCGACGTCAATGGCCACAGTTTCGCCGAGTTGGATTCTGCGTTCGCGATGCAGAGCTCGCGACCGCTGGCGATCATCGCTCGGACGATCAAGGGCAAGGGCGTCAGTTTTCTCGAGGATCGGCTGGAGTCGCACTATTGGCCGATCAACGAATCGCAGCTGAGTCAAGCGCTCCGGGAGCTCGACCAGGCCGAACAGAGGCTGGTCGGTCGAAAATGAGGGCCGAGTTCGTCAAAGCGATCGACCGGGTCCTCGAGGCGGAGAGCAAGGCGGTCCTGATCACCGCCGATCTTGGCTTCAACGCGTTCGAAGGCTTGCAGGCAAAGTTCGGCAAGCGGTTCCTCAACGCCGGGGTTGCCGAACAAAACATGATTGGTCTGGCGGCCGGGTTTGCCTTGGCTGGTTTCGCGCCCTGGGTGTATTCAATTGCTCCATTTGTCACATATCGCTGCCTCGAACAAATCCGCAACGATATCTGCCTGCACAACTTGCCGGTGACCATCGTCGGAAATGGGGGCGGCTTCACCTACGGGATCATGGGTTCCACGCATCACGCGCTGGAAGATTTGGCTGCGCTCAAGGCCTTGCCCAACCTGCAGCTGTATTTTCCATGCACCAATGATCAGGTGCCGGCGGCAGTGGACCAGATACGGCTGATGCGAAGGCCGTCATATCTCCGCTTGGGCATCTCCGGATTCAACGCCGCCAGCCCATGCCTTTCAGAGAACTCGACCACCTTGACTCGCCGGTATGCGCAGTCGAGGACCTCACCCCAATGGACGATGATTGGCGTAGGGCAAGGCGTTCAGGTCCTGCTCCATGCACTGGTTCACCACGGGCTGGCAGAGGAGGATGTCGACATCTTCGGATTGGCTCGCTTCCCCGTGGATCTGACCCAAGACGCTGAGCTGGTTGGCAGCGTCGAGCGCTCGCGGCGGGTGCTGGTGGTGGAAGAGCACTACCCGAATGGAGGAATTGCAGAATCGCTCCGCATGGCGCTGCCCGCAGTCGAAAAATTCGAAGTGGTCGCGCCCACCTACCGGGCCGATCAACGGTATGGAAGCGCTGTTTTCCACCTTCGGCAGTGCAACGTCACCCCCGAGGAGATCTTGAGGCGTGTGCGCCGCTCGAAAGCGTGACGGGTGAAGAGTTGGGCAACGGAAGAAGACCCGGTCTCGACCGGCGAGTGGTAATCACCGGCGCCACCGGATTCATCGGCGCCAACCTTTGCCGGCATTTCGCGTCCGCCGGCTACAAGGTGCTGGCGGTGAAAGGGTCGTCGACGCCGCCGTGGCGACTGCCAGCCGATACTCGCCTGGAGCTCACCGAAGTGGACTTGTGCTCGCAGCGCGCCGTCAGTCAGCTGGTGCGCCAGAGCCAGCCCTGCGCGTTCATCCACTGCGCCGCCTATGGCGCCTATGACTCTCAAAATGACGTGCAGCGGATCTACGAGGTGAATCTCCAGGCACTGCGGTACATCCTGGAAAGCCTGCGCGCGGCTCGGCAGCTGCGGTGCTTCATTCAGGCAGGTACTTCATCGGAGTACGGATTCAATTCCGCGGGCCCGTCTGAAGATGCGATCACAATTCCAGACAGTCATTACGCGGTGTCCAAAGTCGCAGCAACGGCTCTGGTTCGCTTCTATGCCGCCAAGTATCAGCTTCCGGCGTGGTGCTTGCGACTCTACTCTGTCTACGGACCGCTCGAGGATGGCTCGCGGTTGATCCCCCGATTGCTGATCGAAGCAAAGCAGGGCCGCTTTCCGCCTCTGGTACAACCCAATATCTCGCGTGATTTTGTATTCATGGACGATGTTTCGCAGGCATTTGAGCAGGTGGTCTTGAAAGCAAACGACCTCAAGCCGGGTGAGATCTACAATATCGGCACCGGTACTGGTACCACCCTTCGCTCGCTGGTGGCGTTGACCAAGCGACTGTTTCGCCTCACCACCAAGCCGCGCTGGGGAAGCATGCCGGGCAGACACTGGGATCACCGCACCTGGTACAGCGACCCGCGCAAGGCGCGCGAAGAGCTTGGCTGGAGGGCGGAGACCGCCCTGGATGCTGGCCTGCGAACCACCCTGCACTGGATGGGAAAGAATCCCGAGCTGCTGAAGCTGATGCGGGAAAACACGGTGATCGCTTCGCAGGGTCCGGCGTCGGGAAATCCCCCGGTACGCCTCTCGTCGGCGCGTCCGGCATTGCTTCGGCGAAGACTCTACCGCTGAGCCGTTTCTTTCGAACGCCTGGGACAGCGCATTCCTCAGTTCAGGGCTGCCAGCCGAGCCAGCGCCGGGCCCGCAGTCCTTTGCTGATACCGTGGCTACTCCGCTGCCCGGTGGTTGCAGCCGGAAAAATTCGCCCGGCGGTAGCCGCAGCGCATCGGCTCGGGTACTGTGAGCCCGCCCTCGGACTGAAATGGAGCATCGCAGGAAAATTTCGGCAATCGTGGCTTGCTACCGGGATGAGATGGCGATTCCGGTGATGGCCCGGCGACTCGCGTCGACGTTCGATTCGATCGGCGTCGATTACGAGATTGTTTTCGTCAACGACGGCAGCCCCGACAATTCGCAGCTCGTGCTGGAGAAGCTCGCCGCCGCGGACCGGCGAATCAAGGTGATTACGCACAGCCGAAACTTCGGCTCGCAGAGCGCTTTCACCAGCGGGATGATGAAGGCAAACGGCGACGCTTGTGTTCTGCTGGACGGGGATCTCCAGGATCCGCCTGAGTTGATCGCCGAGTTCTATCAGAAGTGGCTGGGCGGCGCCGATATCGTCTATGGCATTCGCACTCGACGCGAAATGGCGCCCCTCTGGGAGCTTGCATACAAAGCTTTCTATCGGCTCTTTCAACGTATGGCCTATGTCCGCGTTCCCGCCGATGCGGGAGACTTCTCGTTGCTCGACCGCAAGGTGGTGGAGGCGCTCAAGAGCTTGCCGGAACGCGATCGCTTCGTCCGCGGCCTTCGAGCCTGGGTGGGCTTCAATCAGCTCGGCGTCCCCTACACGCGACCGGAAAGGATGTTCGGGAAATCCACCAACAGTCTGATCTCCAATATCCGCTGGGCCAAGAAAGGGATCTTCTCGTTCACCTACGTGCCGCTGGAGCTGATTTCGCTGGGCGCGCTCCTGGTCTCGTTCTTGGCCGTGGCGGCGATGTTGTTTCAAATCATCGATCGAATCAGAAGGCCCAATCTGCCCCCTGGAATCAGCACGGTGATCGTGGTGTGCCTCTTCCTCGGCGCGGTACAGCTTTTCAGCTTGGCGTTTATCGCCGAGTACATCGGGAAAATCTTCGAGGAAGTGAAACAGAGGCCTCAGTTCATCGTCTCGAAGCTGGTGAACTTCGATGGCGAGGCCGTAGTCGAGGGGTCGGCGCAAACCGCTCGCCCCGAGCGTAAGGCGAGCAGAAGCGAGCCTGTAGTCGAGGGGTCGCAACATCGATCTGCGGGATCGCCTTGAGTTAGTCTGTGAAAAGGTCGGGCGACCCCTCGACTTCGCTTAGCCGTAGCCTGTCCCGAGCCTGTCGAGGGGCTCGGGGCGACCCCTCGACTCCGCGACTGACGTCGCTACGCTCGGGGCGAGCGGAGTTAGCGGCGTTGATAAATGGCCGCGCCCCCGGACCAATCGACGAGTCGGTACTTGTCCTCGACATATCGCGCCAGCCAGGGAAATTTCTCGAGCGGGATCTTGGCCCAATCGTGAATATCCGCGGGCGCCGTGTCCACGATGACAGCGGGTTGGTGAGCCTCCAAATCCTGCAGGGTTCGGGAAACATCTCGCGCGGAAGCGTGGGCGGCGGCATCGAAGCCGGGCTGGAGATGATGCGGATCGAAATTGCCGAACAACGGGCCAAGGTGGAGATAACGCGTTGCGGGCATCCGCTGGGCGAGGAAGTAGATGGGGGGGAAATAGCCCCAGATGAACACGCGTTCCGAAGGCGCGGTGTGAGCGGACAACCAGCTTGCGATCTGGTTGGCCTTGGGGTTTTCGCTCGGGTAATGGCCCACCACGCCCAGGCCGAAGGCGACGGTGAGCGAGGCGATGGGTGGAAGCGCGAGCGCCAGGGCCAGCGCAATGCTTCGCCACCGGGTCAGCGCACGCCGCCGGTCCCAGAGCGCGACCAACCCGGGCGCAGCGAGCAAAGCCAAGGACGGCGCGAACTGGAGAAAGTAATGCTCGTAAAACCGGCCGCCCAGACTGACCGGAATCCAGGTCAGCCAAAGAGTGAGAGCCAACCCGAAGCGAATCAGCTCGCGTTGCCCGGCGCTTTCGCGCGCAGCCAGCCACCAAATCAGCGGCGTGGTTCCCAGGATGCACTCGCCCAAAGAGATCGCCAGGCGCTGCAAGACCGAGCCAGCGCCGCGGTTGAAGTAGAGGAAGGTTCGTTCCACGTTCCACTCGAAGAAGTCGCGCCAGTGGCCGAGCAAAGCGTAGGCGAGACCGGCCGCCGCCCAGGGAGCTGCGAAGCCGATCCACAAGCGCGCCAACCTCGCGCCATTCGCCCTGCGCTGCGCGGTCGGCTCGAAGCCGCTGAGCAGGTGGGCCAGCGACAGAGAGATCAGCACCAGTCCGGCCTGTTGCTTGAACAGACTGGCGAGGCCGATGCTCAGGCCACACCAGGCCTGATCCGAGATCCGATCTTCCTTTTGCGCCCGGATGAAAAAGAAAAGGGCTCCCGCGATGGGCAGGTTCATCAGCAGCTCGGCGCTGACGGACGGCACATCGCAACACGTCGCCAACAGGCCGAGCACCGCCGCCGCCCAACCCACGGCGGATCTTCCGGTCCAGATGAAAGCGGCTTGCTTCAGCACCGCGCACGTGGCGAAGAGCCACAAACCTGCCACCACCCGCACCGGCCACATGTGAAAACCAAACGCCGCCCCAACCAAATACGGGAGGAAAACCAAAACCGGCTTGTCATTGTAGACGTCGACGTAGGGAAGCCCGCCTTCCACCATCCGCCGAGCGCACAGATAGAAGTCAGTCTCGTCGACGTTGAGAATACCGAAGGCGAAGCCGGGCAAGCGAAAAAGGAAGACGCCCAGCAGGAGTCCGGCCCAAGGAAGAACGCGGCCCAATCACGCCACTCCCCAGCGCCGCTGCCACAAAAGGAACATTGCCAGCGTCCACAGCGGCTTTCGCAGATCGACCCGACCGGACAGATGCCGCTCCAAAAGCTCGCGAGTCGGCCCGGGTTGAAAAAGCCCCGACCGCGACAGAGAGGACGGCGAGAAGAGATCCTCGAACATCGGGCGGAGCGGTCCGCGGATCCAGGCGGCGACCGGGATGCCGAAGCCCTTCTTCGGTCGCTGAAGGATCTCCTCGGGGACGATGCCTTTCAGCGCGCGCTTGAGCAAGACCTTGGTGCGGCGGAGGCTCAGCTTTTGCCGCCAGGGAAGTCGCGCCACGAACTCCACCAGATGCGTGTCGAGAAAGGGTGCGCGCAGCTCGAGCGAGGCGGCCATCCCCGCCCGGTCTGCTTTCACCAGGATGTCGTCTGCCAGGTAGCGGCCGAGGTAGAAGCGCAGCGCTTCGTCGATCGATCCGGGCGCGACACCGGCGCGCGATGCCCGCTCGGCCTCCGCCAGCACCTCGCGGTACACCACATCTTCGCGGAGCAAGGGCGTCAGATCGCGATGCAACACGCGCTCCAGCTCCTGCGGAAGGAACGAACCGATCCAGAACTGGTGGCGCAAGCTGGCCGGCGCGGAGAGACCGCGGAAGAACTGCTTCAGCCGAAAGTCCAGGCTCATGTTGGTGGAGGCGGCGGGCAAATGAGAGACCGCTCTCGCCAGGAGCGCGCGCACCGAGGGAGGGAGCCGCGCGGCGATCTGGGCCGGCCGATGTGCCAGGAAGGGATCGTAGCCCGCGAACAGCTCGTCCCCGCCGTCTCCCGCGAGCGCGACGATCACGTGCCGCCGCACGAAATGGGACAACAGCAGCGTGGGTAGAAAGCTAGGATCCGCAAACGGCTCGTCGAGCTGTGCCACCGCCTCGGGAACTTGTTCCAGGCAGGCGTTGCTGGACAAAAACTCCGAGTGGTGCTCGGTACCCAGGCGCTGCGCGGCGAGCTGCGCAAACGGCGACTCGTCGAAGGACGATTCGTTGAAGGCGATGTTAAACGTCTCCAGGGGGCGCCGGTGGCGCGTGGCCATCGCCGTGATCGCGGTCGAGTCTACGCCGCCGCTGAGGAACACGCCCACCGGAACGTCCGCCACCAGCCTGCGGGCCACCGCCGCATCGAGCAGGCCCGTCAGCTCCGCCTGGAGATCCGGATCGGCGCGCGCTGCGTGCGCGCCGTTCCCATTCGCACGAGCAAGCGGGGCTGGCAGATCCCAATAGCGGTGCAGCCGGAAGCCGTCCTCGTCGAGCACGGCCAGGTGTGCCGCCGGAAGCTTTCGGATGGTGGCAAAGATGCTGCGCGGCGCCGGCACGTACTCGGCGGCCAGGTATTGCAGGAACGCCTCGCGATCGAGCTGTCGGGGAACGCCGCCGTGAGCCACCAGCGCTTTCAGCTCTGATCCGAAGACGAAGCGCCGCGCGGGAAAAGGTCCCGCGCCTTCTGTTGGCACCGTTCCGTTCCATCCACCTGGCCCGGCCAGAGCATAGTAGAGCGGCTTTTTTCCGAGGCGGTCCCTCGCCAGCACCAACTTTCGGCGGCGCGCGTCCCAAATCGCAATGGCGAACATCCCGTGCACGTGCTCGGCGAATCGCTCACCCCATTCGAGGTACGCTCGGAGCACCACCTCGGTGTCGCTTCGCGTGGTGAACGGGTGTCCGCGCTGGCGCAGCGTTTCGCGAAGCGATTCGTGCTCATAGGCCTGGCCGTTGAAGACGATCGCGCAGCCATCGCGAATCATCGGCTGGGCGCCTCCCGCCAGATCGAGGATCGACAATCGCCGATGCCCCAAGGACGCCGGACCCTGATTGAAGAATCCTTCGTCATCCGGCCCGCGGTGGACGAGCACGCGCGTCATGCGGCGGATAGCGTCCGCGTCGGGGGCGGCGTCGAATCGGATTTCACCTGCGATGCCGCACATAACCCGATCACGCCGAGCGTAGGGCGAGCTTGTCGAGCCCGAAGTCGAGGGGCCGCCCCAACCCCCGCTCGCCCTGAGCGTAGGGCGAAGCCCGGAGTCGAAGGGGCCGCCCCAGCCCCCGCTCGCCCTGAGCGTAGGGCGAAGCCCGGAGTCGAAGGGCCGCTCTCGACTCCGCTTCGCTACGCCAGTCCCGAGCGTAGCCGAGGGGCTCGGGCTGAACGGTGGCCGCCCTCGACTCCGCTTCGCTACGCTCGGGCTGAACGGAATCAGGCGAAATCACGGGCCCTCGTCAGTCCGACTCGGCCGCCGAACGTTCGGAGACGACCCCCAGGCTGGACGGGACGTTGAGCTGCTCTGCGACCGAATACGGGCGTTTGTTCTGGGACTCGTAATAGGTCCGGACAACCAGCTCCGCAAGCAGACCCATCAGGACGCTCAACACTCCCACCAGGGCAAACAGCACGGTCAGCAAGGGCAGCGGCGTCTCCACAAAATCCTTCAGACCGAGGACCTTGTAGGCCACGGCCCAAGCGAAAGTGGCACCCGCGGCGAGCAGGGAACAGAGCCCGAATCCGCCGAACAGGTAGATCGGCTTGGTCGCGAAGCTGGCGAGAAATTTCACCACCAACAGGTCGAGCAACACCTTCGCGGTGCGCCCCAGGCCGTAGTGCGAGCTTCCCGCGCGCCGCGGCCGATGGTTCACCACCATCTCGGTCACCCGCGCTCCTTGCCAGCTGGCATAGACCGGGATGAAGCGATGCATCTCGCCGTACAGCCGCACGCCCTTGAGCACCTCTTGCCGATACGCCTTGATCGAGCAACCGTAGTCGTGCAGCCGAACTCCGGAGATGACGCTGATCAGCCAGTTGGCGATTTGCGAGGGAAGCTTTCTACCGAACTGCTCGTCCCGCCGGTCCTTCCGCCAGCCGCTCACCACGTCGTATCCCTCGGGCGAATCCAGCTTCGCCAACAGCCTGGCAATGTCCGCCGGGTCGTTCTGGAGATCGCCGTCCATGGGAACGATCACCGCGCCGCGCGCAGCTTCGATGCCGGCGGACATCGCGGCGGTTTGTCCGTAGTTGCGCCGCAGCCGGATCACGCGCAGCGCTCGCTCGCTCGCCGCAATTCGCGAGAGCGACGCGAAGGTGCCATCCGCGCTTCCATCGTCTACGCCGATCACCTCGAAGCTGCGCCCGAGCGTCCGCAGCGCAGCGAGCAACTCGGCGAACAGCGGCTCGACGTTGCCCTCCTCGTTGAAGAACGGAACCACCACCGACAGCTCCAGCGGTGCAGCGCGCGCGCCCTCCGGCGACACCGGGCTGGCGAGAAACGGACGCGCTCCGCTGGTGGACATATCAGGACGCGATAACACGGCGGGTCGCTCGGCGCCAATCGACATCAGGCGGGCCGTTTCTCAACTTGTACGACTGTGCGCGGGGGGACCAAGAGCCGGAGGGCCGGCAAGAAAACCAACGCGCAGATGATGCTCGTCACCTCGCCGATCATCCCATACAGCCCGAAGGAGCGAAGCGCGCGATTCAACGCCAGCAGCAATGAGGCGTACCCAATGATCGACGTCCACGAGCAGAGCGCCACCGCGGGGCCCACTTCCGCCAACGAGCTCAGCACGTCGCCGCCGCGCTCGCGGATCCGCGAGACCACGTTGGCCCCGTAATCCACGGCGATCCCGAAGGTGATTGGAAAGACGATGAAGTTGAAGAAATTGATCTTCACCCTGATCAGCGCCGCGACGCCGGCCATCAGGACCACTCCCAACACCAGCGTTCCGATCACCAGGGCGCTGGCACGAAAGCTCCGAAATAGGGCGATCACCAACAGGCAAACCCCGACCAGGGAAAGGATGGTGGTCAGTGGACCCTCCCGCTCGATGTCCCGAAGCAGGTCGGCGAAAACGACGTTCTCGCCCGCCGCATCGTAGCGCTGCTCGCCCACCGGAACGTTCCGGACCGCGTCGGCAAAATTTTGCAGATTCGGCCCCAGCTCCAGCTGTGCCTCCGGCTTGGCAGTGATCACCGCGATCCGCCCGACCGTGCCATCCCGCTCCCGGAAGCGGTCCACCAGGCTAGGCGGAGCGCTCTGCAGCGTGAGAATCCTCTGGGCGGCAAGCTGCGACTTCACCTCGCGCAGGCGCTTGGATTGCTCCGGGGAAAGTTGTTCCAGCACCAGATTGGAGAGCTGCCGCACGATGTCGCCGATCACCGCCAGCTTCTGAGGCTGCTGCTGCGGAACGACCGAGGAGATGGTTTCACAATTGTCGATCAGCCTGGACCAGCGGGGCTGCGCCTGTCGCTCCCGGATCACGTCGCAGAAGCCCTCCGCGTCGGCCGGGGAAGGCAGCAGCGCGATCGCCCCGGCGATCGACTTGCCCAGCGAAGCCTGCGCCCGATCGTTGTCGCGCACCAGTTCGTTTTGCCGACGCAGCTCGTTGGTGAGGTTGGTGAGGTTGCGCTCCAGCGCCTCCGGCAGCTGGCGCAGGAATATCGCCAAGGCGACCGTTCCAAGCGCCAGAAAAATGGCCACGATGGTCCAGGGATGTGCGAAGACCCGCTTCAAGAAAGTGAGCTCGCGTGGCCGATCGCTCTGGGCGCGCTTGTCGGGCCGAACTGCCCGCACCCGCTCGAAGACCGCGAGCAGGGCAGGAACCAGGGCGAAGGTGAAGAGCCAGCACAGCAGCATTCCCACGCCGCCGATGAAGCCAAAGTGCCTGAAGCCGCGGTTGGCCGCTATCACCAGGACTCCGAAGGACACGCTGGTTGCGGCTGACGCGACCAGCGTCGCGCGCGCGGAGGTACGCGCGCCATCGAGACAGGCCGGGCGCAGCGCGACGCCCGCCCGCCGCAGCTGGCGCACGCGAGCGAGGTAGATCAGCCCGTAGTTGATGCCGTTGCCGACCACGATCGCACCCAGGAAAGCGGTCTGGGTGTTGAGATAGCCGATCACCAGGCGGGTCAAGCCGAACGTCACCGCAACCGCAGCCATGACCGCAATCCCCAGCGCGATGGTGGACCGCACCTCGCGGAAGAAGAGAAACATCGAGCCGAGCACCAGCGACAGGACGATCAGCGCGGTCGACGCAACATCGTTGAGAATCGCCTCGTACTCTGCGACGAACAACGGAAACGTGCCCCCGAAGCCGACCCGCAGATGATGCCCTTCAATCTCGCCGCGATGAGCGTCCACCACGGCCCTCATGCGCTTGAGCAAGGTCTTCGCGTCATGAACACCGAGCGCGGTGCCGGTGGGTCGAACCACCAGGGTCAGCGACCAGCCATCGGGGTGAACGAGAAACCCATCCTGGTAACGGGCGAACCGCGCCTCCACCTGCTGTCGCGGGAGCGGGCGCGCCGGATCGAGCCAGGGGACCGCTTCCGGGCTGAGAGACGGAGACGACGGCTCGTCCACCAGGTGCAGGAGCGGATTGGCCTGCGCTTTCGCCTTGCTCACCTCGGCGCGAAGCGTGTCGCGCGCTTTTTCTAGCTCGGCGAAGCTCAAGAACATCGGCCAGTGGTTCGCGTACCAGGCCTCGATCGGCTTCAAGTTCCATTCCACGGAGCGGATCGTCCCCGGGCCCATCGCCAGGTATTCCTGGGCAAGCTTGGTGGCCAACTCCTCGGCAGGTCCCAGTCCCTCAAGCGCATCCATCATCTCCACCACCACCAACACCGTCCCGTCGCCGCCCACGCGGCGGATCAGCTCTTTGACATGCGCGACGCTGGGAACGTCGGAGGGGAGGAGCTCCTCGAACGAGGATCTCACCTCCAGCCCGGAAGCAAGCCAGATGGAAATGGCGGCGAGGACGCTGGCGGCGAGCAAGAAGCGGCCAGGAACACGGAGGGCCCCGTCGGTGATGCGCTCGATGAATCCGCGTCGCAAAGCGCTTGATTTAATCCTCTGCGAGGGTCAGAACAATATTTCCCCGCTGCCAGTTGGAAATCCAGGGGAGGATCGTTATCTCCTCAGCATCGCGCGGCCGCCAGCCGTGGATCTGAGAGCTCTTGATGGCTGACGACCTCCGCTTGCTGGACCTGAATTGGGTGACTTCTCGGCTCGCGGTGGGCGGCCGATACCCGATGGATCAAGCCGCGACGCTCGCCCGACACGAGGTTCGCCACGTGCTGGACCTTCGTCTTGAAGACGCCGACGACGAGACAGTTCTGAAAGAGTGCGGGATCGAGTTGCTCCGCCTGCCCACGCCCGATAATCAACCGCTTTCGCTTCCGACGATCCGCAAAGGGATCTCTTGGATCACGCCGATATTGAGACTCGAAAAAAAGGTCTTCATCCATTGCGAATACGGAATTGGACGCAGCCCGCTACTGGCTTGTTGCGCTCTGGTGAGCCTCGGATACTCGCCGCTGGAAGCACTCGCGCGCGTGAAAGGCGCGCGGCCGCAGGCTTCGCCGAGCCCGGCGCAGCTTGCCGCACTGAGGGCATGGGCTCGCGAGTGGCGAGATGAAAATGCGCTCACCTGGCCGATCCCTGACGTTGACGATCTTTATCGCATCGCCTATAGGCACCTCGCATCGTTCTGAAGTACACGACCGATTTTTTCCCCAACCTTTTTTCGATCAACTTGCCCATTCAACGAATGGTGATTAGCCAAAGTGGGAGGGTTCGATGAAACATCCCAGGACCATTCAACCGGCGGAAGGAAGACTCGCGGTCCTGATGCCCGGCTTGGGCGCGGTGGCGACCACCACCATCGCCGGCGTTTTCCTGGCGCGACGAGGTCTGGGCGAGCCGATCGGCTCGCTGACGCAATTGGGGACGATTCGCCTCGGCCGGCGAACCGAATCGCGCGTGCCCAAGATCAAAGACTTCGTTCCGCTGGCGAGCCTGGATCAGCTCGAGTTCGGCTCCTGGGACATCTTCCCGGACAACGCCTACGAGGCCGCGGTCCACGCCTCGGTGCTCGAACCCAAGCATCTCGATTCGGTGCGCACCGAGCTGAATCGGATCCAACCGATGAAGGGCGTGTTTTATCCAGAATACGTCCGGCGTTTGCATGGAACGCATGTCAAAACCGGCCCGAACAAGACCGAGATGGTCGAACAACTCCGCGACGACATCCGCACCTTCATCAAGCGACGCGAGTGCACGCGAGCCGTGGCCGTGTGGTGCGGTTCGACCGAGACCTTTGTCGCTCCCAGCGCAGTGCACGGCTCGATCGCTTCCTTCGAGCAGGGGCTGCGAAATAACGACCCAGCGATAACGAACAGCCAGATCTATGCCTGGGCATGTCTCAAGGAGCGCGTCCCTTTCGCCAACGGCGCGCCCAATCTGTCGGTCGACTTTCCCGCTGCCTGGGATTTGGCCCGACGCTCCGAGGTCCCGATCGCGGGAAAGGATTTCAAGACCGGTCAGACGCTGATGAAGACGGTGCTCGCGCCCGGATTCAAGGCGCGCATGCTGGGTCTTCGCGGCTGGTTCTCCACCAACATCCTGGGGAACCGCGACGGCGAGGTGCTCGATGATCCCGATTCATTCCGATCGAAGGAGATCTCCAAGCTGGGCGTCCTCGAGCACATCCTCCAGCCGAAGCTCTACCAGCAGCTCTACGGCAATTTAACGCACAAGGTTTGTATCGAGTATTACCCGCCGCGCGGCGACGCCAAAGAGGGCTGGGACAACATCGATCTGTTCGGATGGCTTGGCTATCCGATGCAACTGAAGCTGAATTTCCTGTGTCGCGACTCCATCCTCGCTGCGCCGGTGGTGCTGGACTTGGCGCTGTTCATGGATCTCGCGCAGCGCTCCAGCATGAAGGGCATCCAGGAGTGGCTGAGCTTCTATTTCAAGAGCCCGATGACCGCCGAGGGCTTGTATCCCGAGCACGACCTCTTCATTCAGCTGATGAAGCTGAAGAACACCTTGCGCTGGCTGATGGGCGAGGAATCGATCACCCACCTCGGCCACGAGTACTACGACTGATCGCCTCCCGGGCGATCACATCCAGCCGAGCTGCAGCCGAGCCGCGTCGGTCATCCGGCTCTGATCCCAGGGTGGATCCCAGACGACTTCCACCTCGGCTTCCTCCACGCCGGGAACGCTCAGCACCTTGTGGCGGACGTCTTCCTTCAGCACGGTTCCCATCCCGCAGCCGGGAGCAGTCATCGTCATCTTGATCTCCACCCGGTACTTCCCGTCCGCCAACTGCGTAGGCTGACACTGGTAGACCAGACCAAGGTCGACGATGTTCACCGGGATCTCCGGATCGTAGACGGTCTTCAGCTGATCCCAGACGCGGCTTTCCTCGAACGGACCCTCGGCAGCCGCAGCCGCCTCCGGCTGGACCATGGCGAACTTCTCACCCAGCGCATCCGCATCCTTGCCATCGATGCGGACCATGTACCCGAAGTCGGTCATCACCGTGTAGCTGCCGCCGAGCGCCTGCATCAGCATCACCGAGGTGCCAGTGCGCAGCTGCACCTTGCTGCCGCCGGGAATCTCGGTGCCCTCGACATCTTTCTTTAGAATGATCGGTTCGTTTCTGGTGTACATCGGTTGCCTCTGAACGGCGTGAGCTTCGCCTCACTCCGTGGAAACTGCCTCCCTTTTGCCCTCGAGCGCCGAGCGCAGCGTGTGCCAGGCGAGGCTGGCGCACTTCACCCGGGCAGGAAATTCCGAGACGCCACCCAGCACCATCAGCTTGCCCAGCTTCTCTGGATCGGCATGGGCACCCGCCCCCTCGGTCACCAGCGAATGGAATTGTTTGAACAGCGCCTCCGCCTCGTCCCGGGTCTTGCCCTTCACCGATGCGGTCATCAGCGAAGCGGACGCCTTGGAGATGGCGCACCCGGAGCCCTGGAAAGCAATGTCCTGAATCAGCTGCTGGTCGAGCTTCACGTAGAGCGTGATCTGATCTCCGCAGAGCGGGTTGAAGCCCTCGGCAGTCCGGTCGGCATCTTCGAGCTTGCGAAAGTTGCGGGGCCGCCGGCTGTGGTCGATGACGACCTCCTGATAAAGGTCTCGAAGGTCCGAGCTCAACGGAAGACCTCCTTCACCTTGCGAAGACCGGCTGCCAGGCGATCGATGTCCTCTCGCGTGTTGTAGAGCGCCAGAGAGGCCCGCGCAGTCGCTTCCACGCCGAAGCGCTGCATCAGTGGCTGCGCGCAGTGGTGTCCGGTGCGGATGGCGATCCCCTCCTGATCGAGGATGGTGCCGATATCGTGCGGGTGGATGTCCGGCAGCACGAATGAAAGGACGGACGCCTTTTCTCGCGCGGTGCCGATCAACTTGAGATCGTCGATCTCGCTGAGCACCTCGATCGCGTACGAGAGCAACTCGTGTTCGTGCGCGGCGATCTGGTCCAGGCCCTGTTCGGTCAAGTAGTCCACCGCAGCGCCGAGGCCGACCGCGCCCGCCACGTCCGGAGTACCTGCCTCGAATTTATAGGGCAAGCGGTTGTAAAGGGTCTTCTCGAAGGTGACGGACATGATCATGTCGCCGCCACCCTGATAGGGAGGCATCGCTTCGAGCAGCGAGTGCTTTCCGTACAGCACGCCGATCCCCATCGGCCCGAACATCTTGTGACCGGAGAAGACGTAGAAGTCGCAGTCGATCGCGCGAACGTCAACCGAAAGATGCGGGACCGCCTGGGCGCCATCCAGCAGGACCGGAATGCCTCGAGCGTGCGCCATCTCCACCAGCTGCCGCGCCGGGTTGATGGTGCCGAGCGCGTTGGAGACGTGAGCAAGCGCGACCAGCCGGGTGCGCGCCGTGAGCAAAGACTCAAAGCGATCCAGCAGCAGCTCGCCGGCGTCGTTGATCGGAGCGACCCGGAGCTTGGCCCCGGTCTGCTCGCAGAGCAGCTGCCAGGGCACGATGTTGGAATGGTGCTCCATCGCAGAGATCAGGACCTCGTCTCCGGCTCCGACGTTCTTGCGCCCAAAGCTTTGCGCCACCAAGTTGATTCCCTCGGTGGTCCCGCGCACGAACACCACTTCGGAAGCGTCCGCAGCGCCGATGAAGCGCTGCACCTTGGCCCGCGCTCCTTCGAAATCCGCCGTGGCGCGTTCGGAGAGCAGGTGCACGCCGCGGTGCACGTTGGCATTCTCGGTGGAATAGAAACTGCTCACCGCGTCGATCACCCGCTGCGGCTTCTGAGCAGTCGCTGCGCTGTCCAGGTAGACCAGCGGCTTGCCGTGAATCGTTTGCCGGAGAATCGGAAAATCCGCTCTGGCGCGCTGGGGGTCGAAGGTACGGCCCGCAGGCTCCGCCGCTCTTGCGCTGACCACCCTCATGCAACCTCCGCCACGCGCCTGCCGCCGGGCAGCTTGGACGCCACCAGCTGCTGCACGCGCGCTTTCAGATCTTGCAGCCTGATCAGACGCACCATCTCGCTGGCGAACGCGTAGGTGAGCAAACTGCGGGCGTCCTCCCGGCTGATCCCGCGCGAGCGCAAATAGAACACCGCCGCCTCGTCGAGCTGCCCCACTGCGGCCCCGTGCGTGCACTTCACGTCGTCGGCGAAAATCTCCAGCTGCGGCTTGGTATCCACGACCGCGTCGTCGGAGAGCAGCAGGTTCTTGTTGGTCTGGCTGGCGTCGGTTTTCTGCGCGTCCGGATGCACCCGGATGCGTCCGCTGAACACCCCGGTGGCCTTTCCGTCGAGCACGCCCTTGTAGAGCTCGCGGCTGGTGCAGTGCGCGTTGGCGTGATCGATGCTGGTGAACTGATCCAGGTGCTGGCGGCGCTCCGCCATGTACAGACCGTTGAGAGTGCACGCGCTTCCTGGTTCGGCCAGAACCGTGCGCACCTCGCTTCGCGCCAGCGCAGCACCGAGCGCGATCAGGTGCGAGGAAAAACGGCTCTCGCGTCCCTGGCTCACCTGAAGCTGTCCGACGTGGAACGCGCGCTCGCTCTGATTCTGCAGCGTGTAGTGCTCCAGATGCGCGCCCTCCTCCAGCACCACCTCGCTGACCGCATTGGTGAGGTAGACGTCTTCTCCGCTGGACAGATACGCCTCCACCACCGTTCCCTCGCATCCGGCGCCGGCGACGATCAGGTTGCGCGGATGGGACATCGTCGGCTTCCCCGGCGCGCTGGAAACGAAAACCAGATACACCGGCGTCCGCAGGATGGTCCCTCGCGGCAGGTACACCAGCGCGCCGTCCTCGATGAAGGCGCTGTTGAGCGCGGTGAAGGCGCTCGCGGCAGGTGGGTGGCGGCCGAGGTGGCTCTCCACCAGCGACGCCGCATCTTGCAGGCCTGACTTCAAGCTGCAGACCATCGTGCCGTGGGGCAAGCCACCGACGGATGAAAGGTGCTTGTCGAACTGACCGTTCAAGAAGACCAGGCGGATGCCGACGAATCCGGCGCAAACCTGGGCCACCGTCTGGGCGGAGACCCCATTCGGCCCGGCGACCTCGAACGGAGTCTCGGCGAGCGCAGAAAGCTGGGTGTACTTCCATTCCTCGTTCCTGGGGGTGGGCAACCCGAGCTCGGCAAACTGCTCGATGCCCGCCCGGCGCAGGCGGTGAAGGCTCTCGCCGCCCGTCTGCCGCAGCCGAGCTTCGAGATGAGCGAAGCTGGAAACGAAACCTTCCCGCGCGTCCTTCACGATGGCACGGCCTCCTCCCGAGGTTGCGTGGCCAGCTCCTGCTCGATCCATCCGTATCCCTTGCGCTCCAGCTCGAGCGCCAGTTGCTGATCGCCCGACTTGACGATCCGGCCATTGGCGATCACGTGCACGAAATCCGGCACCACGTATTCGAGCAGGCGCTGATAGTGCGTGATCACCACGATGGCGCGGTCCTTGGCCCGGAGCGCGTTCACGCCGCCGGCCACGACGCGCAGCGCATCGATGTCCAATCCGGAGTCCGTCTCGTCGAGAATCGCCAGCCGCGGGTTCAATACCGCCATCTGCAGAATCTCGTTCCGCTTCTTCTCTCCCCCGGAGAAGCCCTCGTTGACGGAGCGGTTGAGGAACACCTGATCCATCTCCACCAGCTTCATCTTCTCCTTGGCGAGCGCGAGGAAATCCATCGCGTCCAGCTCCTCCAGCCCGCGCCGCCTTCGAAGCGCATTGAGCGCGGTGCGCAGGAAGTAGAGGTTGCCGACGCCGGGAATCTCCACCGGATATTGGAACGCCAGGAAGATCCCGGCCACCGCCCGCTCCTCGGGCGGCATGGTCAAGAGGTCCTTGCCCTCGTAGAGAACCTGTCCATCGGTGACTTCATACGTCTCCCGGCCGGCCAGCACCTGCGCCAGGGTGCTCTTCCCCGAGCCATTGGGCCCCATGATCGCGTGGACCTCGCCCGCATCGACCGAGAGGTCGAGACCGCGAAGAATTTCCTTGCCACCCACTCGCGCGTGCAGATTCCTGATTTCGAGCAAGCTCATCAGCCCACGCTCCCTTCGAGGCTGACGCTCAAGAGCTTCTGCGCCTCGACTGCGAATTCCATCGGCAGCTCCTTGAACACCTGCTTGCAGAAGCCGTTGACGATCATCGACACCGCGTCCTCCTCCGAGATGCCCCGCTGCGTGCAGTAGAACAGCTGGTCCTCGCCGATCTTGGACGTGGACGCCTCGTGCTCCGCCTGCGAGGAGGTGTTCCTCACCTCGATATACGGGAAGGTGTGGGCGCCGCAGCGGCTGCCGAGCAGCAGCGAATCGCACTGCGTGTAGTTTCGGGAGCCGGTGGCACCTTTGAGGATTTTCACCAGACCGCGATAGGTGTTCTGCCCACGTCCGGCGGAGATTCCCTTGGAGATGATCGTGCTGCGGGTGTTCTTCCCGATGTGGATCATCTTCGTCCCGGTGTCCGCCTGCTGGCGATTGTTGGTCAGCGCCACCGAGTAGAACTCGCCGACGGAGTTGTCCCCTTCCAAGATGCAGCTGGGATACTTCCAGGTGATCGCCGAGCCGGTCTCCACCTGGGTCCAGGAAATCTTCGAGCTCACGCCGCGGCAGCGGCCGCGCTTAGTGACGAAGTTGTAGATGCCGCCGCGCCCTTCCGCGTCGCCCGGATACCAGTTCTGCACGGTGGAGTACTTGATCTGGGCGTTGTCCAGGGCGACCAGCTCCACCACCGCGGCGTGAAGCTGGTTCTTGTCGCGCATCGGCGCGGTGCAGCCTTCGAGGTAGCTCACGTAGGCACCCTCGTCCGCGATGATCAACGTCCGCTCGAACTGGCCGGTGTCCGCCGCATTGATTCGAAAGTAGGTGGACAGCTCCATCGGACAGCGCACGCCCTTGGGCACATAACAAAACGAGCCGTCGGTGAAGACCGCGGAGTTCAGCGTGGCGAAGAAATTGTCGGTATAAGGGACGACCGAGCCGAGGTACTTCTTGATCAGATCCGGGTGCTTCTGCACCGCCTCGGAGAACGAGCAGAAGATGATCCCCATCTCGGCGAGCTTCTCCTTGAAAGTGGTGGCCACCGAAACGCTGTCGAACACCGCGTCCACCGCGACGCCCGCCAGAAGCTTTTGCTCGTGAAGAGGCACGCCCAGCTTCTCGTACGTGCGGAGAATTTCCGGGTCCACCTCGTCGAGGCTCTTCAGGCTCGTCTTCTGCTTGGGTGCCGAGTAGTAGATGACGTCCTGATAGTCGATCGGCGGGTAGTGCACGTTCTGCCACTTGGGCTCCTGCATCTTCAGCCAATGGCGGAACGCCTTGAGGCGCCACTCCAGCATGAACTCGGGCTCGTTCTTCTTCGCCGAGATCAACCGGATGATGTCCTCGTTGAGGCCGCGAGGAGCGGCGTCGGCTTCGACGGCGGTCACGAATCCGTGCTCGTATTCGCGCTGCGTGAGCTGTTGAACTTCCTTGGTGGTGGTCATCATGCTCCCCAAAGTCTTGCTGCCGAGGTTGGCAGGCTGATTTCGTTCTTGCGCGCTGGCTGAGCGTTGGGCGGCGCAGGCTGGGCTCGCGCAACCGCGATGTCCGAGAGGCTCAGCTTCTCCAGCGTCTCGCGAATGGCCTTGCTGATGTTTCGCCATCCACTTCGATTCGGGCACACCTGCTCCAGGTTGCACAGGCCCAACACGTCCGAGCTGCACTCGGTGATCGCGATCGGGCCCTCCAACGCGGCGATCGCCTGGGCGACTGAAATGTCCGACGAAGGGCGCGCCAGCGTGTAGCCGCCGTTGGCGCCCCGGTGCGACACCAGCAGACCTGCCTGAGACAGCTTCTTGAGAAGCTTGTTGACCGTCGGGGTAGGAAGCCGCGAGGCAGCAGCCAGGTCCCGCGCCGAGTGCACCGGCTCCACCGCTTCCCGCGCCAAATAGGTGAGCAGCACGATCCCGTAGTCGGTCAGCTTGTTCATTCGTATCATTTCGACCCTGCTCCCGGGCTCAGTTGGCTTCCACGCAATGCGTTCGTCTCATATGCACCTGGCACCGTGGAGTTTCCAGCTAATGAGGACCTGGTAAGTCCTATATAGTTTAATCGCTGCCCTCGCAAGCGCCTAGGGGGATCGAGAGTATGGGTCAGTCGAGGTGTGTTTTTTCGCCGGAAGGCGCCAGGACCGGGCGCCTCCCCCTCCGATTAACCCGCCCTGATTTGGAGTGTTGAGGTCCAGATATGAGCCCGACGTTCGCGTCCGTCTTCATCGGTCTGCTTGTCCTGGGGGCCATCTTTGCGGTCCTGGAAAGGCTTTGGCCGTCGATCGCCGGACAGCCCCGGTGGCGGCCGGAGATCAAGACCGATCTGGTCTACTGGTTTTTCACCCCGTTGGTGACCCGGGCGATCACCCGGGTGGTGCTCTACCTCGCGTTGGCGCTGGTCGCCTTCGGAACGGGTCGCACCACGGTCCAGGCCCTGTTCACGCCGGGCGCGCTGTCCAGGCAACCGATCTGGCTCCAGGCGATCGAGGTGCTTCTGCTGGGCGATCTGGTCGGCTATTGGATCCACCGCCTCTTCCATCGCGAGCTCTGGCGGTTTCACGCGATTCACCACAGCTCGAGGCAGCTCGACTGGTTGTCTTCGGTGCGCTTGCACCCGGTCAACGACCTCCTGGCGCGCGTCCTTCAAACCATTCCCTTCCTCTTCTTAGGCTTCAGCCCAAAGGTGATGGTGGCTTACCTGCCCTTCCTCACCCTCTACGCGATCCTCTTGCACGCCAACGTCAGCTGGAGCTTGGGTCCCCTGAGGTACGTGATCGCCAGCCCAACCTTTCACCGGTGGCACCACACCTCCGAATCGGAAGGGCTGGACAAGAACTTCGCCGGGCTGTTCGCGTTCTACGATCTTCTGTTCGGGACCTTCCACATGCCCAACGGCAAGCAGCCGGAGAAGTTCGGCGTGGAGTCGGAAAGAATTCCCGCAGGAATCTGGGGCCAGCTGCTCTATCCGTTTCGCTGGACGCTCAGGACGGCTTCCTTGGGCGGCGAGCTCGACTCAGTACCAGCGCGTAAATGACCGCGTTCGCCCCCAGCACGATCGCTCCCAATACGAATGCCAGCCGCGGCCCGTACCCCGCAGGGTACAAGACCGGGATGATGTAGTGCTCGACGAAGCCGCTCTGGTAGCGCGCTTCTCCCGCGCGGGCGCGGAGCCAATTCTCGAGCGGAGTCAGTGGACAAATCCAACCCATCCAATGCACCACCACGCCCCAGGCGGCGACGGGAAGGTGGAGCCACGCCGCCCTCGGCCATCGAAGCGCCAAGAATCCGCCGGCGACGATGAACGCGATGAAGGCGAGATGAAGGACGACGACCGCATCGGCAAGCAGGCCGAACAACGCCGACTCCGGAAACCTAGAGAGCTGATCAGGTAACGGCACTACCACAAGATCGCCAAGCGGATCGACTCATGATCTGTTGGCGATATGCCTACGCCCATTCGCTGGAAGTTCCCCGTGGAGATGACCGCCGAAGAGAAGGC
>Ga0207684_10000699_pt1 | contig 39632 bp, 32 predicted proteins | sample KBSK5501metaG_FD_184342 | JGI IMG/M metagenome (GOLD analysis project Ga0207684, IMG submission 184342) | Corn, switchgrass and miscanthus rhizosphere microbial communities from Kellogg Biological Station, Michigan, USA - KBS K5-50-1 metaG... | ecosystem: Host-associated > Plants > Roots >... | reverse complement strand
GGCGACGGCCGTGGTGGCGGCGGCGGTCGTGATGGCGGCGGCGGTCGTGATGGCGGCGGCGGCCGACCGGGCGGCGGTGGTGGTGGGACGCCGCCGCGCGATCGCGAACCGGGGCCACGGGGCGCCGGCGCCGACCGCGCGCGTGACGTTGCGTCGCGCTACGCGCCGCGCGACGTCGCGCCGTCCTGGATCAGCGGCCAGCCGCTGGCGTAGGAGATCGAGGCGGCGCCACGGCCTTGTCGGGCCGCGCCGAGCGCTGGGGGTTGGGGGGCCATTTCGGGGCCCCCCATGCTAGCGCCCGCGGCGCCGTTCGTTCACGGCCGCGGCGAGCTCGGCCAGCACGGTGAGCGTGGTGTCCCAGCTCAGGCACGCGTCGGTGATCGACTGACCGTAGCGGAGCGTCGCGGTGCTGGTGAGATCCTGGCGGCCGTCGACGAGGAAGCTCTCCATCATCACGCCGACGATCGCCGTCTCACCGGCGGCGACTTGCGTGGCGATGTCGTGCGCGACGACGGGCTGGCGGCGGTGGTCCTTGCTGCTGTTGCCGTGGCTGCAATCGATCATGAGCCGCGCGGGTAGCCGCGCGTCCGCGAGCGCCGAGGCGACTTTGCGCACACTGGCCGCGTCGTAGTTCGGTCCGCTCTGTCCGCCCCGCAGAATCACGTGGCAGTCCGGATTGCCGCGCGTGGAGACGATCGCGCAGAGCCCCTGCTCGGTCACGCCCAGGAAGCGGTGCGGGTGCGCGCCCGCCCGCACGGCGTCGATGGCGATCTGCACGTCGCCATCCGTGCCGTTCTTGAAGCCGATGGGCATCGACAGGCCGGATGCGAGCTCGCGATGCACCTGGCTCTCCGTCGTGCGCGCGCCGATCGCGCCCCACGAGACGGTGTCGGTGGTGTACTGCGGCGAGATCGGATCGAGGAATTCACACCCCGCGGGTAATCCGAGGTCCGCCAGGTCGACGAGAAGCCGGCGCGCCAGCCGCAGGCCTTCGTTGATAGCGAAGGAGCCGTCCAGCCGTGGGTCGTTGATGAGGCCCTTCCAGCCGACGGTCGTGCGCGGCTTCTCGAAGTACACGCGCATCACGATGCAGAGCGCGGCGGCATGCTCGTCGGCGGCGCGCTTGAGACGCCGCGCGTAGTCGATGGCGGCGACCGGATCGTGAATCGAGCACGGTCCGACGACGACCACCAGACGGTCGTCCTCGCCGTTCAGCACGCGGGCCACCGCTTCGCGGCTGCGGCTCACCGTCTCCGAGCCGCGCTCGGACAGCGGCAACTCCTCCAGCAGGATGGCCGGCGGGACGAGCGGCCGGAAGCTGTCGATGCGCAGGTCGCGGGTTCTCTGAAGCATGGAGCGACATGATAGCCTACGCTCGCCCGGCGATGCCACGCATCGGTGTGATCTCCGACACCCACGGTCTCGTGCGTCCCGCGGCGCTGCGCGCGCTCCGCGGCGCCGATCTCATCCTGCACGCCGGCGACGTCGGCGCGCCCGAGGTGCTGGACGCGCTCCGCGCGATTGCCCCGGTGGTGGCGGTTCGCGGCAACAACGATCGCGGCCGGTGGGCGCGCGCGCTGGCAGAGACCCAAGTGGTCGAGCAGAGCGGCCGCACGTTCTACCTGCTCCACGACGTCCACGAGCTGGACGTCGATCCGCGCGCGGCCGGCTACGATGCGGTCATCGCGGGCCACTCACATCAGCCGCGCGTCGAGCGCCGCGACGGCGTGCTTTATCTCAATCCCGGCAGCGCTGGGCCGCGCCGATTTCGACTGCCGATCTCGGTGGCGCGCATCCGGATCGATGCGCGCCGGCTGCAGGCCGAGATCGTCACCCTCGATGTCTGAGCTCGCGGCGCCGCTGGACCGCTATCGCGACGTCGTGCGACCGGAGTGGATCGACCACAACCAGCACATGAACATGGGCTACTACCTGGTGGTCTTCGATTACGCCACCGACGAGTTCTTCTCCTGGGTGGGACTGGACGCCCCGCACCGCGCGTCGCACGGCGTCACCACGTTTTGCCTGGAGGCCCACGTCACCTACCATCGCGAGGTCGTCGGAGGCGATCCACTGCGCTTCACCACAATCTTGTTGGCCCACGACGCCAAGCGCCTGCACTACATCCACGCCATGTATCACGCGACGGAGGGTTTCCTCGTCGCCACCAACGAGCTGATGTCGCTGCACGTGAGCCGCGCCACGCGCCGCGCGGCGGCGATGGCGCCGGACATCCTCGCGCGCCTGGCGGCGATCCAGCGCGCTCACGACGCGCTGCCGCGGCCCGCTCAGGCCGGGCGCGCGATCGGCCTGACCAACAAGCCGAGCTGACGTTCCTGCGGGAACGTCCGTTCTCGACGGTTCGCCGGAGGCGCCGTCGTCGAAGAGGCCGATGCGCGGGGTCAGTCCCAGCTAGAAGGCGGCGAACGCGTTCCCGCGGGAACGTCTCAGCGTCTGGCGCGTGGCAACGGCGTGGCACCGGTACGTCATGACTAGTCTTCCGGGTCGTCGGCGCGCTCGAGGATGCGATAGAGCGTCCGGCGGTCGATGCCGAGCAGCTCGGCGGTGCGCACCTTGTTGCCGCCGGCCTCGTCGAGCACGAGCGCCACGTACCAGCGCTTGACCTCTTCCAGCGTCATCCGCTTGGCGGGCAGCTCGGGCGCGCTTGCGGTCTGCGCGCGGACGTCCGCCGGGAGGTCTTCAGGCAAGAGCAGCGGCGAGCGCGCGAGGGCCACCGAGCGCTCGAGCGCGTGCTCGAGCTCGCGGACGTTACCCGGCCAGGTATGGGCGCGTAGCGCGTCGAGCGTGCCCGGCGCGAAGCCCTCCACCACCTTGCCCGCCGCCGCCGCGTACTTGCGCGCGAAGTGCTCGGCCAGCACCGCGATGTCGTCGCCGCGCTCGCGCAGCGCCGGGACCGCGATGGTGATGCCGTTGACGCGGTAGTAGAGGTCCTCCCGGAACAACCCGTCCTCGACGCGCTTGCGAAGGTCGCGGTTGGTCGCGGCGACGAGGCGCACGTCGACGGGAATCGGCTCGTTGCCGCCCACGCGCCGCAGCACGCGATCTTGCAGCACGCGCAGGAGCTTGGCCTGCAGCGGGCCTGACAGCTCCGACACCTCGTCCAGGAAGCACGTCCCGCCCTGCGCGGTCTCGAGCAGGCCGCGCCGCGTGGTGACCGCGCCGGTGAATGCTCCGCGCTCGTGGCCGAACAGCTCGGACTCGAACAGCGGCTCGGGAATCGCGGCGCAGTCGATGACGACGAAGGGCCGCTCGGCGCGGGGGCCGGCGTAGTGAATCGCGCGCGCGACCAGCTCCTTGCCGGTTCCCGTCTCGCCCTGGATGAGGACCGTGGTGTCCAGCGCCGCCACGCGCGCGATCAGCTTGTAGATCGCGACGATCTCCGGCGAGTGGCCGACCAGGCGGTCGGCGTCGAAGCGCTCGCGGAGCTCGCGGCGGTAGCGCTGATTGTCGCGGGCCAGCTGCTGCACCTCGAGGGTGCGGCGCACGGCGCGCTTGATCTCGTCGAGGCGGAACGGCTTGCTGAGGTAGTCGTAGGCGCCACGCCGGATCGCTTCGATCGCGGTGTCCATCGCCGCGAAGGCGGTGAGGATCAGCACGGCCGGCGCGGGCTCGCGCGCGACGAGGCGCTCGAGCACGACGAGCCCGTCGGCGTCCGGCATGCGCAGATCGACGAGCGCCACGTCGAAGAGCTCACGCTCGGCTAGCGCGATCGCTTCGGCGCCACCGCCGGCCGCGCGCACGCGATAACCCTCACGCTCGAGAACCTCGACCAGCAGATCGCGGGCGACGGCGTCGTCGTCCGCCACGAGCACGGCGGGCGTGGACGGGCTCATCGCGCGATCCGCTCGACGGGCAGCGTCACGCGGAACATGCTGCCGCCCGCCGGCTCGCTGACCACGTCGATGCGGCCGCCGTGGTCGTGCACGATCTGCGCGCAGATGAACAAGCCGAGCCCGGTGCCGCGGTGGGGCTCCTTGGTGGTGACGAAGGGGTCGAAGATGCGCTTGAGCTCCGGGGCGGGGATGCCACAGCCCGTGTCGGCGACTTCGAGCTCGACCTCGGCGCCATGCGCGCGCGTCGCCACCTGAATGACACCGCCCGGCGGCGTGGCGTCGAGCGCGTTGGTCAACAGGTTGAGCAGGACCTGCTGCAGCTCGCTTCGCTGGCCGGAGAGCCGCGGCGCTCCGGGGTCGGGCTGGACCTTGAGCTCCAGCTCGGCTGCCGCCAGCGCTGGCCGCACCAGCTCGATCGTCTCCTGCACGAGCCCGTTGACGTCCACCGGCACCGCCGGCTGCGGCGAGCGGCGTGTGAGGTCGAGGAGCCGATCGATGATCTCGCGCAGCCGGCCCAGCTGACTCTCGATCACGCGCAGGCGCCGCTCGATCGTGTCCGAGACGCTGGCGGCAGGCAGATCCTCGCGCAGCAGCTCGAGGTGTCCCATGATCGAGTGCAGCGGCGTGCCGACCTCGTGGGCGACCTCGGCCACGATCCGTCCCGACAGGGCGAGCCGTTCGGCGTGGCTGAGATCGCGCTGCATCGCGAACAGGCGCTCGCGGGCGCGCGCGATCATGTCGTTGAACTGGCGCGCCATCGCGCCGAACTCGTCGTGCGACGTCACGGCCACCGGCTCCGCCTCGGCGCCGCGCATGGCGCGCACAAACCGCTCGATGGGGCGGTTGACGACGCCGTTCACGGCCAGCGTCATGAGCGAGCCCATCACGATGACCGAGATCGCCGTGAGCCAGAGCGCGGCCGAGCGGCTGCGCGTCTCGCGCTCGTCGAAGCGCGCGAGCGCGAAGCGTGCGGCGACGGCGCCCGCGACGGCGCCGTCGAGATGGATGGGCGCCATCACCTCCCACGAGCGGCCGCCGGGCTCGGAGAGCAGGCGAGAGACGACGGCGCCGCCGCGGACGGCGTTCTCGTCTGTCGGCGTGAAGGGCAGGCGCATCCCGGGCTCGCTGGTCGACACGACCGCGGCGCCATCGGGCGGCAGACGGACGATGTCGAGCTGCAAGACGCTGCGGCGGACCGCCATGATCTGGTGGATCTTGCGATCGATGAGCGCGCCGCCCTCGAGCTCGTGATGGTCGCCGATGGTGGCGGCGATCTCGCGCGCGAAGACGACCGCGCGCTCTTGGAGGTCCTCTTCTCGCCACGTACGCGATAGGTGAAGCTGCACGGCCGTGAACGTGAACGAGACGACGACGAGGATCAGCAGGCTCAACAGCACCAGTTTCTGACGCACACCCAGGCGCATGCTCCGCCCGGTGTATCACAGCCCGGTAGCGACGGGAAGTGAGGCGGAACGCCACACGTGATCAATTCCGCCACACGCGAGCAAGTTTGCGCTCTTCTGAAGCGCGGCCAAGCAGGTGAACTATCGATGGTTTCTCCCACGCGCACCTCTGGCCCCGGCCTTGCTGACCGACGGCGGCATCTCATCACGCAGTCGAAAGGAGCCACATCGATGGGGCGTGTCGCATTCGTGCTCAGCATCACTCTCGCCCTGGTCCTCGCCGTCGCCGGGCCGTCGTCGGCGTTCCAGTGCCCCAAGCTCATCAAGCAGGTCAACGACGAGGCGGGCAACCGTCTCGACGATGCCGGCTTCAACGCCCGGCAGCTGGCCGACGAGGCCGACGCGCTACACAAGGCCGGCAAGCACGCCGAAGCCGAGGCGAAGGCCAAGGAGGCCATGAAGCAGCTCGGCATGTAGCGGTCACGGCGGGGGCGTGATATCCAGATCGTCGTGGCCGACGACCTGGAACGCGCCCTCGCCACCGTCCGCGGCTGGATCGACGCCGCGCGGCGGATCGTCGTCCTCACCGGTGCCGGCATCTCGACCGACTCCGGCATCCCCGATTTCCGCGGCCCCCAGGGCCTCTGGACGCGCAATCCCGAGGCCGAGAAGATGGCGACCATCCACCACTACGTGGCCGATCCCGAGGTGCGCAAGCGCGCCTGGCGCACCCGCGTGGAATCGCCCATGCACGACCGCGAGCCCAACGACGGCCACAGGGCGCTCGTGGCGCTCGAGCGGCGCGGCACCCTCGACACGCTCATCACGCAGAACGTGGACGGTCTGCATCTCAAGGCCGGCTCGTCGCCCGAGCGCGTGATCGAGATCCACGGTACGTCGCGCGAGGTCGTGTGCCTCGCGTGCGGCGAGCGGGCACCGATGGAGCGCGCGCTGGCGCGCGTGCGCGCGGGCGAGGCCGACCCGCCCTGCCGCAGCTGCGGCGGCATCCTGAAATCGGCCACCATTTCGTTCGGCCAGGGCCTGGTGCAGAAGGACCTCGAGCGCGCCGGCGACGCCGCGCGGCGGTGCGATCTGATGATGGCAATCGGGACGAAGCTGTCCGTCTACCCGATCGCCGGCGTGGTGCCGGTGGCCAAGGAGGCGGGGGCGCGCGTGGTCGTCCTCAACGCCGAGCCGACGGAGATGGACACGCTCGCCGACGCCGTCCTGCGCGGCTCGATCAGCGCGCTGCTGCCGCGGCTGGTTTGATCCGTCCAGCGACAGCGCGGACGCGGCGCGGCGCCGCCACCCAGATCGCGGTGATCGACAACGCGCAGGCGCCGATGGCGAGCAGCCACGCCGGCGCGTACGATCCCGCCCGGTCGTAGATCGAGCCAGCCACCCACGGCCCGAACGCCGCGCCGGCGTTGGCGCCGAGCGTCAGCGTCCCGAAGATCGTTCCGTGATGGCGTCCGTGGAAGATCTCGGCCGGAATCGCGCCGAACACCGATGCCAATCCGTAGCCGAGCAGTCCCTGCGAGGTGACCATCACGTAGAGCAGACCGACCGAGGGATGGGCCGGCAGCAGGAGCAGCGACGCATAGCAGATCGCGAAGCCGATCCCGCCAAGCGTCCACGCCCATTCGCGTCCGACGCGATCGGAGAGCCAGCCGAGCACGATCTGCCCGACGATGCCCGTGAGTCCGACGATGCCGAGTGCCCATGCAGCACGCTCGCGATCGAAGCCGATGTCCAGGAGGTATTTGGTCTGGTGAGCCTGCACCATGTACCAGGCGAGCAGCGCGGCGAAGAACCCGACGAAGAGCCACCAGAAGCGCGCCGTCCGCGCCGCGCGCCCCAGCGTCCAGTCCACCGACGCCCACGCGTGGTCGACCACGTTATCGACGGCGGAACGACCGGTGGCGCCGCCCGTGGCGTCGCCATCGGGAGCGAGCCCGAGATCCTCGGGCCGTCGCCGCGGCAGCGTGACGTTGAGCGGCAGCAAGACGACGAGCAGCAGGACGACGAGCGCCCAGCACGCGGCGCGCCAGCCCGAGGCGGCGATGAGCCGGCCGAGCCAGGGAAAGAGCAGCATCGATCCGATGCCGACTCCGGAGAACGCGATGCCGACGGCGAGGCCGCGGCGGCGCACGAACCAGTGCGGAAGGAACAGCGAGTGGCCGATGTAGGTCATGAAGATCGACCCGCCGCCGACGAGCGCGCCAAGCGTGACGTGCAGATGCCACGGCCTGGTCGTCAGCGGCGCCAGCGCCAACCCGAGGCTCGTGATGACGATGCCGATCGGGATCACGATCCGCGGGCCATAGCGGTCCATGGCCAGGCCGAGGAACGGCACGTACGCCGTGGCGACGAGGAAGCCGACCGAAAACGCGCCGGCGGTCACCGCGCGGTCCCAGCCGAACTCGGCGAGGATCGGCGGAAACAGCAGCGAGAATGCGGTGCGCGTGTTCACGCCGATCCCCATCGTCACGAAGGCGACCGCGACGACGACCCAGCCGTAGAAGAAGGGCAGGCGCCGCGCGTCGATCACGCGAAGCGCCAGCCGTCGAGCGCGCGGGGCGCGGCCGGCACGACGGCCTGCGGCAGATCCTCGGGCGCGAGTACGCCGAGGGCGATGAGCGGGGCGGCCCCGGGCGCGTCCGCGGCGACGGCCGGCATGCCGGCCAGGCGCATGGCGAGCCGATGCGCTCGCGCGGGTACCCAGGCGGCTCCCTCCGGCGTGTCGAGGCGGAAGCGTCGGCGCGCGCGCTCCAGCGCGCCCGCCGTCACCGGAACCTGTGTCCAGAGCCACTGTGGATCGCGGCGTGGTCTCGGCTGCGCGCGCCCCGAGGCGACGTCCCACAGCGTGCCGCGGGCCCGCGCCCGTCGTCGCGACCATGTGAGCGACAGGGCGAGCGACCGACCGTGACAGACGACCGCGTGTGGCGTGCGCGGCGGGAGATAGAGCAGCGAGCCCGGCGCTAACTGCAGCGTGCGCCAGCCGCGGCCGGAGGCGCGGCGCGCGTCGAGATCGAGCGGCGTGCGGGGCGTCACCGGCGGACCGAGCGTGACCGTCCGGTGGCCCTCGAGCTGCACCCAGAAGGCATCCACCTCGCCGTCGTGGTGCAGTCCCAGGCCCTCGCGGCCACGTCCCTGCACGAGGAAGAGGAACGATGACTCCTCGGCGCGCGCGCCGAGCAGCTGCTCGCGAAGCGCAACCATGAGCCGCGCGACGCGCGGTAGCACCTGGTGCGCCTGCGGAACGTACACCGTGGCGCCGCGCGCCAGCGCGGCGGACAGGCGCCGACGATCGCCCGTGCGATCGTAGCGGCGCTCGAGGGCGATCTGAAACGGCACGCCCGCCCGTGTGAGGGCGACGGCTCCGGCGAAGCCCGGCGCGAGCGTGCGCCACGCGTCGTCACGCGGGTGCAGCAGCGCGATGCGCCGGTTGAGCACGCGTCGCGTGAATCGGCGCATCGCGGCGGGGCCCGCGAACCACGATGCGAGCGGGGAGCGCACCCGGGGCGTCAATCCGGCGATCTCGTGCGCGAGCGGCGGACGTGGATGACGACATCGTGCACGCGCGCACCATCGAGCTCGACGTCGACCTCGTAGCGCTCGATGTCCCAGTGGCGCACGGTGGTGAGCCAGCCCACGCGCAGTCCGCGCTCCGGGTGGCGCTGCGTCGCGCGATACACGAGCGTGCGGCGCGTGCCGTCGGCGAGGCGATGACGCTGCTCGTCGGGCTGGCCGCAGATCCGCACGACATCGTCGTACGTCGACTGGCCGGGGCGGATCTCCGCGAGCCGCTCCGGCGTCAGCGCGAGGACCGCGGGCGTGTCATTCGCGTCGTTGGCCATGCGCAGCCGCGCGCGCAGCAGCGACGAGACGCGGCCGCTGACCATCAGCAGTCCCGTCAGGTTGCCGAGGAGGAGCAGCCCGAGGGAGATGAGCACCGGCCGCCACGCGAAGACGCCGCGATAGTAGGCGTATTGCACCTTCAGCGTCTGGGGCGCGGCCTCGACCGTGTTCAGGGGCAGCGACACGGTCTCGGTGCCCGCCCGCAGCCGGCTGCCGCGCCGAAGGGCGGCGGGCGGCTCGATCGCCTCGATGCGCAGGTGATCGGCGTCGGGAAAGCTGACGAGCAGGCGCGAGTACTCGCGCGCGAGATGCACGATCCGGTCGCGATACTCGTGATAGAGCGGATAAAACGTGATGGAGCCCACGTCGCCCCAGGAGAGCGCGAGCGCGTTGCGGCGGCCCCAGAAGACGTCCTCCAGCCACGTCGCCGGTTTCGGCGTGATCATGCCGCGCACGGGAAAGGCGAGGTTCAACACCCACCGCTGGTCGCCGAGATGCGGCGTGGGCGGGATCCAGATCAGCGCGCCCGTGCCCGCTTGCGGCGGCGCATCGCGGCGCACGAACGAGACGTACGAGGCGCTCGTGAGCAGCTCCTCGGCCGGCGACGGAAGTCCGAGCTGGCTCTGGCTGCGCGCACGCAGGATCAGCCGTCCCGAGCTCGTCGAGGTGAAGCCGCGAGACTCGACATAATTGACCAGGGCCGGATCGACGGCGCCGGCCGCGGTGGCCGCGGCGATCTCCGCCGGCCAGAGCAGGGCCAGCGTCTGGTTGTAGGGCCGGCCACCGTGCTGGACGAGGTTCCACGCGACGCTGACATTGACGGGCGCGGCGAAGTCGGAGGGCGCGGTGGCGCTGACGAAGAGCGGGCCGATCGCGATGTCGGGCCGCGGCGTCGCCGCGACGAAGACCTGCGCGGCGACATCGGTCGCCGCCAGCGCCAGGAGGGCGGCGCCAAGCACGAGGCCACCCCACGCGCGGCTCATGGGCGTGATTGTACAATCCGAGCGCCGCCATGACGCCTGCGCTCGTCCGGAGCCATTCATCCTGAGACACGTCGGCCGCGCCCTGCGCCGTCGCGAGGATCCACCGCTCCTGCGCGGTCAGGGGCGCTTCCTCGACGACGTGCGGCTCGAGGGCGTCGTGCACGTCGTGTTCGTGCGCAGCCCGCACGCGCATGCGCGCCTCGCCGCGCTCGACGTCGCGGAGGCTCGCCGCGCGCCCGGGGTCGTCGCCGTCGTCACCGCCTCCGACGTCGACGCGTTCCCACCGATCGGTATGGCGCGCACCATCGAGGGCATGGTGGTGCCCGAGATGTTCTTCGTGGCGGGCGAGGTCGTGCGCTGTCAGGGCACGCCGGTGGCGGTGGTGGTGGCGGAGTCCGCCGCGCTGGCCCACGACGCGGCGGCGCTGGTGCGCGTGGAGTGGACGCCGCTGCCCGGCGCCGCCGAGCCCGACGCCGCGCTGGTCCCCGGGGCGCCGCCGATCGTCGGCCGCCCCGACAACCGCTGCTTCACGTATGTCGTCCGTGCCGGCGACACCGATCGTGCGTTCGCGACCGCGCACCGCACCGTCACGCTCGACGTGCGCCAGGCGCGGCTGGCCGGCGTGCCGCTGGAGCCGCGCGGCGTCGCCGCGTGCTGGGCCGACGACCGGCTGACCATCTGGTCATCGACGCAAGTACCGCATCGGATCCGCGACGAGGTGGCGCGCCTGCTCGCGCTCCGGGCCGAGCACGTGCGCGTCATCGCCCCGGACGTCGGCGGAGGCTTCGGGGTGAAAGGCGGACCGTATCGCGAGGAGGTGCTGATCCCGTGGCTGGCTCGCCGTCTGGGGCGTCCCGTCAAATGGGTCGCCACGCGCCTGGAAGACATCCTCACCACGCATCATGGTCGGGGAGCCGTCGCGCACGGTGAGCTGGCCGTCGCCGCCGACGGCACGATGCTCGGCGTGCGCGCGCGGATCCTGTGCCCGCTCGGTCCGAGCATCGGCTACACGGCGATGGGCACGCCGCGCAATCACGTTCGATGCCTGCCCGGACCGTACACCCTCACCCACGTGGATATCGAGTGCGTGGGCGCGTTCACGAGCACGCCGCCGGTCGGTCCCTATCGGGGCGCGGGGCGGCCCGAGGCGGCGTTCCTCATCGAGCGCCTCGTCGACACGGCCGCGCGCGAGCTCGCGATGGATCCCGCCGAGCTGCGTCGCCGCAATCTCGTGCCGCCGGAGCGCTTTCCGTTCTCGACGGCGACCGGAGAGAGCTACGACTCCGGCGACTATCCCGCGCTGCTTGCACGCGTGCTGCACGCCGCGGACTACGATGGCCTGCGCCGCGCGGCGGCGGAGCGTCGACGCCGCGGCGAGCTGGTCGGCGTCGGCCTCGCCGTCTACGTCGAGCCGTCGGCGCTCGGTTGGGAGAGCGGACTCGTGCGTGTCGAGCCCGACGGCCGGGTGACGGCAGCGACCGGATCGAGCGCCCACGGGCAGGGTCACGAGACGGTGTTCGCGCAGATCGTCGCCGATCGGCTGGGGATCGAGCCCGACGCGATCGACGTTCGCCACGGCGACACGGCGGCGATCGATCGAGGCATCGGCACGTTCGGCAGCCGCAGCACGGCGCTCGGCGGCGGCGCCCTCGTGTACGCCGCGGAGGCCGTCGTCGCGAAGGCGCGACGGCTGGCCGGCGAGCTGCTCGAGGCGCACGCCGAGGACGTGCGGCTCACGGCGGGCGGCTTCGGCGTTGCCGGCGTGCCCGATCGATTCGTCCGATGGGCCGACGTCGCGCGGATCGCCTGGAATGGCCCGCGGCCCGACGGTGAGCCGCCGGGGCTCGAAGCCTCACACGTGCTCGCGCCCGAGGGTGAAGTCTGGAGCGGCGGCGCCGTCGTCGCGGCCGTGCGCATCGCACCCGACACCGGCGTCTTCACGCTCGAGCGCCTCGTGTGGATCGACGACGCGGGGACGATCGTCAACCCCCTGCTCGCCGACGGTCAGCTCGACGGCTCGCTGGCGCAGGCGTGGGGCCAGATCGCGCTCGAAGCCGTACGCTTCGATGCCGATGGTCATCTGCTGTCGGGAACGCTGATGGACTACGCGCTGCCGCGCGCCGACGATGTGCCGCACGCCGAAATCCTGCACGCTCACTCGCCGTCGCCGCGCAACCCGCTCGGCGCCAAGGGGCTCGGCGAGGCCGGCAACATCGGCGTGCCGCCGGCGGTGGTGAACGCCATCGTCGACGCGCTCGCGCCGCTGGGCGTGCGTCACCTCGACATGCCGCTGACTCCCGAGTCGATCTGGCGGGCGATCGAGGAGCGCCCCGGCTTTGCCGGGGCGTGACGAGCGATTTGGGGGGTGTGGGGGGGGCCATTTCGGGGCCCCCCACGTGATCTGGCGGGCGATCCGCCGCGCGTGAGCTAGGTACAGACGCGGTTGCGCCCGCCGCGTTTCGCGCGGTAGAGCGCGGCGTCGGCGGCAGCCAACACTTCGTGGGCCGGCGCCGCCCGCCGTCCGGCCTCCGCCGCGCCGATGGACACCGACACCGAGACGCGGCGCGACGGGCGCGTCACCCGCGGTGCGTCGTTGTTGGCTCGCCGCGTCCGGTCGGAGCCGCGCAGGCCGAAGCCCGTCGACTCGATGGAGTGCCGCAGCGTCTCCAGGTGAGGCAGCGCATCGTCGAGCGCCGTGTCGCTGAAGATCACCGCGAACTCCTCGCCGCCGTAACGGAACGGTCGCCCGCCGCCACCCACCTTGGCCAGGCGCGCGCCGATCATTCGCAGAAGCTGATCGCCGGCGTCATGACCGTACGTGTCGTTGAACGTCTTGAAGTGATCGATGTCCACCATCGCGATCGTGTAGACGCCGTCGAGTCCGGCGAGCGTCTCGGTCAGGGCCCGGCGGCTCGGCAGTCCGGTCAGCTCGTCGCCATAGGCGATCGCATGGGAGGTTTCTACCAACGAAACGAGCAGCACGAGGCCCGCGCCGGCGAGCGCGATCGAGGCCGACGTTGGTGTCGCGACGCTGAAGGCGATCATGGCGCCGATGAGCGCCCAGAACATGCCGCATTCGAGCGCTTGCGGGCGCATCAACAAGCGCACCGCCGCCAGTGCCAGCGCGCACGAGAACCCGAGCATGCCGATCACCGACAGTCGGCCCTCTCCCAGTGATCGTGCGAGCACGGTGGCCATCGGAGCGGCCTCGGGCTGCGCCAGCAGCGCCGCCGCCAACGCCTCGGCGGCCACGAGGCCGAGGCTCCAGCTGAACACCTGGCGCCCGCGCTCGGGCAGCAACGCGAGCGCGGTGAGATTGAGCGGCAGCGCGGCGGCGGCGACGGCCGTCACGACGGACGCGGCCGGCGTGTGAGAGGCGAGCGTGATCGCAAGCGTGCGCTCGGCGGCGGCCAGCGACAGTGTCGCGGCGAGCACGCGCCAGCGCCGGAAGCGCCAGGCGAGCAGCGCGCCGGCGAGAAATCCGATCAGCGGGTAGGCCGGCAGCAGCGAGGTCGTGAGCGGCGCCAGGGCAGGGATGGAGAGGAGCGCCACCGTGGCCGCGATCAGCGCGGCGCCCGGCAGCAGGCGGAGCGTCAGCGTCTTCAGTGAGTCGGGCCCGGCCGAATGTGCAGGTGACAGCAGCCGTCGCGGCCCGGCTGCCACGTATCGGCGGAGAACTCGAAGCCGGCCGCCTCGAAGGTGCCGTTGTCGACGCGGCCGGCGATACGACAGAGCGTCGCGACGTCGGTGTCGGACAGGCCGGCCGCCTGCCAGGCCTCCTTCAGCGGACAACGCTGAAGCGCGATGTCCAGCGCGGTGGCGTCGCACCGCTCGACGCGGGGCGCGAACATCCGCCCCTCGTCGGGAACACCGCCGACGAACGCGTCACGCAGACCGGCGAGATCCGCCGGCGCGTAGCGCGCGAACGGGCGGCCGATCTCACGGCCGCGCGCCTCGATGGCGCGGGTCATGAGTGAGGTGGCCTGCGGTTCGCCGAGCGCCTTCCGGAGTTCGTCGAACACGTGCCAGTACATCAGCGCACGGTTCGTGAATGCGGCATAGAGCTCGCCGCGAAGGCGCTCGGCGTCGGCCAATTCAGGCGCGCTCCACCATGTAGATGTGCGGGAGCATGTCGAAGTAGATGTTGCCCTCGACGACGGTCTCGCCGAGCTTGTTCTTTTCCAGGCCACGCACCGTCGGCTTTGTGGCGGCCCAGCGAGCGACCCAGGCCACGGGAATGTAGCCGCCGTCGGTCTGCATGATCTCCTCGGCCTTCGCGTAATTCGCCATGCGCTTCTTCATATCGCGCGTGTCGCGTCCGGCTTCCAGTTCCTTGTCGAACGCGTCGTTGACCCACGCCTGGCGCTTACCCTCGGTCTTCTTGCCGTAGAAGGTGTCGAAGTACTCGTTGTGCGGATCCGGATAGTCCATGAACCAGCGAATCCACACGAACTGGTAGTCGTTCTTCCAGAGGCCGGCACGGAAGACGCGCTGCTCCAGGACCTCGAGCTCCGTCTTCATGTTGAGATGCTCGAGCAGCACCGATTGCACCGCTTCGGCGAGCGGCTTGCTGCCATAGCCTTCATCGCGCATGGTCAGCGTGATCTTCGGCCAGTTGCGTCCGCCCTCGTACGGAGTGCCCTTGAGCATGGCCATCGCCGCCTTCGGGTCGAACCGCTGAATGTCCCGGATCTTCTGGTCGTCGACCGCGCCCGGGAAGCCGGGCGGGATCATGGCGTGGGCGGGAACGGCGAAGCCGTCGGCCACGCGGACCACGTTGTCGCGATCGATCGCGTGGCCCACGGCGCGTCGCACCTTCACGTTGTCGAACGGCGGCTTGGTCACCTGCGGGGTGAGGTACCACGTGCCCGGGAACGGATATCGGAACACCTGCGCCTTCGTCCGCGAATCGTCGCGCAGCCGCTTGAGGTCGCCCGTCTGCAAGGACGTCATGTCGAGCTCGTTGTTCTCGTACGGCAGCGCGCCCGATTGCACGGGAATGATGGGAATCGTGACCTTCTCGAGCGTCACGTCCTTGGCGTTGAGAAAGTGCTTGTTCTTGCGCAGGACCATCGACTTGTTGTGATCCCACGACTCGAGCGTGAAGGGACCGTTGCAGACGAGGTTGCCCGCCTCCGTCCACTTGTCGCCGTGCTTTTCGACCGAGGGGCGATGTGCGGGAAGCGCGGCCAGGTAGGCGGAGAGCACGGGGAAATACCCGCGTGGTCCCTCGAGCGTGACGACCAGCGTCCAGTCGTCCTTCGCCTGCACGCCGACCTGCGAGGCGTCCGGCACCTTGGCCTTGTTGAAGGCCTCGGCGCCCTTGATGTCGTAGAAGTAGCTCGAATACGGATTCTTGCTCGCGGGATCCATCTGGCGCTTCCACGACCACTCGAAATCTCGCGCGGTGCACGGCGAGCCGTCCGACCACTTGGAGTCCTTGCGGATGTTGAACGTCCACACCGAGCCGTCGGCGTTGGACGACACGCGCTCGGCGACGTACGGCACCGGCTGGAAGTCGGCCGTGAACTTCATCAAGCCGGCCCAGAGCGCGGGCACGCCAGTGCAATAGAGGTCCTTGTTGTAGTCGTGGCTGGAGGGGTCGTTCTGCCACCAGCCGCCTCCGCCGATGCGGAAGTGCTGGTCCTTGGCGAGCTTCTCGCCGGGGGCGAGCTTCGGTGTCGCCGACACGGGACGAGCGTTGAAGCCCGCGGCGCCCAGCGCGGCGAGACCGGCGGCGATGCGCAGGACATCACGCCGCCCGACGCCCGCGGCGGCGAGCCGCGTGACGAGCAGGTCCATCTGCGCATCGGAGATCGGGGGTCGCTTCATGGAGTCCTCCTCTCGGGTGCTATTTCATTTTTGGGTCGAGAGCGTCGCGGACGCCGTCGCCGAAGAACGTGAACGCGAGCATGGTGACCGCGATGGCGATCGACGGAAACACGCAAAGATGCCAATACGAGCGGATGTATTGCTGGCCTTCCCCGACCATCTGCCCCCACGACGGCGTGGGCGGATTGATGCCGACGCCGATGAACGACAGCGCCGCCTCGGTGAAGATGGCCTGGGGAATGCCGAACGTCACGGCGACCACGATGGGCGTCAGCGCGTTGGGCAGCACGTGGCGGAAGAGGAGCCGGCCGGCGCGCGAGCCCAGAGCACGCGCGCCCTCGACGTACTCCTTTTGTTTGATGCTGAGCACCTGCGCGCGCGTCTGGCGCGCGATGCCGACCCAGCCGGTGAGTCCGATGGCGATGAAGATGTTCATGAGTCCGGCGCCGAGCATCGACATGACGAGGATGACGAACAGCAATTGGGGGAACGCGTACATGACGTCGATGAAGCGGGTCAGGATGATGTCGGTGCGCCCGCCGACGTAGCCGGACAGCGCGCCGATCGGCACGCCGATCGCGACCACGATGAGCTGGGCGCCGAGGCCGACCAGCATCGACACGCGCGCGCCATAGATCATCCGCGAGAGAAGGTCGCGGCCGAGCTGGTCGGTGCCGAGCGGATAGAGACGCGAAGGCGCTTCGTTGAGACGGCCGAAGTTCGTCTTGGTGTAGGGCAGGGGCGCCAGGACGTCCGCGAAGATCGCGACGAGACACAGCAGGACGATGACTGCACCGCCTGCCATCGCGAGCCGGTTGCGCCGCAGCCGACGCACCCCGTCGCGCCAGAGACTCGTAGGACGTGCCGTCAGCGTCCCCTCGGCGCCGAGCGCGCCTGGCGTACGGATGCCGTCGGGATCCGCGAGGGGCCGCGGACCGGCGGTGAGGCTAGTACCGGATTCTGGGGTCAAGCGCGCCATACGCGAGGTCGACGACGAGGTTCATGATCGCGAGGAAGACGCCGTAGGTCAGCACGACCGCCATGATCATCGGGTAATCGCGGCCCGTCATGGAGAGGACGAAGAAGCGACCCATCCCGGGCACCCGAAAGATCGACTCGACGAAGAAGGACCCGGTGCCTACCGCGGCGAACAGCGGCCCCAACAGCGTGATAACCGGGATCAGCGCGTTCTTGAGCGCGTGCTTGAAGATGACCGGCCCCTCGGCCAGGCCCTTGGCGCGCGCGGTGAGCGTGAAGTCGGCGCGGATGACCTCGAGCATGCTCGCCCGCGTGAAGCGCGCGATGATCCCCATCGGGGCCAGCGCCAGGGTGACCGTCGGCAGGACCCAGTCGCGCGGTGAGTCCCAGCCTCCGGTGGGAAAGAGCGGCAGCATGAACGAGAAGATGATGATCAGGAAGACGGCGAGCACGAAGTTGGGCACGGCGACGCCGACGGTGGCCAGACAGACCGAGACGTAGTCCCAGCCGCGGTTCTGATGGATCGCCGCCAGGATCCCGAGCGTGAGGCCGCCGGCCACCGCCAGGACCAGCGCCATCGAGCCGAGGAGCAGCGAGATCGGAAAGGTTTCGCGCAGGATCTCGGCGACGGTCCGCGTCTTGTACACGAAGGAAAATCCGAAGTCGCCCCGCACGGCTTTCGTGATGAAGATTGCGAACTGCTGCCACAACGGCTTGTCGAGCCCGTAGTAGGCCGCGAGCGCCTTCTGCGCCTCGGGCGACAGAGGATTGGCGCCCTCGGCCACGGGGTCGAGTGGGCTGCCGGGCGTGGCATGCATGACGAGAAACGTCACGAGCGCCATCGCAAGCAGGGTCGGCACGAACCAGAGCATCCGGGCAATCGCGTAGTGGAGCACCTGAATCCTCCGGAGTTCCGCTACTATAACCGATGCTGGGGATGACGGAGGAGCATCGGCGGCTCGAGGAGGCGACGCGCCGAGCGGCGCATTGGCGACGCTGGGGCCCCTACCTGTCGGAGCGACAGTGGGGGACCGTGCGTGAGGACTACAGTCACGGCGGCGCGGCCTGGGAGTATTTCCCGCACGAGCACGCCCGCTCGCGCGCCTACCGGTGGGGCGAGGACGGCCTGGCCGGCATCTCCGACAACCATCAGCGCCTCTGCTTCGCGTTGGGCCTCTGGAACGGGCGCGATCCCATCCTCAAGGAGCGCCTCTTCGGCGTCACCGGCACGCAGGGCAATCACGGCGAGGACGTGAAGGAGTATTACTTCTACCTCGACAGCACGCCGACCCACTCCTACATGAAGTACCTCTACAAGTATCCGCAGCCGGTATACCCGTACGGGCGGCTGCTCGAAGAGGCGGCCCGACGTGGCCGGGATCAACCGGAATACGAGCTGCTCGACACCGGCGTCTTCGCCGACGATCGCTATTTCGACGTGGTCGTGGAGTACGCGAAAGCCGCCGTCGACGACGTGCTCGTTCGTATCACGGTTACCAACCGCGGGCCCGATCAGGCCGAGCTGCACGTCATGCCGACGCTCTGGTTCCGAAATACCTGGACCTGGGAGCCGGGCTCGCCCCGCCCGCGATTGCGCGCGGCTGCTTCACGCGTGGGCAGTGGCCTCGTCGAGGCCGAGCACGCCACCCTCGGCCGCCGCTGGCTCGTGTGCGAGGGCGCGGCCGAGCTGCTCTTCACGGACAACGAGACCAACGCGAGCCGGCTGTGGGGGGTCGCCAACGCCACCCCCTACGTGAAGGACGCGTTCCACGACTACGTCGTCCGCGGCCGCGCGGAGGTCGTGAATCCGGCCGGCGAGGGAACCAAGGCGGCCGCGTACTACCGATGGACGCTGCGCGCGGGCGAGACGCACACGGTGCGCGTGAGGCTCACGGACGTCCCGCCCGGGGGCGATCCGTTCGGTCGTGCATTCGACGCGCTCGTCGAGCGCCGCCGCCGGGAGGCCGACGAATTCTACGCGACGATAGTGCCCGGGCACTGCTCGGACGACGCGCGCACCGTCGCCCGCCAGGCCTTCGCGGGCATGCTGTGGAACAAGCAGTTCTACCACCTCGACGTGAAGCGGTGGCTCGCGGGCGATCCCGGGCAGCCGACGCCGCCGCAGGCGCGTCTGCACGGCCGCAACCACCGCTGGACCCATCTCTACAACGAAGACGTCATCTCGATACCGGACAAGTGGGAGTATCCCTGGTACGCCGCGTGGGATCTCGCCTTCCACGCCATCGCGCTGGCGCCGATCGATCCCGACTTCGCCAAGGCGCAGCTCATTCTGTTCCTGCGCGAGTGGTACCTGCACCCCAACGGGCAGATCCCCGCGTACGAATGGGCCTTCGCCGACGTCAATCCGCCGGTCCACGCGTGGGCCGTCTGGCGCGTGTACAAGATAGACCGGCGCGTGAAGGGTGTCGCCGACCGGGACTTTCTCGAGAAGGCCTTCCAGAAGCTGCTGTTGAACTTCACGTGGTGGGTGAACCGCAAGGACACGGAAGGCCAGAACGTCTTCGAAGGTGGGTTTCTCGGCCTCGACAACATCGGCGTGTTCGACCGCTCGGCGCCGCTGCCGACGGGGGGCCACATCGAGCAGTCGGACGGCACGTCATGGATGGGCATGTACTGCCTCAACATGCTCGCCATCGCGCTGGAGCTGTCGCAGTCGAATCCGGCCTACGAGGACATCGCCTCGAAGTTCTTCGAGCACTTCGTCTACATCGCCAAGGCCATGAACGACCTCGGCGGTGAGGGCATCACGTTGTGGGACGAACAGGACGGCTTCTACTACGACGTGCTGCACACGCCGCACGACGCTCGGCAGCTCAAGGTGCGCTCGATGGTCGGCCTGATTCCCCTCTTCGCGGTGGAGACGCTCGAGCCGGAGATCATGGAGCGATTGCCGGGCTTCACGCGCCGCATGCAGTGGTTCATCGACAACCGGCCGGAGTTTCGCGCCAACGTCGACACCGTCACCGTCGCCGGCGGAGGCGTGCGCCGGCTGCTCTCCATCGTCAATCGCACGCAGCTCACCCGCGTGCTGCGCTACATGCTCGACCGCGATGAGTTCCTCTCGCCCTATGGTATTCGCGCGCTGTCGCGGTATCACGACGCGCACCCTTACGTGCTCACGGTGGACGGCATGGACCATCGCGTGGACTACGAGCCGGCCGAGTCCACCACCGGACTCTTCGGCGGCAACTCGAACTGGCGCGGTCCTGTTTGGTTCCCGGTGAACTACCTGCTCATCGAGTCGCTGCAGAAGTTCCACTACTTCTACGGCGACGACCTCAAAGTGGAGTGCCCGAGCGGATCCCATCGACTGCTCAACCTCTGGGACGTTGCCGGCGAGCTCTCACGCGGCCTCGTTCGGCTCTTTCTGCGCGGCCGTGACGGTCGCCGGCCCGTGCACGGCGCCGCCCAGCCGTTTCAGACCGATCCGAACTGGCGCGACCTGCTGTTCTTTTACGAGTACTTCCACGGCGACAACGGCGCCGGTATCGGCGCCAGCCACCAGAGCTGGACGGGGCTGGTCGCGAAGCTCATCCAGCAGAGTGGGGAGTGAGGCTCCCGTGCACGGTATGCTGGGTTCCCGAGGAGGACGCCGCTCATGAGCGATCGCGTGAAAGAGATCCTGTCCTGGTACGGCAGCGACAACCCCGGCACGCTGACGAACCTGGCGCGCCTGCTGAACGCCGGCACCCTGGCCGGCACCGGACGGCTCGTGATCCTGCCGGTGGACCAGGGCGTCGAGCACGGCCCCGCCCGCAGCTTCGCCGTCAATCCGCCCGCGTACGATCCGCGCTACCACTTCGAGCTGGCGATCGAGGCGGGCTGTAACGCGTACGCGGCGCCGCTCGGCTTTCTGGAGGCGGGGGCACGCGAGTTCGCCGGACGCGTGCCCATGATCCTGAAGGTGAACAACCACGACGTGCTCCTCGAGGAAAAAGATCCCAACCAGGCGATCACCGGCTCCGTGCGCGACGCGATGCGCCTGGGCTGTGTGGCCATCGGGTTCACGATCTATCCCGGCTCCGAGCACCGCCTGCAGATGTACGAGGAGATTCGCGACATGGCCGAGGAGGCCAAGGCCAACGGTCTGGCGGTCGTCATCTGGTCGTACCCGCGTGGCTCCGGCCTGAGCAAGGACGGCGAGACCGCGGCCGACGTGACGGCATACGCCGCGCACATCGCGGCCCAGCTCGGCGCGCACGTCATCAAGGTCAAGCTGCCCTCGGCGCACCTCGAGCAGGCGGCGGCCAAAAAGGTCTACGAGTCGACGCAGGTGCCGCTCGGCACGCTCGCCGAGCGCGTGCGCCACGTCGTGCAGGCGGCGTTCAACGGCCGCCGCATCGTCATCTTCTCGGGGGGCGCCGCCGCCAAGGACGACCAGGTCTTCGACGAGGTCCGCGCGATCCGCGATGGCGGCGGCTTCGGCTCCATCATCGGACGCAACTCGTTCCAGCGAAAGAAGGCCGACGCGCTGAAGTTCCTGGCGACGGTCATGGGCCTCTACGCGGGAACGCAGAAATAGCGATGATCCTCGCGGGCGACGTCGGCGGCACCAAGACGACGCTCGCCCTGTTCGAGCGGCGCGCGGGCGACTGGGCGCTCGTGCGCGAGGACACCCTGCCAAGCCGCGATTTCCGCTCGCTCGAAGCGGCGATCGCGCGCTTTCTCTCCGCGGGGCCACCGGTGAGCATTGCGGCGGCGTGTGTGGGCATTGCGGGGCCGGTCGTGGATGGCCGCTGTACGACGACGAACCTGCCGTGGGTGGTCGACGAGCGCCTGCTCGCGTCCGAGATTCCCGCCGCGCGAGCGCGGCTGATCAACGATCTGGAGGCCACCGCCCACGGGATCGACGCCCTCGACGAGCGGGAGCTGCTGGTGCTGCAGCCGGGGGTGACGCGCGTCGCCGGCAACCTTGCTGTCATCGCCGCCGGCACCGGTCTCGGTGAGGCCATCGTCGTCGGCGAGGGCGCGGCGCGGACCGTCGTCGCGACCGAGGGCGGCCATACCGACTTCGGGCCGCGCGGCGAGCTGGAAGAGGATCTGCTGCGCCACCTGCGCAAGGAATTCGGCCGCGTGTCCCACGAGCGTGTGCTCTCGGGGCCGGGGCTCGTGAATGTGTATCGGTTTCTCCGCGATACCGGCGTCGCCGCGGAGTCGGCGCAGGTGGCGGCCATGATGCGCGAGCGCGATCCGGCCGCGGTCGTGACGGAGCTGGGGGTGCGGGCGGCGGACCGGCTGTGCGAGATGACGCTCAACGTCTTCGTATCCGTGTACGGCGCCGAGGCGGGGAATCTCGCCCTCAAAGCGCTCGCGGTGCGTGGTGTGGTCGTGGCCGGTGGCATCGCGCCCCGGATCGCGCCGGTACTGGCCACGGGCGCCTTCGTCAGCGCCTTCCGCGACAAGGGCCGGCTCGCGTCGTTGATGGAGAGTATCCCCGTGCGTGTCACGCTCAACCCCAAGACGGCGCTCCTCGGCGCCGCCCGCGTGGCGCGCGCCATGCTCGGGGCGGCGGACTAGGCGCGCTCGGCCGCGGACTCCTCCTCCAGCCGCAGCGGCAGCGCGATCGTGAAGGTCGAGCCGCGGCCGACCTCGGTGTGCACCTCGATGGTCCCGCCGTGGCTCTGCACGATGCCGAGACTCACGGAGAGTCCGAGGCCCGTGCCGCTCACCTCCGGCTTCGTCGTGAAGAACGGGTCGAAGATGCGGTCGCGATGCTCCGGCGCGATGCCGGGGCCCGTGTCCTGGAAGGAGATCCGCACACCGGCATTGCCGGCCTCGGTGCGGATCGTCAGCGAGCCGCCGTTGGGCATGACGTAGACCGCATTGTTGATGATGTTGAGGAACACCTGCTTCATGCGCGACACGTCGAGCTCGACGTTGGGCAGGTTCGGCGCGTAGCGCTCCTGGACCTCGATCGTGTTGAGCGCCCCCTGACGTCTCACCATCGCGATGACCTGCTCGAGCACGGTGTTGACGTCGGCGCTCTCGGGAGAAAAGTCGCGCTGCCGACTGAACTGCAGCAGGTCACGGACGATGTCGCGTGCCCGGGACGCCTCCTCCTGGATCAGCCCCAGCTCCTCGCGCATCGGGTCGGCAGGCGGCATCCGCTCACTGAGGAACGAGGCGAAGCCGAGCACGGTGGTGAGCGGGTTGTTGATCTCGTGGGCGATGTTGGCGGCCAGCTCGCCGATGGCGGCCAGCTTCGTGGACTGCACCAGCTGGGCCTGCGTGCGCTTGAGCTCCGCCATCTGGTCCTTGACGCCCTCGTAGAGCCGCGAGTTCTCCACGGCGAGCGCGCCCTGCAGCGCGATGCCTTCGGCCAGACGCAGCTCGTCGGGTGTGAAGCGATGGGTGCGCTTGAGCCAGAGCACGGAGAACCCGCCGATGAGCTCGTCCTTCCAGTAGACCGGCTGGATCAGCATCGACTTGTGCGCGATCGCCTGCGACGCCGGCATGCTGCTCCACGACTCGCTTTGGCTGTCGGAGGCGGCGATCGGGCCTTTGGCATCGCGCAGGGCTCGGATGACCGGATCGTCCATGCGTAGCATCGCCGCCGCCGGTGTGCCGACGACGTTTTTGGGAATGTGGTAGCCCACGAGCGGCACGAAGTGCGTGCGCTCGGGGGCGAGCAGCCAGGCCACGCCGGTGTCTCCGCCCAGCGCGCGCACCATCTCGCGCGTGGCGCGGCGGAGGATCTCCGTGAGATCGAGCGTGGCGCTGAGCGCCTGGCTAACCGCCACCAACGTCTCGGTGTGGCGCAGGCGCAGCTGCGTTTCTTCGTGCAGCCGCGCGTTGCGAATGCCGACGGCGGCCGAGGTGGCCAGCGCCTGGGCGAGCGTGACGTCATCCGACGTGAACTCGCGCCGCTGGCGCGTCCAGCAGAGCAGCACGCCGATGGGCACGTCGTCGAGCATGAGCGGCACGCCGACGAACGACAGCAAGCCCTCGGCCTGCGCCCATGCGCGCTCGCGGAAGCGCGGATCGACGAGGAGATCGGGGAGCATCAGGGGCGTGAGGTGCTCCATGATCCACCCCACCGCGCCCTCACCCGGCGCGAACCGCGTGAGCGCCAGACCGGGCTTCTCCGCCAGCCCCGCCTGCGCGGCGAGTCGGTACTCCGTCGTCTCCTCGTGCAGCCAGATCCGTACGACGTCCACACGCAGCCGCGCGCGCACCAGCTCCGTGAACCGCTGCAAGACCTCGTCGACTTTCAGGGTGCTCGCCAGCAGATGGCCCGCCTCGACGAGGCTCTGCTGTTCGGCCGCCCGGCGCAGCACGCCGTCGTACAGCCGTGCGTTCTCCACGACGATGGCGACCTGGTTGGCCACGATGTTGAGCAGCTGCTCCTCGTCGGCCTTGGCGCCCGGTGGCAGGACAAGGCGCGCGGTCATCTGGCCGAGCGTGCGCCCGCGTACCGCCAGCGGCAGCCGCCACTCCGCGTCGGTCCAGTCGTCCGCCGGCGACACGCGGGTGCCGGCCAGCACGCTGCGTGGTCGTTCGGTCGAGGGCGTGCCCGAGACTTCCACGTGCAGGTCCGCGTCGACGATGTCAACGGCGAGGTGCGCCGTCCCGAGCGCGCGCGCCAGGTTCGGCAAGAGCTGCTCGAGCATCGCCTCCACGCCGAGCTCGGAGGTGATGTCCTGCACCGCGCGGTGGAGATCCGCGAGCTGGGCCGCCCGGCGTACGAAGTGCTGGTTGAGCCGCTTGAGCTCTTCGACCTGGTTGACGAGGCGGTACACGAGGCGCTGATTGAGCTCGCGGAGGTAGACGCCTTCCTCGCGCTCTTCGACCTGCTCGCGCTTGCCGTGCAGGAACTCCCCGACCTGGCGCGGGAACGTGTCCACGTCGATCGGCTTCTGGATGTAGCCATCGCAGCCCGCCACCAGCGTGCGCTGCCGGTCGCCCTCCATCGCGTACGCCGTGACCGCGATCACGGGCGTGGTCGCGAAGGCCGGGAACGACTTGATGATCGAGACGACCTCGTAGCCGTCCACCGCCGGGAGGTTCACGTCGAGCAGGATGAGGGCCGGCTCCTCGCGAATGGCGGCCTCGATGCCCGCCAAGCCGTCCTCGGCGTCGATGATCGTATAGCCCTCGGCCTCGAGGATGGCGCGGACCAGCATCCGGTTTTCCGGATTGTCCTCCACGTGGAGGATCTTCGGTCGGCTGCCGTCCTTGCGAATCGCTGAGGGCATGAAGTCCCCTAACCGGCCGCCGCGGGTAGCGGCAGCGTGAAATGAAAGGTCGAGCCATGGCTCTCGCGGCTCTCGGCCCAGATACGGCCGCGATGCAGCTCGATGAATTTCTTGCTGATGGCGAGTCCGAGACCGGTGCCGTCCGCCTGTTGCGCGAGCGGGTTGTCGAGGCGCTGGAACGGCTCGAAGAGTCTCGCCAGGTCGCCGCTCGAAATGCCGATGCCGGTATCGGCCACCGACACGTGGAGCGTCTCGCCTTCACGGCGGACCTGCACCAGGATCTTGCCGGCGGCGGTGAATTTGATCGCGTTCGACATGAGATTGAGCAGGACCTGCTTGATCCGGGTGCGGTCGCCGGCGATCTCGGGCAGGTCCAGCGGCACGTCCTTTTCGATCTTGAGTCGCTTGTCCCGGACCAGCGGCAGCGACGACTCGAGGCACTCGTCGACGAGGCTCAGCACGTCCACGCGGTCGTGGCGCATCTCCAGCCGCCCTGCCTCGATACGCGAGAAGTCGAGGATGCCGTTGATCAGCTCGAGCAGATGGCGACTCGAATTGTGCACCGAGCGGATGTAGGCCTCTTGTCGTTCGGTGAGCTCGCCGTCGAGGCGGTTCAGCAGGACCTTGGAGAATCCGATGATCGAGTTCAGCGGCGTCCGCAGCTCGTGCGACATGTTGGCGAGGAACTGCGATTTGAGGCGGCTGGCCTCCATCAGACGCACGTTGGACGTGGAAAGCCCCTCGTACAGGCGCGCGTTTTCCAGTGAAATAGCCGCCTGTACGGCCAGCAGCGAGAGCACGTCGAGCTCCTGGCCGTCGAAGATCTCGCCCGACAGCTTCTCGCCCAGCAGCAGGATGCCGTTGAGCTTGTTCTCGATCTTCAGCGGCACGATCAGCGAGGCTTTGATGGCCTCTAGCTCGCCCTCGGCCGTCTCGAAGTATTTCGCGATGCGCGGGTTGAGCTTCGCTTCCTCTTTGACGAGGAGGCCTTCGGTGCGTGTCAGCCACTGCACGATGGGGCTGTCCGCGCGAATCGACTCGACGCCGGCCCCGTCGTCGAGCGTGGTCTCCTCACGATACGAGGCGAACGTGTTGGTGCTCACGTCGTAGATCATGAGCGTGGCATGGGTGACCGGGATGCCACGCACGAGACCATGCACCAGCATGTCGACCAGCTCGTTGAAGTTGAGGATCGCGCTCATGCGCTTGCTGAGCGAGAGCAGCGTCTCGTAGCAGCCCTTGCGCTTGCTGAACATCAGCCGGTGGATGCGGTCCTCGAGGTGCTGGCCCCACGGCGTCAGCAGGACGGTGATGACGAAGCCGAGCGGCACCACGACCCAGATGGTGTCGATGTCGGCGAGATTGAAGGCGCGCTCGATCGTTCGGGTGACGATGTAGAGCACGGCGGTGACGACGGTGCCGACCACGCCATACACCGCCGCCTTCTTCACCGCGAGGTCCACCGCGAAGAGGCGATAGCGCACGATCGACGTGCCGAGCATCAGCGCGAACACCATGTTCGCGGGGATGCCCATCGGATAGACCTGCTCGGCGGCCGGGACGTACTTCGCCGCCACGAAGCGTGCGAAGTCGATGAAGCCTCCGGCCAGGCTGATGAGCGTGCCGAGCATGATGAGCGTGCCGCGGTTGCGGCGGAACGACGAGTCGATGCCGCGGTTGGCGCGCACGAGATGCCGCAGCCCGTAGATCATGAAGAAGTTGAACGCGATCAGGAACGGCACGTACAGCGGGCCCGTGGCCGGCGCCCAGCCCCAGTGCGTCCACACGACACCTTTCATGAACAGCGGTGAACGGCTGAGATTGATGAGGCTATAGACGAGGGAGATCGCGTAGGCCAGCGTCAGCGAGGGACGGTGACGCGTGGTCGCGTCCAGGAAGATCAGCACGAAGTGGTACCAGAAGGCCGGTACTAGCAGCACGCCGATGTGGATGATGACTTCGGCGAATACCGCGGAGGAGGTTTCGGGGCTCGTCCGCAGCATGAAGGCGCCGATGTTCCAGAGGGCCATCGCCGACGCGAAGTAGGCAAAGACCCGGTTCAGCCGGCTTCCGGGGTTGCGCAGGAGCGACAGCCCGGCCAGCGTGACGTTGAGGAAGAACGCTACGAGCGGAAGAAGGCTATGTGGGCTCAATCACATTCCCCTCGGGCTCGTCGAGAGGAAGGTAGACTTTGTCCCGCCGGCGCACCGCCTCGATCTCATTCTTGAGGATGCCGAAAACGACCACGTCCCAATACCGTGTCCCGTCGAACCCGGCCTGCCGCAGCACGCCCTCCTGGTGGAAGCCGTTGCGACGCAGCGAGTTCATGCTCAGCACGTTGTACGCGTAGACCTTCGCCTCGATCCGGCGCACCCCCAGCACGTCCACGCCATAGTAGGAGACGAGCTTGCCGGCTTCAACGCCGTATCCACGCCGGATGGCGCGGCGATCCGTGATGATGGTCTCCAGGAAGGCGTAGCCCTCCAGCAGGTGGATGTTGAACAGCCGGACGACACCGACGGGTTTGGTCCATCCTCGGTACGCCTCCACGATCAGCACGACCTGAGTGGGGTCGTTCATGATGGCGTCGTGGAAGCCGGGCGCCTTGTCCCAATCGTGCTTGAATGCGTGTAGAAACTCGCTGCCCACCATCCGCTCCAGGTACGGATCCTCGACCCACTCGGTGAGCCAGGCGAGATCGCCACGCGTGAACGTGCGGAGGTAGACACGCGTCCCGCGCGAAATCACCACGCCCTCGTCCGGACGCTGGATGTCGGGCGGCGCGTCCAGCGTAGTGTCCTCGACCTCGATCACGTGTCCAAGGTCCTCAGCTCTAAAAGGTGATTTCGAACCTGACCGTGGGATATCCGATCGCCATCTCGTTGTTCGCGACGCACGCCACGCCAGACGCCGGGTCCGCGACGAACTTGTCGAGATCAACGATATACAAGGGAGCGTTCGGGTCGAGCTGCTTAGTAATCGGGTCAACGCAGAGCTGACCCGCGAGAGGCGGAAACAGGAACGGCAGCCGGAACTCACCCTTGAACGGCACAGCTTTTGTGAAGCCAGCCAACGAGAGCTTGCCTTCGACCGACCCCAGGGGAATCTGATCGAGGATCGCCGGCGCGAAGTTCATCATACCGGTAAACTTCCCGCGCGCGATCACGACCTCGGGGCTGTCGGGCGTGGGGAGTTTCGTGACCGGATTGATCTCCTGTACCACCACGGTGATATCGCCGCGGAACTGACCGAGACCCGTTGCCAGGCTGATGTTGTCCATGCCCGTGACGTTGAGAGCACAGTATGCCGGCAGCGGATCCACGACCGGCATCAGATGCGTGGGGCACAGCGGCGTACCCGGCACAGCGAACCCGAGCAGCGACGAGCTGGCGTTGCGATGACCAGTCAGCAGGGCCCGCATCTTGAGATTTTCGGTTGTCTCGTAGAGCACAGCGCATGGGCCTATGTTATTGTGGCATGCCGTCTCATCAGGTACAGGGGGTTGTGCGACAGCATAGCCCGGAGCGGCCGGCGTTATGGCGAACAACAGCACCAGGGTTGTCCCGCAAATCGACTTGATCATCAATCCGCCTCCCGAATGGTCCCCGAGTGAAAGGCACGCTTCGGCCGATACTCGGACACCGAATAAGCAGCAATCCCAGTACCAAACTTTTACACACCAACTAAGTACTTGATATCACGACCGGAATTTGTTGCTCTAAACCGCAAACTGGTTAGAAGATGAATGATTCCTGGTCGATCAGTCGGTGCCGAATGACACCGACCGGGTGAAAAACACCCGGGTCGTCAGCGGGGAAGGCGTGTCCAGGCGAGCCGGCTGATGCCGGCCAGGAAGGTGTTCCGGATGTCGAGGATCTCAAAACCCGCGGCGGTGACCGCAGTGCGAAAGTCCGTCTCGCTCAGATAGCGCCGGTCGACGTGCCGCAACGTCTCGAAGACCGCCGTCGGGAGTAGCCAGCGTAGCGCGCGGAGCGCTTCGAGGCTGTTGCGCTGCGAGCGCACCTCGCGAAGGGTCGAGAGGACGTGCGCCGGCCGCCCGTACGTCAGTAAGATGGCGTGGCCCCCTGGCTTGAGCGCGCGGCGGCATGCCGCCAGAAGCGCGTCGGGCTGCGGATGCCAGTACAGCGTATGCATGCTCAAGACGACGTCGAAGGTGCCCTCGGACGGAGGCGGCTCGGATGCGACGTCGCGATGCTCGAACGTGAGAGCGAGACCGCGGCCGCCCCACCGCTCGCGGGCGACGTCGACGAGGTGACCGACGGCATCGACCCCGGTGACACGGTAGCCGACTGCAGCGAGGCGCGCGGCGACGGTGCCCGTGCCGCATGAGACGTCGATCACGCTCGAGGACGCACCGGCTGGCGCCGACCGCGCGACAAGCGCGATGACCTCCTCGAGCAAACGCTCGTAGGGCGGAAAGCCAGAGACGACCGCGTCGTAGGTGAGCCCGTAGCCCACCGCGATCATCCTCTCAGTCGCGGCGCGCACTGAGTGTCGTCGGCCGCCGTTCCGCGCGACGACCTCGCGCGTCAGGGCGTCCGGCCCCGCAGGTGGGCGCGTCATTCAGGCGTCCTCCACGTCGCGCCGCGCCCACACCAGCACGCTCGCCCCGTTGAGGAATGTGCGGCGCATCGCGAGTACCGTGAAGCCGGCGCCCTTCAGATTCGCCGCGAATTCGTTTTCGTCCCAGTAGTGGGGACCGATCCGTTTGCGCGCCAGCTCGAAGATCGAATTGGGCACCAGCCAGAGCAGACTCGCGAGCGCGCTGCGCATGCCGTCCCGATTTTTGAGGTCACGGAACGTCGACCAGTGGCCGACGTTGCGCGTCGGGTTGACGAAGACCGCGTGTCCACCCGGTTTGAGGACGCGGCGCGCCTCTCGCAGAAGCGTGAGCGGCTGCGGGTGAACGTAAAGACCGTGGATGCTCACGACGGTATCGAAAGACGCGTCACGGCCACCCGCGCCCTCGGCCAGCTCGCCGTGACGAAACGCGAGGTTGGCGAGCCGCTTGGCGCGGCGTTTTTCGCGCGCCAGCTCGACGAGGGCGCCGTAGGACTCGAGGCCGATGGTGGAGAACCCGGCCTCCGCGAGCACGAAGCTGAAATTTCCCGGGCCGCAGCCGACGTCGAGGACCTGTACGTCGCGGCGCGGCCCCTCCGGCGCGCTCTTTTCGACGAGCTCGAGGACTTCGGTCTGAAGATCCTGGTACGGCTGGAACCGCTCGAAGATGGAGTCGTACACGACGCCATAGCCCACGGATAGCATCCGGTCGAGGCCCCACTGCATGGCCCTCACCACCGCGCTCATGACGCCCTCCGCCGCGGTGGAGCCGCGGGTTTCGGCGCCGACCGACGGCATCAGCGTGCACCCTTTCGGTCGGCGAGCACCTTCTCGACGGTTCCACGCAGCTCGTCCGAGGTGAACGGCTTCAACAAGATCGAGTCGAACCCGAGGCGGTTGGCCTCGGTAATGACCTCTGGGGAGCCGTGCCCGGTCACGAGCACGACCGCGATATCAGGGTACAGGCCCTTGGCCTGGTGATACACGTCGAATCCAGTCATCCCCGGCATCTTGTAGTCCAGGACCATGAGGTCGAATCGCTCCTTGCGCAGAAGCTCGACCGCGGTCTCGCCGCGGTTCGCGCCCTTCACGGCGTACCCCAGAGCCTGCAGGACGTTCACGCATAGGACGACGACCGGCCCCGCGTCGTCGACGATCAGGATCCTCGTCTTGGTGGGGTTCAACTTGCGCGCGCCAGCTCGCCCTCACCGGTCCGGAGTGGCGCGCTGACGAGCGACTCGTAGTGTCGGGTGATCTCCACCAGGCGCTCGAGTGGAATGCTCGCGAAGGCGTCCGCCACCTGCGGGTCAAAGTGGGTGCCCCGGCCGCGGGCGATCTCCTCTCGCGCGGCCTCGACGGGCAGCGCGGTGCGGTACGGCCGGTTCGAGGTCACAGCGTCGAAGACGTCAGCCACCGTCACGATGCGTGCCACCAGCGGGATCTCCTCGCCCTTGAGACCATCCGGATAGCCTGAGCCGTCGAACCGCTCGTGATGGCTCCGCACCGCGCACGATTCACGACTCAGGAAGCGCAACGGCTTGAGAATCCGTTCTCCGACCGCCGGATGCGCCTTGATGACGGCGAACTCCTCCGCGGTGAGCCGGTCCGGCTTCCGCAGAATCGTATCCATGATCGAGAGTTTACCCAAATCGTGGAGCATCGCGCCGCGGCTCACCACGTGGATCGTCTCTTCATCGAGCCCCATGACGCTCGCGATTCCCGCCGCATAGAGGGCCACCCGCGCGGAATGGCCCTTCAGGTAGGGGTCTTTCGACTCGATGGCGTTGACGAACGCGGTGATCGTGTCGACCAGATGCCGCTCGAGATTCTCGCGGAGCACCAGCTTCTGCAGTGCCACGGACGTGGTCTGTGCGAAGCCGAGCAACATGTTCCGCTCGTCGGGCAGGAACCCACCATTCACCGACAGGCGCGCGAGGCATACCACGCCGATGCATCGGTCGACGCCGGGGATGGCCGCCGCCACCACGTCCAGCCGATGGCCGGGGCGTGTCAACGCGACGGCTTCGTGCCCGCCCGTGCTCACGACGCGATCGAAGCCTAGCTGCAGCAGGCCGAGTAGCTCGCTGACAACGGCCGGCGCGCCGGTCTGAGCCGAGGTGAAGTGACCGTGCTCGTCGCGCAAGAGCAGGAGCCCGCCATCGTTCTTCAGGCTCTCTGTGGCCAGAGTCAGCGTCTGGTGGAGGAACGCCTGCGGCTCGAGGCCCTGCAGCGCAAGGTCACCGATGCGAAGCAGCATCTCCACGCCCGCCTCGCGCCGGTGCAGCTCCTCAGCGAGACCCGATGGCAGCGGCGTTTGGCCGTTCCACTTGGCGCGATCGGCGCGGACTCGCTCGACGAGTCCCTGGACCTCCTTGATGGAGAAGGGCTTCGGCAGGTAGTCGTACGCGCCATGCCGGAGTCCGAAGACCGCGGAATTCACCGAGGGCGCGCCCGTGATCAGCACGACCGGCGTGGCAGGCTGCTTGGCCTTGACCGCGCGCAGCAGATCCAGGCCACTCAGTCCCGGCATCTTGATGTCCGACACCACCAAGTCGTATGCGTCGGCGTCGATCCGGTCGAGCGCCTCTTCTGCCGTCGGCGCCGCCGTCACCGTGCAACCGCTCGCGGTGAAGGCGGATACCAGAAAGCGCAGCAGTGAGGAGTTGTCGTCGACGGCCAGCACGCGCAGCGAGGAAGCGGAAGTCATGGCATCCTTTCCCTGGCTCATTTGCTGGAAGCCATCTGGTTCAGGAACTCCATCCACTGGCGCGTGAGTACGCCATCGTTCGGGAACTTGAGGCCTTCGAACTCTTGCGGCACGGGCTGAGCCGGCGTCTCTGTCGCCGCCGTCGGCGCGGACGTGGCTTCGGCAGCCACCGGCTTTGGCGCCGCCGCGGCGGGCTTGGGCACGGCGGCGGCCGGCTTCGGCGCGGCCACGGCCGGACGCGGGGCCGGGGCGATCGGCTTGGCTGCGGGTGCAATCGGCTTGGTCGCAGGCGCAATCGGCTTGGTCGCAGGCGCAATCGGTTTGATTACTGGGGCCACCGGTTTTGGCGCCGGCGCCACGGGCTTCGGTGCCGTGAATGCCGACTTCGGCGGCGCAGCCACGACCGGTGCCGGCTTCTCAACGACGGGCGGCGCAGCCACGACCGGCTCGACGCTGTCTTCCTCGATGACGGTCGCCGCGCTCGCCTCGGCCTGCGGCTCGCTACGGTTGTCCTCGGGGGCGGCGGCCGGGGCCACCTCGGCAGCGTCGCTCGACGCAGGGGACGGCGTTGGCGCGCTGGCCAGGGCGCCCAGCAGCTCCTTGGCGATCTCGGCGAAGGAAACGCGTGGCTCCGGGTTCTGCGCAGCTGGCGTCGCGACGGTGACCGGCGCCGGCGCGGCAATCGCGTCGCGCAACGCCACGCGCGCGATCGGCTCCACGCCAGCCACGGGCGCCTCCGGCTCTGGCGCGGGGCTCTCGAGCTCTGGCGCAGCGGCTTCAGCGCTCGGGACCTCTTCGATGGCCGGCGCCGCAATCTCGGCGCGGGCGGCTTCGATCACGTCCTCCGCGAGCTCGAGCGGCTCTTCGTCGACGATCTGGGTCTCGACCTGTGGCAGCTCGATCTCCAGCGTCGGCGCCTCGACGGCTCGGTTCAGGGTCTCGACGCGGTCAGTTGGCGCCTCGATGCGCAGAGCCTCGGGGCTCGGCGCACCGATCTCGACGGAAGGCGTGGGCGGCTCGAGGCGTGGCATCGACACAGCGGTGCGTGCCGCGATATCGATCACGGGCGCGCCGCCGTTACCGTGGCTCACGCCGTTGGTGTTCAGCATTTTTTGCAAGCGCACGCTCGTGGCGCGTGCGCTGCTCGCTCCCGTCACCAGCGGGACCACCTTCTTGTCGCTGTGATCAACGAGCTTGTCCACAGGCCGCTCCGTGATCATCGGCTCGGGCGCTCGCCGCATCTGCGGTTCGGACACACGGCGGGCGATCGGCGCAGGCTGGAACTCCGCGAGAGTGGATCCCCGGCGCAGTCGCGCGAGCGTGTCGAAGTAGACGGCCGGCGTGCCGCTCACGTCGAGGTGGCGGAACTCCACGCAGTCCACTTCGGAAAAGCCCAGCTGCTTGATCTTGCGGTGGAACGAATCCGGCAGCCGCTCGACGACGAACATGAGCCGGGGCGGCCGCGCGACCGACACGTCGACTGACGGATACAAACGGCGGATCGCGTCGGAATACTCAAGGCACCACGAGTAGGCCTCCACCGCCTTGAGGAGCATGTCCTCGTCCGCGGTGAAGCCGGCCGTCACAAGCACCAGCGTGCCGTCGGCGTCGAGGGCGACGATGTCTACGGTAGCGTGGCCGAGCAACAGGCGTGAGTCGAGTACCGTGAGACCGGGCTCGATGCCATCGAGGTGCTCGATCACCAGAGACTGCAGCTGCCCGACGTCTGGGATTTCCAGCTTTCTGACCACGACTCTCATCGCCCGCTCCTCGCGCTGGATTTGCTCGTTGCGGGAAGGTTGAGCAAAGGGGGTACCAAAGCCGAATCGGGATCATAAACATCGAATAAAATTGGATAACATCCTCGCGACTGAACGGCAAAGGGCCCGACTGCGGCTGATTTCTGACCGGCTGGACCGGATGGCAACTCCCCCCCTGGCTAACAGCTAACCAGAGGGCGAAAAGGGCGAAAAACTACGCTTCGCTGAGCTTCTTGCGGAGGGTCTGGCGGGTGATGCCGAGAATCTTCGCCGCCTCGCTCTTGTTGCCCTTCACCTGCTGCATGACTTTGACGATGTAGGAGCGCTCGATGGCGGCGAGCGTGCGAGAGGTGGGCGTCGCCTCTTCGGCCGGCCGGCCATCCGGCGACTGGGAGAACTGTGGCGGGAGGTTGTGGGCGTCGATCGACTCGCCGGTCGAGAGGATCACCATCCGCTCCACGAGGTTCTTCAGCTCGCGCACGTTGCCCGGCCATGCGTGGCCGAGCAGGAGCACTTCCGTCTCTGGGGCGAACCGATGGACCGTCTTGTGGAATGTGCGGTTCGCCTCGGTCAGGAAGTGACGCGCCAGCGGCAAGATGTCCTCGGTCCGCTCCCGCAGCGGCGGGATCGTGATCGGGATGACGTTGAGCCGATAGAACAGGTCCTCGCGAAACTTGCCCTCTTTCACCATCGTCTCGAGCGAGCGGTTGGTGGCCGCGATGACGCGGACGTCGACCTTGATGTCCCGCGTGCCGCCAACGCGTTTGAACATTCGTTCTTGAAGACAGCGCAGCACCTTGGCCTGACTATTTGGCGACATCTCGCCGACCTCGTCCAGGAACAGCGTGCCGCGATCGGCGAGCTCCATGAGTCCCTTCTTCGTCGCGCGTGCATCGGTGAACGCGCCCTTCTCGTGTCCAAACAGCTCGCTCTCGAAGAGCGTCTCCGTAATGGCCGCGCAGTTGACCTCCATGAAGGGAAAGTTGCGGCGGGCGCTCTCGTAATGCAGGCCCTTGGCGACGAGCTCCTTGCCGGTGCCGCTTTCACCGTGGATGAGGATCGTGTGCGCTTCGCTGCGCGCGAGTTGCCCGATGATGTCGCGCAGACGTCGCGTCGAATCCGACTCTCCGATGAGCTGGTCGGTCTTGTACTTGCCTTCCTCACGCTTGGTGAGCCGCGTGATCTCACGTCGCGCTTTGACCTCGTCGAGTGCGCGGCTGACCGAGATCCGCAACTTCTCCAGATGCTGAAACGGCTTCTCGAGGTAGTCGGTCGCGCCAGTCTTGATCGCCGCCACCGCGCTTTCAATGTGTCCGAAGGCCGTGATCATGATGACGGCGCTGTCCGGATGCTTCGCTTTGAGCTCGCGCACGACCTGGATGCCGTCCATGTCGGGCAATCGGAGATCGACCAGCGAGACATCGGGTGAGAGCTCCTCTGCGAGATCGAGACCTTCCTTGCCGTTGCCGGCGGTGTGAACCTCGACGTCGTCCTGGGCGAGAACTCGAGAGACAAGCGTGCGGATGTTTCGCTCGTCGTCGATGACTAGGATCGTGTCCATCGTCTCTGTAATTCTAGCCGAGACGATCCTGCCAAGAATATGGCCAATCGCTCGGAAACTGGCCATGGCGGCCAGGCCGACCCTCATATATCTAATATTTAAGGAAATAACCACATCACGCTATGCTGGTCCGAATATTGCTATTTACGTAGGAACCGCGGACTATTACCCCCGAGTTCAGCCCTACACCATTGGCCGGCTCCGGAGAGCGTCGCCTGCAATCCTGAATATACTTGGCGTCATGACCGAGCTCGAGACCCTCGAGCGAATCCAGCGGCGTGTCCTTTGGTTATCCACATGGATGGTGCACCACGCCAACGCGCGGCCGAGTGCCGACGGCGCGAAGGTGGGCGGGCATCAGGCCTCGTCGGCCTCGGTCGTGAGTCTTCTCACTGCGCTTTACTTCAAGGCGCTGCGGCCTGGCGACGTGGTGGCAACGAAGGCGCACGCGTCACCGGCCTTTTACGCGATCCAGTTTCTACGAGGACGGCTCGATGGCGCGCGCCTGGCGACGCTGCGCGAGTTCGGCGGTCTTCAGGCGTATCCGAGCCGCCGCAAGAACCCGGACGTCGTCGACCTGTCGACCGGCTCGATGGGATTGGGCGCGGTGATGGCGACCTTCAGTGCCCTCGCAACGCGGTATCTCGCCGATCACGGCGGCACGCGCGCGCCTGAACGTTTCATCGCCATGGTCGGCGATGCCGAGCTGGACGAGGGCAACGTGTGGGAGGCGCTCGCTGAAGAACCGCTTGCCGCGTTGGGCGACATCTTGTGGATCGTCGACGTCAATCGCCAGAGCCTCGATCGCGTCGTGCCCGACAGTCGCACGCGTCAGCTCAAAGATCTCTTTCTCGCTCACGGCTGGCGCGTCCGCGAGCTGCGGTGGGGCGGTCGGCTCGAGCGCGTCTTTCGGCGTCCCGGCGGCGAGCGTTTACGCCGGCGGCTCGAGACGATGCCGAGCCGCGAGTACCACCGACTCCTGCGCCTGCCGGCCGGCGCCCTACGCAAGACGCTGGTGACGGGTTCCGACGGCGCGCTCGATGCCGATGTCGACCGCGCGCTCGCCGATTTCGCCGACGATGCGCTGCCATCGCTCGTCGCGGACGTCGGCGGGCACGATCTCGCGGCGATTCTCGACGCGCTCCATGAGGCCGAGCGCGAGCGCGGCCGGCCCGGGGTGATTCTTGCTCACACGATCAAGGGCTGGGGGTTGCCGTGCGCAGCCGATCCGCTCAATCACACGATGGTCACCAGTCCGGCGCAGATCGCCGAGCTGCGCGAGGCGTTCGGCATCACGCTCGGCCAGGAATGGGCCGGCTTCGATCCCGACAGCGAGGAGGCGGCGTACATTCGCCGCCTCTCGCCGCTGTGGAGCGCGCCCTCACGCGCGGCCGCGCCCGTCGTTCCTCGCACGCTCGACGAGACGTACGACGGCGCCATGTCCACGCAGGAGGCCTTCGGCCGCGTGCTGGGAGCACTCGGACGCCGTCCCGAGGCCGACGCAATCGTCACCGTCTCGGCCGATGTGGCGGTGACGACCCACCTCGCGGGCTGGATCAACCGCAAGGGTGTCTACGCGCTCGAGGCGCGGCCCGACCCCTTCGCCGATTCGCCGCAGGCAATGGCGTGGCGGGAATCGCCGGCGGGCCGCCACATCGAGCTCGGCATCGCCGAGCACAACTTGTTCCTGCTCCTCGGCGCCCTCGGCCTCACCGCAGATCTCTCCGGGACCACGCTGCTGCCTATCGGCACGCTCTACGATCCGTTCGTGCCTCGTGGTCTCGATGCGCTCTATCACGCACTCTACGCGGGCGGTCGCTTTGTCGTGGCCGCGACCCCGTCCGGGGTCACGCTCTCGCCGGAAGGCGGTGCCCATCAGTCGGTGATCACGCCATCGATCGGCGTGGCGCTGCCGGCGATCGCCTACTTCGAGCCGGCTTTCGCGCGCGAGGTGGAATGGGTCCTCCTCGATGGCCTAGCGGCGATCGCGGCACGCGAGGGCGAGAGCCTTTACCTGAGGTTGTCGACGCGCGCCGTCGACCAGGCGCTGGCACCGCCGCCATCCGATGCGTATCGCGACGCGGTGCTCCGGGGAGGCTATCGTTTGCGCGACGCGCGCGAGGAAAGCGGCTACGCCACCGATCGGGCCGTGCACATCTTCGCCGCCGGCGTCATGGTCGGCGAGGCGCTCGAGGCCGCGCGTGCGTTGGCCGCCCGCGGGATCTTCGCCAATGTCTTCGTCGTCACCAGTCCCGATCGTCTCTACCGTGGCCTGCGGGCGCCGCGGCCCTGGCTCGAAACCCTCGTTGGCGCCGACGAAGAAGATGTTCCGGTCGTTTCCGTCCTCGATGGGCACTCGCACGCGCTGGGATTCATCGGCGGCGCGCTCGGCGTGCCCCATCAGGCCCTCGGCGTCGAGGACTTCGGCCAGTCCGGGGCGCGCACGGATCTCTATCGCCACTATGGAATCGACGCCGACGCGATCGTCGTCGCCGCCCGCACGCTGCTGGCCCTTTGACTCGGCGGCATTCGCCTTGCTCGGTTCCTTCAAGGGTGACTCTCGCGCATATGTCGGTCGCCGCGCAGCTGCTCGACCAGGTCGAGCGGCGCGCGCCTGTCTCCCGATGCTGGCTGCGCGTGATCGGTGACGCCGGTGACGTGGCTGTTCTCGAGGCATCGTTCGCCGAGGCAAGCCGACGCGTCGGTGCCGTGTCCCTCGCGCTGGACGACGCCGAGGTCACGGCGCTCGCGCGCGCGGGCGTGCACTGGTCACTCGCAGCATGGTGCGTTGACGACGCCGTGCGCGTGGCCGCACTGCTGGTCGCCGCCCAGCGCGCGCCCGCCGAGGTCGAGGGCTTCATCGTTCGGCGTCGGCAACACGGCGACGCGCGCCAGCGCGCCGCGCTCATGCTCGCGCTGCCCCTGCTTCCCGACGCGCGGCAGGGGGTGGCGATCGCGATCGACGCCCGGCGCGGCGACGTGCGCGCGGTGCTCGAGGCGGATCTGCCGCTGGCGCGCATCGTCGGCCTCGGTCCGCGTGTCACGGAGCAGCTGGCGGCGGTGGCGGCGCGCGTGGTGGCGACGCGGCGCGCGGCGGGGCGGCGGCCCCCGCTCGAGCTATGGCGCTTGTCATGGAGCACGGCGTGAGTCGCGCGCCGGCGACCGGCTCGGCCGCGGACTTCTTACCTGAGCGCCGCGCGCTGTCCGCTCTGCGTGAGGCGGCGGCGCGGTGTCGCGGCTGCCCACTATGGGCGCGCGGCACACAGACGGTCTTTGGCGAGGGCCCGTGCAGTGCGAGGGTGGTGCTGGTCGGCGAGCAGCCCGGCAACGACGAGGATCTTGCCGGCAAGCCGTTCGTCGGTCCCGCGGGGCGCGTGCTCGACCGGGCGCTCGAGGCGGCCGGGATCACGCGCGGCGACGTCTATGTCACCAACGTGGTGAAGCACTTCAAATGGGTGCCCCAAGGCAGACGTCGCATCCACGCCAAGCCCAACCAGATGGAGATCTCCGCGTGCCTGCCGTGGCTCGAGGCCGAGCTGGACATCATCAAGCCGGTGGTGGTCGTGTGCCTCGGCGCGACGGCGGCGCAAGCCCTGCTCGGGCCGAAGTTCCGGGTGACCAAGCAGCGTGGTCAGTGGGTCTCCGCGCGCTGGGCACCGCACGTGACCGCCACCGTGCACCCCTCCGCGATCCTGCGCGCGCCTGACGAGGCGGCGCGCCACGCGGAAATGGAGCGGTTCGTGGCCGATCTCAAACGCATCCCGCCTGTCCTGGCTGCCCGCGCCGCCTGACAGGGCGGCGGTATACTCAGGCCGGGCCATGACCACCCTCACCGCGACTCGCAAGTCCGCGCTCCGACGCGAGCTGGAGACGATCGTCGGATCCGGCGGCGTGCT
>Ga0207684_10000698_pt1 | contig 39706 bp, 38 predicted proteins | sample KBSK5501metaG_FD_184342 | JGI IMG/M metagenome (GOLD analysis project Ga0207684, IMG submission 184342) | Corn, switchgrass and miscanthus rhizosphere microbial communities from Kellogg Biological Station, Michigan, USA - KBS K5-50-1 metaG... | ecosystem: Host-associated > Plants > Roots >... | reverse complement strand
CCCGGGAGGTCGTCAGAGGCGGCAGCGCGAAGTAGCCGCGGTAGACGAGCCCGAAGCCGTCGAGCAGCATGAGACGTTCGGTGGGCACGAATGGAGTGTACCCGTGGCCCCCTGTCAGCCGCCGCCCGGCGCCCGGGCCGGCAAGCGCGGGTGAGCGTCAGGCAAGCGATCGCGGACGAGCACCGACGAGCGATCGCGGAACCGGATCAGATAGGCGGGCGCCGCCCCAGCCGGGACACCGCGATGATGCCGATCCCGAGAACGATGGCCGCCCCGAACAGGAGGTTGAGCGGCCGGAACAGGCCGTCGGTGACGGCGTCGCGCGTCGACGAGACATCGCCCGCGGCCGCCGGAGGGGTCGCCGCGTTGTCGCCTGGCGCGGTCTGCGGCGGCGGGACGGTGTGGATGCCGGTCGGAGCGCCGGATGCGATGGCGGCGCCGAGGTTCTCGTATCCGCTGGCCGCGGGTTGGGCGACCGGAGCCGGGTACTGGGTCGCGGGCGGCCCTCCGGTGGTGACGTCCTTGTACGTGCCGCCGACGGAATCCCCAGCCATCCTCGACCGCTCCGTTGACGAGGCCGGGGCCGCACCGGCTGCACCAGCCGCACCGGTCGTGACTGCCGGCGCCGACGCGGCGCTGCCAAACGAGAGGGAGATGTTCCCCACGAGGAGACCGACCAGGCCCAGCGTTGCGAGCCCGACGCCGAGTGGCCGCGAGGCGACCGACCGCCAGGACGAGACCGCGCCGACGAGCCGTCGCCAGCCGGCCGGCCGGAGGCGCGCCGCGTCGGCCGGCGTCAAGGTGAAGTCGCGCGGGCGGATGGCGATGGGCGGTGGCGCGGCTGCCGTCGCGCGGGCCAACGCCAGGAGGTCATCGTGGAGCGTCGCGCACTCGGCGCAGGAACGGGTGAGGGCGATGGCACGTTCGCGTTCGCTGCCGGTCAGGTCGCCGGCGGCGAGCGCGGCAATGAGCATCCGATCGTGGCGATCGTGGGACGTCGAACGGACGTCGGATTCCTGTGACATGCCCGTCAGACGGCCTCCACTCGCATTCGGTTCCCCGTCGTGTGCAGGGAGCACCGTTCTTCAGCCACGGAACAGGTCCATCCGGTCCGCGAGCCGGTCGCGGAGCGCCAGTCGGCCGCGATGGATCCGCGACTTGACGGTGCCGAGGGACACCCCGGTCATCTCGGCGATCTCGGCGTAGTCAAAGCCCTCCACGTCGAACAGGACGATCGCGGCGCGCTGGTCGTCGGTGATCGCCGCCAATGCCTGGTTGATCGCCCGGTGGCGCTCGGTCGTGAGCGCCGTCGTGACCGGATCGGCGTCCGTGCCGGCCGGCGGCTGCCAGCTTTCGTCATCGAGCTCCGGGTACGGTTGGACCGGCCGCCGCTTGCGGGCACGCTGGATGTCCATCGCCGCGTTGATCGCGATTCGATGGAGCCAGGACTTGACGCTGCCGCCGCGAAACCCGGCGAGATTCCGATACGCCGAGAAGAACGCCTCCTGGACGCAGTCGGACGCCTGGTCACGATCCGGAACCATCCGCACGACGAGCGCGAACAGCTGGTCCTGGTAGCTGACGACGAGGTCGTTGAAGGCACCGAGGTCGCCGGCGCGGGCGTTCTCGAGCAGGATGAGGTCGCGGCGCTGGACGGGGTCGTCGGGGACCGTCGTCGAGCGAAGGTCCTCCACGATGAGGGGGTCCCTCCGGACGGCGATTCTGAGGCGGGGCGAGTCTAGCATCGGACCTGCCGCCAGACGCCGTTGACCGTGGGACGGTTCCGGGCCGGGCGATGTCACGTTGACGTCGCACCGTGACGGGGTGCGTGGCGGACGACGGCGGCGACCGGAACGTCCGTTAGCATTTGCCAGCCGGGCCGAAGTGGCGGAATGGCAGACGCGGCGGTCTCAAACACCGCTGAGGGCAACCTCGTATGGGTTCGAATCCCATCTTCGGCACCACGCTCGCGGGGACGATCGAAACGGTCGGGTGGCGCGCCTCTCGCCCGCGTCAGCCCGCCGAAATTTCGTTCACGTTTTCCGCGACGACTTCGTTTCCCCGTGCTCGGCCCGTTGCTTGTTGACGGTCCGGGCGGCCCGCTCCTCGGCCTCGTCCTTACTGACGCCGCGATCCTCGCAGGACTCCTTGATGTGCTCGTACTGGCGCTCGCGCTTGGGGCTCGATCGTCCCGGCACGACAGCGACCTCCTGATCCTGGGGCGCCATCGTTTCCCGTCGACCTTGGAACCGCGTCGGTCGGCGGCGCTGGAACGTTTCGCGCGCGTATCACCCGTCGCGCGCCCGTTCTGCGATGCGGTTGTGACGCAGACCACGCTATCGTCCCTGTGGCGGAAACGCGCAGGAGTGTTCTCGATGAACGACTCGAACCAATCGACCATTCAACCGATCCTCGAGCCCGGCGAGCAGATCCGGGTGACGGCCCGGGCAATGGACGCGATCCTGGCGGTGACCGACCGCCGACTGGTCGTGGCCGCCAGCGATCGGATCGCGCTCGCCACGCCCCTGACGGAAATTCGGCGCATCCAGTTCGACATCGAGCGGAGCCGCCCGGCGACGCTCGTCATCGTGCCCGAGCAGGCGCGCGACGAGCCCCAGGTCCTGGCCATCGCGCCAGACGAATACCACACGGCCGCCGAGGCGCTCGTCGCTCTCGGACTTGCCCTCACCGCGCACGAGGAACCTCAGCCGGCATAGGCCCTGGCCGGGGACTTCTAACGCTCGACCTGTGCGACGGATGCGGGGTCGGTCGCCGGATCGGCTTCGCTACCATGGGATGACCGTCACGGCAGATCCGGCCCGGCCGGCCCACGAGGCCTGAACCTGGAACGCAACCCTGCTCGACCGACGCGGCTCCTCCCGATCGGCCACCTCGTCCGCCTGTCGATCTACTGGCTCGGGCTGATTGCCGTCGTCACGGGCATCGGGGTCATCCTTCAGGAACGGATCAAGACGATCGTTCCCGATCCGAGCGTCCAGTACACGACGCTCGGCATCGTCCAGGTGATCGGGATCGTCGTCGCCATCATCGTCCAGCCGACGATGGGCTCGATCAGCGACTACACGGTCAGCCGGTTCGGTCGCCGGAAACCGTACATCGTGATCGGGACGACGCTCGACCTGGTGTTCCTGGTCGGGCTGGCCACGTCGAACACGGTCCTCAGCCTGGCGGCGTTCGTGACGCTCCTCCAGCTCAGCGCGAACTTCGCCCAGGGACCATTCCAGGGCTACGTTCCGGACCTCGTCCCGGCCGCGCAGGTCGGTCTGGCGAGCGCGATGGTCGGGATCTTCACCATTCTGGGCGCGGTGATCGGAACGGCCGCCGCGTCGCTGGGGTTGGTGATGGGCGACTTCCTGATCCCGACGCTCGTCCTGGGGCTCATCCATTTCGCGACGATGCTGTCGCTGTTGTTCCGCCTGGATGAGGGCCCCGGTGCCAAGGACCGCCAGGGCCGGAGCTGGCCGGCGATCGTCGCGCTCGTCTGGGGGACCGATATCCTCCGCGAGCGCAGCTTCGTGCTGCTCGTCGCGTCGCGCTTCTTCATTCTCGGCGGCAGCGCGTTCTTCATCGTGCTCGCGATCCCCTACCTGGAACGATCGCTCGGCATGGCGTCGCCGGACGACCGAGCGACGTGGCTCCTCGCGATCACGGTGGTGGCCGCGCTGAGCACCGTATGCGCGACCGTTCCCGCGGCGCGAATCTCGCAATGGGCCGGTCGGAAGCCCGTGATCTACGCGGCGACGGGCCTGAGTGCGATCGGCATGACGATGGCCGCGGTCGCGCCCAGCCCGCTGTTGGTTGTCGCCGCGGCGGTCCTCATCGGTGTGGGAGCGGGCAGCTTCCTCGCGGTCGACTGGGCGTTGATGACCGAGATCATTCCGCGTGCGTCGTCCGGTCGGTACATGGGGATTTCGAACGTCGCCACCGCGACGAACGGTGTCGTCTCGATCCTCGTCGGGGGTCTGATCATCGACGCGTTCACCCGGGCGGGCGCGCAGGAGCTCGGGCCGCGAGCGGCCTTTCTCCTGGCGCCGATCTGGTTCGCGATCGGGGCGCTGCTGCTCAAGCCGGTCGTCGAGCCCCAGCGGGTCGCGGTGTCCGCCTGACGCTGCGGAATGGGCGAACGTGATCGCTGCGATACTCGCCCGACGATGACCCACCTCCCACCCGAGCCCTCCACGGCGACAACCGCCGGCCCGGCCGCACCGACCGTCCAGGAGCGCTACGCCCCGCTTGGGCGCTGCTTCGGGTGCGGCCCGGCGAACCCGCTCGGGCTACGGATCGGGAGCCGTCCCAGTGACGACGATCCGGCCGTCCTCGTCGCGCGCTTCGAGCCACGGCCGGAGCACGAGGCCTTCGCTGGCGTCGTCAACGGCGGGATCCTCGGAACGCTCCTCGACTGCCACGCCAACTGGACGGCCACGATGCACCTGATGCGGGCCCGCGGCGCCGACCGCCCGCCGACGACCGTCACCCTCGACTATGCGATCCGGATGCGACGACCGACCCCGTCCGACCGGCCGATCGATCTTCGGGCGTGGGTCGTCGAGGCTGGCGAGGACCGAGCGACGGTCGAGGCCGAGATCGCCTCGGACGGCATCGTCACCGCCACGGGCCGAGGCACGTTCGTCGCCGTCCGGCCCGGCCATCCCGCGTACGACCGCTGGTAGGAGATCCTCCATGTTCCGTCGCTTCCTCGGTCTCGATCGCCAGCGGCCCGATCCGCGGCTTCCCGTCGGCGATGCGGCCGCTCCCCTGCCCGATTCCGCGGCCGAGACCGCGACGGCGCGGCGAATCGTCGCCCGCCTCGAGGCGCTGCCGCCCGACGAAGCGCGCTTCCTCGCCTGCTTCGCTTACGTGATGAGCCGAACCGCTAACGCCGATCTCGACATCAGCGACGACGAGACCGCGTTGATGGAACGGTTCGCCGTCGAGTACGGCGGGCTCGACACCGCCCAGGCGGTACTGGTCGTCGAGATGGCGAAGGTCCAGGCGCGGGTCAATGGCGGGACCGAGGACTTCGTCGTCACCCGGGAGTTCCGCTCGATCTCGACGCAGGCGCAGCGCCTGGCCCTGCTCCGCTGCTGCTTCGCGGTCGGGGCGGTCGATGGCACGATCACGGCGGCCGAGGCCGGGACGATCAACGAGATCGCCCGCGAGCTCGACCTGGAGCCCGCCGACGTCAACGCGGTCCGGTCCGAATTCCACGAGCAGCTGTCGGCCGTCCAGGCGTTGCGACGCGCGGGAGCCTGAATCAGCCGGCGTCGAGCTCGCTCAGGATCGCGTCGATCGTCTCGACCAGGCGGTCTGCGTCCGCCGACGAGAACACCAACGGCGGCTTGATCTTGATCACGTTGCGGTCGGGTCCGTCCGTGCTCAGCAGGACGCCCCGCCCGACGGCGGCGTTCACCAGATCGTCAGCAAGGTCCGCGTAAGGCGCGCGCGTGGATCGATCGCGAACGATCTCGACTCCGATGAACAGGCCGGCCCCCCGGACGTCTCCGATGGGCTCGTGCCGCGTGGCGATCTCACGGAGCCCGCCGAGGAGCCGCTTCCCGATGACCCGGGCATGCTCCTGGAGCCCCTCATCAGCGATGACGTCGAGCACGGCGAGCCCGATCGCCGCCGACACCGGGTTGCCCCCGAAGGTGTTGAAGTACTCCATGCCGTTGGCGAACGTGTTGGCAATCGCCCGGGTGGTGACGACCGCCCCGAGCGGGTGACCGTTGCCGATCGGCTTGCCCATCGTCACGATGTCCGGCCGCGCCCCCTGTGCCCCGAACGCCCACATGTCGGTTCCGACCCGCCCGAACCCGACCTGGACCTCGTCGGCGATGGGAACCGCGCCGATCGCCCGCGCGGCATCGAACAATCCGGCCAGCCAGCCCGCCGGCGGCACGATCTGGCCGGCGGTGCCGGGGATCGCCTCGGCGATCAGGGCGCCCGCCGGGCGGCCCGCGTCGACGGCGGCATCCAGAACGGCCACGGCTTCGCTGAGGTAGGCGGCCGCCACCCCCGGCCCGTCACCGCGAAACCGGCCCCGATACGGATCCGGAAGGGGAACGACCTGGACGTCGTCAGGTCGCCCCGCCCCGCCCGGCCCATTGAACTTGTACGGGCTGATCTCGATCAGGCGCTGCGTGTTGCCGTGGTAGGCGACATCGACCGTCGCGATATCCGGCCGGCCGGTCACGGCACGGGCGAGGCGGAGCGCGAGCTCGTTTGCCTCGCTGCCCGAATTCGTGAAGAAGCAGACCTCGAGATGCTCGGGCAGAAGCGCGGTCAATCGCTCCGCGTACCGGATGACGTTCTCGTGCAGGTACCGCGTGTTCGTGTTGAGCAGCCGCATCTGGGCGACGCCCGCCTCGACGACCCGCGGATGGCCGTGGCCGACGTGGGCGACGTTGTTGACGCAGTCGAGGTAGGCCCGGCCGTCGGCGTCGAACAGGTAGGCGCCCTCGCCCCGGACGATAAGGAGCGGCGTTCGATAGCTCAGCGCGAGTGACGGGCCGAGGAGAACACGACGCCGCGCAAGCAGCTCGGCGGTCGCGTCGGTCGTCGTCACGACGCCGTCTCCCGCTCGAGTCGCTCGAGGAGGGCAAAGGCCGGCGCCTCCGAGATCGTGAGGTAGGCGTCGCCGGGCGCGAGCCGGGACTGATGGGCGCTGAGGGCGACGCTCGTGCAGAGCCGAAGCGCGACGAGCTCGACAAGCAACGACCGCTCCTCGTCGGTCAATGGCAGCTCGCGCTCGAACCCGACCCGAACGCGCTCGATCACGCGGATCGGATCGGGCGCATCGAGCGCCGCGTAGGCCGCCGCGACCGCGAGCTCGTTCACGGTGATCGACCAGACGGCGTCGCCGGGATCGAGCAACCCGCTGATCGCCTGACCGTCGTCGGCGACGAGCACGTTGTGGTCGTTGGCATCGTTGTGGATGACGCTCGCGCGGAGTGCAGGCAGGACGGTCGCAAGGCGATCAAGCCTGGCTCTCCAGCGCCCGATCAGTGCCACGCGGGTAGCGTCGCCGACTGCGCTCGCGTGCGCGTCGATGACGTCGAGCCCGTGCCGGGCGTCCCATTGGAACGGTCGTCGCACGGCCGGGTGGTCGAAGCGCGTCAGCGCATTGGCGGTTCGGCCCATCGTCGCGCCGAGATCTTCGAGAAGCGCCGGCGGCCGATCAGTCGGCGGGACGTCCGCGAGCGGGCGTCCCGGCAGCCATGTCAGCAACCGAACGAGGACCGGCTGCCCGTCGATCGGGGTCCAGGTCAGGATCTCGTCGCCGTCGATCGTCTCCATGGGTCGCTGGCACGGGACGCCCGCGGCGGCAAGAACGGACAGGGCCGCGTGCTGCATCTGGAGGAGGACCAGATCGTCGGCGACATTGGACACCTTCAGGACAAAGACCGGGCGGCGGTCGATCTCGACGGCGAAGTTCCGGTCCCGCTCGCTCGGCAGCGGGCGCAGCCGGGCTTCGATGTGCCATCGCTCGCGGAGCAGGCTGGCGGCCGCTGCCTCGTCGACGAACGGACGAGTCAGGACGGCGCCGACGCGCTTGCTCACGTTGCGCGCATGAACGAAATACGGCGATCAGCAATCCGCATGACGACGACGAAGAGTGCGGAGGCTGGCACCGAGAGAATGACCACGGGTGCGGCGAGCGACGCGAAGAGCCCCATTGCCCCCGGCAGGAGTGAGGCGGTCGCCGCCGCGAGCTCCCCGAGCCGGAGGGTCCACAGCTCGATGAGGACGACGATCGCCCCGCCTTCCACGAAGACCAACACAGCGATCGCGAGCCATCTGCACGGTGGCGGCGCGGGCGACCCGACTGACGGCCACGACGAGCGGATCTGGCAGGACGGCAAGCGGGCCGAGCGCCCATCCCGAGAGAATCCCGACCGGCACTGCCGCAACGACGACGATCGGCGCGAGCATGCCGTCCCAACGAGCGTCATGATGGCGCCGACCGCGACGATCGAGACCCACGCGGCGAGGAAACCGATCCACCGGGCGCGCAGGGATCGCCTGGCTCCGCTGAATCGGAGATCCTCGTCTGCCATCTCGCTCGACCCGCGGATCAGCCGAGGCTGAGATCGACGAGGCCGTCGCCGAGACGGCGACGAACCTCCGACAGCAACTCGGCGTCGTAGGCGACGCGGCGGCTCAGCTCCATCGGCAGCGAGCCGCCGCCGGTGGGCGCGGGGACGTGGAGGACGACGCGGGTCCCGCCGGGCCGCTCGCGCAGGAGGTTCTTGAAGGTCTCCATCGCGAGGACCAGCCGATCGGAGGTCGCGCCACCGAATCGGACATGGAGGACCTGGTCGGGCTGGCTCTCGATCTGCGATGTCGGTGCCTGCGAGTCGTGGGCGGCCCGGGCACGCGCCTCATCGGGGAGAGCCGGCTCGTCGTCCGCGTCCGCGACGCCGCCATCGCCCGCCGCCGCGAGATCCACCGGCTCGGAGTAGGTCGAGATGGGCTCGGCCGGCGCGATCCGCGGCAGGTCGCCACCGATCCGGGCCTCGGCCCGGAGCGGCGAGACGCGCGGGACGCCCGGGCGGATCCACCCCGGCTCGAGCGGGGCCGAGCCCTCCGGCCCGGGTCCAACAGCCACGGGCCCGGTCGAAGTCGGCATCGGCGCCATGACCGGAACGGCGCTCCGGTCCGCCACCGGCGTGGGTGGGCGATTCCACCCGTTCGATCCGCCGTCGCGCCGCGGCCCGCGGCCCCGCTCCCCGGCCGCGACCTCGCGGGCGAACGTCTCAGGCCCGCGGGCGACCGCCGCGTCCCACTCGACCGCCAGGTCGGCCAGGAGCGACACATCCTCGCCGCGGTGGTCGATCCGGCCGGCCACGAGCAGGATCGCGCCCTCCGTCCACGTCGCCGCTGTGAGCTCGTACATCTTCGGGAAGACGACGACCTCGAGCGAGCCCTGGAGATCCTCGAGGGTCGCGACGCCCATCGTCGCGTTGGCTTTCGTGATGACCCGCCGGAAGCCGGTCACGATCCCGCCGATCACCACCCGCTGGCCGTCGAGAGACTCGTCCTTGAGGTCGCTGCTGTAGGCGGTCACGTACTGGCCGACCTGCTCGGCGACCTCCCCCATCGGGTGTTCGGAGAGGTACAGCCCGAGGAGCTCCTTCTCCCAGCGGAGCCGCTCGCGGAGCGGGACCTCGGTCGCCTGCGGAAGGGGTCGCTCGAGGATCGTGGCGTCGTCGGCGACGAGGTCGAAGAGCGACGTCTGGCCACTGATCCGGTCGCGCTGCGCCGATTGGCCGGCGTTGATCGCGTCGTCGAGCCCGAGCAGGACCTGGGCCGGATGACCGAGGGCGTTGAGGGCGCCGACCTTGGCCAGCGCCTCGAGAACCTTCCGGTTGACGAGCCGGAGGTCGATCCGCGAGCAGAGGTCGGCCAGGGACTTGAACGGACCGCCCTCCGTGCGGGCCGCGACGATCGATTCGATCGCGCTCTGGCCAACGTTCTTCACCGCCAGCAGCCCGAACCGGATCGCCGGCCCCTCGACGGTGAACTCGACATCGGAACGGTGGACGTCGGGGAGCTTGATCTCGATCCCCATGCGGCGGCACTCGGCGATCGCCGCGGCGACTTTCTCCTCGTTCGACCTGAAGGCCGTCAGCACCGCCGTCATGTACTCGACCGTGAAGTTCGCCTTCAGGTACGCCGTCTGGTAGGCGATCAGGCCGTAGCACGTCGCGTGGGCCTTGTTGAAGCCGTAGCGCTCGAACGGCTCGAAGGCGGCGAACACGTCGTCGATGACTTTGGGCGCCACGCCCCGCTCCGCGGCCTGGGTGACGAACTTCTCCTTCTGGGCGCGGAGGACCGACGACTTCTTCTTGCGGATCGCGTAGCCAAGGGTGTCCGCCTCCGGGCCGGTGAAGCCGCCGAGCGCGATCGCCGCAGCCATGATGTCTTCCTGGTAGACGAAGATCCCGTAGGTCTTGTTCAGGTACGGCTCGAGGAGCGGGTGAAGGTAGGTGACCTTCTCCTGGCCGTGCTTGCGCCGGATGTAGGCCGGGATGTTGTCCATCGGGCCCGGCCGGTACAGGGCGACCATCGCGGCGAGATCGAGCACGGACGTCGGCTGGAGGTCGCGGATGTAGCGGCGCATGCCTGCCGACTCGAGCTGGAAGATGCCGGTCGTCTCGCCGGAGGCCAGCAGCGCGAACGTCGTCGCGTCGTCGAGCGGGATGCGGTCGAGGTCGATCTCGATCCCCCGCTCGTGGCGGACGAGGTCGACGGCGTGGCGGAGGATCGTCAGGTTCGACAGGCCGAGGAAGTCGAACTTCAACAGCCCGAGCGCCTCGATCCCGTGCATCTCATATTGGCTCATCAGCGCGTCGGAGTTCGTCGCCTTCTGGAGCGGCATGAGTTCGGTCAGCGGCTCGCGGCTGATCACGACCCCAGCGGCGTGGGTGGAGGCATTCCGGGCGACGCCTTCGAGCTGGCGGGCGAAGTCGATGATCCGCTTGACCGCCGGGTCGGCGTCGACCTGGCCCTTGAGGTCGGGCGAGATCTGGAGGGCCTCGTCGAGCCGGATGCCGAGCTGGTTCGGGACGGCTTTGGCGATCCGGTCGACTTCGCCGTAGCTGTGGCCGAGGACCCGGCCGACGTCGCGGATGGCGGCCCGGGCGAGCATCGTCCCGAACGTGATGATCTGGGCGACGTGGTCCGACCCGTACTTGCCGCTGACGTAGTTGATGACCTCGTCGCGGCGCTCGTCCTCGAAGTCGACGTCGATGTCCGGCATCGTCACCCGATCGGGATTGAGGAATCGCTCGAACGGCAGGCCGTACTGGATCGGGTCGACGGGCGTGATGTAGAGGGTGTACGTCACGATCGAGCCGGGAGCGCTGCCGCGGCAGGTCGTCTGGATCCGCTGCTCGCGGGCAAACCGGACGAAGTCGGCAACGATCAGGAAGTATCCCGCGTAGCCCATCGAGAGGATCACCCCGAGCTCGTAGTCGAGGCGCTGCTGGAGCTCGGGCGTCACGGTCCCGTAGCGCTCGTGGAGACCGCGCTGGCATTTCTCGCGCAGCCATGACTCGACGGTGTAGCCGTCGGGCACCGGGAAATGCGGGATCCGGAGCTGGCCGAGGGGCAGCTCGAGATCGGCCATCTCCGCGATCCGCCGGGTGTTGAGGATCGCCTCGCGCTGGTCGGGGAAGAGGGTCGCCATCTGGGACGCGGACTTGAGCCAGAAGGCGTTCGTGTCGAACTTCATCCGGCCCGGCGTATCGATGTTGTTGCCGGTTCCGACGCACAGCAGGACGTCGTGGGCCTCGCTCTGGCGCTCGTGGACGTAGTGGAGGTCGTTCGTCACGACGAGCGGCAGGCCAGTCTCGGGTGCAAGACGGAGCAGCTTCTCGTTGAGGAGGCGCTGCTCGGGCAGGCCGTGGTCCTGGAGCTCGAGGAAGAAATTGCCCATGCCGAGGATGTCCTGGTACTCAGCGGCGAGCGTTCGGGCCGACGCCCAGTCCTCGATCTCGAGGGCGCGCGGGATCTCGCCGGTCAGGCAGGCGGACAGGCCGATCAGCCCCTCGCTGTGGCGGGCGAGGTGCTCGCGGTCGATGCGCGGCTTGTAGTAGTACCCGTCGACGTGGGCGTCGGTGACGAGCCGGCACAGGTTGCGGTAGCCGACCAGGTCCTTCGCGAGGAGGATCAGGTGAAATGGCTGGGCGTCGGCCTTGCCCTCCTTCTCGGTCATCGAGCGGCGGGCGACGTACGTCTCGACGCCGATGATCGGCTTGATTCCCTTGGCCTTCGCCGCCTGGTAGAAGGCGACGGCGCCGTACAGGGCCCCGTGATCGGTGATCGCGAGGCTGTCGAACCCCTGGGCCGCGGCCGAATCCACCAGGTCCGTGATCCGGCCCAGCCCGTCCAGGAGGCTGAACTCGGAGTGGACGTGGAGGTGCGTGAAGTCGTTCGGGGCGAGGGTCATCGGGAGGCCAATGGTAGTCGGGCGGCCCTGACCGCGGCGACGACGTCAGGCGGCGAGCGCGAACAGGCGCCAGGCTTCGGGGACCCCCTTGAGCTGGTGTTCGCCGCGATCCTCGAAGCGGAGCCCCGATCCGGCCACGAGATCCTTGACGGTGCTCGACACGAGGATCTCGCTCGGGCCGGCCAGCGATGCGATTCGAGCGCCGATCGACACCGCGATCCCCACGACCTTGCCGTCGCTCACCTCGCACTCGCCCGTGTGGACACCGGCGCGCACGTCGATGCCGATGGCGCGAAGCGGCTCGCGGAGGGCCGCCGCGGCAAGGACCGCCCGGGCAGGACCGTCGAACGTCGCGAAGAACCCATCGCCCGCCGTGTCGATCTCCCGGCCCTGGAATCGCGCGAGTTCGCGACGGACGATCGCGTGGTGCCGCGCCAGGAGCGTGCGCCAGGCCGCGTCTCCAAGCCGGGCAGCCATGGCCGTCGAGCCGACGATGTCCGTGAACAGGATCGTCGCGAGCACCCGCTCCGCCACATTCGGGGCCGCGAGGCGCGAGACGAAGCGCGCCGTGGCCTCCATCGCCGCGAGGTGGGCATCGTCATCTACCCACGTGTAGACGCCCCGGAGAGCGGGCAGCTCGACCACCTCGGATCCGCGGATCCGGGCTGCGGTGTAGTGCCCGGGTCCGGGCAGCGCCGGCCGCGGCATGACGAGGACCGGGACTCGCACGGCCGCGAGGACATCGCGAACATCGAGCTCCATCGCCGTTCGAAACGACGTCAGGGCGGCGCCTGGACTCAGGCTGCGTCGCATGTGCCAGACGAACCAGTCCACGAAGTCGGCCTGGTCCGACACCTCGGGAGCCCACTCCTGGGCAAGGTGCTCGAGGTAGTCACGCGCTCCCCAGCGCGCCCGGACCTCGGCCAGCTGCTGGCGCCAGTCGTCCTCGGTCTGGGTCCACGGGTAGTCCGGCGAACGGACACCCTTGACTCTCGGGTCGAAGAGAACGAGGCCGGCGCAGCGCTCTGGATAGGTCGCTGCGAACAGGACCGCGATTCCGGTCGCCGTGCCGCCGGTCCAAATGACGGCGCGCTCGGATCCGACGGCGTCCAGCACAGCGCGGATGTCGTCCATGGTCGTCTCGAGTGACTGGACCTCGCGGACCCGGTCCGAGAGGCCCGTCCCCCGCCGGTCCAGCATGATCACGCGCCCGGACGACGCGAGTCCCTCGACGTGGCGGACGAGCAATGGCTGCTCCCAGGTCGAAAGCAGATCCCCGGTGATCCCGCGGAGGAAGACGATGTCTATCGGGCCATCGCCGACGAGCTGGTAGGCGATGGCCACCTCGCCGCTTCGTGCGTACGAGACGTCCGGCGGTTTCACGGCCTGAGTCTGCTGCATCTGGCCGCGGCATGTCTGACCCACAGACTCACCTCTTGGAGCGCAAACTCGCAGCTTGGGCTGGTCTCCGCGGCGCCAGTGCGAAAGGAATCCGTGAGGGTGGTCACGGCCGCACCCGAGATCGATCGGACGATACGGCTGCAGGAAGGGCGGCAGATGGCGTACTCCGAGTGGGGCGCGCTCGATGGCGACCCAGTCGTATTCCTGCATGGCTCGCCGGGCTCACGCCTTCTCTGCCCCGACGAGCACGCGACGGAGTCTGCCGGCGTTCGCCTCATCACAATCGATCGCCCCGGGTACGGACGGTCGGATCCCAGACCGTCGGGCGCACTCGTCGACTGGCCCGACGACTATGTCGAGCTCGCCGATCAGCTCCATCTGCCGCCGTGCCCCGTCGTCGGATGGTCGGGCGGCGGGAGATACGCGCTGGCGTTGGGCTTTCGCGCCCCCGATCTCGTGACCGCGATCGGCGTCGCCGGGACCCCCGGCCCGATTGACCAGGTTCCGGGCGCCCTCGATCAGCTTTCGCTCGAAGACCGCGACATCCGCGCGTTGCTGGCCCGCGACCGCGCGGCGGGTCTGGCGGCCATCGTGAAGAACTTCGCCTGGTTCGCGGGCAACGGCTGGAAATCGATCTTCGCGGAGAGTTGGGGTGACGCCGATGACTCGGTCCTCGGCCGACCCGAGGTCCTCGCGGCGATGAAGGCGTTCACCCTCGAGGGCGCTCGCCAGGGTCCGGCCGGTTTCGCAGCCGACGAGATGGCATGGATCCTGCCCTGGGGCTTCGCCGTGACCGCGATTCGCCAGCCCGTTCACGTCTGGCACGGAGCGTCCGACGTGCAGGTCGGCCCAGCGAACGCGGATTACTTCGCGCGGTCGATCCCTCGAGTGAGCCGCGTCACGTTCAGGAACGCGGGACATCTGTTGCCGATCATCCATTGGGCCGAGATGCTCGACGCGGTGCTCCGATCACGATGAAGCAATCTGGTCATCACCAGTGGAGAGTGAGCGCCGGGCATCCGCCGAACGCGAACGGATGACCCGGCGACTCAGTGCGCGGCAGCGGGACCTCGACTCGGGGCCTGGATCAGTTCCCGAACCAGTAGTCCCCGTCCCAGTACCAGATCGACTGGTCGGCGTTCGCGGTGACGACGACCTCGAGATTGAACTGGGTCAGCCGCCCGGTCCCGGCGCTGAAGACGCAGACCGCGTCGACGTCGCTGCTCCAGGTGCAGGCACCGGTCGTGCTGCCGTTCCCGATGTCGATCGCCGCGATCTGGACGTTGTCAGCCGGACCCTGGGTGTAGTGGATGTCGGTACCTGCCGGGATCCACTGGAAGTCGGAGTGCTCGACGGTGCAGAGGAATCCGAGCGGCTCGGACGAGTCATCCGCGCACGTCTTGTCGAGGTGGAAGGCATGGTGCGAGCCCGCCGACGCCACGGGGGCGAGGACAGTCAGCGCGAGGATCGTGCCGATGACGGCGAGTAGTTTCTTGATGGACAGCATGTCTGGCTTCTCCTTGGGTGACAGCGAGTCGGATTCGAGGAGCCGTTCGGGGCAGGAACTGCGCGTGCCCCGGCCTGACGATGGGCGTTCACGACGTCACGGTCACCTCCCGCCGGCTGGGCTGAACGAGCCGCCGCTGGGGTCGTAGATCTCGGCCGAAGCGAGCGGACCCCCATCGCCGTACCCGGCGGTCACGAGGACGCGGCCGTTGGCGAGCAGGGTGGCCGTGTGATAGGTGCGTCTGTCGGCCATCGGACCGGTCGCGGCAAACCTACCCGTCTTCGGGTCGTAGATCTCGGCCGAGGCCAGGAACGGGCCGTCGTAAGCCCAGCCGGCGGGATCACCTCCGGTCACGAGGACGCGGCCGTCGGCGAGCAAGGTGGCCTCGTCGAAGGTGCGACCGGCAGCCATTGGGGCCGTCGCGCTGAACGTGCCGGTGTTGGGGTCGTACAACTCCGCGGTGCGGAGACTGCGCGTACCGATGTCCGTGCCCCCGGTGATCAGGACGCGACCGTCACCGAGCAGGGCGGCGGTGTGGGAGCCGCGAGCGACGGCCATCGGCCCGGTCCCCGTGAATCTCCCGGTCTTCGGGTCGTACATCTCGGCTGACTTGAGAAACGGATGGCCGTCCCAGCCGGCGGAGGTACCCCCCGCGATCAGGACACGACCGTCGGCGAGCAGCGTGGCGGTGTGGAAGGCGCGAGCCGTGGCCAACGAGCCGGTCGCGCTGAACGTGCCGGTCTTCGGGTCGTAGATCTCGGCTGAGGCCAGCGAATGCGCTTCGGTGTCGTTACGTCCGGTGATCAGGACGCGACCGTCAGCGAGCAGGGTCGCCGTGTGGAGGTTGCGAGCCGTAGCCAGCGAGCCGGTCGGGCCGAACGTGCCCGTGTTGGGGTCATACAGCTCGGCCGAGGCGAGAAACGGGCCTTCGAACTGCCACTGGCGCGGGTTGCCTCCGACAATCACAACGCGACCGTCAGAGAGGCGCGTGGCAGTGTCGTAGCCGCGAGGGACGGCCAGCGGGCCCGTCGGGCTGAAGGCGCCGGTCGTCGGGTCATAGAGATCGGCGGAAGCGAGAGCAATATCCCCGGCGTCGAAGCCGCCGGCCACGAGGACACGGCCGTCGGTGAGCCGTGTGGCGCTATGAATTTGTCTTCCGACCGTCAGCTGACCGGTCATGGTCGTGGCGCGCGGCGTGGCCGGGTGCGTCGGGACGGGCGCGGCCGTTCGCGTCGGCGCGGCGATCACGCTGCGCGCGGGGGCGGGCGTCGAACTCGGGATCGGCGTCGGACTCACGTTGCCGGCGCAGCCGGCTGACAGGATCACGACGGCCAGACCGGCCGCCACCCGGCAGCCGAAGTCGTGCGCAACCTGACTCCGGTTGAAGTTCGCGCCCGTGTCGCTGGACGGCATTGGCCAACCCCTCTCAGTTGGGACGGTGGATTGGGATGGCTGAATCAGCCGGCTGGACTGAACGTTCCCGTCGCGGGGTCGTAGATCTCGGCCGAGGCAAGCGGACCCACGGCACCGTAGCCGCCGCTCACGAGGACTCGGTCGTCGTCAAGCACGGTGGCTGCCAGGTAGGTCCGCGCGGCCGCCAGCGGGCCGGCCGCCGTGAATGTGCCCTTCGTCGGGTCGAAGAGCTCGGCCGAGGCGAGGAACAATCGGTTGGTGTAATCCCCGCCGCCACCGACGACCAGCACACGACCATCCGAGAGCAACGTGGCGGTGTGGTATTGGCGCCCGTCGATTAGCGATCCGGTCGGCGCGAACGTGCCGGTCCGTGGGTCGTAGATCTCGGCTGTGGCGATGTCCTCCCTCGCCTCTGGGCCGACATCCTGCTGCGAGCCACTGGAGCCGCCGGCGAGAAGGACGCGGCCATCCGCCAGCAGCGTGGCGGTGTTGAAATCTCGCCCCCCGGTCATGGAGCCGGTCGGAGTAAAGGTGCCGGCCTTCGGGTTGTAGATCTCGGCCGAGGCGAGGTGCGCGGTGGTCCCCCAGGCGGCCGGGGAGCCGCCGGCGACCAGGACGCGACCGTCGGCGAGCAGGGTCGCGGTGTGGAACGCGCGGGCGATCATCATCGGACCGGTGGGCCTGAACGTGCCAGTCTTCGGGTCGTATAGCTCGGCTCCAGCGACGGCGTGCGCCTGAAAGTCCGCGCCGCCCGTGATCAGGACGCGACCGTCCGCGAGCAGGGTCGCGGTCTGGGACTCGCGAGGCGTCGCCATCGAACCCGTCGGGCTGAATGTGCCCGTCGTCGCGTCATAGAGCTCGGCCGAGGCGAGGAACGGACCGGTAATACCCGGGAATGAGCCGGGCCAGCCGGGGGGGCCGCCGCCGCTGATCAGGACGCGCCCGTCGGCCAGCAGGGTCGCCGTGTGGTACCCGCGAGCCTGCGCCAGCGAGCCGGTCGGTCGAAACGTGTTGGTCGCGGGATCGTAGAGGACGGCCGAGGCGAGCTCTCCATCCAGGTTGTTGTAGCCCCCCACGATGAGGACATGGCCGTCGGCCAGCCTCGTGGAGGTGTGGATCTGTCGCCCGTCGCCGATCGGACCGATCTGGCCCGCGGGGGGCGGCGACGGGGGCGTCGGCGTGGGCCGCCGCGTCGAGGCCGGCAGACTGGGACTTGCATTCGCGCCCGGCGTCAGACGGGGTGTGCCGACCTGAGGCTGGCCGGGTCTGGTCAGGTAGAGGGCACCCGCGACCGCGAGGACCACGATGGCGGAGGCCGAGGCGATGCGGAAGGACAGCCTTCGTGTCGAGTCGCTCCACGCCCAATGCACGAATCGTCGTTGTTTGACGGGAATGGCGGTCACGCTCGTCCGGAGCTCGGCGGGCGCCCGTTCGGACTCGCCGATCTCCGTGCGGTACCAGTTCCGAAGGCGCTGCTCCAGCTGCTGGTCGGTCATCGGAGGGCCCCTTTGGCGTCCGCCGCGTCGATCGCGAAATGCAGACGCTCAAGTGCGTAATGGAGGCGTGACTGGACGGTTCCCGCCGGGATCGCGAGCCGGCTGGCGATCTCGTCGATGGAGAGGTCGCGGTAGTAGCGCAAGGCGACAACCACGCGGTGGTCCGCCGACAGCGTCGCGAGGGCGGCGCCGATGACATCGCGGTCGTGGGCCTGACCGAACGGATCGCCGGTCGCGATCGCCACCTCGGCCGAGATGTCCGTCGCCTGCCGCCGGGAGGTGCGGCGCAGGCGGTTGCGGCAGGAGTTGACGAGGATCCGGTCGAACCACTGTTCGAAGCGGCCCGGGTCCCGCAAGGTCGACCACTTGCGCCACGCCTGGAGGAAGGCGTCGTGTGTCGCGTCCTGGGCCTCACCCGGGTCGCGCAGGATCGCTCGAGCGAGGCGATAGGCGGCATCGAGGTGACCGTCGGCCAACCTCAGAAAGGCTCGGCCACGCGCGCTCGTCTGATCGACCTCGTCGGGTCGACTGTCTGTCAATTCGATGACCTCAGCGGTAGGGCCCACAGTGACATGACAATCGAGCGACGCAGAACCTTCACCGCGAGATTGCCACTCCGGCCCGGCGTGGAACCCGCCCGGTATGACAAACCGGACGTGCGGTGCTCGCCGTGAGGCGGGCGCGCCTCGGTCGACGTCCGGCGACATGGCCCGATGGGTGATGTCCGGGCCTCCACCTGGCCTGCGACAGCCGGTTGACGCCCGCCTCAGGCGCATGTTGCTCGGATGTCACACGGCCGTCGCGACGGGCCGACAGGGCAGCGAGCTCGTAAATGACACTCGATCGGCCGTGGGGCCCGTGCCGGGTATCGTGGGGGGATGGATCCTCAGCGTCTCGCCGACATCGTCCCACCGGCTGACGTCGACTTCGATTCGGTGATCGACGCCATCCTCGACGACCTGCCGGATGCCTTCCTGGAGCGGCTCGGATCCGTCGCGATCGTCGTCGAGGACGAGGCATCACCGGATCAGCTGGCGGCCGTCGGTGCGGGCGGGCTCTTCGGGCTGTACCAGGGGGTCCCGCGGACGCACTTCGGGGTCGACAACGTCCCGTTGCCGAGCAAGATCACGCTCTTTCGCGGGCCGCTGACCCGCGCGAACCCACGCCGGAGCGACTCATCGGCGCGATCGAGGACACCCTGCTCCACGAGATCGCCCACCACTTCGGGATCGACGACGATCGGCTCCACCAGCTCCGAGCCGAGGGCCGGGCGAGCCGGATCTCGCGCGGATCATCGTGACGGCCGGCCGCGGCTGACCGCGCAGCACGGCGGCGCCTGCAGGGCAGTTTGCAGAGGTCCGCCGATCAGCCCTTGAGCAGCCCCTGCACGACCGGTTCGATGCGCTCGACCCAGAGGGCGTACTGGGCGCCCGACGGATGGAGCCCGTCGCCGGCGACGAGCGAGCGGTCGTCCGCGGCACGCAGGGAGAGGTCGTGGATGTCGACGAAGGCGATCCCGCGGTCCGTGGCGAGCTCACGGAGGATCGCGTTGATCGCCCGGATTCCGGCCGATTGGACGACCGGGTCGCCGAACGCCCCACCCTGCGGGGTGACCGTGTAGTCGGGTGTGGCCACGGTGACGATCCGGCCCGCCGCCAGCGACGCCAGGAGCGTATCGAGGATCCGTGCCGCATTCATGCGGTACCGCTCGGGCGTGACGCCCTGGACGACGTCGTTCACGCCGACGAGGAGTGATATGAACTGGGGTTGAAGCTCGTCGAGTCGTGGCAGCTCGGCCTCGATGACATCCGCCGAGGTGAACCCGTTGACCCCGAGGTTGGCGACGAGGTCGAGTCCCGGAGGCCCGGCTCCGACCGCGGCCACGAGCCGATCTGGCCAGCGATCGACTTCGCGCGGGAGCGCCGTCCCGATCGTATAGCTGTCGCCGAGCGCCGCGTAGCGCAGCCGATCGGTCGCGGCGGTGGGCGCCGTCAAGGAGCCGGGGCTGCGGCCGGAGTCGCGACCTGGCCGGCTTCGGAGCGGGTCGAGGCGGGCACCACGATTGGCGCACCGTCGAATCGCCCGCTCGCGACGTCTGCGAGGAACTCCGACAGCAGCTCGGCGAAGGCGGCCGGCCGTTCCAGGCTGACCATGTGGCCGACGCCTGGCTCGACGACGAGCCGCGCCCGAGGCGCCTCGCCGACGATCCGCTCGGAGACAGACCGGATCGCCGGGTCGTCCGCGTCGCCGACGATGACGAGGACCGGACAGGCGAGTTCGGCGAGCCTGGCCGCGACCGGCGGGGCGAGCTCGTGCTCCGGGGCCTGCTCGGCGTCCCACTGGGGCAGCTCGAACGCCTCACGCTGCATCCGGCCAACGAACGCGCGGACCTCAGGATCGACGGCGTCCGGCGAGCGCAACGGACCGTCGACCCAGGCGCGGAGGTTGATCTCGACGGCCGCCTCGAGGTCGCCGCGATCGAGGGCCTCCACCTCCGCGGCCCAGATCGGGCGGAACGTGGCGGGCGCGCCGTCGAACAGGGCCCCGCCCGGCGCCACGAGGACGAGCGATGCGACCGCCCCTGGCCGAGCGATGGCGGCCTCGACCGCGATCCCGGCGCCCATCGACGCGCCGACGACGTGGGCGCGCGTGATCAGGAGCTCGTCGAACAGCCCGAGGAGGTCCGTGTGGTGCGACCACGGTCCCGTCGGCGGGAGCGACTCGCCGACGCCACGAACGTCGTGCCGGATCACCCGATGCCGCCCGACCAGGCTCTCGGCTACAGCCGACCACATCCGGCGGTCGGCGACCCCGGCATGAACGAGGGCGACGGGCGGACCCGAGCCTTCGTCGTCGAAGGCGATCCCGGCGGCAGTCCGGCCGCCGGGTGTGAGCCGCGGTTGAACATGGACCATGACGACGGAGTATGCACCTGACGTCCGCGGGCCCTATCCTTGCCGTCGGCTCATCCTTTCGAGCGGGACGCGGACCATGCCTGGGCGACGGAAGTTGCACTTGCCCGGCCGACCCCTCGTCGTTAGGATGCGCCGAGGGTCGCTCCACGGAGCGAACGTTCCTCGAGACCGCCACGGACCACCCGATGCTCTCGGCCGGACGGATCTCGATTCTGGAGGAGGACACATGCACAAGCGTTCGCTTGGCCTGTCGCTGCTCGGCAGCCTGGCCATCATCGTGGCAGCGTGTAGCGGCGGGGCGACCCCGAGCCCGTCTGCCGCGTCGCAGCCGCCCGCATCGACCGCTGCCTCGGCGCCCGCGTCAGCGCCGGCTTCAGCGGCCGCCTCGCAAACGGCCCTCAAGCCGATCAAGGTCGGTGTCGTCACCGACGTGGGGCAGCTCGAGGACAAGTCGTTCAACCAGTCGTCCAATGAGGGCGCCATCGCCGCCGCCACCCAGGCTGGCGGGAGCCACGACGTGATTGTCACGCAGGCCATCTCGGACTATGCCGCAAACATCCAGACGTTCGTCGACAACAAGTTCGATGTCATCGTGACCGTCGGCTTCCTCCTCGGCACCGACACCGCCAAGGCGGCAAAGGCCAATCCGACGATCCACTTCGTCGGCGTCGACCAGGGCGTTTGCGTCGATGAGAACGGCGCTCCGGACGCGACCTTCGCCTGCAAGGGTGATGCCGCGAAGCTGTTGCCGAACTATCAGGGCATCGTCTTCGCCGAGGCCCAGCCGGGCTACCTTGCCGGGGTCGTCGCCGGAAGCCTCACGAAGTCGGGCACGATCGGCGCCGTCGGCGGGACGAACGTGCCGGCCGTCGTGAACTACTGGCGCGGCTACGAGAACGGCGCCAAGTCGGTCAAGCCGGACATCAAGGTCCTGTACCAAGAGACCAACCCGGATCCGACCAAGGGCTTCAACGACCCGACGGCCGGAAAGACGATCGCCAACCAGTTCATGGGTCAGGGCGCGGATATCATGTTCCAGATCGCCGGCCTAACGGGCCAGGGCGTCCTCGAGGCCGTCTGCGCCAAGACGGGTGTATGGGGCATCGGCGTCGACGTCGACCAGGCCGTCAGCCTGCCCAAGCTTGCCAAGTGCCTCGTCACGAGTGCCGAGAAGAAGCTCGTCGCGACGGTCACCGCGGTAGTCTTGAGTGTCGCTTCCGACACCTTCAAGGCCGGCACGGTGGCATACAACGCGGCGTCGAATCCACAGGCCATCGGTCTGTCGCCGTACCACGACAACGCGGCCCTGATCACGCCCGACATCCAGGCCAAGGTCGACGCGGCCCTGGCCGGCCTGAAGGACGGCTCGGTTGATCCGTGCTCGCCAACGAAGTGCACGGTGTCGGGCAAGTAGCTCGGCCTGCAACCTTCGCAGCTCAGTATCGAGGGGTGGTCGATCGACCGCCCCTCGGTCGATTCCGGGCCCTATGATGTCGCCAATCCCGCGAGCGCCCGTCTCCTGATCCGCGATCTGTCCGAGGCTGCCGTGACCGAGCCCCTGACCGCCCCGCCGACGACACCCGAGACCGTTCCCGCGCTGGAGATGCGTGGGATCTCCAAGCGCTATCCGGGCGTGGTTGCGAACGACGGGATCGACATCGATGTCCGGCCGGGCGAGATCCACGCGCTGCTCGGCGAGAACGGTGCGGGCAAGACGACCCTGATGAACATCCTGTACGGGCTGGCGACGCCCGACAGCGGCGAGATCCTGCTCGACGGCGAGGTTGTCGGGATCGACGGACCGGCCGACGCGATCAAGCGCGGGATCAGCATGGTCCATCAGCACTTCATGCTCGTCCCGGTCATGAGTGTCGCCGACAACATCCTGCTCGGCGCGGAGACGATGGCGAATGCCGTCTTCCTCGACGAGACCGAGGCCCATCGGCGGATCGTCGAGCTCGGCAAGCGATTCGGCTTCGAGATCGACCCGGAGGTCAAGGTCGGTACCCTCTCGGTCGGCTGGCAGCAACGAGTCGAGATCCTGAAGGCCCTCTATCGGCAGGCCCGGATCCTCGTCCTCGACGAACCGACGGCCGTCCTCACGCCCCAGGAGACGAAGGAGATCTTCGTCGTCCTCCGCCGCCTCGCTACGGAGGGCCACAGCATCATCTTCATCAGCCACAAGCTCAACGAGGTCCTCGAGATCGCGGACCGGATCACCGTAATTCGGCGCGGCAAGGTCGTCGGCACACGCCTCCCGGCCGAGACGGACGAGGACGACCTGGCGGCCCTGATGGTGGGACGCAACGTCCAACTCGTCGTGGATCGCGGCGAAAGCCACCCCGCAGGCCCGACGTTGATCGTCTCGGACCTGAAGGTCGATGACGATCGCGGCCAGCAGACCGTGAATGGCGTCAGCTTCGAGGTCCGGGCGGGCGAGATCCTCGGCGTGGCCGGCGTTGCCGGCAACGGTCAGGAGGAGCTGGTCGAGGCGCTGACCGGCCTGCGCCGGCCGAAGAGCGGATCGGTCAGCCTCGGAGGCCGCGACGTGACCGGGTCCGGCCCGCGCGAGCTCCAGCGACGGGGCATGTCCTTCGTCCCGGGCGATCGCCAACGCTTCGGGCTCGTCATGAGCTTCCCCATCTCGGACAACCTTGTCCTGACCCAGTACGACGAGGCGCCCTACGTGAAAGGCCTATTCCGCAACGATGCGGCGATCGCGACCTGGGCGAAACGGGCGATCGCCGAGTACGACATCCGGACCCCGTCGGCGGTGGTCCCGGCCTCGACCCTGTCCGGCGGCAACCAACAGAAGGCGGTCGTCGCCCGCGAGTTCAGCCGGAAGCTCTCGGTGCTCGTCCTCGACCAGCCAACCCGCGGCCTCGACGTCGGCAGCATCGAGTTCATCCACCGCCAGGTCGTCGCGAAGCGCGATGAGGGGGCCGCCATCCTCCTTGTCTCGGCCGAGCTCGACGAGGTCCTCGAGTTGTCGGACCGCGTCGTGGTCATGTATCGCGGCGAAATCGTGGCCCTTGTCGACGGACCGACGGCCGAGCGCGAGAATGTCGGCCTGCTCATGGCCGCCGGCCGACGGGCGATCCCGGCGATCGAGACCGCGGTCCCGCCCGCTGGCCAGGATGCGGTGCCCGGATGAGAGCGGCCGTGGCCCGCTTCTGGGCCCTCGCCGCCGTTCCGATCATCTCGATCGTCCTGGCCTTGCTCCTCGGGTCAGTCCTGATCATCGCCTCCAGCCTCGTGACCGATAAGTCGCTCAACCTGCTCCTGCCGATCGTCGCCTACGAGAACCTCCTCCAGGGTGCGACGGGCCTGTCCTTCCTCGACGTCGTGGGCAGGACGGTTACCATCAATTTCTCGATCGACCCGGACCAGGCCGCCCGCGCCCTCACGAGCACGATGGCCGCGACGAGCCCGCTCGTCCTGTCGGGGTTGGCGGTCGGGATCGGCTTCAAGGCGGGTCTGTTCAACATCGGCGGAACCGGCCAGGTCCTGGTCGGCGGATTCATGGCCGCGCTCGCCGGCGCGGCTGTGGCTCAGCAGCCGGCGCCAGTTGCCGTCGCGATCGCGATCCTCGCGGGTGCTCTCGGCGGAGCGCTCTACGGGTTCATCCCCGGCGCGCTGAAGGCGTTCACCGGAGCCCACGAGGTGGTCTCGACGATCATGCTCAACTCGCTTGCTGCGTTCGCGATCGTTGGTCTCGTCAACGACATCTTCAAAATCACTGGCCCATCGTTCGCACGGACGGCCGACGTCGGGAACGCGGCGATGCCGATCCTGTTCGGCCGGAACGGGAATCTCGGCATCTTGATCACGCTGGTCCTCGTCGTCCTCACCTGGGTCCTGATCTATCGGACCCCGCTCGGATTCGAGATCCGGACGGTCGGCGCCAATCCGAGCGCTGCGCGATACGCCGGGATGAGTCCGCGCCGGTTGATCATCCTCGTGATGAGCCTGTGCGGCATGTTTGCGGGTCTGGCCGGGGCCTTCGAGATCCTGAGCCTCGGCTACTACCCCGCAATCTTCGGGACCGGAATTGGATTCGCCGGGATCACGGTCGCCCTGCTCGGCCGGGCCCATCCGGTTGGAATTCTCCTCGCAGCTCTTCTACTGGGGGCGATGCGCGCCGGCGCCCCGGCGATGCAGATCACGGCCAAGATCCCGATCGAGATCATCGACGTCATTCAGGGCCTGATCCTGCTGTTCCTGGCCGCCGAGTCGGTGATCCGCCACCTTCTCCGAAGCCGGACCGAACGGGTCACACCCGGTGAGATCGGTACGGTGTCGCGCACGTACGGGGAGACGACCGTCTGATGGATGCCGTGTTCGGGATCCCGGTCCTTGGCTTCGTCCTGCAATTCCTCGCGTATCTCATCGATGCGATCTTCACCACGAACCTGCCGGCCCAGACTCTCCAGCTCGCGACACCGATCGCCCTGGGGGCCCTGTGCGGCGTCATGAACGAGCGAAGCGGCATCGTCAACATCGGGATCGAGGGGATGATGCTGACGAGTGCGTTCGTCGGTTTCATGGCCGCGGTCGTCGTCAGCGACGCGATGCCCGGGGCGGAGAGCGGGATCTTCGGGTTCACCCCCGCCCTCGCCGTAGGCCTCCTCGCCGCAATCGGGGCGGGGATGCTCGTGTCGCTCCTCCACGCCTGGCTGTCGATCACGGTCCGGGCCGACCAGATCATCAGCGGCACCGTGATCAACATCATCGCCCTGGGCCTGACCGGTTATCTCAACCGGCTGATCAAGCCGAGCGGCAGCGCCGGCACGCTCGACCAGCTAAACCCCCCGGCGCAGCTCCTCGACCTCCCTGTCGTCGGGTGGATCGTGAGGATGTTCTTGACGTCGGGGCCGATCACGACGTCCGTGATCTTCCTCGTGATCATCCTCCAGGTGATGCTGTTCCGATCGCGCTGGGGTCTCCGTACGCGAGCGGTCGGGGAACACCCACGGGCGGCCGACACCGTCGGGATCGACGTGGTCCGGGTCCGCTACCGGAACGTCGTGATCGGCGGCATCTTCGCCGGCCTGGCCGGGGCTTGGCTGACTCTGGAGTTCAATGCCTCGTTCCAGAACGGAATGACAGCCAATCGCGGGTTCATCGCCCTCGCGGCGGTGATCTTCGGCCGCTGGACCCCGATCGGCGCGTTCGGCGGGGCCCTCCTGTTCATGGTCTGGGAAGCTCTCGGGATCGCGATCCGATCAAACCCGCCTCCGGGCGACCTGGGCGTCTTCCTGTCCGGGATCCAGGCGAGCTATCCGAGCATCTACAACAACTTCTTCGGTTCGCTTCCCTACCTCCTGACACTGATCGTCCTGGCGGGCGTCGTCGGCCGGAGCATCCCGCCAGCCGCCATCGGCCGCCCATACGTCAAGGAAGGCGCCAGCTGACAGACGGCGACGAGCAGGACGCCGACGCGCGGGCGGGCCAGAGAGGGACCGCCGACGAGCGCGTCGCGGACCGCGAGCGGACGCGCGCTCTGATCGAGCTCCACGAGGGTCGCCGGCTCGTTCCGGTCCTCGACGCCGACGGGATCGAGGCGGTGCTTCGAGCCGCCCGCCGGATTGCCGTGATCGGTGCCTCGTCCCACCCGTGGCGACCCTCGAACGGCGTGTTCGGAACCCTGCTCCAGGCTGGCTACGACTGCATCCCGATCAATCCGAACGAAACCGCCGTCGCGGGCATCCCGGCGTTCGCGAGCCTGCCCGAGGCCGTGGCAGCGACCGGGACCTTCGACATCGTCGACGTCTTCCGTCGGTCGGAGCTGTGCGTCGAGCACGCTCGTGAGGCGGTCGCCACCGGCGCATCGTGTCTCTGGCTGCAGCTTGGGGTCGCGAACTGGGAGGCGGCCCGAATTGCCGCCGACGGCGGTCTCGCAGTCGTGATGGACCGCTGCACCGCGATCGAAGTCAACCGGATGCAGCGGGCCGGACCGGCCTGACGCGACGCCGGGCGTAGCGGAGTCTGCATGGCCGACGCTCGGCTGCCTCCAACGACCCAGCCGGGTCTAGTGGAATCGGGCGCGCAACCCCGACCGGACGCTGTCATCCATGAACCCGACGGCGACCGCCCGGCGATGAATTGCAGCGAGCTGGTCCGAGGTGAGCCCGCCCCCGGCAAGGAGGTCGCGCTCCTCGTCGGCGAGGCTGCGATCGATCGTCACCGGATTGTCGTTGCCGAGGACGACGCCCGCCCCGGCGGCAAGGAAGGCGTGGAGTGGATGCTCGCGGAGCGATCGGGCTGCGCCGGTGTAGATGTTCGACGTGGCACAGACCTCGAACGTCAGGCCGTGACCGGCCGCCCAGGCGAGGACGTCCGGATCGTCCGCCGCGTGCGTCCCGTGCCCGATCCGTTTGACGCCGAGCAATTCCGCGGCTTCACGCGCCGCGCCGGCGCCGCTGGCCTCGGCGGCGTGCGCTGTCAACCCGAGGCCCGCCGCCGCGGCGATCCGGTACGGCTCGACGTACGCCTCGTTCGACGGCCAGCGGAGCTCGTCGCCGGCGACATCGAGCCCGACAACGCCGTTGCCGGCGTGCGCGGCCGCCGCACGGGCGACCTCGAGGTTCGTCTCGCGATCGCTGTGGCGAAGGAGGCATACGACGAGCCCCGTCGGCAGGCCGGTCGCCCGGCTGCCTTCAGCCAGTCCGTCGCGGACCGCGCCGATCACGGCATGGATCGGAAGCTCCGCGCGACGGTGGGTCGCCGGCCCGAACCGGATCTCGAGGAAGTCATCGCCCGTCGCCGCGGCATCCTCGACCGATTCACGGGCGATCCGCCACAGGGCGTCTTCGAAACCCATCACGGGGTAGGCCGCCGCGACATGAGCGAGGAACACGGTGAGATCGGCCGGCGCCTGCATCCTAAGGGCCGCCTCCCATCCGCCGTGGGGCTCGGGAACGCCCCGCTCGCGCGCGATCGCCGCAGCCGTTTCGGCCCGCACGCACCCCTCGAGGTGGCAGTGGAGGTTCAGGCCCACCGCGGCGTCACCGAGGCCGGGTCACAGACCGAGGGCAAGGGCCGTGTCGAGGGCAGCCTCGATACTCGCCCCCCAGCCGGTCGCCAGCCGGCGGTGGGCGTCGTCGTCGTAAACACTCGTCCCGGCAACCAGGTTGCTCGACACCGCGCAGATCATCGCGGCCCGCAGCTTCCGCTGCCGGGCGACGACGAACATCGCCGACGATTCCATCTCCACATTCAGCAGGCCGATCAACGACATCTGTTCGGTCCACGCAGGCGACTCGGCGTAGAACGCATCGTCCGAGACGTTGATCCCCGCATGAACCGCGAGGCCGTGGGCCGGGGCGCGCTCCCGGGCGAACCGCTCCAGGGACAGGCTGATCTCGAGATCGGGGACCGCCGGGTATCCCTTCGGCACGTACGCATCGGAGGTCCCGTCGTTGCGGAACGAGCCCTGGCTGACGATCAGATCGCCCGGATTGATGCCGGGCTGGAGGGCGGCCGTGCTACCGACCCGGATGAAGGACGTGACGCCGACCCGGGCGAGCTCCTCGACGGCGATCGCCGTCGACGGACAGCCCATCCCGGTCGAGGTGATGGTGATCGAGTGGCCCTTGTATGTCCCGACCATCGTCCGGTGCTCGCGCTGATGCGCGACCTCGCGGGCATCGTCGAGATAGCCTGCCACGAGCGGCACCCGGAATGGATCACCCGGCATGAGGGCGATCGTGCTGACCTCGCCGGGCGCGACGCCGATGTGGAACTGGCGCCCACCAACCCCGATGCTGCTCTTGTCGACGATACCCAACCGATCCTCCTGTCGCCCGATGAACCCGCCGTCGCCGGTGATGTGCCGATGCAGGTCTACTTGATCAGGAAGCCGAGGACCACGAGCACGATCCCGGCGAACCCGATCCCGGCCGCCCGCTGCGCCTGGCGGCGGAGGATCGCCATCGCGACCGAGGCGCCGGTCGTCGAGTCATCCCGGATGCCGCCTCGCCAGGCGTTGTAGCGGGACGCGTTGGCATCCTGCTCTCTGAGGGCCTGGTAGCGCGCCCACGGCCCTCGTCCCCGCTGGTAGCCGACCGCGATCAGGGCGATCCCGGCGATCCACAGGACGATGTTGATGATCATCTGTCCACACCCGACTCGAGCCGAGATCGGACGGCCTCCTGGACGAGCGCGGCGTTGGCCTGGCCGCGAGTCGCGCGCATCACCTGGCCGACGAAGAAGCCGAGGACGGGCTTGCCCGCGCGGAAGTCCTCGACCGCCTTCGGGTTGGCGGCGATCACGTCGTCGACCACGGCAGCGAGGGCCGACGTGTCCGAGATCTGGCGGAGACTGCGCGCCTCGACGATCGAGGCGACGGTCGATCCGTCGGCAGCGTGCGCGGCGAACACCTCCTTGGCATTCGTCCCCGACAACTGGCCGTCCGCCACCCGGGCGACGAGATCCGCAAGCTCGGCTGGGTCGACGCGGCCGGCCGCATCCGGGTCCGTCCGGAGCAGCCCGAGGAACGCCCCGGTCACCCAGTTCGCGAGCGTCTTCGGGTCGGCGGCCGGGGCCGCTGCTCGGGCCGTCTCGAACAAGGCCGTGGCCGCTCCCTCGCCGACGATCACCGCCGCGTCGTAGGCCGACAGCCCAAGGTCGGCCTCGTAGCGGGCCCGGCGGGCCGCCGGCAGCTCAGGCAGTGAAGCCCGGATCGACGCGAGCCACCCGGCGTCGACCCGGAGCGGCGGCAGGTCGGGTTCCGGGAAGTAGCGGTAGTCGTGGCTGTCCTCCTTGGATCGCATCACGTACGTCGTGCCGCGATCCTCGTTCCAGCCACGGGTGTCCTGGGTGAGCGTCTCGCCGGCGTCGAGGGCGGCCGCCTGGCGCTCGATCTCGTACGCGATCGCCCGCTCGACCGAGCGGAACGAGTTCATGTTCTTGACCTCGACCCGGATCCCGAACGGCTCCGTTCCGCGCGGCCGGAGCGAGACGTTCGCCTCAACGCGCATCTGGCCGCGCTCCATGTCGGCGTCGCTCGCGCCGATCGCCCGGAGCAGGGCCTGGAGCTCCTCGGCGTAGCGGCGAGCCTGCTCGGCCGATCGGACGTCCGGGTCGGTGACGATCTCCATGAGCGGAGCGCCCGAGCGGTTGAAGTCGATCAGGCTGACCCGGCGACCGGCCTCGTCGGTCGCGTGGACGAGCTTCGCCGTGTCCTCCTCGAGATGGGCCCTGGTGATCCCGATCGTCACCTCGCCTTCGCTGGTCTGGAGGGTGAGCCGGCCGTGGGCCGCGAGGGGCAGGTCGTACTGGCTGATCTGGTAGCCCTTCGGGAGGTCCGGATAGAAGTAGTTCTTGCGGTCCCAGCGCGTTGCGGCCGGCGTCTGGGCGTGGATCGCCACGCCGGTCGCGAGGACCAGCTCCACGGCCCGCTTGTTGATCACGGGCAGCGTTCCGGGGAGGCCGAGACAGACGGGGCACGTATGGGTGTTCGGGGGCGCGTCGGCGTACGTGTTCGAGCACCCGCAGAACATCTTCGACGCCGTCTTCAGCTGGCAGTGGACCTCGATCCCGATGACGGCCTCGTAGCGGTTGAGACCGGCCGTGGGAGTCGCGGTTGTTGCCATCGCCGAAGTTTCGCATGCGTGCTGGGTCTTGACAGGCCGCGCTCTCATGGAGTGCCAGAAGGCCGACCCAGATCGAACGGTGCCGCTGCCGGCTCAGGTCCGGTGGCGATCGACGAAGCGGCCGATCCGGCCGAGGGCGTCCTCGAGCTGCTCGTACGACGTGGCGTAGCAGGCGCGGACGTGGCCTTCGCCGGACGGCCCGAAGGCCGAGCCAGGGACGACGGCGACGCGTTCCTCGGTGAGGAGACCCTGGGCGAACGCCTCGGAGGACAGTCCAGTGGCGGACGTCACCTCGGGGAACGCATAGAACGCACCGCGCGGCTCGAATGTCCGGAGGCCGATCGCGTTGAACCCGTCGACGACGAACCGCCGCCGCCGGTCGTACTCGGTCAGCATCCGCTCGACGTCCGCCTCGCCGCCGACGATCGCCTCGAGCGCGGCGTCCTGGGCGGTCGTGGGCGCCGACATGATCCCGTATTGGTGGACCTTGACGATCCCCTCGAGGATCGCCGCCGGCGCGGCGAGATAGCCGACCCGCCAGCCCGTCATCGCGTAGGCCTTCGAGAAGCCGCCCACCAGGATCGTCCGGTCGCCCATCCCCGGCAGTGCGCTGAACGCCCGGTGGTGATAGGAGCCGTATGCGAGGCGGTCGTAGATCTCGTCGCTGTAGACGAGCAGGTCATGCCGCTCGGCGATGGCCGCGAGCTCGTCCTGGACCGCGTCGGGCAGGACGGCGCCGGTCGGGTTGCACGGATAGCCGAGGAAGAGCGCCTTCGTCCGCGGCGTGATCGCCGCCTCGACCGCGGCCGGATCGAGGGCGAAGTCGTCAGCGAGACGGGTTGCGACATGGACGACCGAGCCTCCGGCGAAGATCACCGCCGGCGCGTATGCCACGTACGACGGCTCGTGGAGGATGACCTCGTCGCCCGGGTCGCAGGTCGCGCGGAGGGCCAGATCGACCGCCTCCGAGGCCCCGACGGTGATCAGCAGCTCCGTCGCCGGGTCGTAGGCGACGCCATACCGGCGCTCGAGGTGCGCTGCCAGCGCCCGCCGCAGCTCGATCGTCCCGTAGTTGCTCGTGTAGTGGGTCCGGCCCGCGTGGAGCGACCGGACGCCGGCCGCGACGATCCGCTCGGGCGTATCGAAGTCCGGCTCCCCCACCCCGAGACTGATGACGTCGTCCATCGTCGCCAGGATGTCGAAGAAGCGGCGGATCCCCGATGGCGGCACGGCCCAGACGCGCTCCGCCAGAGCACGTTCGGCCAGCGGGGCCCGAGGCGTGACGGCGGCATCGGTCGACATGACGAGAGCAAGCCTACGCGATCGTCGAACGCGCGAGCGTTGGGCGCGCCGGGCGGGAGTCAGCTCTTGGCGAGCGCCAACGCCCGGTCCGACGGTGTCGGCTGTGCCGGATCAATGGTGAGCGTCAGCTGGGCCGGCTCCTGGCCGCGCCAGTCGGCGCTCGCGGTCAGCGCCTCGAAGCCGCGCGACAGGCGGAACAGCTCCACCTCCGACCAGGCCGGACCGATCAGCTGCAGCCCAACCGGCATCCCCTCCGACAGCCCGCACGGGATCGAGATCCCGGGAAGCCCCGCCATGTTGACCGGAAGCGTGCAGGCGTCGGACAAGTACATCGCGACCGGATCGGCCATCTTCGCCCCGAACCGGAACGCGACTGTCGGCGATGTGGGGGCGACGAGCGCGTCGAACCCCTGGTCGAAGAGCGTGTCGAAATCCTGCTTGATCAGGGTCCGGACCTTCTGGGCCTTCACGTAGAACGCGTCGTAGTAGCCGGCCGAGAGGGCGTACGTCCCGAGCATGATCCGACGCTTGACCTCCGGCCCGAAGCCACGGCCGCGCGTCGCGAGGTAGTTGCCGAGGACGTCCGAGTCGCCGATTCGGGGCCCGAACCGGACGCCGTCATAGCGGGCGAGGTTGGCCGACGCCTCAGCCGGCGCGACGATGTAGTACGTCGCGAGGCCGTAGTCGGTGTGGGGCAGACTGACCTCCTCGACGATCGCGCCCGCGCTCTCGAGCGCCGCGACGGATTCCTCGATCCGGCGCCGCGACTCAGGCTCCATGCCGGCGACGAAAAACTCCCGCGGCAGCCCCAGGCGCTTGCCCTTCAGACCGGCCGCCGCCTCGTCGTCGCCGGTTGCCAGGTCAATCAGCTCATCCGGGACCGGCACCGGCGCCGACGTCGAATCGCGCTCGTCGCGGCCGGCGACCGCGTGGAGCAGTGCGGCCGCGTCACGGGCGTCGCGGGCGAACGGGCCGATCTGGTCGAGGCTGCTGGCAAACGCCACGATCCCGTATCGCGAGACCCGGCCGTAAGTCGGCTTGATCCCGACGATCCCGCACAGGGCGGCCGGCTGGCGGATCGAGCCGCCAGTGTCGGTTCCGATCGACAGGGGCGCGTGATAGGCGGCGACCGCAACGGCCGAGCCGCCCGACGACCCGCCCGGGACCGTCTCGAGATCCCACGGATTGGCGACGGGTCCGTAGGCGCTGTGCTCGTTGGACGAGCCCATCGCGAACTCGTCCATGTTCGTCTTGCCGAGGATGACCGCTCCGACCGAGCGCAGGCGCTCCGTGATGTGGGCGTCGAACGGAGCCGTATAGCCCTCGAGGATCCGCGAGCCGGCCGTGCACTGGCCACCCTTGACCGAGACCAGGTCCTTGAGCGCGACCGGGACGCCGAGGAGCGGGTGGGCCGTAGGGTCGTGCGCGGCGAGGCGCGCGTCGGCGGCATCAGCCTGTGCGAGGGCGGACTCGCGATCGATCGTCAGCCAGGCGTTCAGGGCGTGGTTGCCCGCCTCCGCCGCGTCGAGGTGGGCCGTCGTGAGCTCGCGCGAGCTGATCTCGCCGGCCGTCAGCCGGGCCGTCATCTCGTGGGCGAGGAGGCGAGTGAGATCGCTCATCGGTCGAGGCTCCGCGGGCGTCTCACCCGCCGCTCTCGTCACTCAGGATCGGCGGCGAGACGATGTAGCCGCCGGCAGCGAGCGGAGCGTTGGCGAGGGCCTCCTCGACCGTCAGCGAGGCCGTGACGACGTCCTCGCGAAGGATATTCTCGAGCTCGATCGTCTGGGCGGTCGGCGCGATCTCGTCCGTGTCGAGCTCGGCCAGCTTGGCGTACTGATCGAGGATGTGGTTGAGCTGTCCTTCGAGGAGGCTCAGCTCGTCGGCAGTCAGACCGAGGCGGGCGAGGTGGGCGACGTGCTCGACGTCGCTACGGGACAGGCCGGGCATGGCGCCGATCATCGCACACGGGACGGGTCGCGGCCGGAGGCGAGGCTGGCGGGCGCGCGACCGGGATGGCGGCAATCGGAACGGGACCTTGGTAGGCTCGGCTGGGTGACAACGCGACCCATGGAACGGAACGCCAGAACCGGATCGGGGTCGACGCACGTTCCCCGAGCATGGACATGACCGTCACGGGCGCGACGGTTCGGCCGATGCGGGTCACCGACGCCGAGGAAGCCGCCGACCTCCTTCGGCGCGGCGACTTCGGCGAGCGCCTCGACTTCTTCCGCTGGGCCCTGAGGCAATCGACGATCTCCCTGCTCGTCGCGGTCAACGGCGAGAGGATCGTCGGGACCGGTGTCGGATCGGCTCACGGACGCGTGGGCTGGGTCGGGGTGATCTTTGTCGCCCAGGATCGACGCGGCACCGGGCTCGGCCGGCAGATCACGCGATCGGTCCTCGACGACCTCCAGGCTCGTGGCTGCCGGACCCAGATCCTGATCGCTTCGCCGATGGGTCGGCCGATCTACGAGCGCGAGGGGTTCACTGTCCTGGATCAGCAGGTTCGCTTCGTGATCGACGGCCTTCCGCCGGACGGCGACTCGACCGACCCGCGAATCCGCCCGTTCGAGCCCGATGACTTCGACGCGATCCTCGCACTCGACCGCTACGCGACGGGCGAGGACCGGCTGGCCATCCTGTCCGCCCTCGTCACGCCGGCGACGACGTTCGTCGCGATCAGTCCCGGCGGCGCGGTTCGCGGCTACCTCGCCCGGGCACCTTGGCGCGGCGGCGCGCTGATCGCGCCCGATCCGGACGACGCCGTTCGCCTGCTCGAGCTTCGCCGCCGCTCCACCGGGATCAGCGGCAAGGCCGGGGCGGGCGTCCTTGCTTCGAACATGGCTGGGCGGGCACGTCTTCGCGCGGCGGGCTGGCACGAGGAGCCGGGTGGTGTCCGGATGATCCGCGGCGAACCGCTCGATTGGCACCCCGAGGCCATCTTCGGCCAGTTCAACGGGGCGCTTGGCTGAGGGCCCAGGCCGGTCAGTCGGCCGTGACCGCCGACAGGTTCATCGTCACCAGGACGCCGGGCTTCGGGAGCTCCCGGACGCCGATCACCGTCCGCGCCGGGCGGTGATCGCCCATTCGCTCGATGTACGCCGCGTTCATCGCCTCGAAGTCGCTCATGTGGAGCAGGAAGATGTTGACGTGGACGACATGGGCCAGGTCCGACCCGACCGAGGCCAGCATCACCGCGAAGCTGTCGAGGATGCGCCGAGTCTGGGACGCGATGTCCGACCCGGCCAGCTGACCGGTCGCGGGGTCGACGCCCGCCGTCCCACCGATCGTGATCGACGAGCCGACCCGGGCGACGTGGTTGTACGGCCCGATTGGCGTCGGGGTGTTCGGCGGAGTGCTCGTCTCGACATCGGGCATCGCGCTCGTCCTCAGACCGGCCCGATCATCCGCCAGAACGCCGAAGAGAGACGAAGCTCGGCGGCCCGCTCGATGATCGGGCGATACAGGCTCAGGATGTCGCTCCCGCTGACTTCGATCGTCTCGACCCGCTCGCCGATCAGGAGCGTTGCCCGGACACGCGCCTCGCCGTCGCCCACGTGGAGGTCGACGGTATCGATCGCGATCCCGGCGCCGAGCACGCGATCGAGATCCTCGGCCAGCCGCTCGGCGAATCGCTCCTCAGCGTCGTTCACGAGCCTCCCCTCAACAGCTTGACGAAGGCCTCGGCGTCGAGCACCGGGATCCCGAGCGCTTCCGCCTTGGCCAGCTTGGAGCCCGCGCCGGGTCCCGCCACGAGGTAATCGGTCTTCTTCGACACGGAGCCCGACGGCTTGCCGCCGGCGTCGCGGACCGCCTGCTCCGCCTCATCGCGGCTGTAGCCCTCGATCGTCCCGCTGACGACGACGGTCTTGCCGGCGAGCGGACCCTCGGTCGCAGATTCCCCGCTGCCTGCCGGGCGCGGCGCCGGAAGCTCCGGGTCGATTCCGGCATCGGCGAGGTCCTCGAACACGCCCGAGCCCGGGCCGTCGGCGGCGAACCAGGTGGCGAGAGCCGTCGCGACCATCGGGCCGATCCCCTCGACCTCCTCGAACCGGGCCGGCTCATCGGTGGCGATGCGCTCGAGGTGCGCCGCGGCCCGGCGCAGCCAGTCGTCGCCGGCCGGCACCTCCACCGAGAGCCAGGCCGCCAGCTCGATCGCCGTCGTCCAGCCGACCTGGGGGATCCCGAGCCCGGCGAGGATCCGCTCGAGCGGCCGGCGGCGCGACTTCTGGATCGACGCGTGGAGGTTCTCGGCGCTCTTCCGCGCGAACCGGTCGAGGCTCTCGAGATCCTCGACGCTGAGGCGATAGAAGTCTCCGCGACGTTTCACCAGCCCGGTCTGGAGGAGTTGCTCGAGGACCTTCCAGCCGGCGCCCTCGATGTCCATCCCGCCGCGCCCGACGAAATGCTGGAACTCCTGGGCGACGCGCGCCGGGCAGGCGAGGTTCGGGCAATAGTGGCGCACGGCGCCCTCGTCCTGGACGATCGGCGTGTCGCAGACTGGGCAGCGCTCCGGCATCGCGAATGGACGCTCGGCGCCGGTCCGCTTTTCGAGAATCGGCCGGACGACCTCGGGGATCACGTCACCGGCCTTCTGGAGCACCACATGGTCGCCGATCAGGAGGCCCTTGCGGCCGATCTCGTCGAGGTTGTGAAGGGTCGCCCGGGTGACCGTCGAACCGGCGACCTTGACCGCGATGAGGTGGGCGACCGGCGTGAGCGTCCCGGTCCGACCGACATAGGGCACGATGTCCTCGAGGATCGTCTCGACCTGCTCCGGAGGAAACTTGTAAGCGATCGCCCAGCGCGGCGCCCGGCTGACCATGCCGAGCCGCGCCTGCTGGTCGTAGCGGTCGACCTTGACCACCACGCCGTCGGTCTCGTACGGCAGATGGTGGCGGTCGTCACGCCAGGTCTCGGTGAACGCGACCACGGCCTCGATGTCGAGACCCGCCTCGTGGTTCGGGTTGACGGCGAAGCCGAGCGCGGCGAGTCGATCGAGGGCCGCCGATTGACTGGCGACGGCGGACGCAGCCGCATCCGAGCCCGAACCCTCGTCCTCGATGAGCTGGTAGGCCCAGGTGCTGAGCTGGCGGCTGGCCGTGACGTTGGGATCCTTCTGGCGCAGCGAGCCGGCACCGGAGTTGCGGGGGTTCGCGTAGAGGGCGAGCCCGGCCTCCTCGCGCTCCGCGTTGATCCGGGCGAACTCGGTCTTCGGCATGTAGACCTCGCCGCGGGCATCGAGGCTGGCGCGCTCGGTGAGGCGGGCGGGGACGCTCTTGATCGTCCGCAGGTTGGCCGTGACGTCCTCGCCGGTGGTGCCGTCGCCGCGGGTCGCGCCCTGGGCGAACCGGCCATGCTCGTAGCGGAGGGTGATCGCGAGCCCGTCGATCTTGAGCTCCGCGACGTACGTCAGCTCGGCGGCGGGCTCGGGGGCCGGCGGCAGGCCCAGACCGCGCCGGACGCGGGCGTCGAACGCCCGCAGCTCGTCGTGGCTGAACGCGTTCGAGAGCGACAGCATCGGCCGGCGGTGACGGACCTCGTCGAACGTGCCGGCGAGCTGGGCACCGACCCGTTGGGTGGGCGACTCGGGCGTGACGAGGGCCGGCCACGCGGCCTCCAGGGCAACGAGGCGACGGAAGAGCTGGTCGTAGTCGGCGTCGCTGAGCGTCGGCGCATCCGCCTCGTAGTAGGCCCGATTCGCAGCGTCGATCTCCGCGGCGAGCTCGACATGGTGGGCCGCTGCCGCCGTCTCGTCGAGCGCGGCGGCCTCGGCGACTAGGGCAGGATCGACCGGCAACCCGTCGGCGGCGAGAGCCGGCTCGTCGGCAATCTGGTCGACAGCGGCCTCCATGGCGGTGTCGGTGCTCATCAACGACAGGATACGGATTTGCGCCGGCGGGTCGCCGCACGAAGAGCCACTCCCGAGCCGCGGGCGTCAGCCGGTGGCCGCCGAGGCGGGGTTTGTCGTCCTGTTGCACAAAATGATCTGGTAGGCTCTCGGGACACTCCACCAGTCGATCGATCCGGCCCTCGACGGTGCCGGAAGCGGAGGTTCGTGCCGTGGGCGACGCCTTCTTTCCCGAGGTGACGGGCCCCATCCCGTTCGGCGGACTCGACGCCCGTGACCCCCTCGCATACCGGATCTACGACCCGGATCGCATCGTCCGCGGCAAGCGGATGGAGGACCACCTCAGGATCGCCGTCTGCCTGTGGCACTCGTTCAACTGGCCCGGCTCCGACGTCTTCGGGGTCGGCACGTTCGACCGGCCATGGCTCGATCCGCGTCTTGACCCCCTGATCGCAGCGCGGGCAAAGCTGGACGCGGCGTTCGAATTCCTGACGAAGCTCGGGGTCCCCTACTTCTGCTTCCACGACCGCGACGTCGCCCCGGAGGCCGGCACGGCCCGAGAAACGCAGCGGATTCTCGACGCCGTCGTCGACGACATTGGCCGGCGGATGTCCGACAGCGGCAAGAAGCTCCTGTGGGGCACGGCGAACCTCTTCAGCCACCCGCGCTACGCCGCCGGCGCGGCCACGAACCCCGATCCGGCGATCTTCGCCGTTGCCGCGGCGCAGGTGAAGTCGATGCTCGAGGCGACCCACCGGCTCCACGGCGAGAACTACGTCCTGTGGGGCGGCCGCGAGGGCTACGAGACGCTCCTCAACACCGACCTCGGTCGCGAGGAGCAGCAGTTCGCCCGGTTCCTGGCGATGGTCGCCGAGCACAAGCACCGGATCGGCTTCCAGGGCCTGCTCCTGATCGAGCCGAAGCCGCAGGAGCCGACCAAGCACCAGTACGACTACGACGTCGCGGCGATCCGGGGCTTCCTCGAGCGCCACGACCTCGCCACCGAGTACCGGCTGAACCTCGAGGTCAACCACGCGACGCTGGCCGGCCACAGCTTCCACCATGAGGTCGCGTCGGCGATCGCCGCAGGGTTGTTCGGGAGCATCGACGCCAACCGCGGCGACTACCAGAACGGCTGGGACACCGATCAGTTCCCGAACTCGGTCGACGAGCTGTCGCTGGCCCTGTACGAGATCGTCCGATCCGGCGGGTTCACGAGCGGCGGCTTCAACTTCGACACGAAGCTGCGCCGCCAGAGCCTGAGCCGGGACGACCTGTTCCACGCCCACGTCGGCGGCATCGACACCCTCGCCCGCTCCCTCCTCGTCGCGGCGGCGCTCATCGAGGACGGCGCCTTGGAGCGGCTCCGCGCCGAACGCTACGCCGGCTGGACCGGCGATCTCGGCCGGTCGATCCTCGCGCGCGACGCGCCGCTCGAGGTGCTCGCCGGTCGTGTCCTGACGGGCGAGATCGACCCGCAGCCCGTGTCGGGCCGCCAGGAGCTCCTCGAGAATGTTGTCAACCGGGCGATCTGGTCGGTCGATGCCGCGGCGCGGACCGAGGCCGCCGCGGCCCGTTGAATCGCCGGCCTGCAGCGCCATAGACCTGGAACCTCATTGATGGCCCATGTCCTCGGGATCGACGTCTCGACAACGGCGACGAAGGCCGTCCTGATCGACGAGGCCGGCCTCGTCCGCGCTGTCGGCACATCCGAATACGCCTTCGACGTCCCCCGGCCGCTGTGGAGCGAGCAGGACCCGGACCTGTGGTGGACCGGCGCCGTGTCCTCGATTCGCTCCGTCCTGGCAACGACCGGCGTCGCCGGCAGCGACGTCGCCGCGATCGGGCTGACCGGGCAGATGCACGGGCTCGTCCTGCTCGACGATCGGGACGACGTCCTCCGGCCGGCGATCCTCTGGAACGACCAGAGGACGGCGGCCGAGTGCGACGCGATCCGCGAGGCGCTCGGCCGGGAACGCCTGATCGCGATCACGGGCAACGACGCCCTGGCCGGCTTCACGGCTCCGAAGCTCGTGTGGGTCCGCGACCATGAACCCCAGATCTGGGCCCGGGTCGCCCATGTCCTCCTGCCGAAGGACCTCGTCCGCCTTCGCCTGACGGGGGAACATGCAACCGACACGTCCGACGGCGCGGGGACGATCCTCTTCGACCTCGCCGCCCGAACCTGGTCGCCCGAGGTCGTCGACGCACTGGCGATCGACCGCCGCTGGCTGCCCGAGACCTTCGACGG
>Ga0207684_10000697_pt1 | contig 39714 bp, 29 predicted proteins | sample KBSK5501metaG_FD_184342 | JGI IMG/M metagenome (GOLD analysis project Ga0207684, IMG submission 184342) | Corn, switchgrass and miscanthus rhizosphere microbial communities from Kellogg Biological Station, Michigan, USA - KBS K5-50-1 metaG... | ecosystem: Host-associated > Plants > Roots >... | reverse complement strand
GGTTGGCCGCGGTCCTCAGGTCTGTTTGCAACACATCACGGCAGTGCAGAAGCAACTTTCGATAGAGGTCGTTGTAATCGTTCCTCTTGTTGTCGAGGACGCAAATCGTGCCGAATATGTCGCCATTCGGCCAAGTGATCGGAAACCCGAGATATGAGGTCATCCCCAATTTGATATCGGGATTCGAGTTCCACTTTTCATCCGCCAGCGCGTCAGGAACAAACAGGGGCTGGCGCGTCTTCATTACGGTCTCGCAGTAGAGCCCTGTGTTGAGAGAAGCAAGCTCGCCCTGTTCGTAAGGATTACCGAGTGATTTGCTGGAGACGAGCACCTTGATGTTTGGAGGCTCGACCTTCATCACCAACGCGGCGGGAACGCGAATAATCTCCGCAAGGAGATCGACGATCTCCTGCCATTTGGTGACGAACTCGGACGGAACCTGCAGGGCCGTGGCTGGCATGTTCATTCCCCCCCGGAATGAATGCGCCCTCTTCTACTTTAACCTGTGGTCCGCAAGAATTCCATCCGATCGAACCAACCTCGCTGCAGACTTAGCCGCTTGCAGAACCCGAAAGGCCGATTTCAATACAACGCAAGGCGATTGCAGCGACACGCCGCAACTCTGCCCTTGTTGCGCGGTTGGCGGCTTGAACGCCAAGGCCTGCCATGACCGATGAGAGGTAGCGGGCAAAGTCTGCCGGCTGGATTTCTCGAGGAAGCTCGCCCTTAGACTGCGCCTGTGTAGGCGCTTCTTCATGGCGTCTTCACTGCTTTTTCTCCAATCGATCATCGCCATCTTTACAGATTCCGCATCTGTGCCACATGCCAGTGCCCCTTGGATCAAAAGGCAGCCCCGAGGATTACCGGGTGACGAGAGGAATTCCGCGGTGCCATGGATCAGCCCCGCTACGACTTCCCGCTGCGACGGCTGAGCGAGAGCCTGCCTGATAGACAAGACGGTCATCAACGAGCTTGACATGTTGGAGGACATCGCGGTCATGGAATACTTCCGGGTGGAAGGATTCCCATGATCTGGCAGATGGCGTGATTCCATCACCGCTTAGCGTCTTTCCGCCGAAGAAGATTCGCCTCGACTCCAATCCGAATGTGGGGACTTTTGTGTCGCGCGAAAAAGAGCACGTTCGTAAGTGATTGAGCGCATTGAGCGTTTTGAACGCGAAATTTGACAGTCTCTGTGCGGGACGATGGTTGATAAGTTGTTTGTTTGTAACAACTAACAGCTAAATTGCCGCGTCTTCATGCGGGAATTAAGAGTCAGTTGCTCTGCCAATTGAGCTACGCGCCCTTTACAATGACTTACAGACTACGAGGGCAGTGCGGTGTCAGTTCTGGTGTCAGTTCTGGTGTCACTTCCTTTTCCCAAAACCTCGGAGTGCTGATTCGCTACGAGGTAGTGATCGAGGAATGGCCGGCGATCCGTCATGATGGTGAACACATCAGCCCCTTCCTCCCCCAGGCGCGTCAGCGCCGTGTGCCCTAACGAATATAGCACGAGCTCCTGGGGCGAATCTGGGCGTGCAGGTGAGCAAGGGAAGATGGCAAAACAGGCTTACGATCCCCCTGGGCAAAAACAAAATCGGACTCCGAGTCGCGCTTCCGTTCTCGCAGCATTGAATGAACACGGGAAGTGAGACTCACGCTTCGGGCCCGATAGCGCGTTTTTCCTTCCCGCACTTGCATGTAGCCAAACGGCGATTCTGCGCTTGCCTCAAAATAGATATCACGCCACATTAGGGCAAGTGCTTCGGCAGGTCGGAAGGCGGTGTCGAGCATCAACATGGCGACAAGGTGAAGAGGCTGTGGAGCAAACTCAAGGTAAATTCGCTCCTGCTCCCGATTCAGCACAAACTAGCTTCATGGATTATTCGTCCCTCCCGTGTTTTCTCCAAATACTCCTCTTTGGGATGCCAATGTGAGAGCCGCTTTGCCGCAGTTATCGGCGCGATGCCCGACATTACGTCGGCGAGAACCTTGGAGAAGGACTCGATCCCTTTGTTGTCGCTCCGGGGACGTTTCGCCTCGGGCGCCAAGCGGATGCCGTGTTGGTGTGGAAGTTGGATCGCTTCGGTCGCTCTCTCCGACACCTGGTCAATGCCCTTTGCCGAGCTTGAAGCCATGGGTGTTGCCTTCATCAGCTTGCGCGACAACTTGGATCTCTCAACGCCATCGGGCCGCTTGATGTTCCAGATCATCGGAGCGATGGCGGAATTCGAACGGGCTGTGGATACTGCTCGCGTGGCTGAGCTGCGCGGCCAAGGCTGGTCCTGGGCTCAGATCGCGCGGGAGATGGAGTTGGGTCTCGCTACAGTGCGCCGGGCGGTGCAGAAGCCGAGCACGCCAAACCAGTAGTTTCAATTCCGTCGAGATGGTGCTTTTGGCACGGGGTAAAACCTTGGCGATCAATGCACCTGCAGTGGTCCCGCTGTTTGTGTTAAGGGAAGATCTTTCAAACACTCGGCTGCTGCCAAAACTGGCTTTGTTTCGAATACATGTTCCTTTTCTGGGATACATGATTTCTCAGCCGAGTATCAGGATTTTGCCGTATTGCAAGGAAGCCGCGTTCGATGTCATTCGTATATCCTGGCCGGGAATGGGAGCGTGAAGACCATGGTATTGCGGCTTTGCCTCGAATCTGGCGATGGCTCTCCGGCGAAAGAATACCGCATTGAAGAGGGAAATGTTGAAGTTCGAACGCTTTATCCAGAGGGCGGATCCATTCGAGGCACTGGGAGTGTCTGGTGCCGGCTTACGCCCGAGCAACTGAGTATTCACGTTGAGCGCAATACTGTGGTCGCTCAGTGGCTAGAGCGTCGCCTCGGCTGGAGGCGTTTGTTGCAGGCATGTGTGGACCAAGGACCGAGTATGGGGGAAGTTGCCGAGAACACAAACCATCCAGCCCTCTGAGCTGATAACACTAACCGCATCTACCCTCGCCGCAGTCCGAGAATTCTCCGTTCGCCCGAAGTGTGCCGAAAGGCAATACCTTCGGCTCAGGTTCTGAATAGCCGATCATCCGTACCGTCATTTCGGCCTGCCACTCCGAGACTCGACTCTGCAAGGTGCCTTTAACGCGGCAGTCCCCTGAGAAAGCCGGACAACCCCTCGCCGCCGGTGCCAGCACCAATCATGCGCCGCTGGCATGGTCGACGAGTACCCCGTTTCACTGCTTCGTGGTCGCAAGTCCGCGAATATCTCAACGATCTGGTTCGCCTGTGGTGGTTGCTCGCATGTCTACCAATCAGCTAGGGATTAAAGATTGACGCACGTCTATGTTAAAGGACCTGGGACCCGGGGACGGGAGCAGGGACGCGGGTTTTGTGGCGTGCGTTTCCGAGTAGGCGACAATTGCGAAATCGTCATTTGCTTTCCACAAACCTGATCGCCAACGGTCTTGTCAAAGTATTGTTCGTACGGTATATTCTGTATTGACAGAATTAACAGAAATCATTATGCCGCTCACGACGATCGAACAGAAATTCATCCTGCACTGGGGCGAAATGGGCACACGTTGGGGTATCAATCGTACGGTAGCCCAGGTGCATGCTTTGCTGTTCGTTTCACCAAAGCCTCTGTATGCCGAGGAAATCGCAAACACTCTGGCGGTGGCTCGGTCCAACGTGAGCACCAGCCTCCGTGAGCTGCAGGGCTGGGGGATCGTGCGCGTCGCGCACGTGCTTGGTGACCGCAGGGATCATTTCGAGTCAGTGAAGGATGTCTGGGAGATCTTCCGGATCGTCTCGCAAGAGCGGAAGCGGCGGGAGATCGATCCGACCCTGCGCGTGTTGCAGGAGTGCGTGGGCGAACTGAAGACGTCCGGCGCGGGAGGCGCGTACACCAGGGAACGCTTGGAAGAGATGCTGGAATTCCTCAGCACCACGTCAGGCTTGTTCGAAGAATTCGTGAGCATACCGACGGGCGCGCTTAAGGGGATGGCCCGCCTGCGCGGAAAACTAAAGTTGCTTTTGGGAGTAGGAAAAAAACAACTGTGAAATGAGGCAAGGGTGATCTCACTCGCGTCGGAAATGACGGATAGCAAGGGGCAGCACGCCCGGGGATGGCTTTTCTTTGATGCGGAGTGCGAGTTCTGCTCGGAGATTGCAACGTGGTTGATGGGTCCCATGAAACGGCGCGGCTTGGCCGTGGCCCCTCTGCAGGACCCGCGAGTGGGCAGCCTGCTCGGCCTTTCGCAGGGGGAGCTGCTGCGTGCAATCTGCTTTGTGCGGACCAATGGCAGCCGCCACATGGGCGTAAGCGCCGTGCTGGCCGTGGCGCGAGAGTTGTGGTGGGCGTGGCCGCTGGTGTGGATAACGAGGTTTCCGGGAATGATGTCGGTGATGCAGGCGGGATATCGATGGGTAGCCCGGCACAGGAGATGTCCGGCTGAGCACTGCACCACGGGCCAAGTTGCCAGGCGGAGCTGATAGGAACGATGCAGGTGGATCCCTTTATGAAAATCACATTCGCTGAACTCTGGCGTTCGAGTGGAACTATAGATCGCGGGCCGTATGCTCTTGTGGGGTTGATCGGGTTCACTCTGAAGCACAATCTTGATCGTCTAGTCGCCACTTACGTCTTTCATCGCCCCTGGGGATTGTTCAACTACTGGGTTCCGGTGCGCGATGTAGCACGGATTACTGCGCTGCATAGTGGGGATGCCCGGTTCCTGGAGACGATGATAGTGCTGGCACTTCCTTTCATCTGGGTCGGCGTGGCGCTCACAACGAAACGGCTTCGAAGTGCGAACCTGCCGTCCCCGCTTGTTCTGCTGTTCTTTGTCCCGGTTCTGAACCTGTTGTTCTTTCTTTTGCTCTGTCTGGTGCCCGCCCGGAACTCAGCTACGACAGCGCTGCGAACGGAGTGGCCAAAGGGCTCGGCTTTCGCACGAATAATCCCTGAAAGCGTGCTGGGGAGCGCCGCGATTTCCCTTCTCTTCACCGTCCCGGCTGGACTGGCTATGGTCCTAATCGGGGTACAGCTGCTGACGAACTACGGTTGGGGTTTATTCGTTGCTTTGCCGTTCACCATGGGATTCACGGCCGCCCTAATCTACGGACTGCGCCAGCCACGGAGTCTCGGCGGTTGCGTGGGGGTCGCGTGCCTGTCCACGGCGCTTTTGGGCTTGGCGCTCCTGGCGCTCGCGGTTGAGGGCATTTTCTGTTTGGTTATGGCAATGCCGATCGCGCTGCCGCTTGCCGCTATCGGAGGAACTTTCGGTTACCTGGTGCAGCGGCGGCGCTGGCTCCAGCAAGGAACCCCTGCATTCCTTTCCGTCCTACTCATCTTCGTGCCAGGGATTCAGTGGATGGAGCACGTTGCCGCACCGGTGCCATCCGTTTACATCGTTCGTTCGGCGATCGACATCAAAGCCCCGCCGGAAAAAGTGTGGAAGCAAGTGGTTGCCTTTGCAGAGATTCCGCCGCCCAGGGAATGGATGTTCCGAGCTGGGATCGCTTATCCCATACGAGCGGAGATACTGGGAAGCGGGCCAGGAGCGGAGCGACATTGCGTGTTCTCTACCGGCGCGTTTGTCGAACCTATTGAAGTTTGGGACGAGCCGCGCAAGCTAAAATTTTCTGTAACATCGAATCCCGCTCCGATGGAGGAATGGACACCCTACTCTCACATCGAACCCCCGCATCTCCACGGATTCCTGGTGTCGAACGGCGGGCAATTCTTGCTAACGACACTGCCGAATGGAGGGACGCGGCTCGAAGGCACAACATGGTACCGGCACACGCTTTGGCCGGCCGCGTATTGGCGGCTGTGGTCGGACGCGATCGTTCATCAGATACATTTGCGGGTTCTGAGGCACATTCGAGATGAGGCCGAGAATGGGGCACAATGAGTCTCACCACTGAGTTCCAAAAACGTTGCGGAAGCGGTGCTTACAACCAACTGATTCTTCTGCAGGGGTGTTGCGATTCACCGCCTTTCCAGAAACAACCTGTTTCGGGAAGAAACCGGATCAAAACGCCGAACGCTTCTTGCTCACCTTGGTTCTAGGATTTGCTTCAGCCTAGGCCAGACCTCGGCGTAGGAAAGAGGAAACTTCAGTTTGGCTTGTGCCCACCGATACGTCTTCTTCTCGTTCTTGGGCTCGCCCGCAACGGCCTCCCCTTCAGCTATCAATCTTGTCACCGTCGTATTCTGGTGTCAGTTCGTTTTGAGACTGTCCGCGTTGGTGCTCGGCTAGCGGATGAGATTAAGAGTCAGTTGCTCTGCCAATTGAGCTACGCGCCCGAGCGGGAAAATTGCGGCAGGGGTGAATTCGGATTGTAGCATCCGAGGGCTCTGCGGACCGTCCATCAGAGCGTGCACGGGGCAATGAAGACCAGGCAAATCTTTGCAGGTGGCGATTCCTTCCCCACTTACAAAATTGAAGCGATGGGCCCATTCGAAACAACAAGGTGCCCCTAAGAAATCTCAAAGAAGTAATTCTGGGCGCACCAAAGCCGTTTACCGGAAGCAAGATCGGCAAGCGACAACAGGGTTATGAGCGCTGTCTTGCTTCGGCCGCCAAGCTCGAGTCCTCGGCAATGGCCGCGATCGGGCGGCGCGGTGGCAAGGGCTGAGCTCCCATCACCGGGCGTCGCTCGATGGTTCCGATCACCGGCGCTTCATCCATGCCATCAGCGTAAGCCATGGACACAAAGCGCTGTTCGGAACACAAGCGGTCAATCAACCGTCGCTGTCTCCCGCTGAGAACAGCGTGCGGGAGAATGGGAAAGTTGCGGAATATCCACAACAGATAGACGCGCTGAAGAAACGAAGGCATGATGTAACGCGGGCCAATCGGAGTTTGCACTCGCACGATTCCGTCTGCCAGCTTTTCAATCCACATGACCGAACCCACCTGATTCTTAGGAATTGGCCCGAGCAATCCGAGGGCCGCTATTATTGCACCAAACGCGATGCACGGGTAGAAATTTTTGGAGGCCAGCCCGAATCTTCGAACCGCAGTGCGGACATTATAACCACGAAAAGGCTGATACCGAGGCGAGTTTCGAGGTTTTTTGCAGACTGAATGCACCATAATTGGTGCAAGGCTTGGAGGCTTACAGACCGATCTCGGGCAAAAAATCCATTTTTTTGATCGCCGCAGCGACTCCAAACCTCGGTCCGGAGCTTTCTTCCACGCGCACCACCGTCGCGTGACAACAGACCCAGCATTTCTCGCCGGTGAGCTCGGCCGGAAGAAGCATGACCATCTCAATCTCGGAGCCTTCAGTCATCTGGGACTGGGTGTAAAGGAATACGCCATTCGTGCTGAGGTCACGGGTATGAGCAGTCTGCTCGGGGTCTGCCGTCGCAGTTCGGATTTGCACGGGAACCTGGGCGAGAATCCTCTTGCCCAAACGGCGCTCTGCTGTGGGATTCATGAGAGGTAACGTTACACCACCAGGCGCCGGCAATACTAATCTAATGCGGGACGTCTTGAGCGAGCGGCTGGAACTACCATCGCCTGCTCCATAGTCGGTACATTCGTGCCCCGCAGCTTGGCCTCTATTTCGTGCAGCTTGTCGGGCTGGTTGGTCTGGTAGTAAGCGCGCGCCAGCAATTCCATAGTGAAGGGATTGTCCTGATCTTCTTCAAGGTGCGCGATGGCATCCTCGTATTTTTTCTGATCCATCAGTACGGATCCGGCCGCGCCGTGGTACGAACTCTGAATGACCTGGTTGCGGCTGGAAGCAGCCATGGTCTCGAGTTGCTTGAGCGACTGATCTCGCAGCGGTGCGTTGCCTACGTGTGATGCGCGCACCACGCGATTACGAAGAATGCGGGACATTTCTTCATTGCGATCCGAGGCAGAAATCACGCTGCGGTGTTGCAGTGCTTCCTCAGCTGCATTCAAACGTTTGAGCGCGATGGCATCGTCCTGCTGATACTCGGCGAGATGACGCAATGCCTGCGCCTCTTGCAGATCCTGGCCCTTGGCGTGACCGGTCTCGGCTATCTCGATGAATGCCTTGTCAGCCTCAGCGAAATTGCTCTCGCGCACCCACGTCATGGCTTTTTGCATGTCGTAAGTCAAACGGTCTGCTTCGTTGTGGGCGAAGCGGATTGCCTTTTCGTACTCAATTCGCGCCTGCTCCTGATTGCCCATCAGCGCATAGGTGTCGCCCAGCCCCAGCTGAGAAGTCACGAAATCCGGATCGATCTTCAGTGCTGCGCGATAGTGTTCCAGCGAATACTCGAAGGCGCCTGCCATGCGCAGAAGTTCTCCGTAGGAGTCTTGCGGGTTCGGTTCCTGGGGCAGCAACGCGACGTAGCGGTCCATGGCGGCGAAGGCTTTAGCGAACCTGCGGTTTCTTGCATCCACATAGGCCAGGTCGTTGAGCGCCGCGGGATAGTTCTTATCGATCGCTAGCGCCTTCTCCATCATGCGCTGCGCCTGATCATCGCCGTTTTCTCCCATCAACCAATTGCCGGCGAGATACAGCAAGTGCTTGTCTTTGGGATACATCTCCAACAGGTCGTTCATGGCGGAGATGCCGGCGATGAAGTCGCCTTCCTGCACCTTGACGATCCAGCTCACCATCAACTGCTCCCCTGGCGTCAGCTTAGGCACGAGCGCCTTGGCCTTGGCGCGAGCAGCGTTGACCTCTTCGGGATTGCCGCTGTTGAAAGCGATCCATGCCCACGCCACCGCCAGATTCGGATCTTCCTTTACGGCAGCTCGCCAGTCTTCGTTGCAACGTTCGAGGTAGAGATTCTCGTAGTCCTGCATGCCCTTTTCGTAGAGTGCGCGAGCTTTGGCAGACGAGGTTGTGACCGGCATTGTCGTGGTCGACGCCTTCTTAACATGGTGCGCATACACCGGCGCGGCAGTGCAAAGACCAAAGACAACGGCAGCGCAGATAAGGCACCGCATCGAAGAACGTGGCATCGAAGTCTCCCGCAACAAAAGCTGTGGTTTGCGCTACTGTTGCGGAGCGTAGCATGCGCTCGGATTGGGGACCAAGTTACTCGGTGGGTACTTTCGTACAGGGACTTTGAGGACGGCCGCGCTCACAGGCCTGCCGCAATCGGCATAGGGGAAGCGGTCGCCCGCGCTCCCCTGCCACACCACCTGGACATGCGGGTCCGCATCCGGCGGTTCAGTGGGGTTACGCTAGGTCATCGAAGAGTCGAGGAAGACTGAGAGCGTCAAAGTAAGCGATGGGAAACGCGTATTGCAGAGCGGGGCTACTCGCCAGTCGCCACTTTCACCTCCAAGCTATCGAACCTGCTCGGCACACAAATAAGGCGGATGCGCAGGGCGCATCCGCCTGGAAAATCTTCCGCTATCGTTTAGAAGATGATCTTCAAACCCAGCTGCATGTTGAAGGCTTCGCCGGGACCGATACCAGGGGCGCCGTTGAAGTCGCCAATAGTGTCGGCGATGACTCCGCTGCCGGGCCCGGTAGCCCCAATGCCAGAAGCCAGATTGATGCGATTAAAGGTGTTGAACATCTCGATGCGGAACTGGGCTTTGACGCGTTCCGTGATCGGAATGTTTTTGAACACTGATAGATCCACATCAGAGAAGCCCGGTCCGTAAATCTGGTTGCGGCGCAGGTTGCCTAGGAAAGTAGCTCCTGGTGCAAAGCTATTGGGGTTGATCCACGTGACGCCGGACTTGTTGAAGTTATGAGAGATGCCCGCGAAGGGATTAGCGATCTGATCGAAACCGGTCCGAACCCCGTCAAGGGGCTGTCCGCCGTGGAAGGTCATGAGGCTGTTCACCTGCCAGCCGTGGGTTAGGATCTTCGGGCCGTGCGAGGACCCCGGAATATCCCAGGTAAAGGTCGCCGAGAAATTGTGGCGGGTGTCGAAGTCTCCGTTGCCGTACTCGGCTTTGAGGTTCGTACTGTCCCGAGGAATGGCGCCGCGGTAGGCGGTAATTTCGTCCAGGGCATGGGCCCAAGTGTAAACAAACTGTGACGCAAGGCCGTGCCAGGCCCGAAGCCGCAGGGTGGATTGCAGCGAGTTGTAGTTTGAGGTGCCAATGCTGTTGAGTTGATTGATACCGCCATAGTTCGGAAATTGCGACAAAGCTCCCTCGGTGGTTGGGTTGCCAGTAATGGGACTGATAATTGTCGCTCCGCCGGGAAGTTGATTAATGTCCAGCATGATCGAAAGCTTACGGCCCTGGCTACCGACATATCCGACCTGCCAAACCGCCATCCCGTTGCCGAAGCTCTTTTGGACGTTCAGGTTGTAATTAAAGAAGTACGGCGTACGGAAGTTCTGGCTCACGGAGAAGACGTCGAAGATCGAGCCGCCGCAATTTGGATCACTGGCCACATTCCCGGTCACGCAGGTGGAAATCGGGTTGAAAATATACGTGTTGGGCTGCCACTTGTAGAAAGTCTGTCCCAAAGTGTTCGTGGCGTAGGTGGACACCGCGGAAGGACCGGCGGGGTTGTCTTCGAGACCGTCGGCAGCGTTTGGCGGACGGAAGTCCAGGAACGGGTTCATATTGATTTGATCATAGAACACGCCGAAGCCGCCGCGAACAACGAGGTCTTCCTTGCTCGTCGGCTGATAGGCGAAGCCGAGCCGCGGCGCAAAGTTGTTCTTGTCGCCTGGAAAGACGTCCCCGATACCATTGCCCTGAATCTTAATGCCTCCCGCGGACGGAATGAAGACCGCAAGATCTTTGTGGCTGCTGTGAAGCGGACCGAAATAGTCCCAGCGGAGGCCCCAGTTTACGTTGAGTCTGCGCGTGAGCTGCCAAGAATCCTGAGCGAAGAAGTCGAATCCATTGACTACCACTTTGCGCTCCGCGTTGCCCACGGCGATGGAGGATGATGCGACGTTGCCAGCCAGGAAGTCGGACAAGGCGTTGACGGCCGGGCAAACCTGGTCCCCCGTTGCACAAACCGGCCACGGTCCCTGCGACCCATCGAAGTTGAACGCTCCTCTGGAGTGCCGGAAGTAAAACTCGTCCACGTGACCCTGGCGCATTTCACCGCCAAAGCGGAACTGGTGCTTGCCCACGTTGTACGAGACGATGTCAGTCAACATGCCTGTAATGTCGTTGCGCCCCGAGGGGTTCGTAATGCCCACCTGTTCAAATCCCGAAATGGCGATGCTGGGCGCGCCGAGGATGGGCTGCCCGTGAATGAGCGCGTCCGGACTAGTGAATAAGCCCATGGCGTGTACGTCAAAGCTGTGGTTGGCATCATTAAACGTCTGGTTGAAATAATTCACACCAAAAAGAAGCTGGTTGGTCACACGAGGATTCAACACGGAATTCAACACGGCCGAGTAGTTTTGGAGATGAATTGGCGCCTTCTCGAAGTAATAGAAGAGGTTGGAGCTAGCGGTGGCCAATGCCAGGCTGGCACCCAGAGGTGCAATCTGGTCGCCTTGTCCATTAAACGCACGCAGCATCAAGTGGTGCTTGTCGTTGAAGTTGTGATCCAGTTTGAGGTTGCCGTTATAGCTGTAGCCGATAGAAGGGTCCGTGCCGAAAAAGTTTCCCGTCGTCAATCCGAGGTTCGCCTGGGTCACGCTGCTGGGCCAGAGCGAGTTAATGAGATTGGTCGAAATCGGACTCTCAGTGATGGGTGGGCCGCTCGCCGGCGCCGCCAATTGAGCGCGAGCGGCAGCGATAAATTCGGCGGATGGTTCGGTGGCCTTGCCCGACACGCTAATGACGTAGCGCTGCTTCTCGAACGTCAGGAAATAGAAGGTCTTATCTTTGATGATGGGTCCGCCGACCGCAAAGCCGAAATTGTAGTTGCGCAGTTCGGGCTTTTTGACGTTGGATGGCGTGAATGGCGAAGCCGCCCCGTACGCTTCATTACGGTTGAAGTAGTAGGCCGAACCGTGAAGTTGATTGGTGCCGGACCTAAGGACGACGTTGACAATGCCGCCAGCGTTGCGGCCGCCTTCGGCGTTGGATTGCGTTTGGGCAGCAAATTCGTCGATTGCATCCAAGGGCATGATTGTGCCAGCGATGCCAGAGACGCCGCCCTGGTTCACGGCGGGAATATTGTGCCAGAAGTCGTTGTTGTCGACGCCGTCGATCTGCCAGTTCATCTGGTTGGCGCGGGTACCGTTGAGCGATCCGAAGCCGCCGACGGAGTAGCCACCGTAGCCGGGCTGCACCGCCGCGAACTGGGTGAAGTCACGGCCATTCATCGGAACATCCTGAACTGCTTCAGATGGAATGATGTTGTCCTGCGTGGCAGTCGTGGTAGCAAGGGTCAGCGCGGCTGCGGAGACCTCCACGGTCGTGGTCTGCTTGGCAATGGACAGTTTGACCGGCAGGGTGTAGGCGGAGCCCGCCGTAACCTCGATTTTATCCACGGTCGTCACTGGAAATCCGCTGGCAGTGACCGCAATCGAGTAGGTTCCGAGCGGCAGATCCTGGAAGGAGTACTGGCCGTCACTGGTGGTGGTGGTGGTCCGGGCGACGCTGGTTCCGGAATTTGTGGCTTTCACGCTGGCTCCGGCGACCACTGCTCCGGAGGGGTCGGTCACGGTGCCGTTAATGGCTCCGCGGAATGTCTGGGCACTTCCGGCAACCGCCAACAGGGCGAGGGCAACTAAGATACCGAATATACGTCTCATAATCTCTCCTCCAACAAAACCTGAATATCTTGGCACGGGTGGGTACAGGTGTATCCGGGTTACTCTGCAGCTTGGAAGCCAAATCGCCAATGTCATCTATTGCTATTATTTTCAGTAACTTACATAAGTACAGAAAGGAATAAATATGCCATTCGGGAAGAAAGATTATGAAATTCCGTAGCATCTGGCGCCGCCCTAATGCGTCTCTACATGGAGACCAAGTGCATAGGTCCCACTTCGCCTTCGCTCAGAGCAGGCTTTCGCTTCGCGCAGGATCACAACATTGACGACGCGGGCCGGGATGATCGGATAAGAAGACGCCTAAAAGGTAAACGCAACGCCGCCTCGCACCGACCTTGCGGATTGCACCAGGTAGACGGTTTGTCCATCCTGACCAAGGACTGGCACGTAGCCCTGCGCCAGGAGATTGCGCACATCAATCACTGCTTCCATGTGGGAGGGAAGGAAGCCGAGAGTTGGAATGGGCTGACGAATAAAAAGGTTCAAGTAGGGATCGCTTTGACCGGCTGAGGCATTGAACATGTCCACCGGTGTGAGCCCGGGACCATTCACCCAGCGGTAAGAAGTGATCCAACGAGTGCGAGTGCGAGGCAGACTTCCGCTCAATTTTGCTGCCACAGCGTGGCGCTTCTGGGTTGTGATCGATTGTCTGGCATCCTCTAATTCCACATTTGGCTGGGTAAGATCGAGGACACCCCCGTAGGCGTAATCCAAGGTGGCGGTGAGATCGGCAGAAAATTTGCGCTGCAGCACAACCCGCAGACCCTGGGTTCGCAAATTATTGCCCGCATAGCTGAAGGTTCCGGAATAGACGTCGGGCAGGAGGAACCCGCCGGCGGCGCTCACGTCGCCGGTACCGGTGAGAGCGGTGTTCCCGACGCGGTCAGAGAATGCGGCCAACTGCAGATTGTTCTTGCCAATTCGCCGCGAAAGGCTGATCTCCTGATGGTGGGCACGCTCTATCTTGGGGTTGTAATCCTGCACGCTCACTCGCGGATTGGATTCACTCAAATCTGCCGGAGATGAATCGAAGCCTTTTTCCCTGCGACTGTCCGGCAGAGAGGTGGCATAGGAATATTCCAAAACGGTGTTGGGCGAAAGATGCACATCGGCCGAGCCATAAGGCCGGAATGCGGTCACCCGTCCGAGGAATTGGATGGTCTGCAATTCGCTGCCGAACTTCAGTTCCAGCACATCGCCGACGGAAAAGTCATCGCCCACGGCCAGCGCCAGCGCCTGCAGCGCAGCATTATGCAGATTGGGATCTGAAGGCGCGAAACGCCGCACAGTCAGTGCCACTGACGGCTCCGAGCCATCCGCACGCTGGTGCGAGTAAGTAGTGCGAAGGACGGCGGCGGGAAGGCCTTCTCCGTAGCCGACGTTACCGCTCACGCCCACGTGTCCGGCAGAGAAAATCGAACGCTCCACAGAAAATCCCGTGCTCAGGTCGGAGCCGCTGCCGTAACCGCCAGCCGCTGAGCCGGCCAGGAAGGAAAGGCTGCCCGTGGTTTCGTGATTTTCTTTTTCCGCAGGGCCATCGAACACACGCAGAATCGGACGGTTGGCTACGGAGCGCAGCGTCCACTTCCAGTCTTCGTCATCGGTGCCGCCACGAAGAGGTCCGACTTGAATGGCTCCCAGAAGCGTGTTCAGCGTGACGTTCACATTGACGCTCGCTCCAGGACGCAGACCAATGCGCTCACGGAGAGCTGGAAGGAAAGAAGGAGCGGAAACTTTAATGCTGTACACACCCGGCAACAACCCGCTTGCCGAAAAGAATCCGGCTTCGTCAGTGAAGACAGTCATGCTGTGAGCAGCGGCACCGATCACTTCCACGATCGCGCCCATTTGCGGCACACCCATGGCGTTGCGTACGTGTCCCGATATCGCACCGGGCTGTTGCGCTGCCCAGACCGGAAGGGTCAGGCCGAACAGCACCGCCCAAGTTCCGAACCTGCGAAGGATCACTCCACCACCCCTGGGATCAAGCAGTCGGCTACTCCACGGCGAACGTGGCAGAAGGGTCAGCCGTTTGCTTGGAGACGTTGTCGTTCACTTTGATTTCGATCTTATACACGCCGGGCTGCAGGTTAGCTGCGGCAATCGTTTTTTGCAGCGTCACTTGCTCCCCCACATTACTCATCTGATCAGTGGATTCCATTTTCTGGACCACCGACTTTTTGGTTGCAACGTTAGTGATCTGATACTCGAAGGTGGCCGAAGGTTTGTGCGTCTTCTCGTCCACGCCCAGATTATAGACCTGCATCCAGAAATTCAGTTTCTGATCTTTATCTTTCTTGAAGGTCGCGGGCTTGCCATTCGAAGGGGCCACGCGAGGCCGGACTTTGGTGGTTCCGATGACGAAACTGCCCGTGCCCACATTCTTTGAGGGCACCGATTCCATCTGGTCGGCCACGATCAAGGTGGAAGTGGCCAGCTTGTCATCGGAGAAATCCGGCACCACCACACCTCTGCTCCAGGAGCCCTTTCGATCGCCATTCACGTCTTTTACGGCAACATCGAACTTGTAGCGGCCCGGCCGCAGCGGCAGTGCCTTCCAATAAACCGACGAATTCTCCGCGGTGCGGGGTAGTAACTCGGCAGGTACGTCCACCAGCACTGTGTCCTCAAAAGTCTGTACCACGCGGCCCGTCAACGTCGTGACCCGGCCAAAGATATTCACGGTCCCCCGCTGCACGCCGTCCTTATTCACAAAAGTGATATCGCGATTCTTCATCTGTACCGTGACTGGAACCAGTACGGTGTCGCCCGTCACTTTGACAAAATCGGCCCGCACGTCGAAGGGCATCAGATTCACGATCATTTTCGTGTTGACGATTTCTTCCAGGTCTTTGAACTTCACCGGAGGCGGTGCTTGCAGCTTGGCGAACTGCTCCAACCTATCGAACTGCTTAGTAGACTGGCTCGCGCTCATTGGGCCAGTTCCCAATCTCTCCATGCCTCCGCCGCTAAATCGGCTGGCCTTGTTGGCCATTCCCATCTGCTCCCACATAGTCAAACCGGCGTTGGGCGTGTAGAGGAGAGCATCCTTCTCGGAGCGATCCATGGTCATGTGGTAATCGCCACACATGCAGGTGTCGACAAATTCGATGATGACTTCCTGTCCGATGCCCTCCAAATAGCGATAACGCCATTGTTCAAACGGAAATGTGGAGGTCTCGCCGCCGCCTTCTTCCATAGGTCGCTGATAAGTTCCACCGGATGGGTGAGACTCCACCTCATCGGCCTTGCCATACATAATGTAAATGCGGCCGCGATCAGTCTTCCATCCCGGAATGCCGGCGGCGAAGTGCTCGTTGGCGTAGGCGATGCGCTGATAGTGCTCTTCTTTGTATTCGTTCTCTTCGGTGTCGGGAGTGGGATCGCGGCGCTGCCAGAAGGCCTCGATGAACTGGTCGCGCTCTTCGTCGTTGCTGAGCTGTTTGAAAGCCGCTCTCTCTTCGTCGGAAATGATCCAGACCACGTCTTCATCCAGCCACTTCTTATATTGCTTGGTAAGCTCGGTCTTCAGCGCTTTCTTTTGCTGTTTCTTTTGCTTTTCACTGGGTGCGCGCTTGAGAGGATCGACTTCATCGTCTGCCGGGGCTTGGGTCGGGCGAGCGGAGCCGCTCGCGGGGCTATCACTGGGCTTGTCATTCTGGGCGACGGCCGCCCCCCCCAGACAAGTCGAGGCGGCTAAAAAAGCAAGAAAAAGTACGTTGCGCGAACCTACCCGGACCATGAGAGGGACTCCTGCCAGACAACCTTTGTCGGGCTATTTTAGGCTCTTTCGCTGTGTGAAAGCAAGGTTAAGTCACGACCAGAGAACCGATTAAGCAATCCGAACTGCGTGGTTAGAAGCGCCTGCGCTGCGGCCGAGTTGCCCGACCATTTCGGGGGCAAGATATAATGATTGGCCAGGGCGGGTTGCGTCGGTCCAAGTTACGGCAAGTCTCAGTTACGACAAGTCCCGGCTACGGCAGTCTCGGCCGCTTCACTGTTGTCGATGGGAACTTTGCGGTCGACATCAGCGTACCAGAAGATGTGTTCGTGAATCACGAAGCCGGCAAGCGCGGGTTAGCGGGAAGCCTGGTAGTGCCAAGCGGATCTGGCCTCGATTTGGGTCCCAACCCTTTTCAACCCAGAGCCCAAACTCCGGATTGTGACGACAAACATGAAACTGTGGAAGAAAATTGCTATCGGCGCCGGCGTGGCCCTGCTATTGGGGATCATCGTCGGTTTTACCGTGCATCAGAGCGGCAAGAACGTCGTCACCGTGCAAAGCGGCAAGGTGCAGCGGCAGGATTTAGCGTCTGTGGTCAGTGCCTCGGGCGAGATCAGGCCCAAGACCTACGTCAATATTGGCGCTAATGCTTTTGGCAAGATCACCCGCCTGTACGTCAAGGAGGGCGATCACGTGAAGAAGGGTCAATTGCTGGCTCAGCTAGAAAACGTGCAATCCTCGGCCGACGTGAGTGCCACCGAGGCTTCCGCGCAGGCGGCCCAGACTGACGCTGTGGCTGCTGATGCCGGCCTGAGAACTGCGGAAGCCGACTTGCTTCGCGCCAAAGCGGACTACGACCGCAGCAAGCTTGATTGGGAGCGCGCTCAAGGCCTGTTTAAAGATGGGCTCATTGCCAAGTCCGATTTTGACAGTCGCAAAAACGCTTGGGCGACGGCTGACGCCGGACTGGCTCAGGCCCAAGCCCGCGTCGCTCAGGCAAAAGCGCAGAAAGATTCCTCCGACCAGCACATCTCTCAGGCCCGCGCCAATCTTACCCGCGTCACAGACGTGCTGCAGAAGACCACCTACCGCGCCCCTTTCGACGGAGTCATTACTAACCTGCCGGTTCGGGAGGGCGAGACGGTCGTCATTGGCATCCAGAATTCTCCCGGCAGCACGCTAATGGCGCTGGCCAATATGTCGATCATTACTGCTGAAGTGAAGGTGGACGAGACCGACATCGTGAACCTGCGCTTGGGCCAGCCGGCCGACATCACCATAGACGCCATTCCCAGGAAAGTGTTCCATGGCGTTGTATCGGAGATTGGTGATAACGCCATTGTCCGCTCCACGGGAGTGGCTACTTCTCAGCAGACAACTGCCAGCGAAGAAGCAAAGGATTTCAAGGTGGTGGTGACCGTCGAGGATCCGCCTTCGGATTTGCGTCCGGGGCTCTCGACCACTGCGAAAATTACCACCGCGACGCGGAGCCATGCGCTCGCCATTCCGATTCAGGCGTTGACCGTCCGAACCCGGGTGCAGCTGGAGAAGCAGGATACGTCCGCTGGATCGGTGCATGCGGCGGCGCCAGCTCCGAAGGAAACAGCATCCAAGGAGCAGAAAGATGCCGGAATTCAGGGTGTGTTCATCCTCCGCAATCACAAGGCTGAGTTCGTACCCGTGCAGACCGGAGTGACCGGTACCACCGAGGTCGAAGTGCTGGATGGCCTAAAGGACGGCGACGAAGTGGTTACCGGTAGTTACAAAGTTTTGCGCACGCTTCGTCCTGGAGCCAGCGTGAAGGTAGACAACTCGGCCCCGAAGAAGGACGACGAAACAACATAACTTTTGCCGACCGGGTTCGTCCAACAGTGAGTACTCAGATTGACTACGGACCAGGGCTCACGGACGAAGTCAGGATTGAAACCGAAAGATCGGAGAGGTCAGTGGCCCAACCCGACCAGGAGAAGAATATGGCAACCGCGGAAATCATTAGCATGGCAAATACCGCCGCCTCGGCGCCGCCGGAAACCTGCATGATCGCGGCCGAAGACTTGTGGAAGACCTACGATATGGGCTCCGAGCAGCAGGTCCATGCGTTGCGCGGCGTAAACCTCCGCATCGAGCGCGGCGAGTATGTTGCCATCATGGGCCCTTCGGGATCGGGCAAGTCCACTTTGATGAATCTTATCGGCTGCCTCGACACGCCCACCAAAGGTCAATATTGGCTGAACAGCCAACTGGTCAGCGAACTGGACGACGATGAACTTGCCCGCATCCGCAACAAAGAGATCGGCTTCGTCTTTCAGACCTTCAATCTTCTGGCTCGCGCTACTGCACTACACAACGTGGAGTTGCCTCTGATTTACGCGGGCATTCCCACGGAGCAACGGATCGAACGAGCCAAAGGCGCCCTTGCGGCTGTGGGCATGGAGTCGCGTATGACCCACAAGCCTAATGAGCTATCGGGCGGCCAGCGGCAGCGCGTCGCCATTGCACGCGCTTTGGTCAATAACCCTTCCATCATCCTGGCTGACGAGCCCACCGGAAATCTCGACTCCCAGACGGGCAACGAAATCATGGCTCTGTTCGACCGCCTGCAATCGGAAGGCAATACAATCGTCCTGGTAACGCACGAGAACGATATCGCGGGATATGCTCACCGTATTGTTCACATCAAGGATGGAGTCATTGCCAGCGATGAGAGCAAAGGCCCGCGGCGTTAAGTTTGTATTGGGATGAGGGCAGCGTCCAAGCGGAACGCAGGTGCTCGTTCTTACAGCGCAGCGCTCCCGTCAAAACTAGCCGTCCTTAATCTTAGAAATCATTATCGTGTGGACACGGATTGCGGTTTGTTCCCAGGCCGGCACAACTAGAAAAGGGCCTCGTTTTGGAGAGGCCCTTTTTGAGATCTAATTGTTGTTCTTCGCTTGTTGTTTCTGGACTATTGAGTGTCGCTGATTTTCACTACCGTCGTCGCCGCGGGCTGGCTCGGTCCGGCAACGAAAAACTTGTGGTCATACAAGTTACGGTACATGTGACCTGCAATCTCCGCTGCCTTCGGGCCAAAAGTCGCTCGCCCTCCCTGAAGGAACACTACCACCACAACCCGTCCAATGCTCGTATTCGCGTAAGAGGCGAACCAGCCAAAGCGCGTTCCAGCCCGCGAGCAAGTTCCAGTCTTGCCCAGAATCTCTTCTTCGCTAAAGTTGAGGCGCACATTGCGCGCGGTGCCGTACTCGACTGCGCCCATCATGCCGTCAGAAATTTCTGGCACCAGGGGGGCAATATCCAACTGCCGCTTCACCCGCGGCTCAAAATTTGCCACTTCGGCGGCGGTGGTTGGATGCTGCAGGTAGTACAACGTGCCGCCGTTGGCGATCGCCGCGACCATCGCTCCCAATTGCAGGGGCGTCATTGAAATGCCCTCACCGAACGAACACATCTTGCCCACGCCTCCGAGCTTTGCCGGAATCACTTCCTGGGGATACGTTCCCGCTTGTTCGCCAGCGATGTCATATCCGGCCAACTCGCCAAGTCCGTATTGGTGGGCATAGGAAGCCACCTTCTCAAAACCCAGGCGGCGCCCAAGGGCTTCGAAGTAGGCGTTGTTGGAGCGCGCCAGCGCCATAGTCAGATTCATTCGGCTGCGGCGTCCCAGTGCGATTTCGGTGTCTTTCGAGATCAGACCTTCGCTGAGCGCTGCCAGGGCGACGGAAAGCTTAATGGTCGAGCAGGGTTGCGCGCCGCTCGAAAGAGCCAGTCTCTGATTCACCATGGCCAGTATCCGGCCGCTGGTGGGCTGAATCGCCACCACCGTGCCGTTCATGTTGCCCAGAGCATCGATGGCCGCCTGCCGCACTATTGGATCTTCCCCGGCGGTCATGTCGGCTTCGACTATGTCGTTGGCGAAAGAACTGGTGAAGAAGCGCTCGTGATAGCGATGTCGGCGCGTGTGCACCGAAGTCCGCGTAACGCGGGTCCGCGCCAAACGGCGTATGTGCCGACGGGTGCTTTGGCTCTCTCTGATCTTCTGGGATTTTGCTTTCTTGGTATTCAGCGTGTGTGGATTGACGTGGGCTGCCCACATCAGTTGGGCAAAGAACAACCACGTCGCGAAGGACACTAGCAGGCGAAGGCAGCGCATTCCCTTAGGCATTGGTGGTTCTTTTCCCTATTCCCCGGAAATCATGATCGTTTTGATGCACGAACCATGCCAGTGGCGGGCGCCACAGCGGAATTCGCTCAACTTCGCGATGGTACGAGAGTTAGCCCATTCGTGGCAATGATAAAGTTTGTTTTCCATAAAATATCGATTTCGACCTAAAACCGTTCTGAACCAATCAGATACAGAGCAATTACCACAGTTCCCACACCTTAGGTAAGCCCGTACTGGTTACTGGGAAGATGCTGCCCATGGGAAAAGCGTTACATTTTCCAGTCGGCGCACAGGCGCCGCCATGCAGCGGGCTTTCCTTTCTGGACCAAACCGTTGCACCCCCTTACATAACCTCACTCCTTTTGCGCAGGAAAGCAGGTACATCAAGATTGTCCTGCTCGAAGTTTGCCGCCAAAGCGCCCCGCATGGTGTCGAGCGAAATCACTTCCGGAGAGGGATGTGCTACCGCCACAGACGCAGACTCCATAATCATCGGAGACTCCTTCTCAGGCGTTGATTCTGGTTCTCTCCGATCTATGGCATCGGGAAAATCCATGGCATCGTCATGCGATGCCGCAAATGAGTTGCGCATTTCCTGCTGACGCTGGCGGCCACTGCTGGCATCGCGAAAGCCGGTGGCGATCACCGTGATCTTAACCGAGTCTTTCATCTTCTCGTCCATCACCGCGCCGAAAATGATGTTGGCATCTTCATGGGCCGCGCTCTGAATGATCGAGCACGCCTGCTGCACCTCGGCCAGCTTCAGTGAAGCTGACCCAGTGATGTTGATGAGGATGCCGCGCGCGCCGTCAATGGCACCCGCCTCCAATAGAGGAGAAGCCACTGCGCGTTGCGCCGCCTCCGTCGCGCGGCGCTGCCCGCTGGCCGTTGCCGTGCCCATCACGGCATAACCCATGCGCGCCATGATGGTTTTCACATCAGCGAAATCACGGTTGATGATCCCGGGGATCGTGATGATGTCCGAGATTCCTTGCACACCTTGCCGCAAGATATCGTCGGCAATACGGAACGATTCGAAGAATCCGGCATTCTCCGCCACCGCCAATAGCTTCTCGTTAGGAATCACGATAGTAGTGTCGACTGATTCCATCAGCTCGCTGATACCGCGCTCAGCTTGCGCCATTCGGCGTTTGCCTTCGAACGCAAAGGGCTTGGTCACAACGGCGACAGTAAGCGCTCCCATTTCGCACGCCAGCGACGCGATGATGGGAGCCGAGCCCGTGCCAGTGCCACCACCCAGGCCGGTAGTCACGAAAACCATGTCAGCGCCTTCCAGCGCTTCGATGATTTTGTCCGAGTCTTCTAATGCGGCTTTGCGGCCGACCTCAGGATTGGCGCCCGCACCCAGACCATTGGTCAGCTTCACTCCCAGCTGTAGCTTGACCGGTGCCCGCGACATGCGCAGCGCCTGCAAATCGGTATTGGCTACGATGAACTCGATGCCTTCGACTCCGGCATCGATCATTCGGTTCACCGCGTTGCCACCGCCGCCACCCACGCCCATGACCTTAATCTTGGCATCGTTGCGAGGCTCTTCGTTAAAGCTGATGCGAATTTTCGAATCGTTTTTCATTTTGTCCACCGTGTGTGAGTTGTCTGTTCTCGTTCGTGCCGTAACTAAGTAAGTGGTCAGTGGCCAGTAAATCTGACCTGTGTTGTGGTCTGGGGTTACTGACCACTGATCACTGACCACTAATCACTGATCACTGCTTTAGGCTCCTTTGCCCACCAGTAGCGCCTTTAGCCGCGATCCCCAGCGATCTTCCTGGAGACCCCGCGCCATCCGCGCCCGCTGCCCGTAGTGCACCATGCCCAGAACCGTGGCGAACTCCGGCTCCGCCAAAGTAGCCGGCATTTTGGCCAGCGGCATAGGCCAGGACAGGCGCACTGGTCGCCGCAGCACTGATTCCGCCACATCGAAAATTCCTGGCAGTCGAGACGCGCCTCCGGTCAGCACTATTCCCGCGAGGCAAACGTCGAACATGCCGCCATGGCGAAGAGACTCCCGCAACATCTCGAATAACTCTCGAGCCCGTGGCTCTAGAATCTCGGCCACTAAGCGCTGCGGCAGCAGCCGCGAAGGCCGGTCGCCAACCGATGGCACCTCGACCTCATTCCCCTCAGGGATGAGTGTCACGATGGCGTTGCCGTAAGCTTTCTTGATCTTCTCCGCTTCCGCCAACGGCGTGCACATCCCTACCGACAAGTCGCTGGTAAAGTGATCGCCGCCTACCGGAATTACTCCGGTATATGTAACCGCACCCTGATGAAAAACAATCAGCTCGGTCGAACCCGCGCCGATGTCGGCCAGGCACACGCCCATTTCGCGTTCATCCGCACGCAACACGGAATCGGCAGCGGCAAGCGGCTCAAACACCGTGTCATCTATATGGACTCCAGCCTTGTTCACCGCTGTGATCACGTTTTGCGTGGCGCTCGTCGCAGCAGTCACCATGTGAACCCGCACCTCGAGCCGCGCCGCCATCATTCCCAAGGGATCGTGTACGCCCGCCTGATCGTCGAGGATGAATTCCTGCGGCAACAAATGCAGGATTTCGCGGTCGGCGGGCAGAGGAATCGTGCGCGTCTTATCCACCGCCAGCTTGATCTCATCGCGTCCAATCTCACGCGGCCTTGTGCCCAGACTGATGCCACCATGGCTGTTGACTCCGCGAACATGAGCACCACCGATGCCGACGATTGCGTTCTCTACGGGTGCACCCGCGATATCTTCCGCGGCTTCCACGGCTTTCTGAATCGCAGCCACTGCCTTGTCGAGCTCAACGATCACACCCTTGCGCGATCCGCGCGACTCTGCCACGCCGTGCCCGCGATAACGCAAGCCGATGTCGGTAACCTCCGCCATGAGCGCGCACGTCTTGGCGCTGCCCACATCAATCGCCGTTAAAAAGGTCCCTTGCTGATTCCCCATGCTTTACTGATTCCCTTGGTGCTTAATTCATGAAGCGCGTTGTTAAGCTTGATGGAATCCGTTTTTATGCCGCTTTTGCCTCAACCTTATTCGCCCGGCCCCGCCCTGCCCCGCCCCTTTGCAATCGCCGGACTCGGCTTCTGTGCCGCTCCAGCCGCTGGCTTCGCCAGACTCGGCGCGGCCACCACTTTTGCTACTGGCTTGTTCGCCACCGCGGCCCTGGACTTCGCGGTTCTACGATGTGCCTTCCTCGGCTTGGCCCTCACCCATATCTTTTTCACCGCCTTGTTGGCCGCGGACGTAGCCTCCCATTTCTTTTCAGGCAGCTCAAACGCCGGCTTGGGTACAACCCGGTCTTGGGGACCGAATTTGCTGATCAGCGCCGCCGGCTTCACTCCCGCAGCTATGGCCGTCTTGGCCGCCGCAGGGCTCAACGCCGCTCGCTTGGCCGTGCCCTCCAAATCCGGATTCACGATGATCTGGTTCTCATACCGCAAATCCACCGACTCAAGCTTGTCGAACTGCTGCCGCCACTCCCGCGCATGGGAAACGTAAATCTTGTAGCGTTTCAGATATTCCGAGGCTCCCAGATGCACCAGCACTTCGCCCGACGGATCATTCACTCGCACTTTCACATCTTCCAGATCCGACAAGTCCACTTCGCTCAAGTCCTGGGAGTAGTGCGCGCCCCCTGAATCCAACTCTCGCGCCAGCTCGTTGTAGACCTTCATGCGCGGCGCTCGCGTGGAAAGCGGCTCGCCGGCATTCATTCCGAGAATCACAGGAAACGAATACTTCTTTGTCGACGTCAGTTCCATCAGCGCGCCGCTGGCATCGATCAGCGAAATTCGCGGCCCCACACGGGCAAACGCCACCGCAGTGCGCTCGTGAATTTCCACTTTCAGGCGGTTGGGCACGAAGCGCATCACGCTGGCCGATTCCACCCATGGAATCTGCTCTAATTGCGCCTTCTGCTGCCCCAGGGGGATGAAAAAAACGTTGCGCCCCATGTCGGCGCCCATCACCTCCATGATCTGGCCCTTAGTGACGTTTTGCGTGCCCGTAATTTCAATGTTGTCGCTGGAGTCTACTCGGAAGCGCCAGGAACGTTCGCCATAACGGTAAAAGGCGCTTGCGGCCACGGTGGCGAAACACACCACTGCAGCGGCCAGTGAGATCCAGATCAGCCGATTTGCGGTTTTCTTGGGAAGCGAGCTACGGCGGGCGGAGACGCGCTTTTGTCCGCGCAGGAAGGGGGATTCCTCATCCACATCCAGGTCCACGAGACGCGCGTCGTCGAGCTCCTGGCGCGCGTATGGAGCGCTGGGTGGATACAACTCCTCCTGCGAGATGGTGGGGCTCGCTTTCCGCGCCATCAGTTCAGGTCAGTTGTCGTCAGTGAATCGCCGAGTGTCCTCACTATAACGGCTTTTCGCGAATTGAGATAGAAAAAATCTTGTTGTTTCTGGCACCGCAGGACGGGCATGGGATCAAGAGTTCTGCACCTAAAGAGAAGTCAATCGATGTCCGGCTAAATACCCGCGAAGCGCGTAAGAATCAAGCCCACAGCGTAACTCTTGGTTGAAGAGTACGAGCTGAAATCAGCTGCTTTGTGAGGAAAAAAATTAGTTACAAGTAAGATTCCGCCCGCGAATCGGGGATGCGTCATCCCAAAAAAATCGGGCACGGCAGCCGTGCCGGTTGCGCTTCACTTAAGAAGAGAGAGAGAAAATTAGATCGGTCCTGCGGATGATGTCTCGACACGCACTGTCGGAGCTGGAACTGGCACGAACGTCCGCGGAATATTCACCCGCACCCGTGGACATAACACCGGAAGCTTGATTCGCTTCGGGCCGAAGGCCGCACCAAACTCCGGACCAAACGAAGCCGACGCGAAGTCCCAGCGCGCAACCTGCGCTTCCATCCGCGCCCGACCAGCCTCCAACTGGGCGCGATTGGCTTCCAACCGGGCTAAGCCAGCCTCTTGCTGCGCGGTCATCGCGTCGAAATGGGTGAAGCCGGTCTGGGTCCGCGCCATTTTTGTCCGGAACCGCGCCATCTCGGTCGCGACCCGGCAAAGCACCGTCTGCTCTCGGGCAGAGGCCAGAAATCGCTCCGAATTTCCCGACGCCAGGGCCACAACAGCTGCCGACCGATTGACGAGTCGTTGCGCCCACTCCGCCCCGCCATCGTGATACACGCCATTCAGCCCCAGTGCCAACACGCCCGCCGCCAGCCAATACCATCCTTGTTTCATCGCCATTGTCTCCATCTGAAACTTTGGACGAGGACCGTCCAAATCCGTTAGCAATGGAAGATACGGATACCGGTGGGGCGAAGTTCCGCCTTCTTCGGCCCGCGCAAGCTATAATGCGGAACTCCCATGAAACTGACCATCCGTCCTTATGCCCTGATCTTACTTGCGCCCCTGTTTGGCGCTCTGTCGTTCGTTCGACCCTCGGCCGCTCAGGCCCCCACGCATTACCCAGACTTCCCGAGCGAAACCCCGGCCAACTTCCAGCCCGTCACCGACAGCTTCGAGTACCGTAAGCGCGACGTGCTGATCCCCATGCGCGACGGCGTGAAACTGCACACCGTTATCATCGTCCCGAAGGGAGCCAAGAGCGCGCCCATCCTGCTGACGCGCACGCCGTACAACGCCACAGCTCTGACCAGCCACGCGGAAAGTCCCCACCTCGGTCCAATTTTGAACGGCTACGACAATGCCACCGAGGTAATCGTCGACGCTGGCTACATTCGCGCCGTGCAGGATGTGCGGGGCAAGTATGGTTCTGAAGGCGATTACGTGATGACTCGTCCGCTGCACGGACCGCTGAATCCAACCCCGGTCGATCACGCCACCGACACATACGACACGATCGACTGGCTCGTGAAGAACGTCCCGGAAAGCAATGGCAAAGTCGGAATCCTGGGCATCTCCTACGACGGCTTCACCACCTTAATGGCGCTGATCAATCCGCATCCCGCGCTCAAAGTCGCTGTGCCCATGAACCCCATGGTCGACGGATGGATGGGCGATGACTGGTTCCACAACGGCGCCTTCCGGCAGCAGAATATGCCGTACATCTACGAACAGGTGGGGACGCAGGCGAACGAGGCCAAATGGTGGACAAATCACTTCGACGACTACGACGTGTACATGGAGGCGGGATCGGCGGGCGAGCTCGGCCGCCGGCGCGGGATGGAGCAGATCGGTTTTTGGCGGAAACTTATGGAGCATCCCAGCTACGATTCCTTTTGGCAGGACCAGGCGATGGATCGCATTCTGGCCGCGCAACCGCTGAAGGTGCCGACGATGCTGGTTGACAGCCTATGGGACCAGGAAGATATCTACGGCGCGCCCGCATTATACAAGGCGCTCAAAGCAAAAGAAACGGCCAACGACAAAGTATTTCTGGTCCTGGGACCGTGGCATCACGGTCAGGAAATTGGCGACGGCAGCACGCTCGGAGCTTTGAAATTCAATAGCGATACCGGGCTATACTTCCGCACTCAAATCTTGCGGCCATTCCTGGACCACTACCTCAAAGACGACGCGCCCGCGGATAATGTCGCGCCAGTAATTGCGTTTGAAACCGGAACAAACGCTTGGCGGCGTCTCCCCGCCTGGCCCGCCGGCTGCACGAGTGGCTGCACGATCAAGTCGACTCCGCTCTACCTGGAGGCGGCTCTAAAGCTGAGCTTTACCGCACCGAAAGCCGGGGATGCGGCCTTCGACGAATATGTTTCCGATCCCGCCAAGCCCGTCCCCTTCCGCCGACGTCCTAGTCAGCCCGTGGGCTACGACAAGGGCCTGACCTGGCCGCAGTGGCTGGTGGATGACCAACGCGAAGCGTCTGGCCGTCCGGATGTCGTCGCATTCGTTTCCGGTGTCTTGACCATGCCGATAAAAATTAGCGGGCAGCCGGTCGCCAATCTCGTCGCCTCGACAAGCGGCACCGACTCAGACTGGGTAGTAAAAGTGATTGACGTCTATCCCGATGAGGTCGCCGGTCAGCCCAGCATGGGAGGCTATCAACTGATGATCTCAGCGGACATCTTCCGCGGTCGCTATCGAGAGAGCTTTGAAACAGCCAAGCCCATCGCCCCCGACAGGCCGCTGCAATATCGGATCACTCTACCCACAGCCAACCATGTCTTCCTGCCGGGTCACAAAATCATGGTTCAGATTCAATCAAGCTGGTTTCCGCTCTACGACCGCAATCCGCAGACTTTCGTGCCCAACATCTTCTGGGCAAAACCAGGAGACTACCGAAAGGCAGTGCAGCGCGTCTACCACGCACCCGACCAAGCCAGCTTCATCGAACTGCCACTGGTCGTGACGCCGTAATGATTCGCCATTGCAAGGCGCTTCGAAGCTCTGCAAGGTCGCTTTGAAGGACCCGGCTTTCTAAGCCGGTCCGTACATGCTCGGAAACTACAGGCGGCTTTAGCCGTTGAGGCCAGGGCAACAAGGAGCTTCGCTTTCTGCTGCTTACGGGAGTTTGGTTGCGCTCGAAGCTTCTTGACCCGCTTGTTCCCGTTCCTTCAACCTTTCCAGAATCATGGGCCCCAACTGCGAAACGCTGCCCGCCCCCAGGGTCAAAATCATGTCGCCATCTTGTGCCACCGCCGCCACCGACCCGACCGCATTGGCGAATGAGTCCGCGTACTGCACCACCTTCGGGGTCATCGTTTCTCTTATCCGCTGCGCGAGAATCTCCGCCCCAACACCCTCAATCGGCTTCTCGCTGGCCGCATAAATGTCGAGCACGAACAGCGAATCCGCATCGCCAAATGCGGACGTGAATTCCTCCATCAGATCGAGAGTGCGGGTGTAACGATGCGGTTGAAACACCACATGAACTTTGCCGAAGCCGTACTGCCGCGCCGCCGCCAGCGTAGCTTTGATTTCCGTAGGATGGTGTCCATAGTCATCAATTACGCTCACTCCCGCCGCCTGTCCGCGCAAATGAAAGCGTCGGTCGACGCCGCGAAATTGATCGAGCGTCGCACGAATCGGTTCGACTCCAACATCCAGGCCGATGGCGACGGCGATCGCCGCGGTGGCGTTCAGAATGTTGTGTACGCCCGGAACATGCAGCGTAAATTCGCCCAGATCCTGTTTGCGATAGCTCACCCTGAATCGGCTCAGAGGCTGCCCGTGGCCCCTCACCAAGCCTCCTGCTTTGCCAGCATTCAGTTTGATGTAAAAGTCCGAGCCGCGCTTGGTTCCATAAGTCAGAGTGCGCCGCTGCACGCGTGGCAGCAACCGCCGCAATACGCCATCGTCGTTGCACGCCACCACCATTCCGTAAAACGGCACATGGTCCATAAACTCGAGAAACGTATTCTTCACGTCTCGCATGTTGCGGTAGCAATCCATGTGCTCGCGATCAATGTTGGTCACCACCGCCAGAATCGGTGACAGCTTCAGAAACGACCGATCACTCTCATCCGCCTCGGCGACCAGATATTGCGACTTCCCCAGCCGCGCATTCGATCCCATCGCGTCAACGCGGCCGCCCACCACCACGGTCGGATCAAGCCCGCCCCCCGCAAGCACCGCCGCGACCATCGACGTCGTTGTTGTCTTCCCGTGCATGCCGGCGACAGCAATGCCGTACTTCAGCCGCATCAACTCCGCCAGCATCTCCGCCCGCGGAATGACTGGGATGTGAAGTTTGCGCGCCTCGGCAACCTCAAGGTTCTCCTTCGCGATCGCCGAACTCGTGACCACGACCTCCGCTCCGTTTATGTTTTCTGCCGCGTGGCTCTCGAACACCGCTGCGCCCAATCCCGCCAGACGCTGGGTCACCGCAGAGCTTTTCAGATCCGATCCCGAGACCTTGTAGCCCAAATTCAGCAACACCTCGGCAATCCCGCTCATGCCGATGCCCCCAATGCCTACGAAGTGTATGCGCTGAATCTTGGCAAACATAGAATCAACTCCTTGGCCACTGATTTACGCGGATTCAACAAACCAGTGAAACCCCTTTTGCGATCGCTCGTGTATTGTCATCCTGAGCGCAGCAAGTGCTTCGCGAATACGAAGCAGTTGCGGAGTCGAAGGACCCTTGCAACTAGGCAGCGCCACCAGCTCATCAAGGAGTTCTCTCATGACTCGCAAGCGATAGAGCTCGTAGTGAAATTCTCAGCGAGAATCTGATTCCCCAACCCCAGCCAATCCCGCAGCCATCGCCGCAATATCACGCGCTGCATTCGGATGCGCCAGGCTCCGCGCCGCCGCACCCATCTGCTGCAGCCTGGCCTGATCGCCAAGCAATGCCGCCACTGTCTCCACCAGCCAAACTCCATCCAGCTTCGACTCCTCTACCACCACAGCGGCTCCCGCTCGTTGGAGCGCCTCCGCATTTACCCGTTGATGATCGTCCGCCGCCCGCGGGAACGGCACAAAAATCGCGGGCTTCCCCGCCGCCGCAATTTCCGCCACCGTGCTCGCGCCCGACCGGCAGATCACCAAATCCGCGCGCGCAAATGCCGCCGGCATATCCTCGATAAACTTGAAAACCGCAGCCGCGTCGCCCAGCCTGTCATAGGCGGCCAGCGCGTCATTGTGGTCACGCTCACCGGTCTGGTGGATGATGTGAATCCCCGGCGACTGCCGCAGCAGCGCTGGCCAGCATCGGATCATCGCTTCATTGATGGCGTGCGCCCCCTGGCTTCCCCCGAATACAAGCAGGGTTTGAGCCCCATCCCGTGGCCGGACGCCCATCTCAAAGAATGCCTGCCGCACCGGAACGCCGGTCACTTCAGCGTGCCGAAAATATTTGGCCGTCTCTTCAAAATGCACTGCCGCCGCCGACACGAATCGCGCTACCACACGGTTAGCAAATCCGGGCACCGCATTCGGTTCAAATGCCAACGTAGGAATGTGCTTCACCACCGCAGCCAGCATGGTGGGGCCTGAAGCGTATCCGCCCACGCCAATCACAACGTCAGGGGCAAACTGGTTCAGCATGCGCCCGGCATCCCAAACCGCCCGAGGCAAATCGAATGCTGTCCGCGCCCGCGTCATCAGGCTGACATTTTTCAGCGCCCCCACCCGCACCAGTTGCAGCGGATATCCCGCCGCCGGGACTAGCCGGTTCTCAATGCCGCGCGCTGTGCCGATGAACAAAACTTCCGCGCCGTAACTTTTCTTGAGTTCGTTGGCGATGGCAAGCGCGGGAATCACATGTCCGCCGGTCCCGCCGCCCGCCAGAATGGCACGCATGAGGTGACTATAAACCAGGGAGTGCTACAGGCCAGCAGAAGGAATGGTTGATTTTTGATTGTCGATAGAAAGGCCCAAGCTCTGACGGATGGCTAACGCCGGTGGTACTGAATCAACAATCAAAAATCGGCAATCAACATTGCAGGTCCTCACTCCGCCTGCTTTGTAATATTAAGCAGCACACCCACGCAGGCCAGCGTCACAAACAACGACGACCCCCCGTACGACACCAGCGGCAGCGGTATCCCCTTCGTCGGCATCATGCCCAAAACCACGCTGATGTTGATGAACGCCTGCAAGACCACCATGCTGGTGATGCCAACCGCCAGATAGCGCCCGAAGATATCTTCCGTCCGCCATGCAGCCCGCATCCCGCGCCACAGAAAGATGGCAAACAGCGTCACCACGAACAGCGCTCCTACCAGGCCCAACTCTTCCGCGGTCACCGCAAAAATAAAATCAGTGTGCGGCTCCGGCAGATAAAACAACTTCTGTTTGCCCTCCATCAACCCCGTTCCCGTCACTCCGCCGGTAGCCACGGCAATCAGTGACTGAATAATATGAAATCCCGTCCCCTGCCGGTCCGCGTACGGATTCAGAAACCCCAAAATGCGGCCGCGCCGCCAACTCACACGAAAAATCAGGAAGTACAGCGGCAGCAGCGCTGCTCCGAATGCATAACCGAAATACCTCATGCGCATCTCTGCCACAAAAAGAATGCACGCTGTTATTCCCGAACAGGCGATGGCCGTACCCAAATCGGGCTGCAAGACAATAAGTCCTAGAAAAACCAGTACGGGCGCGGCTGCCGGAAGCAACGTGTTGCGCCAGTCGTCCATGCTCTTGGTACGGCCTTCGAGAAAATAAGCAAGAAACAGAATCAGTACAGGCTTGGCCAACTCGGAAGGTTGCAGCGAGAAACCACCCCAACGGATCCAACGGTGAGTATTGTGCGAGCGATCTAGAAAGAAGACAGAAATCAGGAGTAACGTGGTCAATCCCATCAGAGAAAAAACTACCGCCGGACTTTTGTAGCAGCGGTAATCCACCCGCATCGCCACTACCATCGCGACCAGTCCCGCTACCGCCCACAACAGCTGTCTCAACAGAAACGCATACGGCGAACCATACTTGTCCTTAGCCAACACCGCCGACGCCGAGAACACCATCACCAACCCCACAAACACCAGCAGCATGGTGATGGTAAACAACCAGCGATCCACGCTCACTCGCTTTGCCATGGGAGATTTATTTCACCACGAAGTCAGCGAAACACGGAGGATTCTTGTCGTGGAATTCACTCCGGCGAGTTGACTACCGTGGTTCCCTGGCGCGAGTCTTCTCGCTGCTCCCAGTTGGCCCGGGGGCAAAACCCGCCACCGGCGCGCCTTTCCCGGAAGACTGCATAGATTTGCCTGTTGATATACACCCCGATCCCGAGGAAGCCTGGAGGTTCGAGACCCGCTGACCGGGGCAAATATCCAGCCGGTCTTGGGCCCAAACGGCTTTACCTACAACTTGCAAGAACTGGCATTCTTCTCGTGGCCCTACGGCGCGCCATCGATCGCGGTGAATGGCTGTTTTCGGATAACAACAGCTTGACCACGGACGCAGGACCCCTGTGCCAGTGACCCTGTTAAACATCGCCCAAGATGATCGCCTGAAAACGATGACCTTCATTGAAGCGATCCTGTGAAATGATCCCACGGCAAACCCAGGGCCGTGGTTTTCTGCTGAATTCTCAAATTTGCGGACCGAGAACTAAACTGTTCCCGGGCAACGCCGAAACAGTGGCACCTCCATGGAAAGAGACTCACGTGCCCACAACTTTCGCGGACAGCGTCCGCACGATCTCTTTGAACACTTGCCCTCGCTGCTCGTAATTCTTGAACTGATCGAAGCTGGCGCACGCCGGAGCCAGCAGCACCACATCGCCCGGCTCCGCCACAGCGTTCGCTTTTCGAAGGGCGTTCTCCAAAGTATCGGCGTGCACGATTTCAACCCCTTTAATTTGCGATTCGATCTTCGCTGCCGCCGCGCCGATCGTGTAGACGCGCTTCCCGCGCTGGCGCAACAGATCGTTGAGCAAGGTGTAGTCGCTGCCCTTGTCCTTGCCGCCAAGAATGAGGTGGATGTTTGCCGGAAACGACTCCATCGCCTTGATAGTTGCATCCACATTCGTGGCCTTGGAGTCGTTGTAGTAATCCACGCCGCGGATCGTCGCCACATATTCCAGCCGATGCTCCACCGCCTTGAACTCGCGCACTGCCTGCCGAATTTTCTCTGGAGCACATGCCATCAGCGCACCCGCGCAAACCGCCGCCAACACGTTCTCCAGATTGTGCGCACCCTTCAACGGAATCTCTGAGACGAGCATGATTTCGCGCTGCTCCGCTCCATCACGAAACAAAATGTTTCCATCAAGCACCCAGGCCCCTTGCTGCACTTCCTTCCGACGGCTGAACCAGAACACTTGCGCCTTTGTTCGAGCAGCCATGGCAACGCAGGTTGGATCGTCGGCATTGAGCACGGCCGAATCTGTGCTCTGTTGATTCTCGAGAATCCGCGCCTTGGCATCGACATAAGCCTCGAACGTCCGGTGGCGGTCCAGGTGATCGGGCGTGACGTTCAAGATCACAGCCACTTTCGGCCGGAAGCTGTGAATCGTCTCCAACTGAAAGCTCGACACTTCAAGCACAATCACGCTCTCCGGTGTGGCCCGCTCCGCCAGAGCAATAGCCGGAGTCCCAATGTTGCCGCCCACCAAAGCTGGAAAGCCTCCCGCGGTCATAATCTCGCCCGTGAGAGTGGTCGTCGTCGTCTTGCCGTTTGATCCGGTAATGGCAACGATTGGCCCGCGCAGAAACTGCGCGGCCAGCTCTATCTCGCCAATCACGGAGCCGCCCAGTGCGCGTGCCTGCACGAGGGCTGGGGCGTCCAAGGGAATGCCTGGACTGACCACGATCAGATCCTGTCCTCGAAAAGTACGCTCGCCGTGGCCGCCAGTCTCGACCGTAATCCCATGATCGAGCAGCACGGGAATTTCGCTGTGCAGCTCGTCGCCGGTCTTCGTATCGGAAACGGTGACCCGCGCGCCGTGTGCTTTTAAAAACAGAGCCGACGCCACCCCGGACTTGCCGAGACCGACCACAAGCACGCGTTTACCGTTGAGATCCATGCTTAGTCAATTGTTGATTTTTGATTGTTGATTTCAAAATCTGACCCTTCCCGAGAAAATCCGGTTATGTTTTTCATTCAACAATCAAAATGGAACAATCAACGATTCTTTTCCAGTGTTGGCGGCCCTATCGCAACTTCAGCGTGGTCAGTGCGAACAGCGCAAACACCAGCGACGCGATCCAGAAGCGCACAATAATCTTCGACTCTGACCAGCCGATCAATTCAAAGTGATGATGAATCGGGGCCATCTTGAAAATCCGCTTTTTGCGCAGTTTGTATGATCCCACCTGCAGGATCACCGAGAGCGCCTCAATGACAAACACGCCGCCGATGAACGGCAATAGCAACTCTTGCTTGATCACTACTGCGACTGTGCCGATTGCGCCGCCCAGCGCCAGCGATCCCACGTCCCCCATGAAGACTTCCGCCGGATGCGCGTTGTACCACAAGAATCCAATCGCCGAACCCACCATCGCTCCGCAAAAAATTGTCAACTCGCCGACCTGCGGCATTCTCGGCAGCTCAAGGTAGGTGGAAAATGTGGCATGGCCGCTCACATAGGTGAGCACCGTGAGAGCTCCCGCCGCGATCACGGTGCAGCCAATCGCGAGTCCGTCGAGCCCATCCGTAAGATTCACCGCATTGCTCGCGCCCACAATCACGAAAGCTACAAACGCAATGAAGGGCAGAAACGCCAGCGGCCACAGATGCGGATAGTATTCAAGCCTTTGCACCACTAGATCTGGATGGAACTGCTTGAAGAATGGCACGATGAGCTTGGTCGAATACATCCCGTGGGTCTGCATCGCAATCAGCATCACGGCAATCACAACGCTGGCTGCAATCTGCAGACCCAGCTTCCCTCGGCTGGTCAAACCCAGGTTCCGGCGGTGCGCCACCTTAATATAGTCATCGGCGAATCCAATTGCGGCGAACGCGCACGTGGCGAACACCGCAATCCAGACAAAACGATTGCTCAGGTCCGCCCAAAGCAGCGTCGGCACCACGATGGCAATTGCGATCAGCAACCCGCCCATGGTCGGGGTGCCGGCTTTTTTTCGATGATCCTTGGGGCCCTCCTCGCGAATGTATTGTCCGATCTGGAATTCACGCAGCCGCCCGATCACCAGCGGACCAACGATAAGCGCGGTAAAGAGGGCGGTGAGACTGGCAAAACCGGTGCGGAAAGTCAGGTAGCGGAAGATGCGGAATGGCGGAAAATAGTGTTGTAGCTTCAAATATAGCAGCCAATAGAGCAATCAGCCTCCGAATCGCTTCGCAATCTCAGTTTCCGCCATCGCGGCGCCCCTTCCAAACTTCCACGGCTCCCTCCAACTTCACTCCGCGTGAAGCCTTCAGCAAAACAACGTCGCCGTCTCGCGTCTCGCGGGCCAGCCACTCCCCCGCTTCCTGCGGAGTCGCCACGAACTCCGCGCGCGCTCCTGCACGGCGCGCCTGCTCTACCAAAGCCTGCGCCTGCCCGCGCACCCCCAGCACGACATCGATTTTATTTTTTGCAGCATGCTCGCCAGCTTGCCGATGCATTTCCTCGCTTGCCGGACCAAGCTCGAGCATCTCGCCCGCCACAACAATCCGTCGTTTTGCCGGCATTGCGGCTAGCGCATCCATCATTACGCTTAACGCCTTCGGATTGGAATTGTAGCAATCGTTGATCACCGTGATGTTACCCAGTTGGACGACCTCGCCCCGCTTGTCTGCCGGCGTCAGCGTCGCCAAAGCACTGACCGTCTCCGATGGTTTCAGTCCGCGCTCCATAGCAACGGCCACCGCGGCCAGAGCATTAAGAATGTTGTGCGCTCCCACCAGCGGAAGCCGCGTATGCTCACGGCAACCGTTCACCAAGACATCGAACTCTGAACCTTCTGCCCCGCAGGCCACAATATTCTCTGCGCGTACGTCGGCTTCAGGCCGCGTGCCATACATTACGACCTTGCCATGGAAATCGCGACCGAACTGCGAAACGTAATCGTCATCCGCATTCAGAATCGCCGTCGAGCCCGCTGGCAGGGATTCAATCAATTCATACTTTGCCCCCGCGATCGCAGCCAGGGAATCGAAAAACTCCAAGTGCACCGGGGCCACGTTGGTCACCACCCCAATCTCCGGCTGTGCAATTTTAGCCAGCGCCCGAATTTCCCCGGCGTGCGACATTCCTATCTCGATCACCGCCACATCGTGTCCTGGTTCAAGCTTCAATAGCATCAGCGGCAATCCAAAATGATTGTTAAAGTTTGCCTCCGACTTCAGCACGCGAAAGCGTGAGGCCAAAACATGCGCGATCGCTTCTTTGGTGGTGGTCTTTCCCGCCGAGCCCGTGACCGCGATCAGCGCCTTTCCCCAGAGCTTGCGCACCGCCGTGGCCAGAGTCTGAAGCGCGGCCAAGGTGTCATTGACTGTAAGCAATCGCGCATTGCTGCCATAGCGGGACAAATCACTTCTACTCACCACGGCAGCCGCAGCGCCTTTCTTCAGCGCCTGCTCGACAAAATCGTGGCCGTCCAACCGTTCCCCTTTCACCGCAAAGAAAAGCTCACCGGGCTGTACCGTCCGCGAGTCGATGGAGTATCCCCGGGCAACATCATCAGCCTGGTACTCGCCCGTGGCTGCAATGAACTCGCCGATTCTCGCCAGTGGCAGTCTCATGTTCGCGTCCCGGCAGCCGCGCTTGCAGCTTCGCAATCGAATCCCGCCAGCCGCAACGCCTCGCGGGCCACTTCCACATCATCAAAAGGACGCGATCCCTCCCGCGTGACCTGCATCTTTTCATGTCCTTTGCCCGCCAGCAGAACAATGTCGCCCGGCCGCGCCTCGCCAATCGCCAGCGCAATGGCCTTTTTGCGCTCCGTCTCCACCGCGTATTTCGCGTTAGTCTTCTGCAAACCGACCAGGGCATCATTAATGATGGAGCATGGATCTTCACTGCGTGGATTGTCAGAAGTCAGCACCACGAAATCGCTGCCCCGCCCGGCCACATCGCCCATGAGCGGACGCTTCGTCCGATCCCGGTCTCCGCCACAGCCAAAAAGCGTGACCACGCGACCCGTCGATCCGTTCTGCGAAACGAATTCTCGCGCCAGCGCCGTCAGATTGCGCAGCGCGTCATCGGTGTGCGCGTAATCCACCACCACGGTAAAGGGCTGCCCACAGTCCACGCGCTCAAAACGTCCCGGCACGCGCGTCAATTTCTCGATCCCTTTAGCAATCGCCTCAGCTTGGCACTTGCGCGCATAGGCAGCGCCGGTCGCGGCGAGGATGTTGTATAGGTTCACCCTGCCGATCAGTGGCGAGAAAACTGGAATCTTGTCTTCCGGAGTGATCAGATCAAAGCGCGTGCCTCGTGGAGTAATTTGCACTTTGTCCGCGTGCAAGTCGCCGCGCTCCCATCCATACTTCAACACAAGCACGCTGCGCTTACGGCTGAACTCCGCCAGCTTCACTCCATACTCGTCATCCACGTTTAGCACAGCGGCACGTGGTGCATCGGTGCCACATCCCGCAAACAAAACGCGCTTAGATGCAAAGTACTCGTCCATCGTTTTGTGGTAGTCGAGGTGATCCCGCGTAAGATTAGTAAACACGGCCACATCAAACGGCACGCCAAACACACGCTCCTGCGCCAGCGCATGAGACGACACCTCCATCACCACATCGGTTGCGCCCTGCCCCAGCGATTCCTTCAGGATTCGGTTGAGATCCAGCGCCTCGGGGGTGGTATGTGGCGCGGGAAGAACTTTGCCGGCCACGTGATACTCAATCGTTCCGATCAGCGCGCTCTTGCGCCCCGCTGCCGCTAAAATCGATTCCACCAGGAACGCCGTTGTAGTTTTCCCGTTCGTCCCGGTGATGCCGGTCACTGCCAACCGCTCCGCCGGCTTGTTATAAAAGTTCGCGCTCAATCGCGCCAGTGCTCGCCTGCCGTGGGGTACTACCGCCCACGCTACCTTATCCCGCACCTTCTCTGCGGCCGAATCCGTGACCACGCCCACTGCTCCGGCCTTGATCGCCTGATCAATAAAGCGGTTCCCGTCGCTGCTCTCTCCGCGCATGGCTACAAACACACATCCCGGCTTCACCCGCCGAGAGTCATATTCGACACCGCTCACTCCCGGGTCTCCGTTTTGCGAGAGAATCTCCGCACCATCCAGAAGCTGTTGGAAGGTCATTGCCAAGAATTATATGGCACCATCGACTCGCCCACGACAGCAGGAAGTATGGTGTGCACTACGAATCTCAATCGCTTGACCAGGCCAACGGGGTTACTAACGATATGTTTACCGCCGAGGTTTAGCACGCTACATTGGCCTCATGGCCGCCCAAACCAGCACCTCCGAGTACCGCTGCATCCAATGTGAGCAGCCAGAAAGCCAGTGTCGGTGCGAGAAGTATTGCTGCCTCTGCCAATCGATGATGGAGGTGCGGGTTTGCCAGGACGGCCTCATGTACTGCGTCATCTGCCGCGACGCCTGCGACTACAAGACCTCCTCGGACTAAGTCCGCGTAATTCTCTCCGCTCGCCCTTGAACAGGAATCCCGCGTGCAGACCGCTGCACATTATTCGGTTCTTCTTAGTCGAATTTTCGCCAGCAACATCCCGCCCACGAGACTGCCTCTAGCTTAACTAGACAAGGGCTTCGCCCTTGATATCCCTTCGGGATATGCAGCCAGAAATCAGGAGCCAGAAGCCAGGATCGCCCGCACATAGGCGTTGAGTAGCTTGCTGGTTTCTTCCAAGGTGCTCGACAGCGACCCGCTCTGGCCGTAGCCCAAGTCTTGGGACAGAATCAAATAATACCGGCACTCTTCGACCGAACCCTCCGCGATATTCAGGAAACGAGCTTTCTCGGCGGCACTGCGCTTGCCGAAGCCCTCGGCGATATTGGCCGGAATGGAAACGGCCGCGCGACGCAGTTGGTGCGCCAGCCCGTACTTCTCCCGTTCGGGAAATGATTCCGTATATCGGTAAACAGCCAGGACGAACTCATGCGCCCTTTGCCAGACCACAAGATCGCGAAAACTGCGCGCCGGAGATGGGCCGGAGGACATAACAAGCAGGCGTTCCCAGGGTTATGCTCCAGGTGTCTCACCACACTGGAGGTTGGCCATGAACGCCTTTGTCGAACACCATCCGGATAACATCAAGTTTACTTACCGCTGCTTTGACCGTCTTCTCTTGCATGGCTGTATTCAGTCCTTCCTGGACGGTGCCCGAGCCCAGGGCTTTTTCTGGGTGTATCGCAAGATTTATCCCGTGGCCGGAAAGTCTTGCGCGACGTCGCCAACCAGTATCACGACTGGGTCGAGCCCTACTTTCGCCACGCGCAACCGGACCAAGTGGTGGTGATCATCAAGGCGCGCGAACCCGCCGGCATTATGACGGCCATCGGTGCCGGAAAAAAGTGGCATCTGGAAACCAAGTATCGCTGGGTGAAGCAATATAACTTTTATGTCCAGGATGCCGAATGGGAGCGATGTTGGTTCGTGTATGCCCGTACTTTCCTTTCTCCACCCGGATCGCCCTGAATCAGCACCACTGGCTGGCCCAGAAGATGACGCGAGCCGGGATTCGCTTTATCCAAAGTGGCAACGCCTTTCGCCGCTGTAGCGATCCCGCGGCTCTCCAGGGCATGGCCGATTCCCTAACCGCCAACGACCTCATCCGCGGTGGGCACAAATGGCGGAACCGCCTGATTCCTTTCTTTCGCGGCTCCGAACGGCGTGAGCACGGTTGCTGGCATCAGTGGTTCTTTTCCCAGGTCGAATTCTGCGAAAACCTGATCTTTCGCCGTCGGCGCAGCGCTCGATCAACTAGGCAACCGACTCCTTGACGCCAATCG
>Ga0207684_10000696_pt1 | contig 39751 bp, 29 predicted proteins | sample KBSK5501metaG_FD_184342 | JGI IMG/M metagenome (GOLD analysis project Ga0207684, IMG submission 184342) | Corn, switchgrass and miscanthus rhizosphere microbial communities from Kellogg Biological Station, Michigan, USA - KBS K5-50-1 metaG... | ecosystem: Host-associated > Plants > Roots >... | reverse complement strand
ACGTCCCGCAGGAGGTTGACGTCGTTGATCAGCCTGACGGTGAGGTCCCCGCTGCGGGAACGGTTGTGAAAGGAGAGGGACAGCCTCAGCAGATGGGCGTACAGGTCGGCGCGGACCTTGCCCAGGCCCCGGTTGGCGATCCGGGCGAACCCGACCGCCACCACGTAGTCGGCCATGGCCCGGCAGCCGATCACGACCAGGACCGCCAGGGCGGCCAGCGCCAGCAGTGTCGAGTTGCCCAGGGCCTGGAAATCGAGGAAGAAGGCAGTGGGCTCCCCACGTCCATGACCCACGCGGATGATGCGGTCGAAGATGATCTTCAGGGGCCACGGTTCCACGAGCCGCAACGCGGTGGCGAGCAGGAGAGCGCCCACGCAGGCCAGGATCGACAGGAAGGATCCCCGGAAATAGGGCCAGAGGCGGCTGAGGATGCGCCACAGGCTCGGCAGGGCCTCGTGAAGGCTTTGCGGACGCTTGGCCGTCATCCGACTGGACACTCCGTAGATCGGTCCCCGAGGTCGCGGGCGGAGCGCGGCCTCGCGCCCAGACCCAGCCGTTGCTCGCACAGATCGAGCAGCGCCGCCGCGGTGGCGACGCGCTCCGGGAAACGAACGCTCAGCCCGAGGAGCCGGGCCAGCGTGAGCGTGGCGTAGACCGTCGCCGTCGCGGCGACGGCACGCCCCGCCCGCTCGGCATAGCGGTCGACCAGCGCGGCCGCGGGCGCGTCGAAGACGCCGGGGTCGCCGTGCTCGCGCAGCGCCTGCTCGATCACGTGGCCGACGAAGTTGCCGACGTCGAGCGCGGGATCGCCCCCGGAGCACAGATCGAGGTCGACGATGTGCACCCGCTCGCCGTCGACCACCGCCTGGTCCGGATAGAAGTCGCGGTGGATGAGCGACGGCGCCGGCGCCTCCACGCCGGAGGCCGCTCGCGCGCAGGCCTCGGCGACGCGGTTCAAGCGGGCCGCCCATTCGGGACGCTCGCCCGCCATCACCTGGAGGCGCCCCCGCAGCACCGCGATCTCGTCACTGGTCGTATGGGTCCGCCCAGGCGAGACGGGTGCGCGGTGGAGCTTGTGCAGCGCCTCGGCCAGGCGCACGGACACGCGGGCACCGTCGCTGCCGGCCAGCAGCACCGTCGAGGGCCGCCCGCGCACGCGCGCCTGAAGCCACATGCCGAGCTCCGGCACGACACCCAGGGGCGGAGGGATGGACACTCCGTCGGCACTCTGCGGGCCGAAGCCGCACTCCATGAGCCGCCGCGCCAGCCCATGCGTGCGGAGATCGGCGCCGCGCGCGCGCACCTTGCCCAGCACGAACACGGGCTCGGCCGTCGGGTCGGGGCCCGCCAGCTCGTACTCGATCAGGCAGCGCCGGCCCGGCTTGTGGCGCAGCACCCGGACCGAGCGCACGAGCAGGCCCGGGACGCGCGCTTCCAGCTCGGGCAGGCGGCGGAAGCGCTCCTGGACCACCGAAGGGTCGAGGGCCGCGGGCAGGAAGGGGATGCGCTCGTCGGCCACCGCGCCGAACGGATCGAAGACGCGCGCGATCATGCGGAGCCGCTCCGCGCCCGCCGTTCGCGCGGCAAGAGCGGTGCGCCCGCGCAGAAGCGACTCGATCCGGTCGAGCACCGCCGCGGTCCGCTCCGGCCACTCGGGGTCGCGGTCACGGAAGAAGTGCGGCGCGATCCCGAAGAGCGCGGCCGCCGTGTGCAGGGCCAGTTCGCCGTCAGGGGGAGGCGCCGCCCTCCGCGCATAGCCCTCGAGCAGGGCCTGGGCCAGAGCCTCCGCACGACCGGGTGGAAGTCGGCCCGCGCAGGCCTGGCGTTCGAGGTCGGCCCGGAACGAGGCCAGGTCCGCCGCGGGCTCGGCCACGGCGGCCTCGTCGAAATCGATCAGCGCCGCCGCACCGTTCGCGAGCAGCACCTGGCCGGCGTGGAAGTCGCCGTGCACGGGCATGGCGCCCGGTGGCCGCACCGCCAGCCGCTGGGAAACCTCGCGGCCCAGGCGATCGGCGCGGGCGGAGAGGGCAGGCTGCACGAACCCGAGCGCGGCGGCGACCGAGAGCACGTGGTCGGCCTGCTCCCGCGGCGTCCGGACGAGCAGGTCGCGAGTGGGCTGGCCGTGGACGCGGGCGAGGGCCTCGCCGGCCAGCGCGACCTCCCCCGGTCCGGCCTCGCCGCCGAGCAGCGCCGAGCCGAGCGGGCGGCCCGCGATCCACTCGAGCGCGGCGACTCGGTGCTCGGGCAACGCCCCGAGCAGCCGCGGCACGCGCAGCGGTGGCTGGTCTTGCCAACCCACGCTGCCACGCAGCGCGGCCTCGAAGCCGGCGGAGGCATAGGCCTTCAGGACGACGGTCGGCCCCTCAGGGGCGGCGAGGCGTCCGACCCAGCGGCGCTCAGGCTTGTAGCGGAGTCGGACCAGATCGCCGCCGGCGTGGACACCGAGCAGGTCGCCGATGAGGCCCCGTCGCGCCTCGGGTTCGGCCAGGCGCGCCAGCACCCGTAGCTCGTTGTCCTCGGGAAAAACCGCGACCACGACCGCGTGGTCGTCGAGTACGAATAGCCGCGGGGGGGGTTCTCGGCGACGGGCGCGCGCGCGCGCCTTGTCGAGCTTTTCCGGCGCGTGGCTCGCCCGCGCCACGGCATGCACGTCCAGTTCGCCGTCGCGGCAGAGGACACGATATGCGACCAGGCAGCTCGTCCGCGGCTTGTAGCGCAGGTACACCGCCCGCGCGACGCGCACGTCCTCGTCGGGCAGCAGCTCGGCCAGCCGCTCGCCGAAGCGCTCGCCGTCGAGCACGAGGCCCAGGCCCGGCAGATCCGGCTCGCGCTCGATGAGCGCGCGTTCAGCGCGGCCGAGCATCAACGCTCCTGCCCCGCGCCCACCGCTTCGCGGGCCAGGCCGATGATGCGCTCGGCCACCCCGCTCCAGGTGCGCTCGGCGAGCACCGCGCGCCGCGCCGCCTGGCCCAGCCTCGACCGCAGGCCCGGATCGCCGGCCAGGCGCAGCAGAGCGGCGGCGAACGCCTCCGGATCGCCGGGCGGGCAGAGCATGCCGTCGACGCGGTCGCGGATCGCCTCCTCGATCTGGCCGATCCGGCTGGCCACCACCGGCAACCCGGCCGCCATGTACTCGTACACCTTCAGCGGCGAGAAGTAGAACTCCGCCTGGGGAGGATACGGCGCCACCCCCACGTCCATGGAGGCGAGCAGGCCGGGCACGGCTTCGGGAGGCACCGGTCCCGTCAGCTCCGTCGCTTCGCGCGCGCCTCGGGCGGCCAGGGCCGACTCGAACGCCGCGCGCCCGGGCCCGTCGCCGACCACCAGCAGCCGCGACGCGGGCCGGCGCTCGCGCAGCCGCGCGAACGCCTCCGCCAGCAGCGCCAGCCCGTGCCAGGGCTTGAGGCTGCCCAGGAACCCCACCGTGAACACGCCCTCCGCCGCCGGCCGCGCTGGCGGCAGGCCCGCCGGAAAGCGATCGGGATCCACGGCGTTCGGCACGACATGCACGCGCCCGTGGGTGGCGGGATGCTGCGCGAGCCGCCTCGCCAGACAGTTCGACACGGCGAGCAGGGCGGAGGCCGCGCCAAAGGCCCGGCCGGCCACGCGCTCGGCGGCCTCCCGATCGACGAGCCCGCGATAGGTCGCTTGCTCCTCGACGAGCGGCGCGTTGACCTCGAGCAGCCCCGCCGCGCCCGCACCCCGAGCATGCTCCATGCCGGCAAAGCTCCACAGCGAGTACCGCTCATAGACGAGGTCGAAGGGGCCGCGGCGGGCCAGAGCGGTCTCGAGCGCGGCGTTGGCCGCGAGGGAGGCCTGCTCGCGCTGCGCCCGGTCGTCCTCACGTGGACAGGGTAGCGGCTCGACCGGGACGCCGCGCAGCGCCGTCGGCGCCTGGCCGTCGAGGCGGGCCGCGAACAGCTCGACCTCGGCCCCCGCCCGGCGCAGCGCCGCGACGACCTGCTGGACGTGCACCGAGCAGCCCTTGGGCCCGAAGACGGGGACGCCGGTGTCCGCGCAGACGTAAGCCACGCGCATCACGCCCTCGCCGCCTCGGGCACCGCCGTCGGCCGATCGGAGTGGACGTCGGCCAGGATCTGGCGCAGCCGCGCGCTGCTGCAGCGGGCGTCGAAGTCCTCCTCGATGCGCCGCCGGGCCCGCGTCGCCAGCGTGATGCGCAGCGCCGGGTCGGCCAGCAGCCGCTCCAGCACCGCGGCCAGCGCGGCGGCGTCGTTCTGCGGAACGAGCAGGCCGGTGTCCCCGTCCCGGACCAGCTCGGGGATTCCGGTCACGTCGGTGGACACGCACGGCGTGCCCAGCGCCATCGCTTCCACCAGCGTGGTGGGCAGGCCGTCGCGGTTGCCGTCCCGCCCCACGACGCATGGCGCCGCGAAGGCCGCCGCCTCCGACACCGCGCGCGCGATCTCCGCCTGCGGCTGCGGCCCCCGCAGCCGCACGCGCCCGCCCAGATCAAGCTCGGCCATCCGCCTCTCGAGCGGCGTCTCAAGCGGGCCGCCGCCGATGAGATCGAGCGTGAAATCGACGCCGCGCGCCGACATGAGCGCCGCCGATTCGAGGAGGACATCGAAGCCCTTCTTCTCGACCAGGCGTCCCACCGCCACCACGCGGCGGGGACGGACCCGCGGCTCGGCGTACGGGAACCGATCGAGCTCGAGGCCGTTGTAGACGCGCCGGACACGGGCGGCGGCGGCGCCGAAGGTGGCGCGCAGGTAGGCGAGGTTGAAGTCGCTGACCGTCACCACGGCCGCGGCCTCCTCGAGCTTGGCGCGGAGATCGTCGGGCTGCACCGTCTCGTGGAAGATGTCCTTGGCGTGGGCGGTGAAGCTGTAGGGCACCCCCGCCAGGCGCGCGGCCAGCCGGGCCACGTCGGTGGCCACCGTGGCGAAGTGCGCGTGCAGGTGCTCGATCCCTCTCCGGCGCACCTCGAGCGCGAGCAGCAGCGCCTGGTAGGCGTCTCCCGCGGCCGCACCCCGAAGGCTCTCCAGCGCCGTCCAGGCTCCGGGCAGGAGCCGCCCCGCCTCCTGCAGCGCCGCCCAGAAGTCCCCCGGGCGCGTGCCCTCGCTGGGGAGGTAGCGCACCGGAGCGCGCACGCGCGCGAGCAGGTCCTGGAAATGGGTGTCGTTCGGCGGCCGGAGCGAGAAGATCTCGACGTCCCAGCCGGCGGCCTCGTGCGCCAGCACCTCCGTGACCACGAAGGTCTCGGAGTAGCGGGGGAAGCGCTTGACCACGTAGCCGATGCGCATGGGCTCAGGGCACGACGGACTCGACCGCAGCGCCCGCGCGCCAGCGGAAGCCTTCCGCCTTGCGCGCGAGCAGCTCTCCCGCGAGCTGCCGCAACCGGTCGAGACCGCCGAGGTCGACGCCGAGGCGCCCGGGCCGTCCGACGTTGTCGGCGATCCACGAGGAGATGGGCCCGGGCGCGAGCGCTTCGGGGTGGAGCAGGTCGACGAGCCCGCGATCCCGGAGGCGCTCGGCGCGGATGAGCTGCTCGCGGCGCGGCGCGACGCGCGGCACGATCAGGGCCCGCTTGCGGAACGAGAGCGCCTCACACACCGTGTTGTAACCGCCCATGCTGACCAGGCACCCGGCGCGCGCCACGAGGTTGGCCGGCTCACGGACGAAGTCGACGACGGTGAGGGCGCGATCGCCCCGGGCCAGCGCGTGCAGACGTTCGCGGCCGACGGCGTCCATGTCCGGGCCGCTCACGATCACCCGCCGGACGCCCGAGGGGGCCCGCGCAAGGGCGAACGCCTCGGCCAGGCGGTCGCCGTCCTGGCCTCCGCCGACGGTGCACAGCGCGAAGGGGCCCTCGGGCAGCGGTTCCTCGAGGGCGGCCGCCGTGCGGCAACCGAAGCGCTCACGCTGGTCGAGGTAACCCAGGTAGGAGAGCTTGCGCCGGATGGCGGGGGCGAACCCGCACTCGGCGGCGACGTCGTACAGTGTCCGGTCGCCGTAGACCCACACCGCGTCGTAGTAGTCGCGGATCGCCCGCTCGTTTCGCGCCCGGCGCCATTCGCGCGCGACCGACAACGGATCGTCGAGCACGTCGCGCAGGCCGAGCACGCAGGGGACCGAGCGGGCCGCCAGGTCGTCCAGCGTCGGCTGGAGCTCGCCGAGCGCGCCCCTCGGCACGTTGTCGGCCACCAGGAGGTCGGGGCGGAAAGCCTTCACGGCGGCCCGGATCGTCGTCGTCCGCAGCGCGACGACCTCCGACAACGCCAGGTCGAGCTGCCGCGAGTCGTAGGCACCGTTCGGCTGCTTGCGGAGAGCGGGTAGGGTGACGCAGTCGATCCCGGGCCTCAGGGAGAGCGCGCAGGCCTGGACCGCGCCGCAGATGAGCAGCACGGTGGCCTCCAGGCTTGCCCCCGCCAGCGTCTCGGCGATGAGCAGGTTGCGGCGCATGTGTCCGAGGCCCATCGTGTCGTGCGAATAGAGCACGACGCGCGGGCGGCGACACGTATCCGAGTTGCGGGAGGGAGGTCGCATCGATGGGAGAAGGAGGGAGCCGATCCTAAGCTATGACCCCATACCCACGCCGCGGGAAGGCAGGGTCCCGCGGTCTCACTGCCGCATCGCCCCGGCAAGGTCTCCAGACGGGGGAAACCCTCGTCTCCCCAGGTCTCTGGCTGGCCCGTCCGGCCGACAGGAAAACTCGCCGTCGACTATGCAAGAACCTTGCGGACCGAACAATGCGTTCGATCACAAACTTATGGCCGATGGGGAGCGGGATCGGTTACAGCCCCGGTAAGCCGTTACGATTCTTGTGACAACGGCGTGACGGGCCTCGGCTCGCCCGGCCCGGATCTACTGGACGCCGCCGTTGCGGCCGGGCTCGCGGCCGGGACCGTTCGGCGACCGCCGCCAGAGCAGCACCTCGAAGCCGGCCACCTTGCCGCCCTTGACGGAGACGATCGGCTGGTAGTGGGTCCGGAACTCCTCGCGGTCGAGGGCGTGCCGCAGCGCCGCCTCGAGCTGGGCCAGCGACATCGCCCGGCCCTCCATCGCGGAGTCGAACACCTGGAAACCGGGCTTGCCGAGCGCCTTGGCCTTCTGCAGCGCCCGGTCGGCATCGCGCACCACGTCCTCGGGACGCGCGTGGCCGGGCTTGCTGAGGGCGATCCCGATGCACGCGTGGGCCACCACGCGGTGGCCGTCGATCTCCAGGCGATCCTGGAGCCGGGCCAGGATCCGGTCCGCGACCCGCACCGCCTCGTGCTCGTCCTCCAGGTCCTCGAGCAGGATCGTGAACTCGTCGCCGCCGAAGCGGGCGACGGTGTCGCGCGAGCGCAGGCACGCTTCCAGCCGGCGGGCCACTTCCACCAGCAGCCGGTCCCCCGCCTCGAAGCCGAGGGACTCGTTGATGGACTTGAAGCGGTCCACGTCGAGGAACAGCACGGCGAACGGCCGGCCCTCGCCCTGCGCGCGCTGGGTCAGCGCGCCATGGAGGCGATCGAGGAAGAGGCGCCGGTTCGCGAGGCCCGTGAGCCCGTCGTGCAGCGCCGCGTGGAGCAGCTCTTCCTGCAGCCGCTTGACGTCGTCGCCGGGTTCGGGTGACGGCGCGGGGGCGGGAACGAGGGAGAGAGGAGAAGAGGGATTCGCGTCATCCCGGCCGAACGTCACCGCCCACCGCCTTTTCCGGGGCGTCCACGCCCCTGGTGCGCAAGAGCCGCAGTCTGTGCTGGCCGTCGGGGCATATTCTGTGACAATCATCACCCGGACACAAACGGACCGATCATGGAGCCCATTGCCGTCGCCGACGGCGTGCTCGTCCCCGGTTCCGCGCTCTCGTTCCGGGCCGTCCGCGCGTCGGGGCCCGGGGGCCAGAACGTGAACAAGGTGGCCTCGAAGGTGGAGCTGCGGGTCGACCTGGCGCTCGTCCAGGGGCTCACTCCCAGCGCGCAGGCGCGGCTCCGGACGCTGGCCGGTCCCCGCCTCGACGCGGAGGGCCGCTTGCTCGTCACCAGCCAGCGCACCCGGGACCAGCACCGCAACCTGGAGGATGCCCGCGAGAAGGTGCGCCAGATCCTGGGCCGGGCGCTGCGGCCTCCGCGACCGCGCCGGGCCACCGCCCCCTCCGCCTCTGCGCGCGAAGAGCGCCTGCGCGAGAAGAAGAGCCGGGCGGCCCGCAAGCGCGCGCGGGCCGCGTCGAAGCGCGAAGAGGATTGAAGCCTACCGGCGGGCGGCCTGGGCCTGGCCCAGGATGTCCTGCGGCCGCTCGGCGAGGATCCCCCGCAGCCCCCCCACCGCCTGCTCGAACTCCTCGTTCGTGAACGGCTTCCTGGAGTCGGTGAGCGCGGCCTCGCGGATGAGGCCGTAGGCGGCCTCGAGCTTCGGGCCGAGGTAGGAGGTGCCGACGAAGACGGCCGCTCGCTTCATCGCGTCGACGTAGGCCTGCCTCATGGCGGCGTCGGCGGTGAGCCGGCGCGTGAGGAGGTTGGTGTCGAGGCGCAGGAAGAGCGGCCATCCCGGCTGCACGAACGATGAGTTCTTGTCCCAGGGGATGAACACGAACCGGCTCGAGTTCTTGAGCTGGTACAGATAGAAGTTGTTCATGCCGCCTTCCCCGACGAAGCCGTCGCTGTCGGCGGTGGCGTTCTCGACCGCCACGTAGGTGAGGAACTTCGCCGGGTCGATGTAGCCGGCGATGTCGCGGCTGAACGTCGCGTCGGGCAGCTCGTTGATCGCCTTCACGAACGTGACGAGGGCGGTCCCGTCGAGATGGGTCTCGTTGGTCTCGGCCTGGAAGGGCACGGGGACGTACGCGACGACCTCGTTGCCCTTGGAGGTGAAGTCCCACACCTCGGTGTGCTCGTATTTGAAGAGGTTGCCGCCGTCCTCGCCGTAGCGGTCGGTGAGGAACTTCTTCTTCACGTCCTCCACCAGGTTGTAGAGGCCCCAGTACTGGTCGTTGACCGTCAGGCGCGCGAAGGAGATGCGGGGGGCGGGGATGCCGAGCGCCTCGTAGACCGAGAGGGCCAGCACCTCGCGCAGGAAGCTCGCGTCCTGGACCGCGTTCTTGACGTGCACCGCGCCGTAGTCGTGGAAGGTCTGGCTGTCGACGTACTTGTTGAAGTCGATCTTGATCGCGGGCTTCTCCCCGCTGCGCGAACCCTTGCCGCGCGAGCGGATGCCCACCTGCTCGACGACCTCCCCGTCGATCGACGTGTTGGCGGCGTAGTACTGGTTGGTGCGGAAGTTGTCGCGCAGCGCCTGCCAGTCCGCGGGATCCATCACGATGCGGATCTCGTGGAGCACGCCCTGGTTGAAGATCGGGTCCGCGGCGCGCGCGGGGGCGGCGACGAGGAGCGCGGCCGCGAGGGACGGCATGACCAGCGGCCACCTGCGCATGACTCCTCCCCGGCGGCGGCTCCTCACGGCAGCGAGAGCTGCAAGCGGCCGAGAAGCGTGGTGTAGTTCCCGCGCCGGCCCGGCTCGGGAACGATCAGGTCGTCGTCGAATCGCTCGACCACCACGTTCCCCAGGAAGCGCATCCACTGCCGCGGCCACCACGAGATGCCGCCCGTCAACACGCGGTTTCCCACCGGCAGGATGTTCCGCGCCCGGTTGCCCGCCCCGGCGAAGCCGGCGGCGGGGCCGTCGTCGTCCACCTGCACCGACTCGTAACGCACGCCGAGCTCCACCGCACCGAGGCCGGGGGGGACGGGATGGCGCGGCCGGATCGTGTTGCGCTTCCGGTCCCCCGTCACCAGCCAGGTGCCCGAGACCGCCCACCCGGTGGTCATCACTCGGGGGAGGTCGGCGAACGTGGCGCCCTGGCCATTCCGTTCTTCCCAGCCGCGCGCGATCTCGGCCTTGAGCCCGACCGGACCCCGGTGGAACGCGCCGTCGCCTCCCAATCGCCGCCGGCGGCCGTCGACGAAATGGCGGGCGGAGAACCGGAATCCCTCGGGGCTACGCGCACGGAAGCCCTTGGCCTGCGGATCCCCGATCGTCTCGTCGTCGGCCTTGACGCGTCCTTCATTGTACGAGGCCCCCAGCTCGAGCCCCGTGAGGGCTGTCACCTCCAGCCGCGCGGCGCCGGTCGTGCCCGCGCGTTGGTGGGTCCGCCAGCCATCGCCCTGGAAGACGCCGACCTCGTAGCGGATGCGGCCGATCTCGCCGAGCGCCACGCCGCCCCAGTCCCGGTCCAGCCCGAGGGCGTCCACCAGCATCGTGCGCTCGACGAAGTCGGTCTTCGCCACGGAGGTCAGGAACTCGGGACTGAAGGGCAGCTTGAAATGCCCGCCCCGGATGCGGAACGCCTTGGCGAGTCGGAGCTCGAGATACGCGTTCTTCAGGTAGTGCGCTCCCTCGACCGTGTCCGTGGGCCGCTCCTTGCGCGGGTCCACGTCGACCTCGAAGGAGAGCCGCTTCCAGTTCCCTTCGGCTCCGATCCGGATCCGCCGCAGCTCGGAGGTCTTCGGCTCGGCCGGGCTCCAGTCGCGGTAGGAGCGGAGGTCTTCCTGGACATAGCCGGCGAGCCCGATCTCGAAATCACCGCCCGGCGAGGTCACCTTGAACGGCTCCGCGCGCCAGTGGTCGGAGGTCGACTGGGCCCGCGCCCGCGTGGGCGAGACGCAGGCGATGGCGGCGGTGAAGGCCACCCACGCGGATTTTTTCATGGCGCGAGAGTCTAGCAGCGTTGAACCTGGGGTTGGACAGGAGGCGACGGGAGGACGTTCAGCCGGCGGCGGGGCCGCGCCAGAGCTCCCGGCGCGTGCCGTCGGCGTCGAGGCTGGTCGCGACGTCGGTGCCGCCCTGGCGGTCGATGAAGAGGAGCGCCCCCTTGCTGTAGTCGACGGGGGGGGTCATGCCGACGTCGATGCAGAAGACCCGCCCCCCGAGCTTCTCCTCGATCTGTCCTTTCCTGAACGCGCCGGGATCGTGGCCGAAGACGATGTGCCCCGCCTTCAGGCCGGCGAGGTCGCGGTCGATGGCGGAGTGGTTCCGCCACCACTTCTCCGCCTCCAGGATGGAGTCGGGGCCGATGAGGAAGCGCGAGCTCCATTTGCCGGCGTCCACGGTCCGGCGGAAGTCGTCCGCGAGCTGCGGAATGGTCTGGCCGCCGCTGTCCCCCGCGTGACAGAAGAACCAGTTGTTCACCTTCGCGGCCAGCGGCCGCTGGTGGAGCCACTGGCCGTACTCGGTCTCCCCGTCGGCCACCTTGTCGGGGTCGAGTCCCCGCTTCTCGAGCTCCGCGCGGAACTCCTCCGATTTGTTCTTGCCCGGCTTGGCCATGAACTCGGCCTCGTGGTTGCCGAGGGTCACGATCACCTCGCCGCCCGCGGCCTGCGCCTGCGTCTCGAGGGACCGCATGAGGTCGATCACCTCGAGGCCGCGGTCGCCCTTGTCGATGACGTCGCCCACCGAGACGAGCACGCGGTTGCCGCCCGTCCAAGCGTACCCGGCGGGCTGGCCGCCGGCCTTGCGGATGAGGCCCCCGGTGAGCAGCAGCGCGATCAGACGGTCGTAGGCGCCGTGCACGTCGCCGAGCCCGACCACCTGCGCGGAGGTGCTGCGCTCCACGATCGCGGGGTAGCGCTTCCAGTCACGCGTCGGCGCCGCGGCCGCTTCCGCGATGCCTTCGCCGCCGTGGCCCTTGATCTTCGCGTGCTTGCCGAAGCCGGCCTCGGCCCCGCCGGCCTTCCAGTAGGCGATCGCGCCGACGGTCAGCAGCGCGGTGGCCATCAGGATCATGATCTGGAGCCCGCGATAGAGCCTCCGGAGCGCGTTGTACTTGGCCTGGTTGATCTGGGCCAGCGCGTGGGCCTGGACCGCCAGCTCGGCGTTGAGCTGTCCGATCTTGATCTCGCGCCACGCGCGGCGATAGGCCTCCACGTCGCGGCTGAGGATGTCCTCGTAGAAGCGGATGCCGAGCGGATGCTCTTCGAGGCCCGACTCCCCGGCGTATCGGACCTGCGGCTGGGACTTCCGGGGCCGCAGCGACTCGATCGCCTGGAAGTAGAAGTACAGGGCGGTGAGTATGTAGAAGATGAAGCCGACCAATATCCACGGCCGGATGCCCTCGGGCAGGTCCTTGACCACGTCGGTGCGGGCGCCGAGCAGGAAGATGACGGCGTTGATCGCGGTCATGATGATCAGCGCGAAACGCGCCTTGTGGTCGGCCAGGTCGACGAGGTCGAGCGCCTCGTCGAGGACGTCGGTCAGGGCCCGATATCGCTCCCAGGAGTCGAGGGGCCGGTGGGCGTCCTTGATCAGCTTCTTCTGCTTCTTGGTCAGCTTGACGGGACCCCTCTTTTCCGCCTTTTGCTGGCCGTCGGTCGGGGGGAGCGCCAGGCCCTGTGAGGACGGGGGGGCCGTGGTCTCGGGAGCGTCGATGGGCGTGACGGGCCGCTCGCGCTCGGCCCGGCTGTCGTCCTCGTCTTCGTCGAGAGGACGGGGGGGTTCACTCGCCGCCATCGCACCTGCTCCGTTTCCCCCGGCCGGAGACGCGCGCCGCCGGGGCCGACGACTACTTTCAATATACCCCGCGGATCTTCGTCGTGAACGGCCTCACGAGCGATAGTCCAACGGGTCGACCGCGTCCGAATACGGCCAGTGCGGGCGAGGCGACGAGGGTAGCGTTGAACCCGATCGTCCCCTCATGGAGGAAATTCTCGGCCTCGACCGCAGGGCGCTCGATCGGGTGCGCCTCAGCCGCGATCCGCGCTTCGATGGGAAGTTCTTCATCGCGGTGACCTCGACGGGCATCTATTGCCGACCGGTCTGTCCCACGCCCAACGCGAAGAAGGCCAACGTGCGCTACTACACGACGGCGGCCGCCGGCCGGTTTCGGCAGCCTCCGGCGCTTCAACGACACGTTCCAGAGGACCTACCAGCGCGCGCCCCGCGAGCTCCGGAGGCAGCAGCGCGGCGGTCTCGCCGCAGGGGGCGGGGACGAGGTGGTCCTCAGGCTTGCTGCCGCCGACCCGGCGCGCATCGCCCTCGCGTTCAAACCGGACCCTCTGCTCGCGCCGCTCGTGAAGCGACGGCCGGGACTGCGCATCCCCGGCGCCTGGGACCCCTTCGAGTGCGCGGTGCGCGCGGTGCTGGGCCAGCAGGTCAGGGTGGCGGCGGGGCGCACGCTGGCCGCGCGCCTGGTCGTCCGCGCGGGCCGGCTGATCGCGGGGGGCACGGACGGCCTCACGCATCTCTTTCCATCGCCGGTGGCGCTCGCGTGCGCGGACCTCGACGGACTGGGGCTCACCCAGGCGCGCACCGCGGCCGTGCGGGCGCTCGCGCGCGCGGTGATCGAGGGCGCACTCGATTTCGGCGCGCCGGAGGAAGAGGTCGTGGCGGCGCTCGTGGCGCTTCCCGGATTCGGCCCCTGGACGGCGCAGTACGTCGCGCTTCGAGCGCTCGGCGAGCCCGACGCGTTTCCGGCGGCGGACCTCGTGCTGCGGCGCGTGGCGGCCGCGGGCGGCCCGCCGCTCACGCCGTGCGCGCTCGAGGCGCGCGCCGAGGCGTGGCGGCCCTGGCGGGGGTACGCGGTGCTGCATCTCTGGCGTGCGGCCGGCGACCCCCAGCAGGAACGCGATGTCGCCGGGAACCCCCATCAGGTCGCGGGGACGCCGAGCGCCGGTACGCGCCCCCGGCGGAAGCGCTCCCGGAGCCGGCGAGACCAGTAGTAGGTCACCGGGAGCACCACGAGCGTCAACACCGCCGCGGACATCGTTCCCCACACCACGACCACGGCGATCGGCCGCTGCGTCTCGCTCCCGATCTGGTGGGACAACGCCGCGGGAAGGAGCCCGAGCGCCGCGAGCAGGCCGGTCATCAGCACCGCGCGCAGCCGGTCCCGCGCGCCGCCGGACACCGCTTCGGCGAGCGGCTCACCCGCTTCGATCCGGCCCTTGATGGCCGAGATCAGGAGCACGCCGTTCAGCACCGCCTGACCCAGCAGCGCGATGAACCCGACGGCCGCCGACACCGACAGCGGCATGCGGGCGACGGCCAGCCCCAGCACGCCGCCGATCAGGGCGAAGGGCACGTTGAGCAGGATCATGAGGCAGTCCGACACGGAGCCGAACTGCGAGAAGAGGAGCATGAAGGTGATCAGGAGCGCCAGCGGAATCACGAGCTTCAGGCGGGCCATCGCCCGCTCCTGGTTCTCGAACTCGCCGCCCCAGGTGATCTCGTAGCCGGGCGGGAGCCGCACGGCCGCCGCCACCCGGTCACGGGCCTCCCTCACGAAAGAGCCCATGTCCCGGTTGCGGACGTTCATGCGTACGCCGACGTAGCGTCGGCCGCTCTCCCGGGTGATGGCCGCCCGGCCGGTTCCCAGCTGCACGTCGGCCACCGCGGAGATGGGAACCAGCGCTCCGTCCTTCAGGGGCAGCAGGATGTTGCGGATCGACCCGACGTCTTCCCGCGTGGCCGGGGGAAGCCGAACCGTGACGTCGAACCGCCTCTCCCCTTCCCACAGCTCCGAGGCCGCGTGTCCGGCCATGGCCGTCTCGACGTAGTCTTGCACGTCCGCCAGGTCGAGGTCGTAGCGGGCCAGGGCCGGCCGGTCGAGGCGGACGGCGAGCTGCGGCATCTCGCCGGACTTCACGATGCCCAGGTCCGCGGCGCCGGGAACGCGGGCGATCGCGTCCTGGGTCGCCTGGGCCGCCCGCTGGAGCCGGTCGAGGTCCTCGCCGTAGATCTTCACCGCGATCTGGCCGAACTGTCCCGAGATGTTCTCGTTCACGTTGTCGCGGATCGGCTGGGAGAAGTTGTACTCGATCCCGGGTACCTCCTCGAGGTTCTTCTCCATCTCCGCCACGAGGTCGCTCAGGGTGTGAGTCCCGCGCCGCCACTCCGCCATGGGCTTGAGCTTCACGAAGATCTCGAAGTTGTTGGGAAGAGTCGGATCGGTGCCGTCCTCCGGCCGGCCGAGCTGGCTGAGCAGCTCGGTCACCTCCGGCGTGCGCGCCAGGCACTCCTTGATGCGGGGAGCGAGCCGCCGGCCCGTGGTCAGCGAGATGTTCACGGGAAGAGTGAAGGTCACGTAGAGCGCGCCTTCGTTCAGCTCGGGGAGGAACTCGGAGCCGAGGCGCGGCAACAGGACGAGCGCGGCGACCAGCGAGCCCACCGCGAGGGTCAGCACCGGGCCGGGGTTGGCGAGGGCGAACGCCAGCGTCGGCTCGTAGGCGCGGCGCGCGGCCGCCAGGGCGGGAGAGTCGGGGAGCGTTCCCCGGACCCGGCGCAGCGCGAGAAAGGACAGCACCGGCACCAGCGTGAAGCTCATGAGGAGGGCGCCGAGCAGGGCGCTGACCACGGTGTGCGCCATCGGGCCGAAGATCCGGCCCTCCACCCGCTGCATCGAAAAGATCGGTATGTAGGCGGCGATGATGATCAGGAGCGACAGGAACGTCGGGCCCGTCACCTCGCGGGCCGCGTCGAGGATGCGCGTCACGAGGTCCTCGGCGTGGCCGCGGCCCTCGACCCTGCGGAAGAGGTGCTCGACGAGGATCACGGCGCCGTCGACGATGATCCCGAAGTCGACCGCGCCCATCGAGAGCAGGTTCGCGGACATGCCGCGGGCGTGGAGATACAGGAAGGACCCGAGCAGCGAGAGAGGGATCACCGCGGCGACGATCAGCGAGGCGCGCACGGAGAGCATGAACAGGAACAAGACGATCACGACCAGCGTCGCGCCCTCGGCGAGGTTCCGGAAGACCGTCTTCAGGGTCGTGTTGACGAGGTCCGTGCGGTCGTAGAAGGGGCTGACGGCGATGCCCGCGGGCAGGATCCGGCGGTTGAGGTCGGCCACGCGCTCCCGCAGAGCGGCCAGCACGACGGACGGGTTCGCGCCGCGGCGCATGAGCACGATGCCCTCGACGGCGTCCTCGTCCGCGTCCCGCGTCACCACCCCCTGGCGGGGGGCGTAGCCCACGCGCACCGACGCCACGTGCTTGACCGTCACCGGCACGCCTTCGTGGACACCGACCCGTACCTGCTCGATGTCCGCGACCTGCTCGAACACGCCCAGGCTGCGGATCACGAACGTCTCCGCGCCCCTCTCGACGTAACCGCCGGTGGCGTTGCCGCTCGCCTTCTTCAGGGCGGCGAAGATGTCGGAGAGCCCGATCCGGAGCGCGGCCATGCGCGCGGGGTCCGGCTCGACGTGGATCTCCTTGATGAGCCCGCCATAGGAGACGACGTCGGCCACTCCCGGCACCTGCAACAGACGGGGCCGGATCGTCCAGTCCTGCACCGTGCGCAGGGTCATGGGATCCGCACCCGGGGCCGCCACGGTGTACCGGTAGACCTCTCCGATGGGCGTCGCCAGGGGCCCGAGGCCCGGCTGGACTCCCGCGGGCAGCTCGGCCTGGCCGACGCGCTCGAGCACCTGCTGGCGGGCCAGCAACGGATCGACGCCGTCGTCGAAGGTGAGGGTCACGAAGGACAGGCCGAAGAGCGAGATGCTGCGCAGCCGGAACAGCCCCGGGGTGCCGTTGAGGTTCCGCTCGAGGGGAATCGAGACCCGGCGCTCCACCTCCTCCGTCGGCTGGCCGGGGAAGAGCGTGATGACCTGGACCTGGGTGTCGGTGGGATCGGGGAAGGCCTCCACCGTGAGGTTCTTGAACGCGTAGGCGCCCCCCCCGGCGATCGTCGCGGCGAGGACGAAAGGCACGATGCGGTTCCGAAGCGAGTAACGGAGGATCGTCTCGATCAATTGGGGTGGGATGCCTACTTCGAGAGCGCGAGCTGGTTGTCGAGCAGGATCGCGCCCTCCTCCACCACCGTCTCGCCGCGGGCCAGCCCTTCCAGGACCACCACCCGTCCCTCGTGAGCGGGCCCCGTCACGACGGTGCGCCGCGCGAAGCGCCCCTGCGGGTCCTGGACGTAGACGTATTGCCGGGCCCCGTCGGTGACGATGGCCGAAGCGGCAATCTCCACCGCCGCCGGGCTCTGCGGCGCCGTCGCCAGGCGCACGCGGGCGTACACGTTGGGCCGGAGGAGCCCCTGGGCGTTGGCGAGGCGGATCCGGACCGGCACGGTGTGCCGGGCGGGGTCGACGATCGACGAGACCATCTCGACCTTGCCCCCGAGCGTGACGTCGGGGGTGGCCGGGCTCGTGATCTGCGCGGCGGTGCCCACCCGGACGTCGACGGCCTGGCCTTCGAACAGATCCGCCAGGACCCACACCGAGCTCAGGTCGGCCACCACCATGAGCGCGGCGGCTCCTTCCGGCGTCACCTGCTGGCCGAGCAGCACGGCCTTCTCCACCACGACGCCGGTCCGCGGCGAGGTGACCGTGAACTCGTTGCCCCCCTGGGAGACGACGTGGAGGGAGCCGAGCTTCGCTTCGGCGAGCTTGAGCGCGAGCTCCGCCTGCCGGACCTGCTGATGCGCGCCGATCTCCTCCTTGGCCGGAAGGGCGCGGCTCGCCACCGTGGCGTGGACGCGCTCAAAGGTGGTCCGGGCGGCCTCCAGGTCCACTTCGGCCTTCTCCTTCCCGGCCCAGAGCTCGGCGATGTCCGAGCTGCGGACGGAGAAGAGCGGGTCGCCGGCGCGCACGCGCTCGCCCAGCTCGACGAAGACCCCGCTCACATGACCCGGCAGCGGAGAGCCCAGCTTCGACGCCATCGTCTCGTCGATGGAGATCCGTCCCGGCACGGGGTCGGTCCAGCCGGCGGCGGCCTGGCCGGCGACCCCGAGCTTCACGAACCGCCACTGTCGCGCCGCGGGGGCCAGGCCGATGACATCGTCTCCCGTCACGATGCCCGCGGCCGGCACGGCCGCCGGCGGGCCGGCCGGGGAGAAGTGCGCCGCCATCCCCACGAGGATCGCGCTCGATCCCAGCGCGATCACCCAGGCCCAGCGCCGCCGGGGCACCCGCGAGCGTCCTCCCGCGTCCTTCCCGTCGATCAACGTCGCGTCCATGGCTTCCCCTCGTTCCTTCGGATCAAGCCGGCGTCGAGGCCCAGAGACTGGCGCAAGTCGTTACCGGCCGAAAAGGCCGCGAACTGCATGTCCATCACCTTGAGGACCAGCTCGGTGTGGGTGCGCCGCGCGAGCAGCAGGTCCGTGGTGCTCAGCTCTCCCTGAGTGACGGCGGCGAGCGTCGAGTCCAGCACGCTCTTCGAGCGGGGCAGCGCCTGGTCCCGGAGGTCGGCGAGCGTGCGCGCGAGGGTCGTGCGTCGCTCCAGGAGCGCGGCCACGTCGGCCCGCGCCCGCGCCAGGGCCGCCGCGGCGGTTTGCCTCAGCTCGTCGGCCCGCAAGCGCGCCCGCTCGGCGTCGTACTGCCCGCGGGCGAAGATCGGAAGCGGGACGGAGACCCCGAAGACGAGCGTGCGCGGCTGATCGCCCGAGATCGTGAGCTTGTCCCGCACGTAGCCGACGCTCAGGCTGGGGTCCGGTATGGCGGCGCGCGCCGCCAGCACGGCGTCTTCCCGTGCCGATCGTTCCTCGAACTCCAACTCCCGGAGGTCGGGGCGAAGGGCCAGCGCCTCCTCCCAGGCGGGGTCGATGCTCGGCAGCTCGGTCGCAGAATCGAGAGCGCCGAGGTCGGCGCCCTCCGCATCACAGGCGGCAAACAGGGCGGCCGCGCAGGCCGCGACGGCGCCGCGGTACTCCGCGCCGTTCTGGGCGACTTCCGCTTCGAGGACCCGGCCATCGACGAACAGACGGTCGTAGTCGGTGCCGGAGATGTCCCCATGATCGAGGCGCGAGCGCTGCAGGTCGAGGACACGCCGGGCGTCGGCCAGGTTCTCCTCCAGGGCCGCCTGTCGGCTTCGGAGATGCACGACCCGGCCGAGCGCGAGCCGGGCCCGGCCGATCGCATCGCTCCACGCGTCGCGGTACGACTCCGCGCCGGCCTCGAGGCGAAGACGGGCCGCGCGGACGCGCGGGCCGCGCTTGCCGATCTCGAGGGTCTGCGAGACGGTGATCCCGAGGATGGCCGTGTCCCCGAAGCCGAGCCCGGGAGGGTTCGTCTCGCCGATCGCGAGGTCGCTGAGGCTCGTGTCCAGGGAGGGGTTCGGGAGCAGGCGGCTCCGGGCCACGTCGGCCCGCGCCTGACCGAGACGCGCCGCCGCGGCCATGACGTCGCGGCTGTGGTCCCTGAGCCAACCGGCGAGCTGCTCATGGTCCCGGAGGAGCGCGTCGACGCTCACCGACGATGCCGCGTCGCCCGCAGTGACGACCCCGCCGGACAGCGTCGCCGCGAGGAGCAGGCCGCCTCGGAGGCGAGCCCTCACGGCCCTCGTCGCCTTCCCCGTCCCACCTGGAGCAGGAGGCTGGCATCCAACCAGGTGTCGCTGGTCTGCGTGGGAAGCGTGGGTCCGAGACGGCCGCCCCTGGTGGAGACGTGCCGGCCCGTGAAGAGAAGGCCGATTCCGCCGAAGGTACCGACCGGGAACAGCTCGGCGGCGAGCTGCCCGAAGACGCCCACTCCGTGACGAGACCCCAGGCTCTCGCCGCCCGGCGAGATGGAGTAGCTCTCGAAGATCACGCCGGTCCCGATCTCGAGAGCCCGGCCGTGCCTGTCGGTCTTCAGAGGGACGGTGCCACCGAGAAGGAAGTCCGTGGAGCCGCCGCGCTGTGTCGTCGGCCCCGTCGTGCACACGGGAAGGCCCCGCGCGCCGGGCAGGCACGTCGTCCCCGTGACCGTCTGGGCGGCGCCGTAGCTCATGCTTCCCAGGCGCACGCCGCCTTCGACGACCACGTCGGCAAACACGCGACGGCCTACGGTCCATCCGGCCAGGAAGCCACCGCCGAAGGTCTGGCGAATGCGCCCCACGGGCCAGAGATGACCGACCTGGGTGTCGATCCTCCAGTCCTCCGAGAGCTCTCCGGAGACGGCGGGGCGGGAGAGGCCGAGCAGCACGAGCCCGGCGCAGATTCTCCTGGTCAGCGCGCCATCGGCGAGAGTCATCCGCTCGCACGATGAGGCAGGAACCGTGCCCACGGCGGTACCTCGTCAAGTGACTGATCCGGAAGCAGTTCCCCGCTTCGCTCGGGGCGATGACCGGTTCGTCGAAAGCGAAAACGAAAGAATCCTTCAGGACCCCGAAAGGGACGGTCCCCTCCGCTCGATCTTGACGCTCGCCCCGCAAGGGGCGTAGTGTCACCGCCGGTTTCTCATCCGCGTCGCAGCGCGTGGCGATGAATGCCGAAGAAGGAGCTTCCCATGCCGGCTCTCCGGTCGCCGACGTCCTCCTCGATCCGCCTGGTGTTCGCGGCCGCCTTGTTCGCGACGACGGCCTCGACGACGACCGCCGCCTCGGCAAGGAAGGCGCTCATCCTGGACACGACCGTGGAGGGCGGTGCGAGCAGCCGCGAAGCCTCGTCGGCCCGGACCGCCGGCTTCGACGTGACGGTCGTCGATGCCGCCACCTGGACCGCGATGACCCGGGACGGTTTTGCCGCCTACGACCTTCTGATCCTGGGCGACCCCGACTGTGGCTCGATCGGCGCGCTCGCTCCCGCCGAGGCCAACCCGGACGTCTGGGGCGCTGCTGTCAACGGCAACGTCGTGGTCCTGCTGACCGATCCGGACTTCCACGCCGCCTTCCTGAGCGCGCCGCAGAGGCTGATGGACAACGCCATCGCCCACGCGGGCGCGCAGGCCGCGCGGACCGGACTCTACGCCTCGCTGAGCTGCTACTACGCCTTCGCCGCGCCGGGCACACCCGTGCCGGCGCTCAGCGGCATCGGCACCTTCACGGTGCAGGGCCAGGGCGGCTGCCCGAACTCGATCCACATCCTGGATCCGGCCAGCCCGGTCGTGAGCGGGCTTTCGGAAGCCGATCTCTCGAACTGGAGCTGCTCGGCGCACGGCGGGTTCGACGCATGGCCCGGCAGCTTCAACGTGGTCGCGATGGCTCGGGACATCGTGTCTGGCTTCGTCGCGCCCGACGGAACGACCGGCACTCCCTACATTCTCACCAGCGGGAGCCCGTGCGACGCGGCGACCTTGCCGAGGCCGGACTCGCTACCCTTCGGCGCGTTCACCTGGACCGCCGACCTGTCCGTGTCCGACGCCGACGGGCTCGTCGCGCGAAACGTCGCGCTCGGACCCCGCTTCATGGCGGACCAGATCAGCGTGCCGTACTTCCACCTCGAGACGGCCAACGTCTCCGTCCCGCGCGGCGAGCTGACGCCCGCCGGCGATCAGGCGACGGGCCGAACGCGGCTCATCGGATTCAGGGAATTCTTCGGCGACCCCGCCGGGGTGGAGGCGACGTACGCCGTGGACCGGATCCCGGCGGGTTCCCGGAGCTGTCTGATCATCCACCAGCGCTACGAATTCAACTCGGAGCAGCCGGACGGAGGATGCGAGCCGAGCGGGTCGCTCCAGGGGCGTGTGGGTCCGGTCACGTTCCCCATCCCGAGCGCCGGGTCGCTGCCCTGCAACCGGTGGAAGCCGCGCATCGATTATCAGTTCATCCCCGCCGACGGCGACGTGCTGAGATCGATCAACATTCCCCAGCGGCTTTTCTTCAAGGACGATGCGGTCAGCCCGAACCTCGCCGCCACCTTCGAGGACAACGACGTCATCAAGCTCATACAGGTGAACCTCGACAAGGGGGTCAAGATCGACATCGCCGATCCGATCCTTCGGCGCCAGGACATCGGCACCGAGGGAACCTTCAAGGCCATCGCCAGCGGCGCGGCGGGAGACTGGGACAACTATCACCAGTCGTTCAAGCCGATCACGGCGCCGGTCGGGTTCCCCCTTCCCGCGCCGGGCTGTCCGGAGTGCGTTCACATCCACTGGCGCTGGGGCGCCCCGGCGGGCGACGCCTTCGGCGGCGGCCGGCCGCTCATTCCCCGTGGGTCGAACCAGGACCTGGAGTTCGCCGTCACGCTCCAACGGCCGGGCGAGGAGCACCCGGCGGACTTCAAGGCGTTGGTCGACGGCGAAAGCCTGGCCGGCCAGGATCTCGTCTTCTGGTACTCGGCGACCGGCCACCAGCCGTCGGACACGTTCTTCGATCACGGCGGGTTCTTCTCGACCGAAGGGGTTGCGGACCTGCAGCTGACCATGACCTCGTCGCCCAGGAACGTGGCCCCGCAAGGAGACCGGGTCACGTACTCGATCATGGTGCAGAACAAGGGGCCGGGCACCGCCACGGGAGTAGTCGTTGGAGACACCTGGTCGAAGCAAGAAACGACCTTCGACGCGGCGCTATCGAGCCCGGAGTGTCAGGGCGCGGGCCAGCAGGCGATCTGCCGGCTGGGGACGCTCGATTCGGGCACCATCGCCTTCCTGACCATCGTTCTCGACGTGGATTCGCTGAACCTGGACTTTCCGCTCATCGATGTCGCGTCCGTCTCGGCGCGACAGAAGGATCCGACCCCGGACGACAATCGCGCGGTCAGCCGGACGGCGATTCAATGAGATCCTCTGGCGGTCTGGGGAGCCTGACGTTGACAGTGGTGCCGCGCCCGGGCGTCGTGTCGAAGATGACTTCTCCGCGGTGTCGCTCGGCCATTCGGCGAACAATGGCCAGCCCGAGTCCCAATCCGGGCTGCTCCTGATGCCGCCGAAGGAACGGTGCCCGCGCCAGGCCGTCCACGTGCGCGGGCGTCATCCCGTGGCCAACATCAGCAACCGTCAGCACGCACACGTCTCCCTGACTTCCGCAACGGACGGTCACGATTGATGGTGACTTCGAAAACTTCATTGCGTTGTCGACCAACTCGGTGACCATCACTTCCAGATGGTGACGCGTCATGGCGATCGGAACGGCTTCGACCTCGACGGCGAGGTCCGAGTCGCGATTCAAGCGCGCCGCCGCCACGCATGCGGCACCGGTGATCACCGAAGTAACGACGTCCGGCGCCAGACACTGTCCGGGAGGCTCGGCCACCCCGGCATCGAGCTCAGCGTACAGCAGGAACCTCGTGATCGCCCTCTGGAGCGCGGCACCGCTCCGGAAGATGCCGCCCGCTACTTCTCGCACATCCGCGGTCGGCACGGCGCCCTCTTCCATGAGCATCGAGGAGAGTCCCATCACCGCGGTCAGCGGGGTGAGGAACTCGTGGGGTAATGCTCTCGCGAGGTTGGCCTGGAGTGCATCCAGTCGCCGCCGGCTATCTCGTCGCATGGCGACGGATCGGCTGAGGCGAGCGGCCACCGCCCGGACCAGGCGCTCAGGCGCGAATGGTTTGGTGAGATAGTCGTCAGCGCCGAGCTCCATGCCCTTGCGAAGAGCGGTGGATTCGCCGACGCCGGTCAGGAATATGACGGGGGTCGTAGCGCTGAGCGGGTCCTGCCGAAGCGCCGCCAGTACCGCATATCCGTCGAGGCCGCTCATCACGATGTCACAGAGGATGAGGTCGGGACGACGCTCATGCGCAAGGGCAATACCCGTCGCTCCGTCGGCGGCGGAGTCGACCCGATAGCCCTCTTCTTCGAGGATCACGACCGTGAGCCAACGGATGGTCGCGTCGTCCTCTATGACAAGCAATCTGGACCTGCGTGCGGCCTCCGGCGATGGCCGCGACTCGGGCGGTCGGCTCGCCGCGAGCCCGATGGCCTGGACGGAACCGCTCTTCGCCATCAGCGGGGATCCGGTGCGATGGGCCGGTCATCGGGAAAAGATGCGACGGCCGGGGACGGGTCGTCATTGTCGGCGGGCGTCCCGCTGAGCGCGTGCCAACGTTCGGCTCGGCGCAACGTCTCCTCGAGCACGTCCATACCCACCGACTTCGAAATGTATCGGCAGGCCCCATACTCGACGGCCTGCGTCGCTGTCTCCAGCGTCGGGCCGTCGGTCATGAGCACGATGGGGACGTTGAGGTCGTACTCCCGGACGGCCTTCAGGAAAGCGATACCATTCATGCCGCCCAAGTTCTCCTCGGCGATGATCACGTCGTAGGCCTGCCGACGCATTCGAGCAAGACCGTCCGCGGGGCTGGACGCGACGTCGAAGTGGAGGCGTCTGGCCGAGAACACGGCGCAATAGGCGCTCCGAACAATTCCGCCATCGACGACAAGGAGCAATCGCATTTCGACACCTCTTATGAGTCCAGTACTTCGCGGACCTTTCCCAGGAGGCGGTCGATCGTGAAGGGCTTCTCGACGAAGGCCACGCCGGAGTCCAGAACCCCATGATGCCCAAGAGCATCATCGGTGTATCCGGACATATAGAGCACCCTCATGCCCGGTCGCTTCGCGGTGATCTTGTCCGCCAGCTCTCGGCCACTCATGCCTCCCATCACCAGGTCGGTCAGGATGAGGTCGATGGGTTCGCTCTCTCGCTCCAGAGCCTCCAGGGCCGCTGCCCCCGAAGCAGCCTCGACCACCCTGTAGCCGTGCCCCTCGAGGGTTTCGCGAGCCAGCTCCCGGAGGCTGTCGGCATCCTCTACCAACAAGATCGTCTCGCTACCACCCGCGGCCGGCCGTTCCATGGAGGCCGCGTCCTGATGCGCGATCTCGTCGACGCGGGGCAGGTATACCTTGAACGTCGTTCCGCGAAAGCGCTCGCTGTAGACCCAGATGCTTCCCCCGCTCTGCTTCACGACGCCAAACACCGTGGCCAGGCCCAATCCGGTCCCCTTCCCCGCTTCCTTGGTGGTGAAGAACGGTTCGAAGATGCGCGCCTGCGTGTCCGCGTCCATTCCCATGCCCGTGTCCGTGACGGCCAGCATCACGTAGTGGCCGGGCATGACCTCGCAGTGCGCGGAGACGTACGAGTCGTCCAGCTCCGCATTGTCTGTCTCGATGGTGAGCTGGCCCCCCTTGGGCATCGCGTCGCGAGCATTGACGACGAGGTTCATGATCACCTGCTGGATCTGCCCCGGATCGGCCCTCACGCGGCCGAGAGCTTCCTTGAGCACGACGTTCAGGTCTATGTCCTCTCCGATGATGCGGCGGAGCATCCCGCCCAGCTCCCTCACGACCGTGTTCAGATCGATGACGCGGGGTTGAAGCACTTGGCGACGGCTGAAGGCCAGGAGCTGCCGGGTCAGCGAGGCGGCATGGTCGGCGGCCTTGAGCACCTCGCCGATCTCCCGTCGTTCGGCGGGCGGGAGCCGCCGGAGCACCCTCTCTCCGAAGCCGACGATGACGCCCAGGAGGTTGTTGAAGTCGTGGGCGATTCCTCCGGCCAGACGGCCGATGGCCTCCATCTTCTGCGACTGGATCAGCTGCGCCTCGAGCTCCTTCTGGCCCGAGATGTCGTGGGCCACCACGAGGCGGCCGGGACGGCCGCGGAACTCGAGATCGTGGGCGACGATGTCGACGTGGATCATCCGGCCGTCTTTGAGGCGGTGTAACCAGGGACCGAAGCGCCGCACCCCGCCCTTGAACGTTCCCACGACCTCTTCGACGAGGTGACCCTCCTCCGGCGGCCGAATGTCGGTGATGCGCATGGCCAGGAACTCGTCGCGGGAGTAGCCGTAGTGCTCGATGGCCGCGGCGTTGACCTCCAGGAACCGCAAGCTCTCCAGGTCGAAGACCCACATCGGATGCGGGTTGCTGTCGAAGAGCAGGTGGAACCCCTGTTCGTTCTGCTTCAGCGCCTCTTCCGCCCGCATCCGGGCCACCCGCTGCGCCGCCTCGCCCATGGCGCGCTCGAGGGCGGGAACGAGTCGTCCCACGTGCCCGTCCTTCAGCACGTAGTCGGTGGCCCCGGCCTTGAGTGCTTCGATCGCACGCTCCTCTCCGAGGTTCCCGCTGAAGAAGACGAAGGGCACCGCCGGCCTCCGCGTCCTCGCCTCCCGCAAGGCCTGCAGTCCGTCGTAGGTGGGAAGCCGATAGTCCGACACGATGATGCTGAAGCTGCCTTCGTCGAGGGCGGCCACGAAGGCGTCACGTGTGTCCACGCGGACGACGTCCCAGTCCCTTCCCGCCTGCCGGAGCCATGTCGCGAGCAGCTGCGAATCCAGTTGCTGGTCCTCCAGGTGGAGGAGCCTGATCTTCGCCGTTCTTGAAAATGCCTGTTCCATGCTTCACAGACACGCGGTCTTGCGCAGCTCGGAGTGCGTGGCCGCGCGGGCATCGCGGACGGCTTCGGTCTCCTCGAGCGCATCTGCCACCACCATGACCGCTGTACACACGAGCGCGAATGCGCCCGTCAGCACCGCGACGGCGAGCGCCAGACGCCAGGGCACGCCCACCGCCCTCGCGAGGCCCCCCCACGCCACCGACGTCACCAGGCCGGCGAGGGCGGGCCCGAGGACGAACTCGACCGGGGAGGGGCGGCCGAGCTTCGCTCCGGCCGAGAACCGTGGCCGAGCGACGCTGCGCGCCGTCCCCATCCCGCCGCCTCGCATGAAGCCGACGTGCCCGGGCGCGCTGACATCTTCACTCCCACCGCACGGCCGGCGGCCGGCTCTCCGGCCTCGCGAAAAGGTAACCCTGCAGCAGCTCGCAACCGGTGGAGCCGAGCGCATCGCGTTCGGCCGTGGTCTCGATGCCTTCGGCGACGACATGCATGCCCAGGTCATCGCAGAGATGGGCCATGGAACGCACGAGCTTCTGCTTCGTCGGCCGCTCGTCGATTCCGCGAATGAGGGACATGTCCAGCTTCACGTACTCCGGCTCGATGTGCGCCATCGAGCTGAGGCCCGCGTAGCCGGCGCCCAGGTCATCGACCGCGAGCCGGAAACCTCGCGCCCGCAGGTCCACGAGGCGCTCGGGCAGTGAGGACACGCCGTCGAGAGAGGCTCGCTCCGTGATCTCCAGCACGATCCGCGAGGCCACCGCCGCCAGCGGGCCATCGTCGTAGAGGCTGGGGTCGTTCAAGTCGACGGGATGCAGGTTCACGAAGATGGTGGCGTCCGCGGGGAGCATGGGCAGGGCGGCGGCCGTCTGCGCGCGGATCCCGCGCCCCAGCTCCACGAGGCGGCCGAGCCGCTCCGCCGCTTCCAGGAGATCCGCCGGCCGGCGCAGGGAACCCTCGTGCGAACGGACCAGAACCTCGTAGCCGTGGACGCGGCGGTCCGGCCACGACACGATCGGCTGGAACGCGATCCACAGATGTCCGAGGGCCGCGTCGAACCGGCCCTCGAGCGCCGCGCGGTCCGCGGGCCAGTCGAAGGCGCTGCCGGCAGAAGCCAGCGCATATCGCTTCAGCTTTGCGAGCGCGTAATAGCGCTCGGCCCGGCGCAGCGTGTCCTCCAGCACCTCCATGCGCACCGACTTGGGAAGGTACCGATAGGCCCCGTACTCGACGGCCTCCGCCGCCGTCTCCACCGTAGGGCTGCCGGTCATGAGCACCACGGGCAGGTCGAGATCCACCTCGCGGATCGCCTTCAAGAAGTCGATGCCGCTCATCCCCGGCAGGTTGACGTCGGAGACGATCACGTCGTACGCCTCGCGGCTCACGCGGGCCAGGGCCTCCTTGGCGCTGGACGCGACCTCCAGATCGAAGCCGCTACGAGAGAGACCCTCGCGATACGCCCTCCGCGCGAACTCGGAATCATCGACGAGGAGAAGCCGCATGGTAATGAGCCTTCCTTTGCACCGAGCGCCGGTCAAACACGCCATGCTGGAGTCGGAGGGAACCTTGACGGGCACCAGGATGAGGTCCGATGTCTGCATCACCCGTGCCGGAGCGCCGGCGACTACAGGTCAGGGACTTGCAGCGATCGAGCGAAATCCCACCCGGGCAGTTCGCCAGAGCTTCGGCAAGGGCGCCCGGGCCGCCCCGCTGGGCACCCGGGCCGGTCGAGGCAGGCGATGCATGAGCAGAGGCGACCTCGGCCGGCACCGGGCATATGTGACCGCCGCGTCTGCATCACCTGTGCCGGAGCACCCGCCGCTCCCCGTCATCGACTTAGAGGCAGCGACCGGAACCCTCTCCGGGCGTTTCTCCGGTCGCCTCGGAAAGGGCGCCCGATGCCCGATGGCTCACAACTCGATGACGAAGATCGATCCCTTCGGCTGATTGTCGATCACGGAGATCCGGCCGCCGTGTGCTTCGACGGCGAGCTTGGAGAAGTTCAGGCCGAGGCCGATCTGGGAAACGCCTCGCTGCCGCTGCGCGATGATCTCGAACTGCTCGAAGATCCGTACCTTCTCCGGATCCGGAATGCCCGGTCCCTGGTCCTGGACCTCGATCCGGACCCCCGCCGGACGCGAGCGGGTCTTTTCGGTGTACTGGATGACGAGACGAACGGTGTCTCCTGCCTTCGAATACTTGACGGCGTTCGAAAGGAGATTGTCGAGAACACGGCCGAAGAGCGTCGGGTCGAGCATCACGTATTTTCCGCCGGCCGGCCGTTCGACCGAGAAGGATATGCCTTTCGATTCGGCCACGACACGATGCTCGGACTCCATGGCGCGAACGAGCTCCCCCACGTCCAGCGCCGCTCCGGCTGGGATGAGCTTGCCGGCCTCCAGCTTCGCCAGCATGAGCATGTCGTTGAGGAACGCATTGACCCGCTCCGCCTGGGAAAGGATGGCCCCCGCCCGTCTCCGGCCCTCATCCGATGCGGAGTTGTCCGTCTGGGCGAGCCACTCGGCGTGGACCATGATGACGTTCAGCGGCGCCCGCATGTCGTGAACGATCATGTTGGCGAGGTCTTCGCGGGTCTTGAGCGTGGCCTTGAGACGATCGTGCTGGCTCTTGATCCGCAGCATCGACCTCACGCGCGCTCGCAGCTCGACGGCGGCGACGGGCTTGGTGAGGAACTCGTCGGCGCCCGCGTCGAGTCCCCTCACCAGGTCCTCCTTGCTCTCGAGGACGGTGACGAGGACGACCGGCACGTGAGCGAGCCGATGATCGGCCTTGAGCCGCCGGCAGACCTCGTATCCGTCCAGGTCCGGCATCATGACGTCGAGCAGGATCACGTCGGGAACGTGCTTCGGCAGCTCCGCCAGCGCCTCGGCGCCGTTCGTGGCGAAGGTGACCTCGTGGTTGTCGGCGGCCAGGATCGCCTGGAACGCTTCCCGGACCGAGCCGTCGTCGTCGATGATGAAGACCTTGGCTGGCTCGCTCATCTGCTCCTCCCCCACCGGTCGATCCATGCGCTCAGGCTTCCCAGGTTCAGCGGCTTGCTCACGTAGTCGGTGGCGCCCGCGGCCAGGCAGCGCTCGCGGTCGCCCGGCATGGCGAGGGCGGTCACGGCCAGGATCGGAGTCGTCTCGAGTCCGGAGTGGGCCCGGATCCGGCGCATGGCCTCGAAGCCGTCCGTCTCCGGCATCTCGATGTCCATCAGGATGAGGTCCGGCCGCTCTTGGACCGCCCGATCGATGGCGTCTGCGCCGGACCGGGCGGAGAGGACCCGATGACCCCGGCTTTCCAGATGATCGGCCAGCATCGCGGCCAGGTCGGGATTGTCCTCGACGAGGAGTATTCGAAGCGCTTTCCCGATTTCCCCTGAGATCTCCCGTTCAGGCTCCGGGACACGAGAAGTGGCCGGCGCGGCGACGGCGGGGCTGGCCGATCCCGCGACGGGGCGGGGGCTCTCCCAGGGAAGCACGACGGTGAAGCGGCTGCCCTTGCCCCGCTCGCTGCCGGCCAGCACGCGTCCGCCGTGGAGCTCCACCATTCGTCGCGACAACGCGAGCCCGAGCCCGGTGCCGCCGTGCTGGCGAGTCCGGCTGCCATCGATCTGGACGAACGGCTGAAACAACCGGCTCATGTCTTCCTTGCGTATTCCAATCCCGGTGTCCCAGACCGTGAAGCGGGCCACGTTCTCCGACGGGTCGCCGACGACTTCGATGCCGACCGCCCCGCCGGGCGGGGTGAACTTGACCGCGTTTCCCAGCAGGTTGATGAGCACCTGCTTCAGCCGCCGCTCGTCGCACTTGAGGCTCGCGACCGAGGGGTCGATGGTGGACGACAGGCTGACGCCTTTCTTCTGCGCCGCCTCCTTGATGAAGCGGAGGCTCCCCTGACAGACGGCCTCGACCGACACGCCTTCCTTCGCATCGATCGTCATGTGCCCGGCCTCGATCCGGGCCAGGTCCAGCAGCTCGTTGATGAGCGAGAGCAGGTGCTGGCCGCTGGCCTCGATCGTTTGCAGCGCCTTGTGCTGCCTCGCCGTCAAGGGCCCTTGCGCCTCTCCCAGGAGGGCCTCCGCCAGCCCCAGGATCGCGGTCAGCGGAGTGCGGAGCTCGTGGCTGACGTTGGCCAGGAACTCGTCCTTGAGGCGGGCGGCCTTCGCCAGCTCGGCGTTCGCCCTCGCCAGCTCCGACGTGCGCTCCTCTACCTTCTGCGCGAGTTGGGCCCTCTCTTCCTGGAGCGCGGCCTCCCGCAGCTTGCGCTCGCTGATGTCGATGCACGAGCCGACGTATCCGAGAAGGGTCCCGCCCGCCCCCGTCCAGGGCTGCCCGCGCTCCAGCAGCCAGTGGTACTCCCCGTCGAAACGCCGGAGGCGGTACTCGGTCTCGAACGCCACGCCGTCTCCGCGCGCCTCGCCCCTCTCGGCAAGGCGACGCGCGTCGTCCGGATGCACGCCGGCCGTCCAGCCGTTGCCCCGCTCTTCCTCCATCGTCCGGCCGGTGAACTCGAGCCAGCTGTGGTTGAGGTAGGTGCGGCGGCCGTCCGGAGCCGAGAGCCACATGAGCACGCGGGCGGAGTCCACCAGCGCCCGGACTTCGTCCTCGTCGGCGGCGTGCGCGGCCGCGGTGGCGAGTCCGCTCGCGTCGCGGCGAGGGACGCCGGGCGGATTTCGCTCCCCGCTCTCCGCCGACAGCACGACGAGGCTCAATGCGGTCATCGTGAGAACGAGTCCGCACAGAAGGCCCGCCCAGAGGGCGACGCCACCTCCTTGACGTACCGACAGCGCCCAGCCGGCGGCGGTCGTCGAGATCAGCACGAGAGTCACGGCGGTGCGCAAGCTGAATCGCGCCAGCAGGCAGAGTGCGGCCATCCATACGAGCGCGGCCGCCGTCATTCCGGTCAAGGCGAAGGGGCTCCCGGGCGGCGCCAGCCGGCCGGGAGGGCCGTGCCGATCGACGAGGCCCAGGCCGAGAGCGGCGATCGCCACGAGCACGAAGCTTCCGCGGCTGACGGCGGAACTCCTCGTCGATCCGAGCACGACCGTGGCCACGAGGACCGCGCAGGCCGCGAGCACCTGTCCGACGCCGGCGACGGCCGCACTCAGCGCGAAACCCGCGCCGATCAATGCAACGATGAGAACCTTCGCCGCGAACGGGCCGCCGCGGCGGCTCGCGAACCGGCCGCCGGCCGCCGCCGCCAGGCCGCACAAGGCGCCCGCGCCTGCCATCGTGACGAGGAACCGAGGCTCGACCTCTTCGGAACGGAAGGAGCCGACGAAGACGCCGAGGGCGCCGCTCGCAATGGCGGCGAAGACCAGGTCGAGAGGATTGGGAGGGCCCGACCGCCGTCCGCCCATGCGATCGTCGCTCTTGCTAACGACGACCCACCTTCCAGGTGAGCGAAAGGAGTGAACGGTTCACGACCGCGAGATCATAATGCTCGAGAATCACGAGCAGTTCCCCCCCCGCGGGCAGGGGAAGGGCGGCCCCGGCGAAGACGTGGCGCAGAGACTGGGTGCGCTGCTCATCGATGAAGCCGAGGACGGAGGGGCTGGAGCGTCCGATGGAGCCCCCGATGAGGTATCGCCTCGGCCCGATGCTGGAGACGACCTTCGCCACCGCCAGTCGGCTGCCGAGCGTGCCGCTGAACGAATGGAAGTATCCCACCTGCAGCGTGAGCGAGGGTCGGGGAAGGAACGTCAGGCCCGCCTTGGCCAGAGCGCCGCTGGCCGTCCGTCCGCCCACGAAGTGGCACTCGACGTCCCCCACGAAGCGCGGCCCGCTCAGGGGGCGCGTGAGACCCCCGCTCAGATGCAGAAAGCTCCCTTCGACGTTGCTGCGACCGACCGTCCCCTCGGTGGCGACGATCGTTCGGCCGAAGCTGAACGTCGCTCCGCCGCCTCCCGAGGCCCACCGCGTGCCCGGAAGCGCGAAGGCGGAGACGCCGAGCCTCAGCGTCCGGCCGGGCGAAGCGGAGTGGTACCACTCGATTCCTCCTCCCCCTCCGACGCCCGGGGTCGAGATCCTCTCCAATCGGCCGGAAACGTAGAGGTCATCGGCCCCGGTCGTTCCCGCCGTGCCGAGCAGGGTGGTGAGGGCGATCGTCAGTCTCGTGCTTCGCATCGTCCGCGGCCCGCCTCCTTCGCGGCGTAGAGCGCCTCGTCGACACGGATCAGAAGGTCCTGCACTCGCTCGCCGGCGCGAACCGACGCGACGCCCGACGAGAAGCTCAGGAGCCGTGATTTCCCCTCCACCTGTAGTGGTCGCGTCGCCAGGTTTCGATAGACGCGCTGGATGACCTGGAAGGCCTCGGCCGCCCCCGTGTCGGCGAAGATCACGGCGAACTCGTCTCCGCCGAGGCGGGCGAAGACGTCCGCCGCCCGGAGCTGTTCGCGGACCGTCTTCACGAAGAGGACGAGCGCCTGGTCGCCGGCGGCATGGCCCAGCTCGTCGTTGATCGCCTTGAAGTAGTCCAGGTCCAGCGATGCCAGGGCCGCCCGGGACCCTCTGTCCACGCGCGCAATGACGGCGGGAAGAGCCTCTTCGAAGAAGCGACGGTTGTGGATCTGCGTCAGAGGGTCGTGGGTCGCCATGTCGTAGAGCTTGTCTTCCTCGGTGGTGGAGCGGAGGGTGGCGATGGTTGCCCAGGAGCTGCCTCCGGGCAGCGTGGCCCCGATCATGGAGGCGCGGTACGACTGTCCGCGCAGCCGCACCCGTTTCTCCGTCTCCTGGGGGCCGGACGCGCGCCACCAGCCTTGATCCTCCGGAACGGACAGGGCCGCGGTCATGTTCATGCCGAAGTGGGCCTCGGGGAAGAGGTTCCTCGTGAGCTCGTTCGCGTAGAGGAGCTTTCCCTTCTCGTCCAGCACCAGCAGGGCGTCCTGCATGCCGTCGAGGACGGCGTTCAAGTAGTACATCTCGGTCAGGTCGCTGAACCCGAGGTAGGCGTAGCTGGTGCCGCCGTGATCGATCCGGAAGACGCGCACGCTGGCGATGCGGACCTCCTCGCCCACCTGATGGCTGCACGACCCGATCTCCCCCTCGCCGCGGGCGAGCATCTCGCGCACCCGCTCCGGCTCGTGGAAGCGCACGACGTCGAAGAGTGCCATCCCGGGGAGCTCTTCCGGCCTGAGCAGGAACTGCTGCAGGAAGCTGCGGCTCGTGTACACGATCTGGCTCGTGTCGCGGTAGACGATCACGCTCGGAGAAGGGTCGGCGTGCATGACGGCCTGGAAGAGACCCTGGGCCTCGTCGCGCAGGTCGTCGGCCGTCCGCAGGCGCTCCGAGAGCCGAAGGACGAAGCCCGAGATGGACTCCGAGAACGCCGCCGCCGCGACCTGGAAGACTGCGAACATGCCGAGCGAGACGAGCAGCTCCTCGGGCAGGACCTCGGCTCCCGGGAACGGCCGTGGCCGCGCCGGCATCCAGACGGGTGCCTCCCACGAGAGAGCGGTCATCGGAAGCCCGAACAGCGACAGGTACCAGCGCAGCTCCGGTGATTCGGCCACCGCCACCAGGGTCACGGATCCGATCGCCACCAATGCCATCGCATACGGACGCCAGTCGCGCATGACGACCCCGGTCACGAGGACGGGCAACACGAATGCGAGGAGGAAGACCATGTGCTCGATTCCTCCGACGAGATGCCAGAGGAAGGCAAGGAAGAGGATCCCCGATCCATGCAGGAGCCCGGTGGCGACGACGATGGTGCGCGGGCGCTTGGCGCTATCGAGGATGCGCGCCGCGACGACATAGAAGAGCACGTAGAGGAAGACGCTGGCGCCCACGGTCACGATCGCGACCTGAAGCAGCCGCACGAACCACGCCGTGACGACGGCGAGGAACACCAGCACGATCAGGACGAGCCACGAGACGTCGAGGAGAGCCCGTGACTCCTGGAGCAACGTGGGAGTCCCGATCGAGTTGGGCCGGGTTGGGGTCCCGTCTGCTCGCTGTGCTTCCGGCGGGAGGCGCGAGAGCGCGCCGGCGTCACTCGACGTAGCGGCCTCGCTTCGGATCGTCGAACAGGTTCCTCTCGAGCACGTTGTCGGTGAGGAGAGGCTGGGCGAGCCGCACGGCCCCGCGCGCGCCCTCGAAATCGTCGATGCGTATCCCGGCTCCCCCGCTCGCGCGCACCTGATTGCCCGTCACGAACGGAGACCCTCCGATGACGTACATACCGTCGAAGGACTGCTGCCAGACCAGGTTCTCGGCGACCCGGCTCGGTCGGAGGGGATCGCCGAACACCACCACGATACCGAACCCGTTGGAATAGACCCGGTTCGCCTTGACCAGGGTGCTGAACGTGTTCTTCAAGAGGATCCCGACGGCCCGGTTGTGATCGGCCTCGTTGCCCTCGATCAGGGTCGCCTCGCTCGAAACCGCGCAGATCCCATACGTGCGACCGGTCCGGATGCGGTTGCCGCGGAGGGCGTTCCCAGGCCCGGAGACGAACACCCCGGCCTCGCCGAAGCCCGAGATGTGGTTGTCCTCGATCCGGGCCCTGACGTTCATCGCCACGATCCCGATCGCGTCGCCTTCGAAGCGGTTTCGCAATACGACCAGCTCCGGCCGGCCTGCGTCCTGGCTCGAGACCGCCCACAGTCCTGCGCGCCGGTGCGCGCGGAAGAGGTTGTCCACGATCCTCACGCCCCCCACGCCGTCTTCCAGCGTGACTCCGACCCCGTTGGCCTCGAACCGGCTCCCGGTCACCCTCAGATCATGGGCCTCGCCCAGCGCGTGAAGCCCGGTTCCACAAGCGATGAAAACGAGATCCTCCACGTGGACGTGCGGCGATCGCACGAGAATTCCCTGCCCGGCGCCACGGACGACGTGAAAGCCCCGAAGGCTGCTGCCCGGAGCGATCACGTCGAGCGCGGGCCCCCCGCCCAGCGCGGAGGCGTCGATCTCGCTGCCGCTCCGGCCCTGCACGACGACGCCGGCCGGATTCACGAGCGGCGGCAGCGGCGTCTCGATCCGGATGCTGAGAGGAGGGAGAACGATTCGAGCCCGTTGCGGGGCGCGGTTCGCGGCGACGATCGCTTCGCGAAGGCTGCCGAGCCCGCCGTCCCCGGTGGTGGTGACGCGATACTCGTCCTGGGCACGGTCCGGCAACGGCGCGGGACGCAGCTCGGCCAGCCAAGGCAGGGTGAGCACACAGAGGCCGAGGAAGGCGACGGCCGCCCCGCCGACGCTGGTGCGACGGCCGAGCGCCACTAGCGGGCCGCCCTGGCCAGGACGAACACCTTGTGCCACGACGGCTGAACCCAGAGGCGACCCAGCAGCACGTCGATGGGCAGGGATACGACCGTGGCCGCGGCCAGCACCAGCTTCCCCAGGACGGGGGGAAGAGCGCGGTAATGGGGAAGGAACAGCACGCGCAGCCCCGAGGGATCGACGCCGGCGACCGAAAGGCACCGGAGTCCACAGCTCTGGAACGTCTCGACGTATTCGGCCGCGGGACGGGCCGTGAACACCGGACTATCGCAGCGACTCGATGCACGGGAAGGGGCCGCCTCCAGGACGATGAGGCGCCCGCCCGGTGCGAGGTGCCGGATGAGACCTCGTACGGCGCCGACCAGCCCCGTCTTGTCGAGGAGGTGCTGGAGCACCGTCACACACCAGACCGTGTCGAACCTCTCGCGCAGATCGAGGTTCGTCACGTCTCCCACCAGGAATCGACATCGCTCCGTGAGACCGGCGATGGCCGTACGGCGCCCGGCCTCGGCCACCATCGTCGGCGAGAGGTCGACGCCGGTGACGGGGGCGCCGAGAGAAGCCAGGCGCCGACTCCAGCGGCCGACGCCGCAGCCGACGTCCAGGACCGTCCCCGTCGAGGCGAGCCGCAGATACCTCCGGAGCGCCAGCTGCTGGCAGAGGTCGACCGCGCGGTTGTAGTACTCCGGCATCCCGAAGGAGCACACCGCCGCCCGCCCCTCGCCCTCGCGTGCAAAGCGCACCGCCCGCTCCTCCCAATAGTCGGAGCCGGACGTCCCCCCCGATTCCCCGCGAAGCCGAACGACGTCATGCGTCGCCAAGCGGCCTTCTCCCTCAGCTCGACGGAGCCATCTGCCTTCGGATCAGGGCCTCATCGGCCTGGTAGTGGTCTCGATACAGCCTGCGGCCGAAGAACCGCAGGCCGAACCAGTTCAGGTATCCCAGGGTCATGGGCAGCGTCTGGAGGACCGCGTAGAAGAAATACAGCGGCGCCACGCGCCACGCACGCCGCCACTCGCGCCTCGTCAACACCAGGAGCATCTGCGCGAGCGTCAAGAGCGTGTATTGGACGTAGGCGAGGACCACGTAGAGCGGGTTCGTCCAGTGGTTGTCGGGAATCCACGAGAGGCCCACGAGGTTGTCGATGCCGTTGGCCAGGCTCACGCCCAGGAGGCCGAGGCCGGCCACTCGCAAGGGATGGAGGGCCAGGCCCATGAACCCGGTGTAGACGACGAAGTGATAGATCAGGAACGGTCGCGCGGCCGTCGCCCGGAGGATCCGGCGGAAGTCGCGGAGGTAGATCTGGATCAGCCCGAAGGCCCATCCCACGCGCTGCGAGAACAGGGCACGAAGCGACCGCTTGCCGTCGGTCGTGACCACGAGGCGTCCGTCGTAATAGATCCGCTCCTCGACGCTGAGCAGGATCAGGGCGTTGCTCAGATCCTCGGCATAGATGGACAGCGAATGGAGGGCGAGCGCCTTTTCCAGGGCGTCGCGGCGATATATCGAAGCGCCGGACGTGAGCGCGTGGTCGCCCAATCCCTTGCGGCCGATCTCCAGCGCAATGGAGTACTCCACGTACTGGAAGTCCGCCCACCAACCGTCCGCGCGGACCAGGATACGAGGGCACACGGCGGCCATGCCGCTGCGCTGGAACTCGAAGAGGACCATCTCCAGGCTCGAGGCCTCGGTGCCGCCGGTCTGGCCGTCCATCTCGACATCGGGGTCGACGACGACGATCGTCGCGACCTCCGGCGGCAGGCTGGCCAGCAGCTGCCGGATCGCCCCCGGCTTCTTCCGATTGGGAGCACCGCGGACGTAACGAATGCCCAGCCGGTCGAGGTGCTCCACGGTGTCGTCGGTCGAGGCGTCGTCGATGACCCACAGGCGCTCTCGAAAGCGCCCCAGGCGGGAGACGAACTCTTCGGCGCGTGCAGACAGATTGTGAACGGAGGCCAGGATCGCGAAGGGCCGCAGATGGAGCCGCATCTGGTAGGGCGTGAAGCGCCCGACGTCGAGGGGGACCGACGTGCGACCGGAGTGCGCTTGTACGCGACGAAAGAAGAGCCGTACGAGCAGGTCCAGCGTGTCCGTCAGGACCAGGGTGCTCGCCAGCGCGTAGATGGGCAGCCAGACGTCAGTCATCGAAATCCCAGGTGGAGAAGAAGCGCCGCATGAGGGAGTCGCGGCGCCCGGAGTCGATCGTCCCGTAGAGCACGACACCCGGCGGGAGGCTCAGGCCAGGCAGGACCACGCAGCCCGGACACAGCAGCGTCGATGCCCCGAACCGCACGCCGTCCCCGATGAGCGCGCCGAAATGCGTGCGTCCCGAATCGATGAAATCCCCGCGGAATTTCATGCGGACGGATCGGCCGTTCGTGGTTTTCGTGTTGGCCACGAAGACGTTACCGGCGACGTTGACGTCCCGACCGACGATGGTGTCACCGGCGTACACGTAATGACCGAGGAAGCTGTTCGGCCCGAGGACGATCGTGCGCGCCAGCTCGCAGTGAGCGCCGATCATGCATTGCCGACCGACCACGACCTCCTCACGCAAGATCGCCCCGCCACGGACCCGGCTGCCGGCCCCGAGTACCAGCCGGCAAGATTCATGGATGATGGCGCCGGCCTCGACGACGCTGTCGGCTCCCAGGAAGAGGATCTCGCCTCGCACGATGGCGCCGGGGTCGACGAAGCCCGAGGCGGTACGCGGCGTCTGGGCGACGAACGCCTTTAGAGAGGAGTGGAAGCCGGCCAGGGTTGCCGCGTCGCGGGGCAGCAGACGGGCGAGCGACGCGTCGTCCGGGGTGGCCCAGAGGTGTCGGATCACCTCCCAGAGGTCATCGCGCAGCGTCACGAAGCGCCTCCTCGAACCGCCGCGAACGCGCGTCGTGCTCTCTGACCCCCGCATGGGCCGCGACCTTCTCCATCAGGTTCGCGTGGCCCTGATCGATGGAGTGGATGAGATCGCGGTGGACGGCGGCGAAGATCTCGGCCCGGCTGCGATCGTTCTCCGCCCAGTTGACGGGATGCAGGCAGAGCTGAAGGTGTGCGGGCACGGGCCCTTCGGACAGGATCCGCCAAGCGGCGTCTCGCCATGCCCGGCAGGAGTCGGAGATGTACGTCGTTTCCCGTACGAATCGCGGATGGTAGGCGTTCAGGCGATCCGTGCGCCGGGCGAAGGGGTCCTCCCCATTCAGGCCCGGCTGGTGCATCGCGATCGACGTGACGGGCTGTCCGCCGAGCGTCGCCAGCAGCCGCGCCTGGGCGTCGAGAAGCTCGTCCCAGTCCCTCCTCGGGAAGGTGTCCAGGAACCTCACGTCGTAGTGCAGTCCCACCTCGTGCCCCAACTCGACCAGGTGGCGAGGAAGCCCGGCATGGTGCGGGTCGAGAAGGTTGTAGTACGGCCCGTTGGGAAGGACGAAGTAGGTGGAATGCCATCCGGCTTCCGCCTCGAGCGTGGCCATCCGGAGGGCCGCGCCCGGGGAATAGTCGACGTCGTGCCTCAGGATGACGAAGGGGTTTGGCGGTACCTCGTCTCGGAGGTCGACGAATCGGACCGGGACATGGGTCCGCGTGAGCGCCTCGACGAGCGCTCGATAGTCCGCATAGGTGAAGGAGTCACGCATGAAGCGTGATCTCCCCGGCGGTAAGGAGCGATTGGATCAGCGTGCGCTCTTGAGCGGCGCCGAGCTCGGGGAGCCATCGGGTGAGGGCCCGAATCACGTCGGCCAGCGGAGGCATGTCGAATCCGCGCTTCCTGAGCTCCGGAATGGCGCAGGCCGTCCATAGGAGAGAACGGACCCGGGAGGGAAGGTGGGCGCCCTCGGTGCCGGCGAGGGGGAGCATCTCCTGCCACACGCGCTCGATCGCGAGTATCGCCTCCCGCGCCTGGCGATCCTGAGGGAGGATCTTGGCCGGTTGGTCCCATCGAAGCGAGGTGCCCGCGATGGAGCGCGTCGCATAAACGGTCGAAGCGCGCAGGGCGGGATCCGCGGCCATGGCCGAGCCGGAGAACGGTATGACGTAGGGATAGACGCCGACCTCGCACCCGGCCCGGATCCATCGATAGACGGAACGAATGGTCTCGGCGAGATCGGCGAGACGGCCGCGCGGCGAGGTGAGGATCAGGTCGAGAAAAGGCGTGATGCCGAGGGACAACGCGGTTCGGAGGACGGGTTCTATGAAGGTAAAGATCCGGCCCTTGTGGAACTCCTCGAGCACCGGCCGGGAGAAGCTCTCGATCCCGAAGCCGAGGACCCGGAAGCCGGCGCGGCGCATCAGGGCGAGCCGCGCCTCGGTCATTGCGTCGATCCGATTCGTGCTGATGAACTGCAGGTCCGCGGGGAGGTCGCCCGCGCTCTTTGCGGCGAGGATGCCTTCGCACAGCGGCACCAGACGCTGATCAGAAGTGAAGACGAAGATGTCGTCCTGGAAGATGATGGTCCGCACGTCGGGACGGGCGGACACGATGCGACGCAGCATGGCGAGGCAATCGTCCGCATCCAGGCGAGCGATCCGCGCGGTGCCGTCCTGAGCAGCGTTGAGGAAGTTGGTAGAGGCGCAGAACGTGCAGCCCAGCGGGCAGTAGTTGAGGGTGATGAGGCGGATCGAACGGAT